>Ga0308166_1004231_pt1 | contig 11612 bp, 11 predicted proteins | sample PhyCR2_2_FD_202137 | JGI IMG/M metagenome (GOLD analysis project Ga0308166, IMG submission 202137) | Phyllosphere microbial communities from UC Gill Tract Community Farm, Albany, California, United States - DLSLCC.R2 | ecosystem: Host-associated > Plants > Phyllosphere > Unclassified | place... | reverse complement strand
GCCGCTGGCCGGATCCATCCAGCGCGGCAGCGTGTCGATGAACTCGTCCAGCGTGGCGCGGTGCGTGTTCATCGCGCGCGTCGGCACCAGGCCCGCCTTCATCGCCGCGAGCACCTCGCGGAAATCGTCCACGGTCGCGTTGCGGCTGCCGAGCAGGGTCGTCTCGCGCTTGTGGAATTCCGGATCGGCGAACGAGATCCGTTCCGGCACGATCGACACGAGCACGTACGTGCCGCCGTGCGCGACGAAATCCAGGCCCCGCTCCATCGCCTTGATGTTGCCGGTGGCGTCGAACACGGCGTCGAAGAAGTCGCCGCCCGTGATGGTGCGCAGCGCCTCGACGTCGCCCTCGCCCGCCGTCACCGTGTGCGCGACCTTCAGTACGTCGCGGCAGAAGCCGAGGCGGTCGTCGCGCGCGTCCAGCACCGTCACCTGCGCGCCGTTCAGCGCCGCGAACAGCGCGACGGCCACGCCGATCGGCCCCGCCCCGACGACGAGCACGCGCTGGCCCGCCGCGACGGCGCCGCGGCGGACCGCATGCAAGCCGATGGCAAGGAATTCCACCATCGCGGCATCGTCGAGCGAAATGCCGTCCGTCTTGAGGACGAACTGCGCCGGGACGGCAAGATATTCGGCCAACCCGCCGTCGCGGTGCACGCCCAGCACCTGGATGCGCGTGCAGCAGTTCGTCTTGCCCTTGCGGCAGGCGACGCAGTCGCCGCACGACAGGTACGGCATCACGAGCACCTCGTCGCCCGGCGCAAGGCCGGAGTCTCCGGGCGCCGTGGCCACTTCGCCGGACAGTTCATGTCCCATCACGCGCGGATACGCGAGGAACGGCTGCGTGCCGCGGAAGATGTGCATATCCGTGCCGCACACGCCGATGCGGCGTACGCGCAGCAGCACCTCGCCCGGACCGGCCTCCGGCACAGGCTTGAAACCCAGCTGCAGGTCGCCGGGGGATTCGCATACCACGCACTTCATCTGACTCATGTTGTTGCCTTTCGTTTTGTATTCTATAAATTTAAAACATTTATAGTCGTAAAGCAATCGAAAACCACCATTCGCGGGTATGAAATTGAATAGCCGGCGCGGCCGCGCCGGCGCAGAAGGTCAGGCCAGGCAGTCCGGCCCGATGTCGCGCACGGATTGCACGCCCGTCAGGACCATGCTGGTCCGGATGTCTTTTTCGAGGATGGCGAGCAGGTTGCGCACGCCGGCCGCGCCGCCCGTCGCGAGCGCGTAGATGAAGGCGCGTCCGATCAGGACGCCGTCCGCGCCCAGCGCCAGCAGGCGGACGACGTCCAGGCCCGTGCGCACGCCGGAGTCGGCGAAGATCGTCAGGTCGCCCTTCACTGCCGCTGCGATGGACGGCAGCGCCTTCGCCGTGGACAGCGCACCGTCCAGCTGGCGCCCGCCGTGGTTCGACACGACGATCCCGTCCGCCCCGAACGCCTTCGCGTCGCGCGCGTCGCCGGCGTCGAGGATGCCCTTGATGACCATGGGGCCCTGCCATTCGTCGCGGATCCACTGCAGGTCGCTCCAGCTGATGCCCGGATCGAAGTTGGCGGCCAGCCAGCCGATATAGTCCGCGAGGCCCGTCGCGTGGCCGCGGTACGCGGAGATGTTGCCCAGGTCGTGCGGCCGGCCGAACAGCCCGACGTCGAACGCCCAGCGCGGATGCAGCATCGCCTGCAGCACGCGGCGCAGCGGGCCGTGGCGGCCGCTCATGCCGGAATGGGCGTCGCGGTAGCGCGCGCCCGGCACCGGCATGTCGACGGTGAACACGAGCGTGTCGATGTTCAGCTCGCGCGCGCGGCGCAGGTAGTCGCGCATGAAGCCGCGGTCCTTCAGGACGTACAGCTGGCACCACAGCGGCTGCGACGATTGCGCCGCCACCTCGGCCAGCGGGCACACCGAAACGGTGGACTGGATGAACGGGATATTGCGTTCCGCCGCCACGCGGGCCGCCTGCACCTCGCCGCGGCGCGCATACATGCCGGCAAGCCCGATCGGGGCCAGCGCCAGCGGCAGGCTGCGCTTCACGCCGAACCACTCGGTCGACAGGTCCAGCGTTTCCGATCCCTTCAGCACGCGCTGGCGCAGGCTCACGGCCTGCAGATCGTCCACGTTGTGACGCAACGTCGACTCGGTGCCGGAGCCGCCGTCGAGGTAATGGAACAGGAACGGCGGCAAGCGGCGGCGCGCCGCCTCGCGATAGTCGGTGGCGGAGGAAATGATCATCGGACGGCTTTACGTGTTCAGGGTGATGAAGCCGCCGTCGATCGGATAATCGGTTCCCGTGATGAAGGCAGCTTCGTTGCTGCACAAGTATAGCGCGAGCGCGGCCACTTCGTCCGGCCTGCCCATGCGGCCGATGGGTTGCGTCTTCGACAGCTGCTCGAACATCTCCGCTTCCCGCCCCGGATAATTCCGCGCCAAAAAGCCGTCCACGAACGGCGTGTGCACGCGGCCCGGCGAGATCGAATTGCAGCGGATGCCATCCTGCAGGTAGTCTTTCGCGACCGACAGGGTCATCGCCATCACGGCGCCCTTCGCCGTGGAATACGCGAAGCGCTCCTTGATGCCGACCGAGCCCGCCACCGACGCCATATTGACGATGACACCGCCGCCGTTCGCGCGCAGTTGCGGGATCGCGGCGTGCAGACAGTTGTAGACGCCCTTGACGTTCACGCTCATGACGCGGTCGAAGTCTTCTTCGCTCGTCGTGTCGGCCTTGCCGATGTGGGCGATGCCGGCGTTGTTGACGAGGATGTCGAACGGGCCGATCGCGGCCATCAGCGCTTCCACGTCGGCCTGGCGCGACACGTCGCAGGCGTGCGAGGTGACGCGGCCGGCATCCTCGCGGATTTCGCGCACCACCTGCAGGCAGGCGGCGTCGCTCAGGTCGACCACATGGACATGCGCCCCCTGGCGCGCGAACAGATGGGCGATCGCCTTGCCGATGCCGCTGCCGCCGCCCGTGATGACGGCCCTCTTGTCGTTCAATTCAAACACGTTTCGTGACTCCCATGGAAGATGGCGTGACGCGGGCTTCGCGGCTGGCCTGCCGCAGCGAGGCGCGCGCGAACCAGGCGATGACGACGAAGCACAGCAGCGGCACCGCATAGCCGTACTGCACGTTGTGCGTCACGTCGCTGACGAAGCCGAACAGCAGCGGCAGCAGCGCGCCGCCCACGATGGCCATGATGATCAGGCCGCTGCCCATGTCGGCGTGGTGGCCGGCGCCCTGCAGGCCCAGCGAGAAAATGGTGGGGAACATGATCGACATGAAGAACGCGATGCCGATCACCGCGGCCAGGCTGGCGACGCCGGTCGCCACCATCGCCACCGCCGCGAGCACCGTGCACGCCAGCGCGTACATCCACAGCAGCCGCGCCGGCGCCACGACGCGCATCAGGCCCGTGCCGACGAAGCGGCCGACCATGAACGCCATGCCGCAGCCCCATCCGAGGTAGTCCGCCGCAGTCACGGCCGACACGCCCGCCGACCGCGTGGCGTACAGGATGAAGAAGCTGAACACGCACACCTGCGCGCCCACGTAGAAGAACTGGGCGATCGCGCCGCGGCGGATCGACGGCACGGCCAGCGCCTCGCCGAGCGAACTCTTGGCCGGCGCATTGTCCGACCGGCCGCCGACTTCCGGCAGCTTCAGGAACCAGAACACGACGGCGATGGCGAGGATGACGAGCCCCAGCATCATGTACGGCCCCTTCACGCTGGCCGCTTCCGCCGCCAGTGCCGCCTGGCGCGCCGCTTCCGGCATCGCGGCGAGCTGCGCGTCGTCGGCGCCATGCACGAGGATCAGGCGCGCGCCGATGATCGGCGCCAGCGTGGCTGCGAGACCGTTGAACGACTGCGCGAGGTTGATGCGCTGGGCCGCGCGGTCCGGCCGGCCCAGCAGGGTCACGTACGGATTGGCGGCCGTCTCCAGGATCGTCAGGCCGCACGCGATGGTGAACAGCGCGGCCAGGAACACGATGTATTGCTGCGTGTTCGCGGCCGGGATGAACATCAGCGAACCGGTGGCGAACAGCAGCAGGCCGCAGATGATCGCCGCCTTGTAGCCCGCGCGGCGGATCAGGAGGCCCGCCGGCAGCGCCATCACGAAATAGGCGATGAACACGGCCGAATCCACCAGCGCCGACTCCAGCACGGTCAGGCTGAACGACCGCCGCAGGTGCGGGATGAGGATCGGGTCGAGATTATGGACGAACCCCCACATGAAAAACAGTGTGGTGATCATCACGAGGGAAAACCGGTACTGCCGCGTCGAGGGGTCCGTCATGTCTGCAATGTCTCCGCTTAGTCTCCGCATTGGCGCTTGGTGCGCCTTGTATTCACAAACGATCAGCCGTCGATCAGCGCCTCGTTCCAGGCGTGGACGGTCTGTTCCTGCTCGCCCAGGCCTTCGATCCCGAGGCGCATGCGGTCGCCCGGTTCCAGGTAGACCGGATCCGGCTTCTGGCCGAGGCCCACGCCCGGCGGGGTGCCGGTGCTGATCACGTCGCCCGGCTGCAGGGTCATGAAACGGCTGATGTAGCTGACCAGGTGCGCGACCGTGAACACCATCGTGCGGGTATTGCCCGTCTGGTAGCGCTTGCCGTTCACTTCCAGCCACATGTCCAGGTTCTGCGGATCGGGCACTTCGTCGGTCGTCACGAGCCATGGGCCGACGGGGCCGAACGTGTCGCAGCCCTTGCCCTTGTCCCACTGGCCGCCCCGCTCCAGCTGGTATTCGCGTTCGGACAGGTCGTTCACGACGCAGTAGCCGGCCACGTAGTCGAGGGCGTTCGCTTCGTCGACATAGCGCGCGCGCTTGCCGATGACGACACCGAGTTCCACTTCCCAGTCGCTCTTGACGGAACCGCGCGGCAGCACGACGGGGTCGTTGCAGCCGATGATCGAACTGGTCGCCTTCGTGAACAGCACGGGTTCCGCCGGCACGGCCATGCCCGATTCGGCCGCGTGGTCCGAATAGTTCAGGCCCACGCAAATCAGCTTGCCGATGTCGGCGACGACGGGCGCGTAGCGGACCGGCTGTTCCACGACGGGCAGGCGGCTCGGATCGACGTCGGACAGGCGGGCGATCGCGCCGGCGGCCAGCTGGGCCGAGGTCAGGTCGGGCAGCACGCCGGACAGGTCGCGGATCACGCCGTCGGCGTCCATCAGGCCAGGTTTCTCGGCGCCCTTCGGGCCGAATCGCAGCAGTTTCATGGTATTCCTTTGTTACGGTGATATTGAAAGATCAAGCCGCCGGGACGGGCGCGGCCGGGTCCAGCAGGCCGGCATCCTTCAGCGCGGTCCACAGGCCGGCCGGCAGCGGCTGGGAAAACCAGTGCGCGTTGCGGCGCAGCTGGTCGATGTTCTGGGCGCCGGGGATGCATGACACGACGGCCGGGTGGGCCATCGGGAATTGCAGCGCGGCGGACGGCAACGGCACGTCGAAGTCGCGGCAGACGGCGGCGATGGCGCGCACCCGCTCCACGACGGCCGCCGGGGCGTCCTCGTAGTTGAATTTGTTCGTGCCCGCCAGGATGCCGGAGTTGAACGGCCCGCCGATCACGACGCGCGTCCCCTCCCGCGCGCAGCGGTCCATCAGCGGCGCGAGCGACGCCTGTTCCAGCAGGGTGTAGCGCCCGGCCAGCAGCACGCAGTCGAGCGCGCACACGTCCATGGCGTCGGCGATCACTTCCCACTCGTTGACGCCGAGGCCGAAGCCCTTGATCGCGCCCTCGTCGCGCAGCTGCGCCAGCGCGCGGAAGCCACCGCCCTCGGTCAGCTGCTTCCAGTAATGCGCATGGCGTTCGCCGTGGGTGACGCGGCCGATGTCGTGCACGTACAATATGTCGACGCGGTCCAGGCCGAGGCGCTGGAGGCTGTCATCGTGCGAGCGCATGACGCCGTCGTGCGTGTAGTCGTAGTGCGGCCGGAACGGCAGCGGCGCCGCCCACCCGCATTCGCCCGGCTGCACGCCCGGATCGGGCCACATCAGGCGGCCGACCTTGGTGCTGATCACGTACTCGCCGCGCGGCCGCGAGCGCAGCGCCGCACCCAGGCGGTGTTCGGACAGGGTAAATCCGTAGTACGGCGCCGTGTCGAAATAGCGGATGCCCAGGTCCCAGGCGGCGTCGACGAGCGCGTACGCGTCCGCTTCCGCCATCGGGTCGAACAGCCCGCCGAGTTGCGCGCAGCCGAGTCCCAGTCGCGTGACGTTCATCTCAGGCTGCCTCATATCAAGCTGCCTTCAAGGGCAGGCAGCGCGGCCCGATCGGCTCGAACTGCTTGTACGTGAGGATGAATTCCTGGTGGCCCAGGTCTTCCGATTTCGTGCACTCGCCGTTCGCCACGCGGGCGACGAGGTCGACGATTTCGTCGCCGACTTCCTCGATGCTCGCATGACCCGTGAGGATGCGGCCCGCGTTGACGTCCATGTCGTCCACCAGCCGTTCATACGTCGCCGGGTTCGCACACACCTTGATGACGGGAGAAATGGCCGAGCCGACCACGGACCCGCGGCCCGTCGTAAACAGCGTGACGTGCGCACCGCACGCGATCAGTTCCACGATCTCGGCGTTGTCCGAGATGTTTGGGAAACCGAAGCGCGGCTCGCCGTCCGGCACCACGTCCAGCAGGTACAGCCCGCCGGTGGGCGGCTGGTCGCCCGGCTTGATGATCCCGCTGATCGGCGACGCGCCGCTTTTCGCGTAGGCGCCCAGCGACTTTTCTTCCAGCGTCGTCAGCCCGCCGTCCGCGTTGCCCGGCGCGAAACTGCCGTGGCCCATGATCGTGTAGTAGCGCGACGCCTTCTCGACCGTCCTGACGATCTCGTCGCCCAGTTCCGGCGTGACGGCGCGGCGCTTCATGTGGAATTCGCAGCCGACCAGTTCACCGGTCTCCTCGAACACGCAGGCGCTGCCCGCGGCGATCAACCGGTCGAACGCCGCGCCGACGGCCGGATTGGCCGTGATGCCGCTCGTGCTGTCGGAACCGCCGCAGATCGTCGCCACGACCAGTTCGTCGAGGCGCATCGGCACGCGCTCCTGGCGCGCCAGGTCGTCGACGGCCCATTGCACCCATTCGACGCCGCTTTTCACGCCGGAGCGCGTGCCGCCGACGTCCTGGATCGTGACCGTGTGGACGGGCCGGCCGCTGTCGGCGACGGCTTGCGCGACACCGTTCTTGTCGAAGCTCTCGCAGCCGAGCGACACGAGCAGCGCGGCACCCACGTTCGGGTGCGTCAGCACGCGGCGCATGATTGTGTCGGCGTATTCGTTCGGGTAGCAGCCGGGGAAGCCGATCAGGTGCACGGGCTGGCCGGGGAACGCATTCACGATCAGCCGCGCGACGTGGTGCGCGCATTCCACGAGATAGGCGACGACGACGACGTTGCGGATGCCCTTGCGCCCGTCCGCGCGCGGATAACCGGCCAGGGTGGCCAGGGTGATGTCGGTGGAGGTGGTCATGGTGCTTTGCTTCCGATGAAATGATGGCCGTCCTGGTCGAGCGTGAAGGTCGGGATGTAGTCGCTTTCCAGGTTGTGCGTGTGGATGTGCGCGCCGATGGCGACGGGCACCGTGGCCGTGCCGATGATGGCGCCGTAGCGCAGCACCTTGTCGCCCGGGGCCAGGTCGTGCCGCGCGACCTTGTGGCCGAGGCGGACGTCGCCCGGGAGCGCGATCTCGCGGCCGTCGATGACGACCGTGGCGCCGGCCTTGAGGTCGACGCGCGCGATGAGGCAGTTATCCTCGCGCGACATGAGCAGCAGGCTGCCCGCCTGCGCTGGGGTGGTGCTGGACATGACGATCCTTTGCGGCTGACTTAAGTAACAGCATAATTGTATTCTATAAATTCAAAACATACGACTATTTGCTCTGCTGCACTGCAACACCCGAGGACCCGGGAAACGTGAGTATGTACGTGCAATTGTTACCCTTACGCAATTCCAAGGCTTCAGGTCAGTCATCGTCCCTCAGCTACGCGGGTTGATCCGCCGCGGCTGCCCTGTCCATTGGCCAGTGGCGGCCGTCTCGTGCGCCGGGTAGGCTGACTAGCCTACAACACATCGGAGCGCACATGATCAACAAGAAAGTCGTGAATTTTGGCGTCGCCTGGGAAGGCCTGTTCGGCTACGTCCAGGGCATCCAGGTCAAGGACACGGTCTACCTGTCCGGACAACTGAGCCACGACCGGCAGGGCAACCTGCTCGCGCCCGCGGACCTGGACGCGGCCGGCAAGCCGCTCAACTACGACGCGATGGAAGCGCAGATCCGCCAGACCTACCGCAACGCGGTCGAGCTGCTGGCGGAATTCGGCGCCACCCTCGACGACGTCGTGGAAGAGACCTTGTACGTGCTCGACGTGGACGCGGCCTTCCCGGCCGCGGCGAAGGTGAGGAAGGAAGCGTACGGCACCGACCAGCCGCAGCTCGCCAGCAACCTGATCGGCGTGTCGCGCCTCGCCTTCCCCGCCCAGCTGGTGGAGATCACGTTCCGCGCCGTGCTGCCCGACTAGGCTTCGGCCGCGGCCTGGGCCAGCGCGACGAACGCATCGACGAGCGGGCCGCCGCCCTCGGCATGGCGCGCGAGCAGCATCGCCGTGGTGGCGTCCGGGTCGGCGAGCGGCCGGTAGACGACGCCTTCCATGTGGATGCCTTCGAATGAGCTGGGCAGCACGGAGATGCCGCAGCCGGCGGCGACGAGGCCGATAATCGTCGACGGCTCGCCCGCCTCCATCGCGATGTGCGGCGTGAAACCTGCGGCGCGGCACAGGTCGAAGATCTGGTGGTAGATGCCGGTGCCCGTCTTTTCGGGGAAGACGACGAACGCCTGGTCGGCCAGGTCCTTCACCGCGATGTGCTTTTTCCGCGCCAGCGGCGCGTCGGCCGGCAGCACGAGCAGCAGCGGATCCTGGCGCAGCATCGTCAGCGCGACCGCGCGCGGCAGCGGCATGGGGCCCGGCCGCACGAAGCCCACGTCCAGTTCGCGCGCCTCGATCTTCGCGAGCTGCGGCTGCGTGGGAATCTCGACGAACGTCAGCCGCACGCCCGGATACTGCTGGCGGTAGCGCCGCACGACGCGCGCGAACAGCGGCGTGAACGGCGTGGAAAACGTGAACCCGACGCGCAGCTCGCCCGCTTCGCCCAAATGCGCGCGGCGCGCCGTCTCCTTGGCCTGTTCGGACAGCGCCAGCATGCGCCGCGCGTCGGCGAGGAACAGCCGCCCCGCTTCCGTCAGCAGCACGCGCCGCCGGTTGCGTTCGAACAGCCGCGCGCCGATCTCGTGTTCCAGCGCCTGGATCTGCTGGCTCAGCGGCGGCTGGCCGATGTGCAGCCGCTCGGCGGCGCGCGTAAAGCTCAGCTCCTCCGCCACGGCCACGAAGTAACGCAGGTGCCTGAGTTCCATCTTATATTTTCAAACGATAAGTAACGCCACAAATATATATTGGACAGTCGTATCCCGCAATCCTACGATGGCCCCATGACCAATCGTACCAACCGCGCCCTGTTCTTCGGCGGCTTTTCCTGCTTCGCCCTGCTGTATTGCGTGCAGCCGCTGATGCCCCTGCTGGCGCACGATTTCGGGCTCACGCCCGCGCAAAGCAGCCTGTCGCTGTCGCTTTCGACGGGCGCGCTGGCCGTGTCGCTGCTGTTCTCGTCCGTCCTCTCCGACCGGCTGGGCCGCAAGACCATGATGGTCGTGGCGCTCGTCGTGGCCGCGCTGATGACGGTGCTGGCCGCGAGCGCGCGCACGTATCCGCAGCTGCTGGCGGCGCGCACGCTGCTCGGCTTCGCACTGGGCGGCATGCCGGCCGTCGCGATGGCCTACCTGAGCGAGGAAATCGAGCCGGCGTCGCTCGGCGTGTCGATGGGCCTGTACATCAGCGGCAACGCGTTCGGCGGCATGGTCGGCCGGGTGCTGGCGGCCGTGCTGTCCGACTTCGTGTCGTGGCGCGCCGCGTTCGCCGTGATGGGCGTCGCGGGCCTGCTGGCGGCGTGGGAATTCTGGCGCAGCCTGCCGGCGTCGCGCAACTTCCGGCCGTCGTCGGGCGGCGTGCCGGCGCTGCTGCACGGCCTGCGCGGCCACTTCGGCGACGCCGGCCTGCCCTGGCTGTTCGCCCTGTCGTTCCTGCTGATGGGCTGCTTCGTGAGCGTGTACAACGTGATCGGCTTCCGGCTGCTGGGCGCCCCGTTCGGGCTGCGCCAGAGCGTGGTCGGCGGGATCTCGCTGCTGTACTTGCTGGGCATCTTCAGTTCGGTCTGGGCCGGCCGCCGCGCCGACCGCCTGGGCCGGCGCCACGTGCTGTGGACCGTGATGGGCACGATGCTGGCGGGCCTGCTGCTGACCATGGCCCACAACGTCGCCGTCATCGTGGCCGGCATGGCGGTGTTCACGTTCGGCTTCTTCGCGTCGCACTCGATCGCCAGCAGCTGGGTGGGCCGGCGCGCCCGCACGCAGCAGGCGCTCGCCTCCGCGCTGTACCTGTGCTTCTATTATCTCGGCTCCAGCCTCGTGGGCTGGCTGTGCGGCGTGCTGTGGGAACACGGCGGCTGGGGCGGCGTCGTGGCGCTGCTGGGCGTGCTGCTGGGCGCCGCCGTGCTGATCGCGCTGCGCCTGCGCCGGCTGGAACCGGTCGGGCAGGCGCTGGCGCCGGCGTGACGATCCGCCCCCCTGCCCCGGCCGGGCGGATGGCGCCGGGCTGTTACGATAGCGAACCGTCACCCTTGACCACTACCGTCATGTTCACCCGCATCCACCACGCCGCGATCATCTGCGCGGACTACGCACGATCCCGACACTTCTACGCGGAGGTGCTGGGCTTGCGCATCGTCGCCGAAAACTACCGCGCGCAACGCGACTCCTGGAAGCTGGACCTGGCACTGCCGGACGGCTCGCAGGTCGAGTTGTTCTCGTTCCCGAACGCGCCCGCACGCCCGTCGTATCCGGAAGCGTGCGGCCTGCGGCACCTCGCGTTCGCGGTCGACGACCTGGAGGCCTGCAAGCAGCATCTCGAAGCGCACGACGTCGCCGTGGAGCCGGTACGCACGGACGAATTCACGGGCAGGCGTTATACCTTCTTCGCCGACCCGGACGGTCTGCCGCTGGAGCTGTACGAGACCTGATTCCGGCCCGCGCAGCTACAGGTAATGCGCCCCGCCCTGCCAGACCAGCTGGAGTCCGGTCACGAGCAGGCAGGCCTGCGAAATCCGGTAGAACCACACGAGGTTGATCCGGCCCTGCAGCCAGATGCCCAGCTTCACGCCCAGCGGCACGAGCGGCGCCAGGACGAAGCTGGTGCCGAGGTTGTCGAGCGACAGCTGGCCCAGCCAGGCGTACGGGACCAGCTTGACCGCGTTGACGACCGCGAAGAACACGCTGATGGTGGCGACGTAGCGCACCTTGTCCATCCGCTGCGGCAGCAGGTAGACCATGGCGGGCGGTCCGCCGGCATGGGCGAGGAAGCTGGTCAGGCCCGAGACCGCGGACCAGAAGGTGCCTTTCGCCACCGAGGGGCCTGCCTGGCGCTGGTGCGCGGCCAGGCCCAGCACGTTGTTGACGGTGAAGGCCACCGCGATGCCCCCGATCAGGATG
>Ga0308166_1004230_pt1 | contig 11613 bp, 8 predicted proteins | sample PhyCR2_2_FD_202137 | JGI IMG/M metagenome (GOLD analysis project Ga0308166, IMG submission 202137) | Phyllosphere microbial communities from UC Gill Tract Community Farm, Albany, California, United States - DLSLCC.R2 | ecosystem: Host-associated > Plants > Phyllosphere > Unclassified | place... | reverse complement strand
GATCGGCGACAGGCCCACCTCGGCCCGCACGGCATAGCCGAGCGCCGTGCGCTGCGGCAGCCAGCCCGTCAGCAACACATGGTCGTCGAGGCGGCGCCGCTTGATTTCGCGGCGCATCCACGCCATCTCGTCGTCGGAGGGGGCGTCGCCGGCGATCACGAGCAGCACGTCGGGTTTTTTCTCGCGCAACTTGTCCGCCACGTCGAGCAGGAAGTCGGACCGGCGCGAACGGGCGATGCGGCCCAGGTACAGCACGACGCGGCGGTTATCCAGGCGCGGATCGTCGACCGGGTCGACATTGGCGCGGTCGAACAACTGGGCGTCCACGCCCATCGGCACGGCCGTCATGGTCGACCGGTCGAAACCTTTCGCGGCGAGCCAGTCGGCCATCGCATCGCTCTGCACGAACACGTGGCGCGCGCCGGGCAGCACGAAGCGGTAGATGACCACGCGCGATGCCCACGCGCGCAGCGCATGCCCCATCCATGTCAAACCGCGGCCCGAGCGGCCGATATCGTCGCGCCGGACCTCGAAGCCTTCGACGATGGGGAACGACATCCAGTAGAGGAACGGCACGCGCAGCAGCGCGGCCACGATGCGTCCGAGCACGCCGCTGGCGATCTTGTCGCGCACCTGGATGCAGTCGGGCCGGCCGTGGCGCAGCGCGCGCACGAGGCCCAGCAGGTCCCACAGCGGCGCGCACACGCTGGCGAAGCGGCTGCGCAGCGAGCCGACGACGTGCATGCCGCCGGCCGGCCATGGCGACGCATCGCCGCTGCCGCCCTGCCCCACCAGCTCCGTCGCCACGCCGTAGCGGGGCATCTCCGTGCCGAACAGGGTGCGCACGTCGGCGCGGATGGGGGGCAATGGATCGCGGACGACAAAGAGGATGGAGCGCATGGATTCCTTGCCTTATGAACAACGCATGGAATCCGATTCTAGCTTACTCGTCACTGCGCACAATTGCGCGAGTCTTAAGGAAACCTAGGCGGCCCTGAGCGCGAGCAGGCGCGGCAGCAGCGCGGCGCTGGCCTCGCTGTCGATCTTGCGGCAGAAGTGGGCGCGCGACGCGGCGATGCGCTCGAAGTCGCCTTCGTCGAGGATTTTCGGGTTGCGGGCCCCGTGTTCGGGCCACTGGACGTAGCGGAAATTCTGGCCCAGCACGCGGGGCGCGAACGGCGAATTCATCACGAGGGTCTGGAAGAACATTTCGTCTGGACACGCGCAGCGGCGGAAGAAGCGCACGAGGCCGGGATCGCGCGCGACGCGCGCGAGGATGTCCTGCACGCAGGCGCGCGACAGCGCCCACCACGACGAGCCGCCGTAAGGCCGCATGCCGCCCGGCAGGCGGCGCGTGATGCCCGTCGCGCGCATCGCGCGGTTGGCGATGCGGCAGGCCCAGCGCAGCAGGCGCGGACCGTCGTCGCGGTAGAAATACTGGTAACGGAAGCCGGCCGCCCACTGGCCAGGTCCGGTGCCGATGGCGACGGTGTCCAGCAGTTCCTGGTGGGCGTGGCGCGCGAGCGCTTCTTTCAGGCGCGCATTCGACAGCAATGGGAAGTCCTGGGCGGACAGGAAGATGACCTTGTCGAAATCGGGCACCTCGGCCACGATCTGTGCGAGGGAGTTCAGCACCGCCTGCACCTGGCTGAACGTGCCCCAGTGGACGTCGACGCGGTCACGCACGAGCCGCGCGGACGGGTGCACGGCGGCGGGGTCGAGCGCGCACTTGCGGTCGAGGTTCACGACCACGCGAAACTCGTCGTCGCGCAGCTGCTCGACCAGCGCATTGAGCTGGTCCAGGTCCTTGTGTGCCTGGATCAGGAATACCTGTGTCGTCATCGCCCCGAGTCTAGCACGGCGCGTAACGACACCACGTGACGCCTGAGTTTGGAACGTCGATCAACCTGCTGCGCGTTGCAACGTCGTCCTGCGATGCTCACTGTACTCCCGTACAGCTCCGCTTCTCAGACGCCATTGCTGCCGCTCGCGACGGTTTCTCGAGGTCCCAATCAGTTCAGGTTCACCGACTGCGTACCGACCGTCAGCGTGCGGGTCGTGCCCGACGTGGCGACCTTGGTGGTGGGACGCTTGCAGCCGACGTCGATCAGCACGAGGAACTCGGCCGCCGACTTGCCGTCGTTCTTCAGGTAGAACGCGCCGTGGTCTTCCGTCACGCCGGACTTGGGCGCCGGACCGCTCCACTTGGCGAACGGCGCATTGCCGTTCAGGTCGCGCAGGCACACCGACTGGCCGCCCGCCGCGATCTTGACGCTCGACGGGCTTTCGACCGTCATCGCCACCGGCGCGTGGAAGTTCCACTCGTACGTGTGGGCGACGACCGCCTGCAACTTGTCGCGCACGACCATCGCGTTCTGGCCGTGCAGGTACCAGATCTGGCGCTCGGCCATCGTCAGCTGGCCGCCGTACGACGGGGTCGCGTCGCCTTCGGCGTAGTCGTAGGTCGACTGGGCCGAAAAGCCGGTGACGCGGCCGTTGCGCTGCAGCTGTTCGCGGTAGCCGGTGACCACCTGGCCCTTGCCGCCGTCGAACGTGACCGCGTTCTGCGACTTGGTCTGGTGGTACCAGTCGGTCCACAGCGGCGAACCGTACCAGTCGTACCAGCCGGCCTTCACCAGCAGCGGCTGGCCGGCGACCGACAGCAGCAGGCCGTTCTGGTCGCCGTGGCTGTGGTTGAACGAGCCGTACGGGCTGGACTTGAAGTAGAACGACGTGCGGCCCGTCGAGCCGATGTCGCTGTGCATCGCGACCCAGCCGGTGCTCGGGTAGTAGGCCGAGTTCGACGGCGGGACCTTCAGCGTCGTGCCGCTCACCGGCATCGGGTACGGCGCTTCGACCACGGACAGCGAATCCTCGAGGCCCGGCAGGTTGGCCACGTACCAGGCGGCGCGCGGCGACACCATGCGGTTGGCGAAGGCGCGGAATACGCGCGGGTCCGGCTTCGTCTCGGAGCCGTCGCCGAAAGCGTGGACTTTCGAGCCCGGCGGCGTGAACTGCGTCGCGAAATCGAGGAAGCCCAGCGTCCACGGCTTGGCGTACAGGTTCACGCCGGTCGCCTGAACGATCGGGTCCCACAGCGCCGTCATGTAGCCCGCCGCGTACTCGGCGTAGGCGGTGCCGTTGGCGTAGCCGCCTTCCGCACCGGACCACGGCGACGGGGTGTTTACGTACGCGCGGAACGTGAAGTCGAACCACGTCTGCGCTTCCGGGATGTCGCCCAGCGCCAAGGTCGAGATCAGCGCCATGTAGATCATCAGCGTGTTGCCGTGCGAATCGAACGGGTACTGGTCGAGGCGGCCGTTGTCGCCTGCGATGTTGCCGTACATTTCCGTCACACGCGTCTTGACGACGCCGAGCCACCTGGCCTTGCGGGTCGCGTCCAGGTCACCGGCCAGCAGGTCCATGCCCTTCAGCAGCGACAGCGCGATCTGGCGCGTGGCCTGGTCCTGGTTGGCGTAGCTGGTGGGGCCGGCCGGATTCAGCGAGGCCAGCTGGTCGCCGCGCTTGAGCGCTTCGGCCAGGTGGACCGGGTCCTTCTTCAGGCGCCACAGCACCGCGGCCGCTTCCAGCTGGCGCGACGATTCGTTGATGCGGTTGCGCACGTCGGTCTGCTGCGACGCCATCTGCGCCGTCAGCGGCGACGCGATCACGATCGGCCAGCGCGAATCCGACAGGTCGGGCAGCGCCGTCATCTGCAGCTTGACTTCGTTGATGATGCGGCTGACGTACGGATCCAGGTCAGCCTTCTTGGCCGAGCTCCACGTCGAGTACGCGGTGAACGACGGGGCCAGCGAACGGGGACGCGCCTTGTTCAGGATGCGCGAACGCAGCGTGGCGTTGTCGGGCACTTCGAACACGGTCGACTTGCTCGTGATCGCGAACGCGCGCGGGGTCGACCATTCCGTCGAACCGGCGGGGCGCACGCGCCACGTGTAATTGCCCAGCGCCAATGCCTTGGTCGGCAGGTACCAGTTGCGCTCGACCGTCGCCTTCACCGGCGAGCCGCCCGACGGGGTGATCTCGATCTCGTAGCTGGCCGGACCGGTCGGATGACGCGCCCAGGCGAATCCCGGCGGGTTCTGTGCCTGCACGGCGCCATTGGCCGGCGCGGGCTGGACGACCAGGGGATCGGTGGATTGGGCCCAGTCGGCGCGCGCGCTGAACGACATCAACAGCGACGACAGTGCAGCGACGGCGACGACGCCCTTCCGGTGAAATTTCATGTACTTGCTCCGAGAAATATTAACTGGACGACTAGAGGGTCAGCCCGTCGGCAGGAAGCCAGGGCCCGATTTGCTTGAAGCGCTCTGCTGATGCAAATGAGCGCTGTTCGATACGAGAAATAGTACCGCAAATAAATTTTCTCGCGGAAAAATCCCCTTAGAAATCAAAGATTTTTCTCGTATACCCTACAAATCGGACGACCCTGTAGACCCCTTATTAACGGTAATATTTCCAGGCAGCTAAAAGCTTTTTTTCTAAAGAAAAGGCTTTTTGAAAACTGTGCAGTTATTTCGGCAAAGTTGATCGATTCATCATCGAATTAATGGCTTCGACAATCATGTTGTTTATTTAATCCGGAACAAACATTACGATTGCATTACCGGTACGCCGGCGTGCGCCTCGGCGCGCAGCGCGCGCATGCGCTTGGCGTAGCGCAGGCAATACAGGCCGAACGCGAGCGGCGCCTCCTTCAGGTAGCGGCGCCGGACCTGGAACTCTTCCTGGCGCGCCTTGATCTTGTTGGCGGACGAGACGCTGCCCGCATGGTCGCGGAACACGGTCAAGGGCCGGGCGATCGTGGCCGGCTGCGCCACCTTGCCCAGGCGCAGCCACAGGTCGATGTCCATCGCGTATTTCAGTGTTTCGTCGAACATGCCCACGCGGCCGAACGCGCTGCGGCGGATGAAGACGGCTGGATGCGGCACGGACGCGCGACCCGCCGCGAACGCGTGGTAGCTGAACGGCACCATGCGGTACGGCGGAACCAGCTGGCCATCCTTCAACACCTGCACGGTGCCGAACACCCAGTCCACGCGTTCGCTGGCGAAGCGCTCCGCGACGACGTGCAGCACGTCGTCGCTGGCGTAGTAATCGTCCGAATGCAGGTGCGCCACGTACTCGCCGGTGGCCGCTTCGATGCCCTGGTTCATGGCGCGGCTGATGCCGCCGCCCACGTCGCGCAGCACGCGCTTCCTGCCCGGGTACGCGGCGATCATCTCCAGCGTGCCGTCGGTGGAACCGCCGTCGACGAAGATGTGCTCGACGTCCTGGCAGGTCTGCCGCTGGACGGATGCGAGGGTGTCGGCCAGGGTGGCGGCGCTGTTCCAGGTGCACGTGACGATCGAAAAGGTCGGTTTGTTCATGGGATCACTCGTGATAGAAGTCCAGGATCTGGGGGACGGCGTGGAACACGTCCATCGGAAAGGCATCGGGCAGCGGCACCGTCGCTGGCGCACGGCCGAGGGTGTGGGCCAGCCGCTCCACGAGCCGCGGCATGGTCTCGGCCAGTTGCAGCTGGCCGTCGTAATACTGGTACGCGGCCAGCTCCGGCGTGCCGCCGCGCGCCAGCGCGAGACACTGCTTGCCGAGGGCCAGCGCTTCCAGCACGGTGGTGCCGCACGGCTCTTCCCACACGGACGGGATCACGAGCACGTGGCTGCGCGCCGACATGCGGATCACCTCGTCGTACGGCAGCCAGCCGAGGAAGCGCACCTGCCCGTTCGCATGGCGGCGCTCCAGCTGGTCGCGCAGCGGTCCATCGCCGATGATGGTGACGCGCGCATGCTTCGGCAGCCAGCCCTGCACCTGCGCGAGGAATTCGCCGAAGCCCTTGCCGGCATCGATGCGGCCGACGAGCAGGATCTCCCCCGCCCTCACCTCGTCGGGCCGCGCCGCGCGCTCGCGCAGGTACGGGTAGCGGATGAAGTTGTGGATCACGCGGGCGCGCGACAGGTCCGCGTCCGGCACGGCGCGCAGGAATGCCTGGCGCAGGAAGTCCGACACGAAGATCGTCTTGTGGCGCGAGAACGCTTCCGCCGTCTCCGACCGGTAGCGGCGCACCGCCAGCCCCGACATCTCGCGCCGCACCGCATTCGGCGCCGGGTGGATGCACGCGGCGCAGTCGCGCGCGTCGAGCGTCGTGCACACGTGTTCCTGCCTGAAGCGCAAATGGATCACGCATTCGCTGCCCTGGTCGTGGCGTGTCTGCACGAAGTTGACGCTCCGCGGCACGTAGCGCCCCGCCATCGGCAAGTGGCCGTGGTAGTGCACGACGTCGTACTTGCCCGCCTCGCGCAAGAGCGCGCGCGCGATGCTGCGCGCGAACCATGGCCGCTTGACGGGATTGAAGAAGCCCAGCTGCGACTCCTTCCACCCCGGCCGGGAAAAATCGAAGCCGGGCAGCACGCGGCCTTTAAAACCGATCTCGGCCGCGCTGCCACCGTGGAACCGGTCGCTGCGTCCCATGATGTCGACCTCGTGCCCCAGCTCAAGCAGCGCGTTCGACAACGTCACGACATGCTTGCCCAGGCCGCCCACCTGCGTGCCCGGCAAGTCTTCCGACACCATCAAGACTTTCAAGCTGCTTTCCTCATCGATAACAACCCCTTCACCCGCGTCCATGCCGTGCTCATGTCGTCCCGTTCGATCACGAACAGGCTGCCGTACGCGAGCAGCAGGCCCGCCGTCAGCAGCATGAGCAGGAGCAAATCGACCGGGCCGCCGTCGAACAGGCGATTGCCCGCGTTGGCGGCGACCGCGACGACGGCCACGCCCGCCACGCTCGGCAGATAGGCTTTACGGACGAGTTCGCCAAGCCGCGCGGGCACCGTGCGGCCATGCACGGCGACGAGAAAGGCGCAGGTCAGCAGCACCGACGCGACCAGATGGCCCCACGCGGCCCCGTCGATGCCCCAGCCCGCGACGCCCACGTAGACAACCAGCAGGCCGAACACGGCGCGCGCCAGCGCGAACATGCCGGAAAAGCGCGGATGGCCCATGCCGTCGTTCACCAGGGACGGCAGGCTCGTCAGCGAATCGATGAATTGCGACAGCGCCATCACGGCCAGCACGACCTGCCCCGCGCGGGCGAACTGCGGGTTCATCCAGTAGAACAGGATCTGGTACGAAAACACGGCCACGAGCACGAGCACGGACGCGTTGATGAACACGACGTAGCGGCTCGCCTTCAGGTACAGCCGGTTCAAACGCTCGAGCTCGCCACGGGCCGCCAGCGCGCTCGCGGCCGGGAAGAACACGCCGGACAGGCGGTACGTGAGGCTGAGGATGCGGTTCGCGAGCGTGGACGCCACGGTGAAGTAGGCGAGCCCCGTGACGCCGACCAGCGCGCCGATGATGAGCTTGTCCGCGTACGCGTAGGAGAGTGTCGCGAAGCGGCTCAGGAACGAGTACGCGGAAAAGCCCAGCAATTCCTTGCGGATCGCCGCGCCCGGCTTACGGTAGCGCAGGTCCGGCAGCAGGCGGCGGATACCGCGCCACAGCACGGCGCAATTGATCGCGCTCGCGATGACGCGCAGCAGGATCACTTCGAAGAGGCCATAGCCCAGCATCAGCACGGCCACCGTCAGCAGCGGCACGGCGGTGCCGAACAGCATCTCGATGCGGCTCGCGATGTCGTAGCGCATCAGCGATTGGGGCACGCTTTGCAGATAGCTCTGCAACTGGCCGAGGAAGAAGCCGAGCGCGGCCAATTGGAGTGTCGCGACCGCTTCGTGTTCGAGCGCGGCCGGTACGGAGAACACGCGGGTGACGAAGAAGTGGGCGCCGAAGAACAGGCCCAGCCCGCCGACGAGGCCCACCAGCGAGTACACGGACAGGCCGAAGAACACGGTCTCGCTGATGCGTTCCTGGTCCTTGCGGGCGTTGAATTCCGCGATGTATTTTACGGAACCGGCCGTGACGTTGATGTCGATGACGGCGAAATAGCCGACGATCGCCGTCACGAGCGAATACACGCCATAGTTCGCATCGCCCAGCCCTTGCACGACGAGCGGCACGGTCCCGAGCGCCACCAGCGCGGGAATCACGGCGCCCAGCAGGTTCGAGAAGGCGTTGCGGACGAGGCTGAGGTTCATACGTGCGCCGGCACCAGGTTGACGTGGCGGCGCTTGCGGGACTCGACGGGCTGCACGGCCGGCTGCGCGCTCGCCACGGCCATCGCCACGTACGGCAGCGCGAGGCAGATCGCCAGCATCTGCGTCGTGCGCACCTGCGGGAATGGCGTGCCGACGAGCAGGTCGGGCAGCATGAACGCGAGGCCCGCGGCGCCGGCCGTCGCCAGGCCCAGCAGGTCCGGCGGCAACGTGCGCAGCGCGTGGCGCGCGAGTCGGGTGAACGCCCAGATGGTGCCGCCCAGCAGGATCAGCCCGGGCAGTCCGGCCTTCAGGGCGATGTGCAGCACGCCGCTGTGCACGAACAGGCCGCCGTCCTGCCCCGCCTGCCACGAGATGTGCTGGTAGCCCGTGTAGCGGCCCCACGTGCCGATGCCCGTCAGGGGGTGCGAGATGAAATCGGCCAGCGCGAATTTCAGTTCCAGCACGCGCTCGCTTTCCGCGCCGAAGCGCTTCGATTCCATGTCGTAGAACAGGCTCGAGAAGCCACCGCTCGCGCCCTTCGTATGGCCCAGTCGCCTGAATGCCGCGTACAGCAGGCCCGCGCCGAGGACGGGCGCGCCCAGCGCCATCATGTGGATGCGGCGCTGCAGCGGGAAGCGCATCATGATGATCAGGAAGGCCAGCACGAAGCCGATCCACGCGCTGCGGCGGTACGACAGCACGATGCACGCGGCCGTCGCGAGCAGGGTCGCCCAGTCGATCGCGGTCCAGAACAGCGAGCGCCTGTGTTTCACCACCTGGAACAGGTTGACCGCGGCGATGGCGAACGCGATCGTGCACAGCAGGCTGTCGTTGATGTCGAAGAACGTCAGCTTGATCTTGATGGCGTTCATGTTCGCATACACGTTGTTCGGGTCGCCGCCGAGGAACGCCCAGCGCGCGAGGCCGAACAGGGCGCGCCCGAGGCCCGCCAGCATGATGAAGCGCGACAGTTCGATCGCGTGCTCGCGGGTGCGGAACGCCAGCAGCATCAGCGAGACGAGCGGCGCCATCCAGATGATGTTGGAAAAGCCGGACGGGGCCAGCGCTTCCGCCAGGGTCACGTTGGAGAACAGCGCCACCGCGACGTGGCCGCCCAGCAGGAGGACCCACGCGAGGAACCACGGCCGCAGATTGCACGGCGGCGCCGGATAGCGCTGGAAGCCGGCTGACACGCGCGCGCAGCACCACGCCCCCGCCATGCACCACAGCAGCAGCGGGAAGAACAGCACGCCCGAGCCGCGGCTGTAGATGCCTGGCGCCGCGGCGGCCGCCAGCGAACCGTAGCTCGTCGAATTCTTGAAGAAGAACACGGCGATGTACACATAGGCGAGGAAGCGCGGCCACACCATCCCGACGCCCATCCCGGCCACGGCCATGATGGCCAGCACCACGACGGCGATGAACGGCAGCGAGGTATAGAAGACCAGGAGGAAGTTCTGCATGTCCCGTCAGCCCTTGTTGGTGGCTGCGCCCAGCAGCCTGGTGCGGTCATGCGGCGACATGGCGTCCAGCATCTGGTTCACGAAGCGGTCCTGCACGCGGTAGGCGCTGTGTTCGTCGGCCTCGATGGTCGACACGCGCACGAGCATGCCGTCGGGGATCTTGCCCGTCAGGCCGTACAGGAAGCGCTGGTATTTCTGGCCCAGGCCGGACATCACGGCCTTGTCGCCGACCGTCACCCAGTACGTGATCGGCTCGTTGCGCGCGTTCTGGCGCGCAACGAGGCGTTTCACGGGGACGCTGCCATAGTGGGTCGGAAGCTCGGCCTTGTGGTCCTGCACCATGTCGAAGCCTTGCGCCACGTAGCAGACTTCCGGCAGGTGCAGCTGCAGCTGCTTGCTCTGGTCGCCGCCGTATGCGATCGACAGCATCACGCGCTGGCCCGCATCGTTGACGTAGGTGCGCGCCAGGGTCTGGTCATACAGGGTGGCGATGAGTTCCTTCTGCGTCTCGTCGGGCGTGAGCGGCACGACGCTGTTGTCGACCGTCCAGTTGCCGAAACGCTTGGGGATCATCGCCTCGAGGTCGAACCGTTCCTGGACGGCGGCCACCTTCTGCTTCGGCGTGAGCGCGCCCGTCAGCGCGGACGTGCCCGCCATCGCCACGCCCAGGAGCACGCTGGCCATGAAGCGGCGGTTCATGCTGCCTCCCTGCGCCGGATGAACCACTGCAGCGCGGAGTCGATCGACAGGATCAGCACGAGCGCCGTGACGAACAGGACCATGCCGGCGAACCCGTGCAGGAAGCCCTGCCCCGCCGCGTCGCCGAAGTAATACGTGATCAACGTGAGCACGACGACGCGGATGACGTTGGCGGAGAACGAGATCGGGACGATGAACAGCGCGAGGCCGATGTTGCGGAACGCGGACGGGTGGCGCATCAGGTTCAGGTAGAACAGGCCCAGCGCTTCCAGGGTCAACAGGGTCTGCAGGCCGGCGCACGCATCCGCCACGAGCAGCTGGTACTGGCCGATCTGCAGGATCACACCGGAGCGGCTGATCGGGTAGCCGAACGCGAACAGCAGGTGTTCCGTCGCCCACGACACGGCCATCTTCATCGGCATCGTCACCGCGGCGACGAATTCGCTGGGCAGCGGCACCATGAACAGCATGAAGAAGAACGGGAACCACAGCACCCGGAGGGCGCGGCCGCCCCGCTTGACGAGCAGCACGGCCGCCATCACGAGGATGATCGCGACGATCTGCAGCATCAGGATGTTCTGCGACCGGCCCAGCAGGTGGGCGGCCAGGCCGGTGGCGAGGATCGGCCAGCCGGCCCAGCTGGCGCGCGGGGGCGTCGTCGCCTCGATCACGTCCGGCCATTTGCGGTAGATGAGCCACAGCGCGAGGCCGAAGATGATGGGCCCGTGGCCCTGCTCCTCGCCGACCCAGGCGCCGGTGAACAGGTCGTAGAACGTGGGGACGAACAGGATGGCCAGGCCCAGGAAGACCGGCCACCATTCGGGCAGGACGCCGCGCAGTGCACGCAGGTCCGGTGCATGCTGCCGCACGGTGCTGGCGCGTGCTCCGGTGTCCATGTCAGAACTCCATCACCACGGAGCCGAGGACTTCGCAGCCGGCGTCGACGAGTTGCTCGGCGGCGCGGCCGATGTGCGAGATCCGCGTGTAGTTCTTGCGCGTGACGAGCAGCGCGCCGCCGGCGCGACTCGCCACTGCGACGGAATCCATGCCGAGCTGGAACGGCGGCACGTCGTACAGCACGACGTCGTAGCGGCTTTCCAGCTGCGTGTTGAGGTTGCGGAAGCCTTCGCGCGCCAGCAGTTCGCCCGGGTTCGGCGGGAGCGTCCCGGCCGGCATGATCGACAGGTCGATGAACGCCGGCACCCGCGCGATCACGTCGAGGTCGGCGCGGCCGGCCAGCAGGTCGGACAGGCCCTGGCGCGGCTTGAGCGCGAACGCGTCCTGCTGGCGCGGGGCGCGCAGGTTCGCGTCCACGAGCAGGGTCTGCTCGCCCA
>Ga0308166_1004228_pt1 | contig 11615 bp, 7 predicted proteins | sample PhyCR2_2_FD_202137 | JGI IMG/M metagenome (GOLD analysis project Ga0308166, IMG submission 202137) | Phyllosphere microbial communities from UC Gill Tract Community Farm, Albany, California, United States - DLSLCC.R2 | ecosystem: Host-associated > Plants > Phyllosphere > Unclassified | place... | reverse complement strand
AGTCGAGCCTGGCGCGCTTCGACAAGGCCAGCGGCGGCATGCGTTCCCGCTCGGTGGCGCTGCCGGGCCAGTCGGACCGCATCGTCAACCTGATGGTCGGCTACGAAGCGGGACCGGTCAGCACGCGGATCGCGGCCAACATGAAGTCGCGCTACCTGCTGCAGACGGGCGCCGACGTGCTCGACGCGAGCCAGGACAACTGGGTCGACAGCCAGACGCAGTACGACTTCTCGCTTCGCTACCAGCTGTCCAAACGCTACAAACTCGGTGTCGAGGTACTCAACATCACACGCGAAAAATACTACGTCTACCTGGGCAGCCATCCGTACAGCGTGCAGAACGAGCAGTACGGCCGCACCTTCCGCCTCAGCCTGCAGGGGAACCTGCTGTGACGCGGCGCCACGCGCTGGCGCTGGCCGCGGGCCTGCTGGTCGTCGCGTCCGCGCACGCGCAGGACGTCGCCGGCACCAAGCGGCCGTACGCGCCGCGCCAGGACCCGGCAACCTACGAACCGGTGCCGGCCGGCTTCGCGCCCGTGCACACGCAACTGGTCGCACGGCACGGTGCGCGCGGCCTGACGGGCATGAAGAGCGAGCTTGCGCTGCTCAACCTGTGCCGCCAGGCGCGCGCCGCCCACGCCTTGAGCCCGCTCGGCGAGCGCCTCGCCGCCGACCTCGAAGGCCTGATTCGCACGAACGCGCTGCTGGGCGCCGGCGTGGACGGCGTGAGCAAGCCGGGCTACGGCAACCTGTCCCTGACCGGCATCGACGAGCACCGCGGCCTGGCGCAGCGCATGACGCAGCGCCTGCCGGCGCTGTTCGCGCAGGGCGGCGAGCGCACGGTGTTCGTCGAACACTCGGGCGTGGACCGCGCGCGCGACAGCGCCGCCGCGTTCACGGGCGCGCTCCTGCAGGCCCGGCCCGCCCTGGCGCCGCGCATGCAGGACGGCGGCGCGAACCGCTACACGCTGTACTTCCACAAGCTGAAAGCGAAGACGGACATCCACCCGCTGGAAACCTGGTACGCGGCCGTGTTCCAGGCCAGCCAGGCGTACCAGGCATACCTGGAGAGCCCGGCGCTGGACGAGAAGCTGGATGCCGTGCACGCCGACCCGCGCATCGCCGCCACCGCGCGCACGGTGCTGGCGCGGCTGTTCAAGCCCGCATTCGTGAAGCGCCTGGCGCGCGGCGAGATCAAGGCCGCCAACACGGGCACGTTCACGTTCGCCGCGCCCGACGGCAGCTACAAGACGACGCTCGCGGGCGACGGCAAATCGATCATCGACACTCCCGTGCGCGCGCTGGACGCGCTGTCCGACGCGCACGACATCGCTCCCGGCCTCGCGCGCGAGCTGGCGCGCGAAGGCGTGAGCGATTTTTCCGCCTACCTCACGCCGGACGAGGCGCGCTTCCTGGCGAGCGTGAAGGACGCGGAGGATTTCTACGAAAAGGGACCGGGCATCGCCGAGCAGAACGGCGTCACATGGGGCATGGCCTTCGGGCTGGTCGACGACTTCTTCCGCGACCTCGACGACGACACGCGCCTCGCGCACTTGCGCTTCACGCACGCGGAAATCGTGATCCCGTTCGCGGCCGCGCTGGGCCTGCCCGGCAAGTCCACGCCGCTGCCGCGCGCGCAGACGTTCAGCTACGCGAACAACCCCTGGCGCAGCGCCGACGTGGCGCCGTACGCGGCCAACGTGCAATGGGACAGTTTCAAGGACGCGGCCGGCCGCCACATCGTGCGCATGCTGTACGACGAAGCGGAAACGGATTTCAAGCCGGCCTGCGACGGCGCCCGCATCGCGCCGCGCAGCCATTACTACGACGTGGTGCGGCTGCGGGCGTGCTACGGGCGGTGAAGAAGGCGGCGCTTACGGTGCCGCCTTCTTCGCCGGCACGAAGTTCAGGTCCTGGAAGTCGTAGCTGAAATCCGTCTCGGTGGAAATCGGCTGCATCTTCATGCGCTCGATGCTGCCGTCCGGGTTCAGCGCGAACGTCACGTAGGCGTCGGCGTTGAAGTTGCGCTCCTTCCAGCGCACGATGAACGTGTCGTGCTGGTAGTGTTCCAGCTCGCCCGTCAGGTCGGGCGTGCGCGTCAGCGTCAGGATCTGCTTGCCGCCCGCGTGGCGGATCGTCGCGTGGCCGTACCACGGGTCCGCGTAGTCGCCGTCGTACGCGGTGCGCGCCAGCGACGGTTGCGACTTCGCCGCGCGCGCCGCGTCGGCCTTGCCGATGCGCGCCAGTTCCTTGGCGTGGTGTTCGTCCTCGACGGCCTTGACGGCGCCGATCCAGTCGGTCGTCGCGGCCGGGTTCAGCATGCGGTCGAGCAGCTGGTACTGCAATGCGTTCAGCGCGCCGCCGCTTTCCGCGTTGGTCAGGATCGCGATGCCGACCTTCGCTTCCGGCACCAGCACGACCTTCGAATAAAAGCCCTGCAGCGCGCCGCTGTGCAGCGCGAGCAGCTTGCCCTGCCAGTCGCGCAGCTGGAAGCCCAGGCCGTAGGCGAAGAAGTTCGGGCGCGTCGCGGCCAGCTTCGGATCGGGTTCGCTGATGCGCATCGGTGTCTGCGCCGTCCACATCTCGCGCGCCTGCTTCGCGCTGTACAGGCGGATCTCCTTGCCGTTTGCATCCGTGCCCACGCGGCCGCCGGCCAGCAGCACGTTCATCCAGCGCGCCACGTCCTCGGCATTGGTATTGATGCCCACGGCGCCCACGGCGTTCGGCACCGGCATCGCCTTCACGGCGGCGATCTTGTCATTGATCTTGCTGTGCGCATTGGCCACGTCGGGGTTGCCCGCGTTCTCGGCCAGACTGGTCGTCGTCGCCGCCATGCCGACCGGCGCCAGGATGCGCTCGCGGATCGTCTCGCCCCACGTCTTGCCGGACTTGGCGGCGATGATCTTGCCGGCCACGATGTACAGCAGGTTGTCGTAGGCGTAGCTGTTGCGGAAGCTCGTCGCCGGGCGGATGTAGCGCAGCTTGTGGATGATCTCGTCGGTGGAGAACGTCGTCGTCGGCCACCACAGCAGGTCGCCGGCGCCGAGGCCCAGGCCGCTGCGGTGCGTGAGCAGGTCGCGCACCGTCATCTCGTGCGTGACGTAGGCGTCGTACATCTGGAAGTCGGGCAGGTGCTTCGTGACCGGATCGTCCCACGCCAGCTTGCCCTCGTCGACGAGCATCGCCAGCGCGGCCGCCGTGAACGCCTTCGAATTCGACGCCACCTCGAACAGCGTCTTCGCATCGACCCGCTCCGGCGCGCCCAGCTTGCGCACGCCGAAGCCCTGCGTGGCCACGACCTTGCCGTCCTGGACGACGGCGATGGCGATGCCCGGCACGTCGAACAGTTTCATGGTGCGCTGCACGTCGTCCGCCAGGTGGGCGTTCAGGTTGGCGGCCGCGTCGCTGGCGGCGGCGACGGGCGCGGACGGTGCGGATACGGCGGGCGCCTGCGCGAATGCGGTACTGGAGAAAGCAAGCAGGATCGCTGCTGCGATGCGGGTCATGGATTGCACTCTTGGGTTCCTTGGAAGATGATCGGTCCCGGATGCGGGAGCGCAGCAGCATAGCATTTCCGCCGTGATGGCCGGGGTGGCGGCGATGGCAAAGCGTCATCGCGCACGGCAGCGCGAACTGCTATGATCCGCGTTTTACCGCCTTGCCTTCGCGCCTCGCCGCGCGCCCCAGATGGACGCCTTCCTCGTTTCCACCGGCATCGTCGCCCTCGCCGAAATCGGCGACAAGACGCAGTTGCTGGCCTTCCTGCTCGCCGCGCGCTTTCGTCGTCCATTGCCCATCGTCTGCGGCATCTTCGTCGCGACGATCGCCAACCACGCCTTCGCGGCCGCCGTCGGCGCACTCGTCGCCCGCCTGCTCGGCCCGGACGTGATGCGCTGGGTGCTGGGCCTCGTCTTCCTCGGCATGGCCGCCTGGATCATGGTCCCGGACAAAATGGACGAGGACGCCACGCCGCTCGCGCGCTTCGGCGTCTTCCTGACCACGGTGCTGGCATTCTTCGTGGCCGAGATGGGCGACAAGACGCAGGTCGCGACCGTCGCGCTGGCGGCGCGCTACTCGTCCGCGGTGGCCGTGGTCGCCGGCACGACGCTCGGCATGATGCTGGCGAACGTGCCGGCCGTGTACTTCGGCGACCGCATCGCCGGGCGCCTCAAGACGCATCCCGGCTCGCTGAAACTCGTGCACGGGCTGGCGGCGCTGATCTTCGCGGCGCTGGGTGTCGCGACGCTGTTCGGCGCGGGGCGCAGCCTCGGTTTCTGAGCCGTCGCCCCGCGCAGGCGGGAGCCAACTTGCCCGCGCTGTCGTGACGCATGGCGTACTTGGGTCCCCGCCTGCGCGGGGACGACGGGGCTTGTACCGCGTCCGTTTCAAGCAAGCGGTTTCTAGCGCTGGTTGACCCACACCGGCGCCGACCACAGCACCTTGCCGTCGTCCTGCGTCACCTTCGCATAGTAGAAATGCGCGCCGGGCGCCGGCGTCGTCGTGAGGTCCGCCTTGTCTGCGAGCCGGGTCACGTCGCCGTTGCGGCCCGGGACGCCTTCCATCAGCGCCACCGTCGCCGCACTGTGCCCGGTGCCGCTGGCGTACTGCGCCTGCAGCCGCAGCGGTCCGTCGTTGTCGAAGCGCTCGCCCATCAGGTGGCCGTTGGCGGTGAAGACCAGCTGCGCATCCTTGTCCATCGTCGCGAACACGCGGCGCGCCCGCACGGCGTCGAGGAAGCTCGCGCGCGTCAGGGGCACGCCGTTCGGCACCAGCACGGCGCTGCGGTTGCTGTACGACGCGCCCCAGTTGGCGCAGTGGTTGTCCTGGTTGCTGCTGAACGCGACGTGGTAGCCCGCTTCCAGCAGCTTGTTGCACGCCTGCTCGAAGTTGCTGCGCCGGGTCTCCCCTTCGGTTTCGCTGGTGGAGAACGCGGAGCTGTTGACCACTTCGCACAGGGCCATGACGGCGTCGCCGTCCGGCGTGTACGCGAGCGGCGTGCCGTTCACGACGAACTGCCCCGCGAGCGCCGGGTGGTTGAACTGGCCCGTCAGGCCGCGCGCGCGCATCAGCGCGTACAGCGCCGCGTAGTCGCTCTTCGGCGTCTCCGTGTCCGCGATCAGCTCGCCCTTGCCGTTGCGCTCCCAGCCGAGCAGTTCGTCGCTGTCGAAGATGTTCAGGTGGCCGCCGTTGCCGATCACGCCCCACTCCATGCCGTACAGCGCCAGGAAACCCGGATTGGCGGCCGAGTCGTCGCGCGCCGTCTTCAGCCCGGCCTGGTAGCGGGCCTTGGCGGCGGCCGGATCGGCATCCGCATTGGTGCCGTCCGAGCCGTCGTACATGTGGTTGTGCTCGGACACCATCAGGATATCGAGGCCGTGCCGGCGCGCGTACGGATAGGCGGCGTCCGGACCGTACGGCGCGGATTGCGGGTCCTGCGCGCCGTGGCACGCGTCGACGGGCGCGCCGCCGTCGCTGTCGTGCGTCTGGCTGTGCAGGTTGCCGTAATAGACCGTGTACGGCAGCGCGCCCGGCGCCGGCGCGGCCTGGGCCTGGGCGCGGCGCGTGGGCAGCGGCGCGAACGCGGGCAGCCGCGGTGCCGGCAGCGTGCCGACGGCGATGTCCCAGGCCTGTTCTTCGGTATCGGCCCCGCTGGCGGCATGCAGGCGGACGCGATAGATCCCGGGGGCGGCGCGGCGGCCGGCCACGATGCCGGTCCAGCGCACCTTCACGTCGGCCGGCGCGCCGGTCAGCAGCAGGCGGCCCTGCCATTGCGCGACGCGGCGGCCAGAGGGGGCGACGAGTTCCAGCCGCCACGTCACGGGCCGGCGTCCGCGCAGGTTCGGATAGTCGAACGACAGGGTGAAGGTGCGTGCATCGGCATGCGTGCCGGCGACGCCATGGTACGGCGCGTTCAGGGTCGCCTCGAGCTCGCGGTGCTCGCTGACGGCGGCGGCGCTGGTGCCGGCCAGGGGGTTGAACACGCCGGCCGCGGCCAGCACCAGGGAGAGGGTCAGGGATGAGGTTTTCATGATGCAATTTTTGCAATTGCATGCATTTGGGCATTGACCCAAACCTCATAAACTTGTCAGTTGTTTATTAAAATATTGACAAAATTCATTGCCGTGACGATTCGACCCTGTTGACCCTCAGGCACCGCCCGCCAGCGCGATGCCGCCGGCGACGGTCCACGCCTGGGTGTGCCCTGCGCGGCGCAGGCACAGCGCCGCTTTCGCGCTGCGGTTGCCGCTGCGGCACATGAACACGACCGGACGCGCCGGCGCCGCCAGCCAGCCGGCCATGTGCTCGGCCAGGCGCGACAGCGGCACGTGGTGCGCGGCGCGGCCGTGCAGGCACAGTGCGCCCGCCGCGCTTTCCGCCGCTTCGCGCACGTCCACGAGCAGCGCATCGTCGTGCCGGTGCAGGAAGGCGGCCAGTGCGTCCGCCTCCAGCTGTCCCGGTGCCCCGCCGACGCTTGCCGCGAGCGTCGCGCACGCCACGCCGTCGACGTCGCTGCCGTGGCAGCGCACCGTGCGCTCGTGCGCCACGCGGGCCAGGTCGGCGGCGTCGAAGGCGCCGAACGCCATCCGCACGGCCGCGCGCGGGAGGCGGCCGGCGTCCGCGGCGCCCAGCAGGAAGCCGGCGTCGGGGCCATGCGGCACGCGCGCCAGCACGGCGCCGCCGACGGCGATGCAGAACGCGCGGCTGCCGTCGTCCAGGGCGACGGTCGCGCAGTCGCCGGGCCAGCCGAGCGGCTGCGGTTCGGAGGCCGGCAGGTCCAGCGCGCGGCGCACGGCGGCGCGCGCCACGGCGCCGTCCGGATCGGTGCCGCTGCCCGCCACCGCGCGCACGCCCAGGCCGTGCGTGCGCACGAGCGCGGCGATGCGCTCGGCCTGGCCGCGCGGCGGGTCGAGCACGACGCAAACCGCGCCGTCGAACACGATCCAGCCGTGGCGCCCGTCGCCGCCGACCTGCAGGACGCCGGGATCGCCGCCTGCCAGCACCGGCGCGGCGAGCGCCCGGCCGCAGGCGCGGATGCGCGCGCAGGCGGCGTCGACGAACGCCTCGTCGGCCAGCGGTCCGATCGACAGGCGCACGGCGCCGCCGCTGCGCTCGGGCGGCAGGCCCATCGCGTCGAGCACGTAGCTGGGCGCGGCCTTGGCGGCCGAGCAGGCCGACCCCGCGCTGACGCGCAAGCCGGCCGCGTCGAACAGGTCGAGCAGGTCGCGGCTGGCCATGCCGGGCACGGCGAAGTTCAACGTGGTCGGCAGCGTATGTTCGAACGGGGCATTGAACACGATGGCGGGAAAGGCGTCGCGCAGCGCGCCGGCCAGCCGCTCGCGCAGCGCGGCCAGTTCGGCGTGGGTGCGGAACGTCGTCCCCTCTTCCAGCGCGGCCAGCACGGCGCCCAGCGCGGCGATGCCGGCCATGTTCTCGGTGCCGGAACGTCCGCCGCTTTCCTGGCCGCCGCCGATCAGGAGGGGCGTGTACGGCGCGCCGTCGCGCACGTACAGCATGCCGATGCCTTTCGGCGCGTGCAGCTTGTGGCCGGAGAACGGCGCATAGTCGATGCGCGTGTGCGCCAGGTCGAGCGGCAGCTTGCCCAGTGCCTGCACGCAGTCGACCATCCAGTACGCCCGGCTGCCGGATTCGCGCAGCACGCGCGCGATGCCGTCGAGATCGGAGATCGCGCCGGTCTCGTTGTTGGCCGCCATCGTGCAGACCATGGCCGCGCGCGGCGCCAGGTCGCGCAACACGTCGAGACGGTGGCGGCCCGCCGCGTCGACCGGCAGCGGCTGCAAGGTCAGACCGGTGCCGAGCAGGCGGTTCCAGTGCGCGAGGCTTTCCGGCACCGCCTTGTGCTCGGTGGCGCCGTAGACGAGCAGGTCGCCGCAGTCGTCTCCGGCCGCGCGGCGCTCGCGCACGGCGACCAGCGCGGACAGCACGGCCGCCTGGATGCCCTCGGTGGCGCCGCTGGTGAACAGCACCCGGCCAGGCCCGGCGCCGAGCACGCGGCGCGCCCGCGCGCGGGTCGTGTCGAGGATGTGCCTGGCGCGCAGTCCGGCGGCGTGGCTGCTGCTCGGATTGCCGAAGGAGGCCGCCATCGCCTCGACCGCCGCGGCGATGGCGGAGGGCAGGACCGGCGAAGTGGCGTTTGCGTCGAGGTAGATGTCGGAGGCCATGAAATAATTGCTTAAAGTCCCAAAATAAATGCGCCATGCGCACGATTGTTGAGTAATATGTTACGGTTTAGTGCTGAAATTGACGTACTAAAGAATCTTTGATTTTTCCATGGCCGAAGAACGAACATTCTAGATACCCCGCGATGGATAAGATGAACTCACTCGACAAATACGACTGTGCGATTCTGGCCGCGCTGCAGGCCGACGCCACCCTGTCGATTTCCGGCCTGAGCGAGAAGGTCGGCCTGTCCAGCACCCCATGCTGGAAGCGGGTCAAGCGCCTGGAGGAAGAGGGATACATCGAGAGCCGCGTCAGCATCGTCAACCGGCACAAGGTCGGCCTGCCGGTGACCGTGTTCGTCAGCGTGCGCACCAACGAGCACGATGAAAAATGGTTGGAGCGCTTCGCCTCCGCCGTCGTCGCGCTGCCGGAAGTCCTCGAATTCCACCGCATGAGCGGCGACGTCGATTACCTGCTCAAGGTCGTCACGACCGACATCGGCGGCTACGACCGTTTCTACAAAAAGCTGATCAAGACGGCGCAGCTGGCCGGCGTGTCCTCCGCGTTCTCGATGGAGCAGATCAAGTGCACCACCGCGCTGCCGCTGGAACTCATCTCGCACGGGCTGCCGACCTGACCGGTTTGCACGCGCGCCCGATCGTGCGATGATGGCACCCGTTGCAATAACGGAGACAAACGGAATGGCATCAACCCTCAACACCGTGGCGCTGGCGGCGATCCTGCTGGCGACCGGCGGCGCCGCGCTGGCCCAGGACCAGGTCGTGCGCATCGGCGTGAGCGGCCCGCTGTCGGGCGCCAACGCGTTCGCGGGCAAGGACGACGAAAACGGCGTACGCCTCGCGGTCGAAGAACTCAACGCGCAAAAACTCAAGGTGGGCGGCAAGACGCTGAAGTTCGAACTGCTGTCCGAAGACGACCAGGGCGATCCGAAGGCGGGCGTGAACGTCGCGCAGAAATTCGCCGACGCCGGCGTCAAGTTCGTGCTCGGCCCGTACAACTCGGGCGTGGCGATTCCCGCCTCGCGCGTCTACAACGATGCCGGCATCCTGATGTCGACCGTCGGCACGAGCCCCAAGATCACGCAGTCGCGCTACCCGACCGTGTTCCGCATCGTCGCCAGCGACACGCAGGTGGGCGCCTCGGTCGCCTCGTACGCCGCCAAGGAACTCAAGATCAAGACGGTCGGCGTGATCGACGACCGGACCGCGTTCGGCCAGGGCATCGCCGACGAATTCGCCAAGCAGGCGCGCGCCGCGGGCATGAACGTGGCCGGACGCGAATTCACCAACGACAAGGCGAGCGACTTTTCCGCGATCCTGACCGCGTTCCGCGCCAAGAAGGTCGACGCCATCTTCTTCGGCGGCTACGCGCCGCAGGGCGCGCCGATGGCACGCCAGATGAAGCAGCTGGGCATGGCGAACGTGCGCCTGCTCGGCGGCGACACGCTGTGCAGCCCCGAGATGGCCAAGCTGGGCGGCGACGCCGTCGGCGACAACGTGCGCTGCGCGCAGGCCGGCGCGATGCTCGACAAGCAGGCCGGCGGCCCCGCGTTCAAGACCCGCTACAAGCAGCGCTTCCAGCGCGACCCGGACGTGTACGCGCCCGCGTTCTACGACCAGACGATGTTCATCGCCAAGGCCATGCAGGCCGCCGGCACGACGGATGCCGCCGCCGTCGGCAAGCAGCTGCACACGATCAGCCATGAAGGCGTGGCCGGCACCTACGGCTACGACCCGAGCGGCAACCTGAAGAAGACGGCCGTCACGGTCTACACCTTCAAGGCGGGCCAGCTGGCGCCGCTGGCCAGCTACTGACCGCCTTGCGCATGCCGCGACGACCGCCACCACCCGCGGCCGGTCGTCGACGCACGGGTCCGTAACGCCCGGGCGCGCGGCGGTGCCGGGAATACCCCTGGCGCCGCCTCTTTCATCACCTCACGCACGACACCGACATGAAACAGATCCTCACACTGGGCACCCTCGCCGCCGCCTGCGCCATCGCCTGTGCGCCGGCCATCGCCGCCGACACCGCGGCGAAGTCCGCGACCGCCGCCGGCGCCACGAACGCCACAAGCGCCGCGAGCCAGGCCGCCTCGAAACAACTGAACCAGCTGGCCGACGCGTACTGGGACGCCCAGGCACGCTTCGACCCTGTCTCCGCCGGCGAGAGCGGCGACGGCCGCTTCGCCGACCAGATCGGCATGTCGATCGCGCCGAAGAACCGCGCGCACCAGTTCGCGCTGTACAAGGATTTCCTCAAACGCCTGCACGCGATCCAGCGCACGGGCCTGGCCCAGCGCGACCAGACCAGCTGGGACATCCTCGACTACGAGCTGGCGACGGCGCTGCGCTTCGAGGCGTTCCCCGAACACCTGCTGCCGCTCAACCAGATGGACAGCCTGCCCGTCACGCTCGCGAACTACAGCAGCGGCGAACAGGCGCAGCCGCTGGCCACCGTCAAGGATTACCAGGCCTACCTGAGCCGCCTGAACCAGCTCGGCCCCTGGATCGACCAGGCCATCGCCAACATGCGCGAGGGGATGAAGCAGGGCATCGTGCAGCCGAAGGCGATCATGCAGTCCGCCCTGCCCCAGTTCAAGCAGCTGGTGGCCGCCAAGGCCGAGGACAGCATCTACTACGCGCCCGTGAAGCACTTCCCGGCGGGCTTCTCGGACGCCGATAAAAAGAAACTCGCGGCCGGCTACCGCGGCACGATCGACGGCAAGCTGAACCCGGCGCTCAAGCGCCTCGCCGACTTCCTCGAACACGACTACCTGCCGGCCTGCCGCACCAGCACCGGCTGGAGCGCGCTGCCGCACGGCATGGACTGGTACCTGGCGCGCGTCGCCAGCCAGACGACGACCGACCTGCAGCCGGAACAGATCCACCAGATCGGCCTGAAGGAAGTCGCGCGCATCCAGGGAGAATACGCGCGCATCGGTCCGAAGATGGGCTACGACGGCCCGGCCGCCGGCCTGCCGACGTGGGTCTCGCAACAGGCGAAGTACAAGCCGTTCAAGACCGAACAGGAAGTCATCGACGTCTACCGCAAGCTGGACGCGCAGCTCAAGACCAAGCTGCCGGCGCTGTTCTCGCTGCGTCCGAAGACGCCGCTCGATTTGCGCCTGGAACCGGAACTGTCGCGCGCGACCGCATCCGACCATTACACGCCGCCGGCCGTCGACGGTTCGCGCCCGGGCGTGTTCTGGTCGGTCGTCAACGACCCGACGCAGTACGGCAGCACGGGCATGGTCACGCTGTTCCTGCACGAGGGCCAGCCGGGCCACCACTTCCACATCGCGCTGATGCAGGAACTCGGCCTGCCGAACTTCCGCAAATTCGGCGGCAACAACGCGTTCACCGAAGGCTGGGCGCTGTACGCCGAGACGCTGGGCACGGAAATGGGCCTGTTCGA
>Ga0308166_1004227_pt1 | contig 11617 bp, 10 predicted proteins | sample PhyCR2_2_FD_202137 | JGI IMG/M metagenome (GOLD analysis project Ga0308166, IMG submission 202137) | Phyllosphere microbial communities from UC Gill Tract Community Farm, Albany, California, United States - DLSLCC.R2 | ecosystem: Host-associated > Plants > Phyllosphere > Unclassified | place... | reverse complement strand
GTTCTTAAACGGATTAACGGGTAGTCCTAATGCCTCTTACTGCTTTATGGCGATAGCATTACTCACCTCGGTAATTTGTATTTATAAAGTCAAAACAACCGCTCGCTCGCCTTCGATCTCAACCAAGATTTTTACCCGTAAAGCCTTATAACACCTCGTCCCCACGCGTTATTGACTGGCGTGGGGACTCTTTAATAGGCTGCTAAAAGGTAATTTTTACGCCTCCTGTTACCGCACAATCATTGGTTCCTTCACGCTGCAAACGCTGTTGATATTGGGCCTGTGTGGTTAGAGCGATATGTTGAATCAATCGTAAATCTGCACCACTCTTCACTAAAAGATGATCTCCACCTCTTCCACTATGGAAAATCGTTTTATCCCCGTCCCCGCTTATCGTCGTTTGGGCATTTTTGCGCGTCGTGATCCGCCACGCCAATTCATGAGTAAACACAACTTGTGGGGTGGAGTGGGTATTCGCTTGCCACTGATAACGCAGAGTGGGTCGAATATCCGGTGCGTTATGCGCGGCATAACTTACTTTTGCCCCATCGCTGTCCGTAAAATGCTTAATCGATAAGTGCTGATAGTCGACGGCAAGCAACGGCATTAAGCGCTGATTTTCCCATTGACAAGCCTTCCCTAGTTCTACGCCTGCGTAAATCAGGGTCGCGTGAGGCGAGGCGACATTACCCCGTAAATCGGTGGTTACCGCGCCTTTAATTTGGGCATAACCGAGTTGAGTGGTTAACTGCCAGCCTTGCTCATTCTTCCAGCGAGTCAGACCGGTAATAAGAAGGGGCAAACTTCGCTTTATTTCCAAACTTAATCACGCCATTAATTGAATAACTATTATGGCGGAAACTGGCCATATAGACGATCCCACTAATGTAATAGTGCCTTTATCGGCCACCATACTCAAATCAGGAATGGGAAAGGCTAAATAGGCGTCTATTTATCCATCTTTTCGATAAACAGGGACGTGGGTAGCACCCACTTTATATTTACCCAGGTTTTCACCGAAGTCTCGGTAGTCTTGTACAGCAATATCATGACGCATAACAGATGCGGAAGAATAAAAGGTATATAGTGCTGAACATATTAGAGAAGCTAATTGTTTTTTCTTATCAAGTGTTTGAATCTCAGTGATAAATAGAAGTATTATTCATGTCAGCACTCTGCATGACCTTGTAGAATTATAAATTTTTAACACTATATTCATTAGCTATCGTAAAGTTATTAACTTATTGCCATGAAAGCTTAATGATTTATATACCGTTATCTATTTTTAATAAATTTATCGGGCACTCACACTATGAGAAGTAACTATTTCGTTCGATGCTGAAGAATTATTTTTTGATTAATTAAAATAAAATTATAAAAATACCCGTTAATTATGGTAATGAATTTTCTAAAATGAGTTCCTTAATACATAAAGCAATAAAAACCTTTCCTTTATCAAGAAAGCATTACGATTATTTGAGTAATCCACTGCCACGCTTTAACCGATAATGATGCTATGTATACACAAGGTTGAACTTTCCCCCAGCAAAATAGAGAAAATTGCAGATTATCAGTAAAAAGCTGATTTCCACGATAATCATGCTCGCTGACCTACTGCATAAAATTCTTTGAATGAGTGTTAGCTGATGAAAATTCATTATCTCGTAACAAGTTTAGAGACAGGTGGTGCGGAGTTTGCCATCCCCGATATTGTGACAACTCTAAAAAATCTCGGGCACGAGGTCTCGATCATTGCCTGCGAGCCCCGTGATAGCGGTGCTGTCCCACGTCTTGTTGCGGCAGGATTAAGCTATCGGTTACTGGCATCCCGCCGCCGCTTGCTCCCGATTATCTTAGCTCGTTACCTTTCGATAGCGCATCGTGATCGGCCAGACATTATCTGGACCTCATTAAGTTTTGGTAATTTAGTCGGTCAGTATGCCGGTAAACTGTTAAACATTCCGGTTGTCAGTTTTAAACACAGTGCTAGCGTGCGCCGTTATACCTACCGTTTGCGCCATAGTTCCGCCTTATGGATTGGCGACTCGCAAACTGTTGTGGATTATCTTCAACAACAGATGGGAATTTCAGCCGATAAAGTCATGGCATGGCCGCTATTTCAATATAACCAACACGCCCCTCAAGCGGGTTACTGGGATGGCGAATCTCGATTACAGATTGGTAGTGTGGGACGTCTACATGAAGTCAAATGTTATGCGGCGCTGATCGATGCATTGGGATCCTTTTTGGCCCGCTATCCCAATTTCCGCGATCGCTTACAACTGACGATTCTAGGTGATGGTCCAGAGCTGGAGCGGTTAGAGGATAAGATCATTGAATGGAATTTACAGGATATTGTCTTACTGCCGGGCTTTTCCGATCAGGTACACACCTTTTTGGCGGGGCTGCATCTTTACGTCCAGCCCTCTCGCTATGAAGGAATGTGCTTAGCCCTACACGAAGCAATGAATGTCGGTCTTCCTGTAATGGCTACACCTGTGGGTGAAATGCGTGATGCGGTACAAGCAGGTAAAACCGGTTTTGTTCTTGCAGGAGAACTGGATGCAGCCTTAGCCTCAGCACTGCAAGATATATTTGCCACACCCAGTCTATTACAGGAGTATGGCGTACAAGCTCGTCACTATGTCGCCACGAAATTTAGCCATCAGCAGTTCGTTAGGGCGGCTGAGCAGATTGTGGCGAAACTCCCAGTCCATAAAACATTAGCCTAGATAGGATATGATGAGCCTATTACAGACCGAAATTTGGCGAATCGGCGTAATTAATGCGCCGATTCAAGATGTTGCTCAGGCCGCTTCACTGGAACATTTTCCCATTACTTGGATAGAGGCGGACAAGTCTTTCTGCTTCTTAGCCGATCCTTTTGGCCTATGGCGTGAAGGTAAACTGTATCTCTTTGCCGAAGCCTATGATTACCGTACCCAACGGGGTTATATCGAGGCCTTTGTCTTAGATCAAAACTTTACGGTTTTGGAGAAGCGGGCGGTTCTTAAAGAGGATTGGCATCTCTCCTACCCTTATGTTTTTGAGGCAGAGGGTGAGATATGGATGCTACCGGAAGGCTACAAGTCGGGCCGTTTAACCCTTTATAAAGCGATTGAGTTTCCATGGCGTTGGCAAGCTGAACCGCGGTTTTCTTTCCCCGAAGCCGCGATTGATGCCACCCCTTACTTCCATGATGAGCGTTGGTGGATGTTTTATACCCCTCCCGCTCCCAAAGCGGCGCGGACTAACACCTTAAAACTGGCAACGGCCAATCACCTTTTTGGCCCCTGGGACTCCGCCCCCATTCAAACACTTCGCGAAGATATCCATGGCGCGAGAATGGGGGGAACACCCTTTACCCTCGACGGTAACCTTGTTCTACCCACGCAAGACTGTAGCCGCACCTATGGCGGCGCCTTACAGCTTCTGAGTTTTCCTGACTCGACCTTAGCTCAGCCTTCGCTTTCCCAAGCTAAGCGTATTGAAGCGCCACACCGCCATACCCCTTTCCATGATGGCCTACATACTTTGGCGCAAGCCGGGCCAGTGACACTGGTTGATACTAAACGGACGATTATCGGCTCACCGCATCGCTTGGCCATTGAGCTTGCTCGCTGGCGACGATGAGGTAAAAGCAATAAGCACTTCGTGTTATGACACCCTTATTTTGGCGAATCGACCTGAGTGGTGGATGAGCTAACCCTATTTATCGATAACTATTGCTAATTTTTTTACTTCACACAGGCCGGAAAAATCGCCACACTGGTGATCTATCTCACATAAATAAGGCTAACTGATGCAAATTTTATTAATAGGGGGGAGCCCAGCCCAACGTTCACGGACTCAAATTCTATTAGACCATTCAGCAGATTGGTTACGCCATCGTGGTGCTCAGACCTTAACGTGGCGTGCGACCGATATTCCGGCTGAAGTCTTACTTCATGCCCAGTTCGCTCATTCCTCTATCGCTCAATTACGCGAGGATGTCGCGCAGGCCGATGGCATCATCATCGCCACTCCCGTCTATAAGGCTGCCTATACTGGGGTACTTAAGGCCATGATCGATCTTTTACCCGAACGCGGGTTCGAACATAAAGTGGTGCTCCCTTTAATGACGGCAGGCAGTGCTAATCACTTATTAGCACTCGACTTTAGCTTAAAGCCCCTCGTCGCCGCGTTGAAAGCGGAAGAGATTATCAGTGGCGTTTACGCTAGCGATCAACAAATTCACTATTCCGATGCTGACCACCCAGCCCGGATTGATGAAGACGTTAAACGCCGTTTACAAGATAACCTTGAGGCCTTTTACCAAGCGTTACAACGCCGCCCTTCACAACAGCAAGCGGTTGCTTAAGGGTCTCTTTTCCTTCTTCAGCCAGTGCTTAAGAAGGAAAATATTTATGAGCCCGATTCACAAGGCCTAGCATGGATTGATGAGTATTATTGCTGGGTAATCAGGTAAAGTAGCCTTCTACTCTTCACTGACAATCGGCGACTCATGACCACACCCTATCACCGTCCAGTCTCTACTCAGGGACTACCTTTTATTCTTATCCTCAGCGCATTGATGGCCTTTACGTCGCTATCGGTGGATATTTATCTCCCCGCAATGCCAATGATGAGTGCGAGTCTGCATGGTAATACCGAGTTAACTATTACCGGTTTTTTGATTGGCTTTTGTTTAGCGCAATTAGTGTGGGGGCCGATAAGCGATCGGTATGGGCGTCGTTTACCCTTGATAATCGGGATGACACTCTTTGTGGTGGGATCCATCGGTTGTGCGCTGTCACACACCATCACGCAAATCGTTTTTTGGCGAGTGTTTCAAGCCCTCGGTGCCTGTACTGGCCCCATGCTGGCTCGTGCCATGATCCGTGATCTCTTCAGTCGTAGCCGTGCCGCGCAGATGCTCTCCACACTGATTGTGGTGATGGCCATCGCTCCCATCGCTGGGCCGATAATTGGCGGCCAGATGATCCTCTTCACCAGCTGGCATATGATCTTTTGGTTATTAGCAATGATTGGCCTGGCAATGTTAGGGGCATTGTATTGGCTCCCTGAAACCTTACCCACAGAGCGACGTGTCCAAACATCCTTACTGCAGGTGTTTCGTAATTACCGCGACTTACTGGGTCATCGTCAATTTATGCAATTTACCCTTTCACTGACTTTTTATTATGTCGCCGCATATACTTTCATCACCGCTTCTCCCTTTGTTTACATTAATTATTTTCACGTTTCCCCCCAACACTTTGGCTACTTTTTCGCGGTGAATATCCTTGGTGTAATGGGCATGAGTATTATTAATCGCCGCTTAGTGCATCGCTTCGCCTTAGAGCGATTATTAAAACTAGCCGTAAGTTTATCGGCCTGTGCGATGGTGCTATTAGCGGTAACGACTTATCTGTCGGTGGGCGGCCTAGGCCTAATGATGGGGCTAATCTTTATTTTTTTCGCCATGAACGGGGTTATCGCTTCGGTGACTACTGCGGCTGCACTGGATACCGTGCCACAAGTGACTGGCGCGGCGTCAGCGCTTATTGGCTCACTGCAATATGGCAGCGGTATTCTTTCATCCGCCTTATTAACGGTTTTCAATAGCGGGACCCCGCTAACGATGGCCTTGTTAATGGCCGGCTTTACGCTGGCCAGTTTTATGATGAGTTATTTTGCGAAAGCATAACAACTACTCCTCATCGTCCTCTTTAGGCCGCCCCGGAAAACGTCGACGGATCACCACGAAGAAGATCGGTACAAAATAGATGGCAAGTAAGGTTGCTGCCACCATTCCGCTTATCACGCCAGTCCCCACCGCATTTTGCGCGCCAGAACCCAGCGCCAGCGGTAATACACCGAGAATAAAAGCCATGGATGTCATCAAGATAGGTCTTAACCGCATGCGTACCGCCGAGAGCGTCGCCTCGATCAGGCCTTTACCTGCGAGTTCGATCTCATCCTTCGCAAACTCGACAATCAAGATGGCATTCTTAGCCGAGAGGCCAATCGTCGTCAGTAGCCCTACAACAAAATAGACATCGTTATTTAAACCGCGCAACGCGGTGGCAATTAACGCCCCTAATACGCCTAGGGGTACCACCATAATGACGGAGAAAGGGACTGACCAGCTCTCGTATAGTGCGGCCAAACAGAGGAAAACGACCAATAACGATATCGCATAAAGTGCAGGGGCTTGATCACCCGCCAGGCGTTCTTGATAGGACATCCCGGTCCAATCAGAACCAATCCCCTCAGGCAGTTGATGGACTAATGATTCCATTAATACCATCGCTTCACCCGAGCTTTTACCCGGCGCCGGCTGTCCTAATATCTCTATCGAAGAGAGACCGTTGTAACGTTCGAGCCGCGGTGAGCCATATTGCCAGTTAGCCGTCGCGAAAGAAGAAAATGGCACCATCTTACCGTTAGCAGCGCGGTCAAACCACTGAGTCAGATCGTCGGGCATCATGCGATACGGGGCATCACTCATCACATAAACCTTCTTGACCCGCCCATGATCCATAAAGTCATTAACATAGGTTCCGCCCCAAGTACTGCTTAAGGTCGTATTGATATCACTAAGATCTACGCCGAGTGCCGTCGCTTTCTCTTGATCAACATTGACTTTGTATTGAGGGCTATCATCCATACCATTAGCCCGAACCGTGCTCAAGATATCGGGATGTTGTTGGGCCAGTTGCAACAGTTTATTCCTCGCTGCCATCAGCTGGGTATGGCCCACCGCATCCTGATCAATCAGTTCAAAATCAAATCCGGTCGCATTCCCCAGCACAATGATCGGCGGTAGATTAAAGGCCACCACATTCCCATCAATGATTTGGCCGAAGGCTTTATTCGCCCGTGCGACGATACTGTTGACGCTGCGTGCAGCCCCCTCGCGAACTGACCAATCTTTCAATCCCACAAAGGCAATCCCGACATTTTGCCCGCGTCCAGCGAAACCAAAACCGTTAACGGTCAGGATATTTTCAACATTATCCTTCTCGTTATGTAGGTAGAAGTCATTAATCTGATCGAGGATCTTCTGCGTGCGCTCTTGCGTCGCGCCTGCAGGTAAAATTGCCTGCGTCGCCAATACCCCTTGGTCTTCAGAGGGTAGGAAAGATGATGGGAGATGCATAAATAAATAGGCACAGCCGCCGACCAATGCCGCATAGATAATTAGATAGCGGCGGCATCGCTCCACCATACGACTGACTGCATGCGTGTAGTGGTCTGTACTCTGCTCAAATTTACGGTTAAACCATCCGGAGATCCCTCGCGAACCGGTATGCTGATCAGCCATGTGGGGTTTGAGTAGGGTCACGCACAGTGCTGGGGTCAAAATCAGTGCCACCAGTACCGACAGTCCCATCGCCGAAACAATGGTAATGGAAAATTGCCGATAAATAACCCCGGTACTGCCACCAAAGAAAGCCATGGGGACGAATACTGCCGACAGGACCAACGCAATCCCGACTAACGCGCCTTGAATCTGCCCCATTGATTTGCGTGTCGCCGCTTTGGGTGATAGCCCCTCTTCGGCCATAATCCGCTCAACGTTTTCCACGACAACGATCGCATCATCCACCAGCAAGCCGATGGCAAGTACCATCCCAAACATGGTTAAGGTATTGATTGAATAGCCAAACGCACTAAGGATACCAAAGGTTCCTAGTAGCACCACTGATACGGCAATGGTGGGGATAAGAGTCGTCCTAAAGCTCTGTAAAAACAGAAACATGACCAAAAAGACCAGAATGACCGCTTCGAACAAGGTCTTTACCACTTCATGAATAGAGATACTAATGAAGGCCGTGGTGTCATAGGGGTAAACCAATTTTAAGCCGCGTGGAAAATGCGACTGCATACTGGCTATTTTGCTACGAATTGCGTTGGCGGTATCTAACGCATTCGCTCCACTTGCTAACTGAATACCCAGTGCCGAGGCGGGTTTACCATTAATTTTGACCACGAAATTATAGTTCTCGCCGCCCCGCGCGATTTTCGCTACATCATGTAGGCGAACTTGCGATCCATCGCTGTTCACCTTTAACAGAATATTTCCAAACTGCTCTGAGGAAGAGAGCCGCGTCTGGGCGATGATCGACGCATTGAGCTGCTGGCCCTTCACCGCAGGCGCGCCGCCCAACTGCCCTGCCGCCACTTGAGCATTTTGCGCTTCAATCATACGGTTGGCGTCGACCGGTGTCAGTTGATAGGCATTTAACTTGTTCGGATCAAGCCAAATACGCATCGCATATTGCGAGCCAAATAAGGTGGTATCCCCCACCCCATTAATCCGGCTAATCGGGTCCTGTAAATTCGAAGCAATATAATCAGCAATATCTTCCATACTCATTTTGCCGCTTTGGTCATAAAACCCTGGGACGAGGAAGAAGACGTTGGAAGATTTACGTACCGTGATCCCCTGTTGCTGAACCTCTTGCGGCAGTAAGGGGGTCGCGAGCTGTAGCTTATTTTGGACTTGGACCTGAGCAATATCGGGATCTGTGCCGTTTTGAAATGAGAGAATAAGTTGTAACGTACCTGATGAGTCACTGGTCGAGGACATATACATCAATCCGTCTAAACCACCCATATTCTGCTCAATCACTTGAGTCACACTATTCTGTAAAGTGGTCGCATCTGCGCCGGGATAGGTAGCGCGAACCTGTACGGAGGTCGGCGCCACGTCAGGTTACTGTTCCACCGGCATTTTTTTGATCGCAATAATCCCGACTAACATGACGATAATAGCCAGTATCCAAGCGAATATCGGGCGGTTAATAAAGAACTTAGACATTAGTCCTGATTCTCCTGCTGGGCCGTTTCTGAGCGTTCAATCGGGGTGACGAGCATTCCGGGGTTAACCCGTTGCCCGCCTGAAATCACCACATGCTCTCCCGCCGTTAACCCTTGTTTAACGATCAATTGATTATTCGCCGCAGGGATGACCTCAACCTCGCGGATCGCGACTTTATGGTCTGTATCAACGGTAACGACCGTCGCATCACCACGCGCGGTACGGACGATAGCTTGCTGCGGCACTAATAGCGCTTTAACGTCATGGCCTTGATCCAATTTCGCCCGAACAAACATTCCCGGCAGTAATTGGTGGTCAGGATTCGGCACAATGGCGCGTAGGGTGATAGCGCCGGTTGTTTTGTCTACCGTCACATCGGAAAAGGCGACACTACCTGGGTGCGAGTAGGCCGACCCGTCACTGAGAATGACTTGGAGAGGCACTTTACCGTTCACCTGTTGCAATTGACCGGAAGCTAATTGCTGCTGAAGGTACAAAAAGTCGTCGGCAGATTGAGTGATATCCACATAGAGCGGATTCAGTTGCTGTACCGTCGCTAGCGCATCGGTTTGTTCGCTTTGGACCAACGCGCCTTCGGTAACCGAGGAGAGTCCAATCCGTCCCGTTAAGGGCGATATCACGCGCGTACGCGCCAGATCAATCTGTGCGCTTTTCAAGACGGCGCGAGCAGAATCGGTCGTCGCTTTGGCTTGCGCGGCAGTCGCAACAGCCTGATCATACTCTTGTCGACTGACATACTGAGGCCCCATCAGTGAGCGATAGCGATCCAGCGTCACTTGTGCCATACGCGCATCGGCTACCGCTTGATCGACTTGTGCCGCGGCACGATCCACCGCGGCCTTGAACGGGGCAGGATCGATTTGATACAGACTTTGCCCTGCATCGACATCGCTCCCTTCGGTAAAATGGCGTTTAAGAATAACACCATAAACCTGTGGACGAATATCGGCGACGCGATACGCCAAAGTACGGCCAGGTAGTTCCGTATAGAGCGAAACGGCTTGTGGGTTTACCGTGATATAGGTGACTTTAGGCGCCTGTTGCGCCGCCGTTGTGTCATGATGTTCATCACAACCTGAGATCGCTAAACTCATCAATGCAGAAAGAAATAGCAGCGGCTTAACTGCCTGGTTATTGGGCATAGTAAATAGACTCCGAAGACGCGGTTGCCGTACAGAATGGGCGAGTAATTAGTTTAATTTTTCGAGATAAAGACGACGGTAAGTCGCGGGGGGAACCTGGTATTTTCGACAAAATGACCGAGTAAAGGATTGCTGCGATTCATAACCGTATTTTAGTGAAATATCCATCACGGTAAGCGTGGTGGAACAGAGTTCAGAGGCTGCCGATACCCGTTTTTTTTCACGTATGTAGTGACCTAATCGCTCGTTCATCACGTCATAAAACATCCGTTGCAGATGCCAGCGAGAATATCCTGCCCGTTGAGCAACATCCTCTATCTTCATCGGGTGGGTAATGTTTTGATCTATCCATGTAATAAGTTCATGAATTATCATCTGTCGTCGAGTCATGGGTCTCCTTAGTGACGAAAAACATTAACCCACTGAAAAGAAGTGAATTAATCAATAATGTTATTTCTTAAGGTAAAACCAACGATGAACGTATAGCCTAACAGTTTTTTTTATTATTAATTAGTTAGTAAATCTTGATAAAGTTTATGAAATAGTCTCATTAATCAACTGTGAGCGTTTCAGTGAGGGCACGTGAATGCTGAGAGAAAATTTTAATGACCTGACCTATTTTATCGTGGTCGCTCGCGAGCAAAGTTTTACTCGTGCAGCGGCACGACTCGGGGTTTCGCAATCGGCGCTGAGCCACGCTATACGTAGCCTTGAAGAGCGGCTCAATATGCGATTATTGACCCGCACCACCCGTAGCGTATCGACCACCGAAGCAGGCGAGCAATTAATTAAAAATATTACGCCTTTAATCGATGATTTAGAGTCGGTGCTGCAGTCGCTCAATGATGAACAAGGCCGCATCGTCGGGAATCTTCGCATTACACTGGGTGAGCATGCCCTGCGCTCTACAGTATTACCCAAAGCTTTACCCTTTATTGCCGAATATCCCGAGGTCAATATTGAGTTTGTGACGGACAATAGTCTGACTAATATCGTCAGTGAACGCTTTGATGCGGGGGTTAGGCTCGGAGACCAAATCGAAAAAGATATGATTGCCGTTCGTATCGGCCCTGATTGGCGGATGGTCGCGGTGGCGGCACCGCACTATTTTGCCAAATGGGGCAAGCCCGACACGCCTTATGCCTTACAGCAGCATAACTGTATTAATATGCGCCTACCGACCTTAGGAGGGCTCTATCATTGGGAATTTCTCGATCAAGGAAAAGAGGTCAGGGTACGGGTGGAGGGGCAATTGACCTTTAACAATCTGCCATCGCGAATTGATGCAGCGCTCGCTGGACTCGGAGTGATCTATGTACCAGAAGATAGCGTTGCAGAGCTGGTGGCTCAAGGTAAGCTAGAGTGCGTGCTTGAGGAGTGGAGTGCCTATTTTACCGGCTATCATCTCTACTATCCGAGTCGTAAACAGCATACGGCAGCCTTTTCAAAATTTATCGATGCCGTACGCTATCACCCGACTTGAGCTAGGTCGCCTTAGGTCTCACCACTCAGTTGACAGTACTTCTGCTGGAATAAACCTAAACGCTGTTGAAAGAATTGATGGCGTTCTGGCTGTGGGCGATACGTGGCGACAATCGGCGAAAGGGGAAAGTGTTCCGCCAAGTTTAACGCGGGGCTACAAGCC
>Ga0308166_1004226_pt1 | contig 11622 bp, 13 predicted proteins | sample PhyCR2_2_FD_202137 | JGI IMG/M metagenome (GOLD analysis project Ga0308166, IMG submission 202137) | Phyllosphere microbial communities from UC Gill Tract Community Farm, Albany, California, United States - DLSLCC.R2 | ecosystem: Host-associated > Plants > Phyllosphere > Unclassified | place... | reverse complement strand
CGATGCGCTGCTCGATCTGCGGGTGTTCCGCTCCGCGAACTTCACGTTCTCGGTCATCATCATGACGATCCTCGCGCTGTCGATGTTCGGCACGCTGACCCTGCTCCCCCAGTACCTGCAGAACGTCGCGGGCCTCAACGCCCTCGAGTCCGGCCTCATCCTGCTGCCCGGTTCTGTGCTGATGGGTCTGCTCGGTCCGATCATGGGCCGCGTGTACGACGCACGCGGCACCCGACCGCTCCTGATCCCCGGAACGATCCTCGTGTCGGCGGCGCTGTTCTACTACTCGACGGTCGGTGAGCACACCGTGTGGTGGGTGCTGATCATCGTGCAGGCTGCGATGTCGGTCGGACTCGCGATGTCGTTCACACCGCTTTTCTCGGCCTCGCTCGGATCCCTCCACCGTTCGCTGTACTCGCACGGATCGGCGGTGCTGAACACGCTCCAGCAGGTCGGTGGCGCCGCAGGCGTGGCCGTGCTGACGGTGACCTACTCGGCGATCCTGCACGCCGGCGAGGCTGAAGGGCTTCCGACGGCTGCGGCGGGCGCCCCCGGAGCGCGGATGGCGTTCCTGATCGCCGCCATCATCTCGCTCGCCGCCGTCGCGCTCAGCGCGTTCGTGCGCAAGCCCGCAGATGACATCGCCGGTGGGGCCCACGGCGGACACTGATCACCGCCGCGGCGGCGTCTGACTGCTACTGCGTCTTCGGCGCGGGAAAGTGGCAGACGCCGCCGCTGCAGTACCCGGCGGAGTCGTTCTCGAGCAGGTTCAGAGCGTCCGGAAGCGGCTGGAGCGCGACGGGTGCGTCCTGCTCGGCGGAGTCCTGTGTCTTGGCCATCATTCGATGCTACGCCTGCTCGGACCGGATGGCGCGAAAATCGACACGCCGCTCGACAGCAGACGAACAGGCGGACTCCCCTACGGTTGACGAGTGCTCACACGACTCGTCGCCCGCTTGTTCTGGACGTTCAGCCGCTGGACTCTCACCTCCGACGGCACGCCCACGCGCCCGACGATCCTGATCGGTGCGCCGCACACGTCGAACTGGGACTTCGTGCTGATGCTGGCCATCGCCTGGCGCCTGGACATCGATGTCCACTGGCTGGGCAAGAGCAGCCTCTTCCGGGGATGGCGCGGTCCGATCATGCGCCGCCTCGGCGGCATCCCCGTCGACCGCGCAGACCCCGCCCGCGTCGTCGCGGATGTCGTGGCACAGGTCGACTCGGGAAGCGTGTTCGGACTGGTCATCACTCCCGACGGCACCCGTGGGGGCAATGAGTACTGGAAGTCCGGCTTCTACCGCATCGCGCGCGAGACGGGGATGCCGGTGACTCTCGGATTCGTCGACCGGACCACGATGACGACGGGGCTCGGGCCCACGATCGACCTGACCGGCGACATCCCCGCCGACATGGACAGGATTCGCGAGTTCTATGCCGACAAGGCCGGCCTTCGCCCTGAACGTCGCACCGTGCCCCGTCTGCGCGAGGAGCACACGGACGGCGGGAGCTGACAGCGTCCCCGAGCACCTCCACTCTGGCCTCGAGCGACAGCTCGGGCCACCACTCGCGGATCGGGGGAAGCGTCATCTGGTGCTCCCTCGACGCGTGCGCGCAAGCGTCTGGACAGATTCCGAACCATGCCGCGAGACTGAACGGATGGAACCCGGCCACAGACCTGCGACATCGCCAGAGCACGACGATCGTCGCGACGGACGTGATGAGACCCCGAACGAGCGCGCCGACCGGAACTGGGAGGAGCTCCTGCAGGAGCTCCGCGTGATGCAGACCGGAACGCAGATCCTCACAGGCTTCCTGCTGGCCGTCGCGTTCACTCCCCGCTTCGAGGACATGGACGAGGCCCAGCGCGACCTGTACGTGGTCCTCGTCGGGCTCGCGGCGCTGGCGACGATCCTGGCTCTTGCACCGGTCGGAATGCATCGGGCGCTGTTCGGTCGACGTCGCAAGCCCGAACTCGTCCGCGTGGCGGCTCGGATCGTGAAGATCGATCTCGTGGCGATCTCCGCGCTGACCATCGGGGTCACCACGCTCATCGTCGACTTCACGGTCGATCGCGCCGCCGGACTCATCGCTCTCGTCTCCTCACTGGTCGCCGTCCTCCTTCTCTGGCTCGTCCTCCCGCGCCTGGTCCGGCGAGAGACCGTCCGTGCGCGGGAGGAGGAGTGAGACTGAGACGTCAGCTCAGCTGGTCGCGGGAGTGCGGTTCTCGGCACTCACCATCCACGCGAACTGCTCCAGGCTCTCGAGCACCGCGTGCAGGATGTCGGCCGACGTGGGGTCTTCCTCGTCCACGGCATCGTGCACGTCGCGGATCGTCCCGATCGTCGCCTCGAGGCGCGCGGTGATGAGGTCGATCGTGTCGGTCGTCGACACCTCGCCCATCGGGAACGCGGGAAGCGAGGTCGATTCCGCGATCGTGTCTGTGCGTCCGTCAGGCACCGCGTGCAGTGCCCGCATCCTCTCGGCCACCGTGTCGCTGAAGGTGCGCGCGGCGTCGATGATCTCGTCGAGCTGACGGTGGGTGTCCCGGAAGTTGCGTCCGACGACATTCCAGTGCGCTTGCTTGCCTTGGAGCGACAGCTCGATCAGGTCGACCAGCACGAGCTGCAGGTTCGCGGCGAGGGTGGGCGACGCCGTGAATCCCTTCTCAGCATTCTGCCTTCTCGTCGTCTTCGCTCCGCGCTTGGATGCGGTGCCGGTCTTGGACGCGCTCTTGGACGTGTTCTTCTCAGCCATGAGTCCTCCTGGGGTTGGAAACTGCGAGGTTAGCTCCGCTCGCGGCCCATATCGAGGGGGTTGACAGTCCCGCCGGTCTCATCAGATCGTGGCGCAGTGACGACATCAGAGAGAGCACAGAACGAGATCGACGACCAGGCATCGGATGTGGTGATCGCACCGACCTCGGAGTCCGATGCGGGTGAGGTGCTCACCCTGCAGCGTGCGGCGTTCGTGTCTGAGGCGCAGATCTACGGCAGTGCCGATATGCCCCCACTGACCCAGACGCTCGCCGAAGTGGAGGCCGAGCTGCGTTCCACCAGCGGGCTCACGGCGCGGCAGGACGGCCGGCTGGTCGGGGTCATCCGGTTCGTCGAGGACGACGGCGTGCTGCTGATCGGCAGGATCGCGATCGCACCCGACATGCAGGGAGAGGGCATCGGGCGCACCCTGCTCGACGCGGCCGAACGCGCCTCGAGCGCAGATGTGGCCGAGCTCTTCACCGGCAGTCTGAGCGAGGCGAACATCCGCCTGTACACGTCGTGCGGATATGAGGAGGCCGAGCGCGTGCCCCAGGGCGACGGAACCCAACAGGTATTCCTGAGAAAACCTCTGCATCAGGTGGGAGACCCCTCCGAACCGGGCGCGTCGGGTTGAAACGCGTCTCCACGTGGGGAATCGTGGCCCGGACACGTCGCACCCGCGGCGTGACCGCAACCGGAAGGAGAGTCTCGTGCTCACCCTCACCGATAACGCCACCGCAATCGTGAACACCCTCGTCAGCCGTCAGACAGACGCCACCGATGCTGGACTCCGTATTCACTCCACACCTGCCCCCGGGCCCGACGGCGGCGCGCGACTCGCCGTCCTGGTGACGCCCGATCCCGAGCCCGAGGATCAGGTCGTCGAAGTCTCGGGCACCCGTCTCTTCCTCGATGAGACCGCCGCTGCCGCACTCGACGACAAGATCCTCGATGCCGGAGTGGACGACGAGGGCTCGGTGTCCTTCGCCGTGCTCCCGAAGGTCGCCTGACGAAGACTTCTCGGATGCCGCGGCTCATCGAGCCGCGGCATCCATGCGTCCGGAGTGCCTGCGCCTCCCTCTCGCGTAGGTTAGAACCAGAGCCGCGATCGTCGTGGCTCGAGAAGGACCGTTCACGCGCATGAAGTTGGCACTGCTCCGTCGCTACGTCGTCCTCGCCGAGACGCTGCACTTCCCCCGAGCCGCGAAAGAACTCGGCATCCCCTTGGCTTCGCTCTACACCTCGCTCGACAAACTCGAAGCCGAGGTGGGCCACACGCTCATCAATCGTGAGGGAACGCCTCACCTGACGAGCGTCGGAGAGCTGTTCCTCGTCGAGGCTCAGGCCACCGTCGCGGCTGCTCCCCCGCCCGCGCCGAAGACCGTCGCTCCGGCGGGCGGTAAGGCCAAGGCATCGAAGGGCAAGGGGCGGGCGCCCATCGTCAAGGGGCAGCCCAAGCCCTACAAGAAGCGCCAAGGTCGCTGAGACTCAGGTCGCTGAGACTCAGCGTTCTTCGACACGCCCGTCCTCGACACGCCAGCGGCGGTTCGTCTGCACCGCCTCCAGCATCCGGCGGTCGTGCGTGACGAGCAGAAGCGTGCCCGTGTAGGACTCGAGGGCCTGCTCGAGCTGCTCGATCGCTGGAAGATCGAGGTGGTTGGTGGGCTCGTCGAGCACCAGCAGATTGATCCCGCGCGCCTGCAGCAGGGCGAGCGCGGCTCGCGTGCGCTCGCCCGGTGAGAGCTCGTCCACGGACCGGGTCACGTGGTCGGCCCTGAGACCGAACTTGGCCAGCAGAGTGCGCACCTCGGCCGACGACATCTCGGGCACGAGTGCCTCGAAGGCATCGGCGAGCGCAGCGTCGCCGACCAGGAGCGAGCGCGCCTGGTCGATCTCTCCGATCAGCACGCTGCTTCCGAGTGCCGAGCTCCCCTCGACGGGCGCCTGTCGCCCGAGGAGCACGCGCAGCAGAGTGGACTTGCCCGCTCCGTTCGGCCCGGTGATCCCGATGCGGTCGCCCGCGTCGACCTGCAGCGACAGCGGACCGAGCGTGAAATCGCCCTGCCGGAACACCGCGGAGTTCAGCGTCGACACGACGGTGCTCGAGCGAGGCGCAGACCCGATCGTGAACTCGAGCTGCCACTCCTTGCGCGGTTCCTCGACCTCGTCGAGGCGTGCGATCCTGCTCTCCATCTGGCGCACCTTCTGCGCTTGCTTCTCGCTCGATTCCATCGACGCCTTGCGCTTGATCTTGTCGTTGTCCGGCGATTTCTTCATCGCGTTGCGCACGCCCTGGCTCGACCACTCCCGCTGCGTGCGGGCACGGGCGACGAGATCGGCCTTCTTGTCGGCGAACTCGTCGTACTTGTCGCGCAGGTGACGGCGGACCACCGCGCGCTCCTCGATGTACGCGTCGTACCCGCCGCCGTAGACACGATGGGAGTTCTGCGCGAGGTCGAGCTCGAGCACCCGGGTGACGCTTCGCGCCAGGAACTCGCGGTCGTGACTGACCAGCACGACACCGCCGCGAAGGCCGCGCACGAAGGACTCCAGTCGATCGAGGCCGTCGAGATCGAGATCGTTGGTGGGTTCGTCGAGGAAGACGATGTCGAAGCGCGACAGCAGCAGGGCGGCCAGCCCGACGCGTGCGGCCTGGCCTCCGGACAGTCCCGTCATGAGTGCGTCCTCGGCCACGCGTCCGCCGCTCGGGAGGCCGAGATCCGCGAGCACCGCGGGGATGCGCTCATCGAGGTCGGCCGCGCCGCTGGCGAGCCATCGGTCGAGCGCCAGCGAGTACATGTCGGCGGGATCCGTGCCGGCGGGCGCGAGCGACGGATCCCCCAGGGCGGCAGCCGCGGCATCCATCTCCTGCGTCGCCTCGGCGCAGCCCGTGCGGCGCGCGATGTACTCGGCGACCGTCTCCCCCTCGACGCGCTCGTGCTCCTGCGGCAGCCAGCCGACGAAGGCATCGGTCGGCGCGAGAGACACCGCTCCGTCAGCAGGAGCGAGAACCCCTGCGAGGATCCTGAGCAGCGTGGACTTGCCCGCCCCGTTGGCTCCGACGACGCCGATGACGTCTCCGGGAGCGACGGTCAGGTCGAGGCCCTCGAAGAGGATGCGGTGACCATAGCCACCTGCCAGGTTCTGGGCGACGAGGGTTGCGGTCATCAGACCAGTCTGTCAGGAGCGCGGTCGAGCTGTGCCGAGACCACTTCGAGGTGCCCGCCATGGCGCGAGGATCACGATAAGCAATCGGTGGACCCGAACCGACAGAGGGCCTCGAGATTCTCGTATACGTTGAGGATCATGCGCCGCTACACCCCATTTCTGCTTGCACTCGCCGCGACGGCCGTCTTGATCGCGGGGTGTGCTGCTGAAGCCGGCCCGCCCGCCTCTTCGACTCCGACCCCCGCGGCGGAGGCGACTCCCAGCGCCACCCCCACGCCTGAGGCGACGGCACAGCTCGTGGTGACGATCGAGGGAATCGACTTCGTCGACGGCGACGACACGCAGACGGCGAGCTTCAAGGACGCTGTCGCCCTGCGCTCCTTGCTCGAGGCCGCGACAGGCGAGCTCCCCGAGCCCAGCGAGATCGAGGATCCCCCTGGATATGAGTCCGACACCGTGCGTTACGACTGGGACGGCCTGACTCTCTTCATGGATCCCGCAGGCACGACTCCTGCCAGGATCACGGTGATGTCGGCAGCGGTCGCTGGCATCCCGATCGCGTCGGAGGAAGGGTTGACCATCGGCTCCACCCGGGAAGACGTGGTCGCAGCGCAAGGCTGGGACGTCTTCGACGCGGACGGCGATGGCATCGCCGACTACCTCGGTGTCGGCGACCTGGAGGTGCCGGGCACGACGTCGCTCGTGCGCCCCGGCGAGACCGGCGTTCAGTACCTCATGTTCGATGTCGCGGGCGATGTGGTGACGCGCATCGATGCACCCGCGGACGACTTCAGCGACCTCTGAGCCCCGCTCCGGAGCATCAGTCCCAGTCCAGGTATTCCTCGATGATCACGCCGGTCTCGATCGGGTGATGCATCGGGAAGAGGTGATCGCCGGCGATCGTCTTGATGCTCGATCGGTCGGGGATCGCGGACTGCAGCGCTTCGGCGTTCGCTGCCGGGGTGTCGGTGTCTTCGGTTCCCTGGACGATCAGCACGGGGATCGCGGGGGCCACGTCGATGTCGACATCCTCGACCCCCAGGAGCAGGAGTCCGTTCGCACGGTCGGCATGCGCGGCCACCAGTGCCCGAGCGATGGTGCCACCGAATCCGTGACCACCGATCCACGTGTCGTCGATGCCGACATGGTCGATCACGGCGACGACGTCGTCGACCCGCTCGTCCAGCGTCGCCTCTCCGGCGCGGTGGCCGATACGCAGCACATGGAAGCCCGCCTCCTCGGCGAGATAGTGCGCGGCGACACCCAGAACGTCGGCCGCGAGCCCCCTCTCCTGGATCAGCACGAGCTTGACCGGCCCGTCACCCTCATCCACGAAGGGGATGGCGCGGCCTTCTGGCTCGAAGATCTGGGTGTCGGTCATGGGCGCGCAGCTCCTCGTTCAGCGTTCAGGGATCGTCTTCCAGCGTAGTCGAGCGCGTCGGCGGGGATCGGCCGCGCCACCTCGGCCGCCGCAGAGGCGTAGAGTCAGGCCAGGAGCTGACCTTGGTTCCCCGAAGATGGGAACCCGTTGTCAGACACGACACGCTCGTCCGCCGTCCATACCTCGACGTCCGGTCAGAAGCTTCTGGCCCTCGGTCTGCTGGCGAACTCCTCGATGGAGAACGAACGACGCCTCCCGATCCATCCGCGTCACCTCGATCGCATCGACGCGGATGTGCGTGCTCGCATGATCGTCGAGCAGGGATACGGCGCCGATTTCCCGCTCGAGCCCGACTACGTGGAGTCTCGCGTCGGCCGCGTCGCCGCGCGCTCCGACGTGCTCGCCTCTGCCGACGTGCTCCTGCTGCCCAAGCCACAGCTCGCGGATGTCGCCGAGATCCGCGCGGGCGCCATCCTGTGGGGCTGGCCGCACTGCGTGCAGGACGTCGCTCTCACCCAGACAGCCATCGACAGCCGGCTCACGTTGATCGCGTTCGAGGCCATGAACCACTGGACACCGCAGGGAGACATGAGTCTGCACGTCTTCCACAAGAACAACGAGCTGGCCGGTTACTGCTCGGTCATCCACGCGATGAGCCTCGTCGGATCGACGGGAGACTACGGCCCGCGCCTGCGCGCTGTCGTCATCGGGTTCGGCGCAACGGCCCGCGGCGCCGTGACGGCTCTGAACGCTCACGGAGTGCACGACATCGAAGTCCTCACTCAGCGCGGGGCGGCAGCCGTGGGCTCTCCCATTCACAACTCCCACCTCACTCAGCTGAACACCGATGACGGGCCCACGCACCTCAGCGAGGTCGAGACGGAGCACGGCGCCGTGTTGCTCCCCGATTTCCTGGCGACGTACGACATCGTCGTGAACTGCACCCTGCAGGATGTCGACGCCCCGTTGACATATCTGCGCACCGAGGACCTGTCCCGGTTCGCTTCGGGCAGCCTGATCATCGATGTCTCCTGCGACGAGGGCATGGGCTTCGAGTGGGCGACGCCGACGACATTCGACGACCCGATGTTCACGGTGGGTCAGGGCGTCAACTACTACGCCGTGGACCACAGCCCCTCGTACCTGTGGAACTCCGCCACGTGGGACATCAGCGAAGCTCTCATGCCCTTCCTCCGTACTGTGCTCGAAGGCCCCGACGCGTGGGCCGAGAGTTCGACGCTCACACGCGCGATCGAGATCCGCGACGGCGTGATCCAGAATCCGAGCATCCTGAGCTTCCAGGGACGATCGGCGGGATACCCGCACGCACAGGCTGTGTGAGACGGAACGACGCAGACAGCCAGCTCGCCCGCGGAGAGACGTGCGCTATATCTGCCTCTTGAGCCCGACGTGGGCCGTCTGATATCCCAGTCGCGTATAGAAGGCACGGCTCCGATCCCGTGCCTCGTCGGTGGTGACCTGTGACAGCTGTGCTCCCCGTGCACGGCCGAAATCGTGCGCCCATTCGAGCATCGCCGCGCCCAGGCCCCGTGATCTCTCTCGCGGGGCGACTCGCAGACCCTCGATCTGCAGTCGGGTCGCACCACCGCGGGACAACCCCGGGATGACGGTCAGCTGCATGGTGGCGACGATGTGATCGGCGCTGTCGCGGACGACACCCAGATAGTTCGACGCGTCGCGAGTGACCGCGCCGAAGCCCGCCTCATATCGTTCGAGCTCGACGCCCTCACGGTCGGGACCGAACTGGTCGTCGGACAGCAGCGCCGCGATGGCCCCGATGTCATCGCGGCTCGCACGCTCGATCCGGAACGTGCGACCCGCCGCATGCAGCCGTCCACGAACCGACGACCGCGCGTCCGCCTGCAACCGGGAGACGAGCAGGTCGAGCCAGCCGCCGACGTGGGTGCGAGCCTCAGCAGTGTCGGGATAACGGCACCTCAGGTGCAGACCCGACTCGTCCAGGATGAACCACAGCATGACGCCGTCGGTGTCGGTCGCCGCGCTGACGTACTGGGCGTCGAGCCCGACGGAGTCGATCCGCACGGGCAGCCTGCGCAGGTCGAGCCACGAGATCGCGAACATCCCGGGAGCCACGGGCATGCCGCCCCACGGAGCGAGCACGTCGGCGAGCGGCCACGCACCGAGCTGCACCGCCTCCTTCACCGCGTCCGCCGCCGCGTGAGGTTCAGCGAGCTCCGACTCTAGGACGGAATTGGTGATGAACCAGCCGACCGAATCGTGCCAGCCCTGCTCGAAGCGGCTGTGCACGGGAAAGACTGCTCGCAGCGCCGTGCCCGCCAGCTCTCGGGTGACCGCGGTCATCGCGACCACTGCGCGAGCCAGGGTCGAGACCCCGTCGTCTCGAGCCTGCGCGGCGAACGCGGCAGCGTCATCGACATCGAACACATCACGCACTTCCACGCGCTCACGATGGGGCACGGGAGGCCCCAGTGACAGCGGGAACTTCGGCATCACGCCGCCGCTGTCCGCGATGATGGCCGCCCAGCGCTGACGAACGCGATCCGGCGCAGCATCCCGGTCCAGCAGCGCCTGCGTGTGCTCGACGAAGGCCGGTGCCGGCCCGGGCATCGTCTTCGCGCCTTCCCGGCCGGAGTCGAGCGCGGACAACAGGTCGCGCGCGATCACCAGCATCGACCACATGTCGACGTGCGCATGGTCCGCGGCGATCACGATCGTCAGCCCCGCAGCGGTCTCCAACACGCACAGCCGGTGCGACGGACGCTGGTACGGCGAACACGCGGCATCGAGGATGTCCCGCAACGCGTCGTTGACGGCCTGACCGGGGCCGACCTCATGCTCGACCCAGCTTCCGGGGCCGACCTCGATCTCGTGCAGCATCGGATCGCCATCAGCACCGGGCGCGAATGCCGATCGCAACGTGCCATGGCGAGCGATGACAGCCAGCCAGGCCTCGGCGATCGACTCTCGCCGAGTCGGTGCAGGCAACCGGAACGACAGCGCCATCCAGGAGCCCGGTCGATCGCCGGCTCCGACATGGATCCGCTGATCGAACGACACCGGGAGGGGGCGTCCGAGCGCAGACGCGCTGACGTCGTAACCCCAGAGCCGTCCGAACGGGAGGCGGAGGTGCGTGACGTTGGTCAGTCGCATGGGCAGTACCTTATCGCCCCCAGATAACCTGAAAACTCCACGACTGCCCGACCCGACGCGGCAAGTCACCGATCGAGGAGCCCGATGCCCACTTTCGAGGTAGCCGGAGCCGAGCTGGCTGTCGCTGTGAGCGATGAAGGCGGGCACCCGGTGGTCCAGTTGCACGGACTCACGTCGAGCCGGGCCCGCGATCGGGTGCTCAATCTCGACCTCGGTCGAGGGCTCAGCGGAACTCGATTGCTGCGGTACGACGCACGGGGCCATGGTCGGTCGACCGGGCGCAAGGTCTCGGAGGACTATCGCTGGCCGAACCTCGCCGAGGATCTTCTGCGACTGCTCGATCGCTGGTTCCCGGGCGAACCCGTCCACGGGGTCGGCCCCTCCATGGGCGCCGCGACTCTCTTGCACGCTGCGTCGCGCGAGCCCGACCGCTTCACCGGGCTCACACTCATGGTGCCGCCCACCGCGTGGGAGACCAGGCCCGATCAAGCCGCGATCTATCGGACGGCGGCAGAGCTCATCGAATCCGACGGTGTGGAAGCGTTCCACGCCGCCACGCGCGGATCGACACCACCCCCGGCCACCGTCGGTGCGCCGGAGACATGGCCCGACGTCGCCGACGCTCTCCTGCCGTCGCTGCTTCGCGGTGCGGCAATCAGCGATCTGCCAGCCCCTGAATCCGTCGCGCGAATCGATGTGCCGACGACCATCTTGGCGTGGGTGGACGACCCCGGCCACCCGCTGTCGACCGCGGAATCACTCGCCGCGCTGCTCCCGAACGCGACGCTGACGGTCGCGCGCACGCCGGCGGATGTCGAAGCCTGGCCCGAGGTCTTGCGTCAGGACGTCGACGGTCGCGGCTAGACCACGTGTTCGACGAGACTGGACCCGTGGACGACTGCAAGACCTGCGACTCAGCCGGGGTACCCGGCATCGGCGCGCTCCCCTGGGACATCGACGCGACGACAGCGGCGCTGATCGACAGGGTCAGCACCGGCCGGATGCGCGAACTGCGAGGTGACGTTCCGCTCGAGGACATGATCCCTCTGCTCGAGTCAGACCTGAAGTACACGATCGTCAGCTTCGTGGAGTGCCTCGATTGCGGGAGCGTGCTCTTCTGGGGACTCTGCGTCCGCGGCAACCCCATCCTCCGGCGTGCGG
>Ga0308166_1004223_pt1 | contig 11626 bp, 5 predicted proteins | sample PhyCR2_2_FD_202137 | JGI IMG/M metagenome (GOLD analysis project Ga0308166, IMG submission 202137) | Phyllosphere microbial communities from UC Gill Tract Community Farm, Albany, California, United States - DLSLCC.R2 | ecosystem: Host-associated > Plants > Phyllosphere > Unclassified | place... | reverse complement strand
AGCTGTTTCAGCTTTTTCAGGTACTGCGCCGGAGACAGGTTGCTCTTATCGCGACGTAAATATTCAATTGCCAGCTGTGTTGGGGTTATTTCAGTATCCATGATGTCCTCGCTTATGTACAAAACCTGACCAGTATATCACAACGGACTGGCTAGTTTTTGACCAAAGGCAAAACATCTGAAAACTTTACACAACCGCCGTGGTCAGCCGCGACGAGCAGCACAGGCGATCCTGCTCATCGAGAATATCTATCTGCCATACCTGATGGCGGCTTCCGGCGTGCAGCGCGCGGCAAACACCGCGCACGCGCCCGCTGCGCACCGAGCGTATGTGGTTAGCATTCACCTCGAGTCCAACAACCTTCTGCTCCCCTTCGGTACAGAGATAGCCCGCCACCGAGCCCAGCGTTTCGGCCAGCACGACGGAGGCCCCGCCGTGCAATAAACCAAACGGCTGGTGGGTGCGACTATCGACGGGCATGGTGGCCTCAATCTCATCGTCGCCAATGCGGATGAACTGGATATCCAGCAGCCCCACCATATTCCCCTCGCCCATGGCGTTCAGCGCCTGCAGCGTCACGGCACGTTTCCAGATCATCCTATTATCTCCAGTAAAGCCTGCAATGGGTGACGCACACCGTTACCTTCTACCCGTTTTACCTGGCTGCGGCAGGAGTAGCCCGTCGCCAGACAGCGGTTTCGCGGCAAACGCTGCATCGCCTGATGCCAGGACAGCTCATAGATGCCGAGCGAGTTGGCGTGGTTTTTCACTTCGTGTCCGTAGGTTCCGGCCATCCCGCAGCAGCCTACGTTGACGCTCTCCAGCTTCGCACCGAAGCGGGCAAAAACGGACGCCCACTGCGCGGGGGCACCCGGCAGCGCGGTCACTTCCGTGCAGTGGCCGAACAGATACCACGGTTCACCGCTGACGTCCTGAACGGCTTTGTCTGCCAGCGCCACCGGAAGCCACTCGTGCACCAGCATGACGTTGAAATCACCGCGCTTATCGCCCAGCGTCTGCTTGTATTCATCGCGATAGCAAAGCACCAGCGCCGGATCGACACCAACCATCGGTATCCCGAGTTGCGCCACGCGGTTTAAGAAGTCAGACGTTTTCTGCGCGGTCTTCGCAAAACGGTTCAGGAAACCTTTAATGTGCTGCGCCTTGCCGTTGGGAGAGAACGGCAGCACAACCGGCTGGTAACCCACCTTCTCCGCCAGACGGACGAAATCGGCCACGACCTGCGCATCGTAGTAGCTGGTGAACGGATCCTGCACCACCAGCACCATACTGGCTTTGTGCTCCGGAGTGAGCGCCTCCAGCTGTTCCAGGGTCATGTTCGCCGAACGGTGGCCGACGAGCTGGCGCTGCAGAGACGGGACCGACAGCAGCGGCAGATCGACCATGCCGATGTGTTTTTCGGAGAGCTTGCGCACCAGCGGCTGATTGATAAAGAAGTTGAAGGTCTTTGGCGCACGCGCCATCAGCGGCGCGTAGCTTTCCACCGTCGCCACCAGATGGTCGCGCACCGGGCGGAGGTATCGGGTGTGGTAAAGCTGCAGGAAACGCGAGCGGAACTCCGGCACGTCGATTTTAATCGGGCACTGGGTGGAGCAGGCTTTACAGGCCAGACAGCCGGACATCGCCTCTTTCACCTCATGGGAGAAATCATACTCGCCCTTGTTGGCATGCCAGCTGTTGCGGGTGCGCTCAATCAGCGAGCGCAGGCTGGCCCGTTTTTCCGGCAGCTCCTGCTCCAGCTTGAGAGGATCCACCCCGCGGTCGGCCAGCAGACGCAGCCACTCGCGCACCAGCGTCGCCCGCCCTTTCGGCGAGTGAATACGATTGCTGGTGATTTTCATCGACGGGCACATCGGGCTTTTCACATCAAAGTTAAAGCACAGGCCATTGCCGTTGCACTCCATCGCGCCGCGCCAGGACGAGCGCACCGCAATAGGGATCTGCCTGTCGTAGGTGCCGCGCTTGACGGCATCCACCTGCAGCATCGGGGCATCAACACCCTCAGGCGGACAGATTTTACCCGGGTTGAGGCGGTTATGCGGATCGAAAGCCGCTTTCACCTTACGCAATTCCGCGTAGAGCTGTTCGCCGAAGAATGCCGGGCTGTACTCCGCGCGGAACCCTTTCCCGTGCTCCCCCCACAGCAGACCGCCGTATTTGGCGGTTAAGGCCACCACGTCGTCGGAGATCTGCTTCATCAGGATCTCCTGCTGCGGGTCGCACATGTCCAGAGCCGGACGCACGTGCAGTACTCCGGCGTCGACGTGGCCGAACATGCCATAGCTCAGGCCGTGGCTGTCCAGCAGGGCGCGAAACTCCACGATATAATCCGCCAGATGCTCGGGCGGCACGCAGGTATCTTCGGCAAAGGGAATGGGCTTCGCCGCCCCTTTCGCATTGCCGAGCAGGCCCACGGCTTTTTTACGCATCGCATAGATACGCTCAATCCCGGCCAGATCGTTACAGAGCTGCCAGCCGATCACGCCGCCTTCACCCTGCGCAATCAGCTCGTCCAGACGCTGGCAGAGCGTGGTCACCTGGCTCTCAATCAGCTCCGCATCATCGCCGGCAAATTCCACAATGTTGAGACCGAGCATCTCTTTGTCCGGCACGTCGGTAATGAGGTCGCTTACGGAGTGCCAGACAATATCTTCCCGGGCAAGATTGAGCACCTTAGAGTCGACGGTTTCCACCGACAGCGCCTGCGCTTGCACCATAAACGGCGCATTGCGCAGCGCGGAGTCGAAGGAGTCATATTTGACGTTCACCAGACGGCGCACCTTCGGCAACCGGGTGATATCCAGCCGCGCTTCGGTAATAAACGCCAGCGTTCCTTCGGAGCCGGTCAGCACGCGGGTTAAATCAAACTGGGTCAGGTCATCGTTGAAGACGTGACGCAGATCGTACCCGGTCAGGAAGCGGTTCAGTTTGGGGAATTTATCGAGAATAAGCTGGCGGTTGTCGCGGCAACGTTCCAGCACGGTACGATAGATGCGCCCGCTGGCGGTGTTATCTTTGCCCAGCGTTTCCGCCAGTTCAACCGGCATCGGCTGGGTATCGAGGATGTCGCCGCCCAGCAGCACCGCACGCACGCCCAGCACGTGATCGGAAGTTTTACCGTAGACCAGCGAGCCCTGCCCGGAGGCATCCGTGTTAATCATCCCGCCAAGGGTGGCGCGGTTGCTGGTGGAAAGCTCAGGGGCAAAAAAGTAGCCGTACGGCTTGAGATACTGATTAAGCTGATCTTTGATGACGCCCGCTTCGACCCGCACCCACCCCTCTTCCGGGTTGATCTCAATGATGCGGTTCATATAGCGCGACATATCAACAATGATGCCCTGGTTCAGCGCCTGACCGTTGGTTCCGGTGCCGCCGCCGCGCGGCGTGAAGACCAGCGAGGCAAACCGCTCCTGCGTGGCCAGCCGGGCGATAAGCGCGACGTCGGCCGTTGAACGGGGGAAAACCACGGCATCGGGAAGAAGCTGGTAGATACTGTTATCGGTCGCCATCGTCAGCCTGTCGGCATAGTTCGTGGCGGTATCACCTGTAAAACCCTGTTGCTCCAGTGCTTGCAAAAAATTAAGCACCAGCTGAACGACGCCAGGTGCCTGAGAAATCTGTGGGATCATGACTGTCGACCCTAATTAGAGTTGTATGAAATCGTTTGCGTGTATCTTAAAAGTTTTATCACATTTTTTTCTTATAATCTCTGCTGAATTACAGGCAGAATTCGCCTGTTAAAAACCGCTGAGATCATTAATGATTAAAGAGACGCGGTTTTCCGTTCCCGCCAGTCGTACTGGCGATCTTTTAAGGAAAGTTTCATTTATGGTCAATGTTCGCCAGCCCAGGGATGTTGCGCAAATTTTGCTGTCGGTGCTGTTTCTGGCCCTCATGATTATTGCGTGTCTGTGGATTGTTCAACCCTTTATTCTCGGCTTTGCGTGGGCTGCGACCGTTGTCGTGGCCACGTGGCCTTTGCTGCTGCGCTTGCAGAAGCTGCTGTTTGGCCGCCGCGGGCTCGCCGTGCTGGTCATGACGCTCCTGCTGTTCCTGCTGTTTATCATTCCGATTGCCCTGCTGGTAAATAGCCTGGTGGATTCCAGTGGCCCGGTTATTCGCGCCATTAGCAGCGGCGACCTGACGCTGCCGGATCTCGCCTGGCTGAACAGCATTCCGCTGGTGGGCGCCAAACTCTACAGCGGCTGGCATAGCCTGCTGGAGATGGGCGGCAGCGCGCTGATGGCAAAAGTCCGCCCGTATATTGGCACCACCACCACCTGGTTTGTCGGGCAAGCGGCGCATATCGGCCGCTTTATGATGCACTGTACCCTGATGCTGCTCTTCAGCGCCCTGCTCTACTGGCGCGGCGAGCAGGTGGCTTTAGGCGTTCGTCACTTTGCCACCCGCCTGGCGGGCAAACGCGGTGACGCGGCGGTGCTGCTGGCCGCGCAGGCCGTGCGCGCGGTTGCGCTGGGCGTGGTGGTCACCGCGCTGGTGCAGGCGGTGCTGGGCGGGATCGGTCTGGCGATTTCCGGCGTACCGTACGCCACCGTGTTCACCGTGGTCATGCTGATGACCTGTCTTGCGCAACTGGGACCTCTGCTGGTGCTGGTTCCCAGCATTATCTGGCTCTACTGGACGGGCGATACCACGTGGGGAACAGTGCTGCTGGTCTGGAGCTGCGTGGTCGGCACCATGGATAACGTGATTCGTCCGATCCTCATTCGCATGGGTGCAGACCTGCCGCTGATCCTGATCCTCTCCGGGGTCATTGGCGGATTGATTGCCTTTGGCATGATTGGCCTGTTCATCGGCCCGGTGCTGCTCGCCGTCACCTGGCGTCTGTTCTCTGCCTGGGTGCATGAAATTCCGCCGCCGGGAACTGACCCGGACGTGATTTTGAGCGAACTGGAAGAGCTGGAAGAGAAGAACACGCATTAAGGTATGCTGCCGGGTGGCGTTAACGCTCACCCGGCCTACACTTTCCCGCATGATACTTAAACACTGCTAAAGTATTTATTCGTTGCTCACTGGTCAGATCCGCCTTTTCAGCAATAAGTCTGCTAATAACCTCAAGAATTCTTTACGTCTCTTTAACTATTGAGACGAATCCGATCGACGCTAAATAACACAATGCCTACTATTAGCACACGGTTATAAATCAACACCTTGATTTATAAGCATGGAAATCCCCTGAGTGAAACAACGAATTGCTGTGTGTAGTCTTTGCCCATCTCCCACGATGGGCTTTTTTTTATTCTGACTACGCGCGTTGAACCTCACAGGTACTGAGCATCCGCCACTCAGCCGGCAACACCCGCGTTTCCCCTGTCGCATTGACCATCACCGTCTCGCGGATATCCGCCGACGATGCGCCAACCTGCAGCTCAAACTCGCCCGGCTCGACGATGCGTTTTCCGTCGCGACGGGTGAAGTTGAACATCTCAACCAGCAGCGTGAAGGTGAGCGTGGCGGTTTCTCCCGGCGAGAGCGTGACGCGCTGGAAGGCCTTCAGCTCCTGAAGCGGCCGCACCTGCGTGGCGACCTTATCCCTGACGTAAACCTGCACCACCTCGCTGCCGCTGCGCTCTCCGGTATTGGTGATATCCACGCTCAGCCTCACCTCACCGTCGACCGGTACGCTGCTTTCGGCGACGCGGACAGCGCCCCAGCTAAACGTCGTCCAGCCGAGGCCGAAGCCAAACGGGTAACGTGAGCCGAAATGGAACGCAAACGGCGTGCCGCCGCTTTTGAGCTTGTGATTGTAGTAATACGGCATCGCACCGGCGCTTTTCGGTACGCTCACCACCAGACGACCCTGCGGCTCCGCACGCCCGGTTAACACGTCCGCAATCGCCCAGCCCCCTTCCTGCCCCGGCGCCCAGGCCATCATCAGCGCCGCGACCTTATCTTGCAGACCCTGCAGGTTGTATGGACGCCCCCCGGTCATGACCACAATCACCGGTTTACCGGTGGCGACCAGCGCTTCCAGCAGCTGTTGCTGCACGCCCGGCAGGTTCAGGGAATCGGTATCGGAACCTTCCCCCACGGTACCGCTCTGGAACAGCCCGGCGAGATCGCCCACGCAGGCCACCACCAAGTCACTCTCCTGCGCGGCGTTCACGGCCTCGGGGATCGGGGCGGTACTTAGTGAAACCGGCGACTGCTGCATCGGTTTGCCGCCGCTGTCGCCAGGGAAGACCGGCGCGCCCGCCATCCGTTTTTCGATGATGTGGCACCCTTTGGCATAGCGGACGTTCGATGCACCGAGATACTGCTCCAGCGCCGCGCGCGGGGTCGTGACCTGCGAGGTCTCTTCCACCATATCGCTGATGATCAAATGCACCGGAAAGCTGTAGCCGCTGAGTAACGCCAGCGGATCGTCTGCCGTCGGCCCCACTACCGCCACGCGGGGTTTGCCGCCGAGCGGTAAAATACCGTTGTTTTCCAGCAGCGTGATCGATTTCGTCGCCACCTCCCGCGCGGCCTGTCGAGTGATAGTATTTTGCAGGTCGATACCGTTTTCATCCGCGTACGGCTTTTCAAACAGGCCAAGGCGGAATTTTTCCGTCAGCGTACGCGCCACAATCTCATCGACCTTCGCCATAGAGATCAGCCCGCGCTCTACCGCTTCCGCCAGATGCCGCGCGCAGTCGTCTTTCGGCAGCTCAACGTCCAGCCCGGCGTTGAACGCCAGCGCAGCAGATTCGGCCGCGTCGTGGGAAATCCCGTGGTGCTGGTGCAGCAGGCTGACGCCGCCGTAGTCCGCAACAATAATCCCGTCGAACCCCCACTGCTCGCGCAGGACGGTGGTCAACAGGAAGCTGTCGCTGTGCCCCGGCTGGTTATCAATATCGTGGTACGCGGGCATAACCGAACCGGCGTTTGCCAGCTTGACCGCCATTTCGAACGGCAGCAGGAAGGTGTCATTCAGCTCGCTGAACCCCAGGTGGACCGGCGCATGGTTGCGCGCTCCTTCGCTGAACGAATGCCCCACGTAATGCTTGAGCGTCGCCAGCAGATCGCGCTGATCGCCCTGTAAGCCCTTCACGTAGGCGGTCGCCATCACGCCCACCAGCCAGGGATCTTCCCCGAAGGTCTCTTCGGTTCGCCCCCATCGCACGTCTCGGGACACGTCCAGCACCGGCGCCAGCCCCTGCTGGCAGCCGACGGAGCGCGCCTCTTTGCCAATCTGCTCTGCCGCCCGCTGCACCAGCTCCGGATCCCAGGTCGAACCGTAGTTCAATGACGACGGGAACAGGGTGGCGTCTTTGCACAGCAGCCCCACCAGACACTCCTCGTGGAATAGCGCCGGGATGCCGAGCCGCGTCTCTTCCATCATCATGCGCTGCAGGCGGTTCGCCGCGCGCACGCCGGTCTTCGCGTCAACGATGTGGGTGCCCAGCGGCCGCGTGATCTGCCCGACGCCCAGCTTAAGCCGTTCGCTGAGCGCAGCCTGCTCGCTCACGCCGGCGAATTCGTCGCTGAGGTCGCTGCGCTCGCGGTGGTTACCGTTTTCATCGAGGATCAGCCAGTACGCGTGCATCTGGGCGAACTTCTCTTCCGGGGTCATGCGCGCCAGTAAATCGGCGACGCGCTCGTGCACGGGACGTCCCGCGTCCTTATAGATAGTCGTCATGTTTTACTCCTGTAGTGCGGAAGGGGTTGCCGGGCTGAGCTGCCCCGCTTCGGATCTGACTTCACGCTTGCTGGCCAGCTCCCGGGCGATGGAATCCACCAGCCGGCTGTTGAGCTTGTAGATGGCAAGCAGCGCGACCATGCAGAGGAACAGCGCGCAAGGGATAAGGGTGAACAGCGCGTTAATGGTCGAGAGAACGCCTGGCGCCTGGGTTGCCTGGCCCGGGGCGTAATCCACCATGCCAAGCACCCAGCCGACGACCGCCCCGCCCAGCGCCAGGCCAAACTTGATGGCAAACAGCGCGGTGGAGAAGACCAGCCCGTCCAGACGACGGCCGCTGCGGTGCTCTTCGTAGTCGACCACATCGGAGAACATGGTCCACTGCAGCGGCGTGGTGAGGTTTTGAATAAAGCTAAAGACGATGTTAAGGCCAAAGATTAGCCACACCTGTGAAGGAGGCAGGAAGAAAATCAGCGCGCCGAAGATTACGAAGGAGATAATCGTCCACTGGTAGGCGCGCACGCGGTCAAATTTCCCCAGCAGCCGTTCAGATAATAATGCGCCGCTTAAGGAGGCCACCATGCCGGAAACAATAAAGGCAAAAACCAGATCCGGGCGCAGCAGCACATAGTTCACGTAATACATGGTGGCGGAACCGCGCGTCACCACCGCCGTTAACAGCAAAATATTAAACAGGAACACAATACGCCACTGGCTGTTCCCGGCCAGCAGTTTTAAATCGGTGAGCATGGAGCCGGAGGTATCATTGCGCGGAGAATAACGCTCGCGGGTCATCAGGAAACAGCAGAAGAACAGCACAATTCCCAGTAGCCCCATAAGGCTCATGGCATAGAAATAGCCTTTCTGCACGTTGCCCTGGCCTAACAGTGAGACCAGCGGCAGGGCAATAACCGTCACGATCAGCCCGCCGATAAACGACAGGCCAAAGCGCCACGACTGCAGAGAATGACGCTCGCGCGGGTCCAGCGTCAGCGCGCCGGGCATAGCGCAGTAAGGCACGTTAATCGCGGAGTAAATCAGGCTTAAAATCGCGTAGGTCACGCAGGCGTAAACGATTTTTGCCGTCGGCCCAACGTCCGGCACATAGAAGGTAATGAGGCAGCTCACGCCAAACGGGATAGCAAACCACAGCAGCCAGGGACGGAAACGTCCGTGACGCGTCCGGGTGCGGTCAACCAGTGCGCCAATGCACGGGTCGACAATTGCATCGACCACGCGCACCACTAAAAACATGGTGCCCATAATCGCGGCGGGCAGCCCAAATACGTCTGTATAAAAATAAGCGAGAAATAAGGTTGCCGTTTGCCAGACCAGCGCGCTGGCCATATCGCCTAAGCCATAACCTATTTTATCTTTGGTACGCAATACAGAGGAGAGAGTCATTGTTATTTGCCTTTTTATCAGGTTAAAACGTATTTCAACCAGTTGCGCATCTTCTTAAGGGAAATGCGCAGTAAGGCTCAAGTATTAGCAACGGTTTGCGCGCTAACAATTGTCTAAATTGACAGACAAATTATGATATTTGGTTTTTTACTTTATTTGTGATGGGGAGCAAATAAGAAATGAAATAAAAAAGGCGAGGAATAATATCCTCGCCTTTTCGGGTCAGCGTGGCGTTACTTGTTCAGTTCCGCCAGGCTCAGCCAGGTTTGCACCACGGTGTCCGGGTTCAGGGACAGGCTATCGATCCCCTCTTCCATCAGCCATGCGGCAAAGTCTTCATGGTCGGATGGACCCTGACCGCAGATCCCGACGTATTTACCCTGCTTCTTCGCCGCGCGGATGGACATGGAGAGCAGCGCTTTCACCGCCTCGTTGCGCTCGTCGAACAGCTCGGAGACCACGCCGGAGTCGCGGTCCAGACCCAGCGTCAGCTGCGTCATGTCGTTCGAGCCGATAGAGAAGCCGTCGAAGTGCTCCAGGAACTGCTCGGCCAGCAGGGCGTTGGACGGGATTTCGCACATCATGATGATCTTCAGCCCGTTCTCGCCGCGCTTCAGACCCTGACGCGCAAGCTCGTCCACAACGGCTTTCGCCTGATCAACGGTACGCACGAACGGGATCATGATTTCGACGTTGGTCAGCCCCATGTCGTTGCGCACGCGTTTCACCGCCTCGCACTCCAGCGCAAAGCAGTCGCGGAAGCTGTCGGACACGTAGCGTCCGGCTCCGCGGAAGCCCAGCATCGGGTTCTCTTCTTCCGGCTCGTAGCGCTCGCCGCCTACCAGGTTGGCGTATTCGTTAGACTTAAAGTCTGACAGACGCACGATCACGCGTTTCGGATAGAAGGCGGCGCCCAGCGTCGCGATCCCTTCGGTCAGACGACCGACGTAGAACTCTTTTGGTGAGTCGTAGCCTTTCATCATCTCGCGGATTTCGTTCTGCAGCTTCGGATCCTGGTCGTCAAACTCCAGCAGCGCACGCGGGTGAACGCCGATCATACGGTTGATGATAAATTCCAGACGCGCCAGGCCAACGCCTTCGTTCGGCAGGCAGGCGAAGTCAAACGCGCGGTCCGGGTTGCCGACGTTCATCATGATCTTCAGCGGCAGGTCCGGCATGGTATCCACGCTTGAGCTCTTCACGCTGAAGTCGAGGATATCGGCGTAGACGTAGCCGGTATCGCCTTCGGCACAGGAGACGGTCACGTTCTGGCCGTCCTTCATGCGTTCGGTGGCGTCACCGCAGCCGACAACCGCGGGAATGCCCAGCTCGCGGGCAATGATCGCCGCATGGCAGGTACGACCGCCGCGGTTGGTGACGATAGCCGCCGCTTTCTTCATGATCGGTTCCCAGTCCGGGTCGGTCATGTCGGTCACCAGCACGTCGCCTGGCTCAATACGGTTCATCTCGCTGATGTCGTGGATCACTTTGACCGGACCGGCACCGATGCGGTGACCGATGGCGCGGCCTTCCGCCACGATTTTACCCTGCGCGTGCAGCGTATAACGCTCCATCACCTGACCGCGAGAGCGGACGGTTTCCGGACGCGCCTGCACGATAAACAGCTTGCCGGTGTTCCCGTCTTTTGCCCATTCGATGTCCATCGGACGGCCGTAGTGTTTTTCGATCTGCACCGCCTGCTTCGCCAGTTCCTGCACTTCGGCGTCGGTCAGAGAGAAGCGGTCGCGCTGCTCCTGCGGTACATCTTCAATTTTAACCTGCTTGCCATGCTCCTGGGTCGGGGCATAGATCATGCGGATTTTTTTCGAGCCCATGGTGCGGCGCACCACCGCCGGACGGCCAGCGGCCAGCGTTGGCTTGTGGACGTAAAATTCGTCAGGGTTTACCGCGCCCTGCACCACCATCTCACCCAGACCCCACGCGGAGGTGATAAACACCACCTGGTCGAAGCCGGATTCGGTATCAATGGAGAACATCACGCCGGATGAGCCCACGTCCGAGCGCACCATGCGCTGCACGCCAGCGGAGAGCGCCACGCCGCGATGGTCGTAGCCCTGGTGCACGCGATAGGAGATGGCGCGATCGTTGAACAGGGAAGCAAACACGTGCTTCACCGCCACCAGCACCGCATCGTAACCCTGGACGTTCAGGAAGGTTTCCTGCTGCCCGGCAAACGAGGCGTCCGGCATATCTTCTGCGGTCGCAGAGGAACGTACGGCAAAGGAGGCCTGCGCATCGTCAGCTGAGAGCTGGTTGTACGCGTCGTGAATGGCTTTTTCCAGTTCCGGCTGGAAAGGTGTGTCGATGATCCACTGGCGGATCTGCGCCCCGGCTTTGGCAAGCTCGGTTACGTCATCAATATCCGTTTTATCCAGCAGGTCGTAAATGCGCTGGTTAACACCGCTCTGGTCTAAAAACAGGTTAAAGGCATCGGCGGTGGTGGCAAACCCGTTTGGTACGGAAACACCCATACCGGACAGATTTGTAATCATTTCACCCAGGGAGGCATTTTTGCCCCCAACTCTGTCTACATCATTC
>Ga0308166_1004221_pt1 | contig 11631 bp, 10 predicted proteins | sample PhyCR2_2_FD_202137 | JGI IMG/M metagenome (GOLD analysis project Ga0308166, IMG submission 202137) | Phyllosphere microbial communities from UC Gill Tract Community Farm, Albany, California, United States - DLSLCC.R2 | ecosystem: Host-associated > Plants > Phyllosphere > Unclassified | place... | reverse complement strand
CCCACCACAAAGTACACGTCGTTACTCAGACCGCGCAGCGTGGTGAAGAGCAGGGCGCCAATCACACCCAGCGGCACCACCAGCATGACCGCGAACGGAATCGACCAGCTCTCATACAGCGCGGCCAGACACAGGAACACCACAATCAGCGAAATGGCGTACAGTGCAGGCGCCTGGTTGCCGGACAGGCGTTCCTGATAGGACATGCCGGTCCAGTCGTAGCCGATACCCGCAGGCAGCTTCGAGGCGAGGCTCTCCATCAGGTTCATGGCATCACCCGAGCTCTTGCCCGGTGCTGCCTGACCCAGGATCTCCATTGATGGCAGACCGTTGTAACGCTCCAGACGCGGTGAACCATACTGCCACTTCGCCGAAGAGAAGGCAGAGAATGGCACCATGGTCCCGGCGCTATTGCGCACGTACCATTTGCTGATGTCATCCGGCAGCATGCGCGAGTCGGCCTGACCCATCACGTACACTTTCTTCACGCGACCACGGTCGATGAAGTCATTGACGTAAGAACCGCCCCAGGCCGCACCCAGCGTGGTGTTGATGTCGGACAGCGACACACCAAGCGCCTGCGCTTTTTCCTGATCGATAATCAGTTTGTACTGCGGCGTATCTTCCAGCCCGTTTGGACGCACGCCCACCAGCGTATCCGGATGCTGGGCAATCATGCCAAACAGCTGGTTACGCGCGGCGGTCAGCTTCTCATGGCCGAGGTTACCCTGATCGATCAGCTGGAAGTCGAAACCGGTGGCGTTACCCAGTTCGATAATGGCCGGCAGGTTGAACGGGAACACCATGGCATCTTTAATCTGACCCAGCGCCTGCATTGCACGTCCGGCAATCGCCGGCACTTTCAGGCTGGCATCACCACGCTCATCCCATGGCTTCAGGCTGACGAAGGCGATACCGGTGTTCTGTCCACGACCGGCGAAGCCAAAGCCGTTAACGGTAAACACCGAATTCACGCTGTCTTTCTCTTTGGTCAGGAAGTAATCCGTAACCTGATCCAGCACTTTCTGCGTCCGTTCCTGAGTCGCACCGGCAGGCAGCTGCGCCTGCGCCAGTAACAGCCCCTGATCCTCTTCCGGCAGGAACGAGGTAGGCAGTTTCAGGAACAGGTAAGCCATGCCGACCACAATCAGCAGATAAATCAGCAGATAGCGACCGGTGCTGCGCACAATGTGACCGACGCTGTCGACGTAATGGTTGGTGCTCTTATCAAACAGGCGGTTAAACCAGCCGAAGAAACCGGTGGTTTTGCCGTGTTCGCCTTTTTTGATGGGCTTCAGCATGGTGGCACACAGCGCTGGCGTCAGAATCAACGCCACCAGCACCGACAGCGCCATCGCCGAAACGATGGTGATCGAGAACTGACGATAAATCACCCCGGTTGAGCCGCCGAAGAACGCCATCGGGATAAATACCGCTGACAGCACCAGCGCGATGCCAACCAGCGCGCCCTGAATCTGTTCCATCGAGCGTTTGGTGGCTTCTTTCGGCGGTAATCCCTCTTCCGCCATGACGCGCTCAACGTTTTCCACCACCACGATGGCGTCATCCACCAGCAGGCCGATGGCCAGCACCATGCCGAACATCGTCAGGGTGTTTATCGAGTAGCCAAAGGCACTGATGATGGCAAAGGTGCCCAACAGCACTACCGGCACGGCGATGGTAGGAATCAGCGTCGCGCGGAAGTTCTGCAGGAACAGATACATTACCAGGAACACCAGCACGATGGCTTCGAACAGCGTTTTCACCACTTCGAAAATGGAGATCTTAACGAATGGCGTGGTGTCGTACGGGTAAACGGTTTTCATGCCGGCCGGGAAGAACGGTTCCAGCTTGGCCAGTTCCGCTTTCACCGCGTCGGCGGTATCCAGCGCGTTGGCGCCGGTCGCCAGTTTGACACCGATACCGGAGGCTGGTTTGCCGTTATAGCGGGCAATGATCTCGTAGTTTTCACCGCCGAGTTCAATCTTCGCGACATCGCGCAGGCGCACCTGTGAGCCGTCCTGATTGACCTTTAGCATGATGTTGCCGAACTCTTCGGTCGAGGTCAGACGCGTCTGGGCAATGATCGAAGCGTTAAGCTGCTGACCTGGCACCGGTGGGGTACCGCCCAACTGACCGGCGGCCACCTGGGTGTTCTGGGTTTGCAGCGCGCTGATCACATCCACCGGCGTCAGCTGGTAGTTGTTAAGCTTGTGCGGATCGAGCCAGATACGCATCGCATACTGCGCACCAAACACCTGAGTGTCACCGACGCCAGGCGTACGGCTGATCGGATCTTTGATGTTCGACGCTACGTAGTCTGAGATGTCGTTCTGCGTCATGCTGCCATCTTCGCTGACGAAACCGGCGACCATCAGGAAGCTGCTGGAGGATTTTTTCACCTGAATCCCCTGCTGCTGTACTTCCTGCGGCAGCAGTGGCATCGCCAGCTGCAGTTTGTTCTGCACCTGCACCTGAGCAATGTCGGCGTCAGTGCCAGACTGGAAGGTCAGCGTCAGCGTCAGCGTACCAGAAGAGTCACTGCTCGAGGACATATACATCAGCCCGTCGATGCCGTTCATATTCTGTTCGATAACCTGCGTTACCGAATCCTGTAGCGTTTTCGCATCTGCACCCGGATAAGATGCCTGGATTTCAACTGCCGGCGGCGCAACGTTAGGATATTGCTCGATCGGCAGTTTGATAATCGATAGCGCACCCGCCAGCATAATAATGATGGCAAGCACCCAGGCAAAAATGGGGCGATCGATAAAGAACTTAGCCATGTATCAACGGCTCCTGTTTATGACGATGATTTAGCAGACTGAGATTCCGGTGCGGCTTTGGCATCATCTTTGACTTCCTGCGGCGTCACCTGAGCACCCGGTTTAGCACGCTGAATACCGACGGTAATCACGCGATCGCCCTCTTTCAGGCCATCGGTCACCAGCCATTTGTCGCCAAACGCCTGGTTCGCGGTAATCTTACGCACTTCGACTTTATTATCCGCGCCCACGACCATCGCGGTGGCTTCACCGGTTGGCGTGCGGGTTACGCCGGTCTGCGGTACCAGCAGCGCCGTCGGGTTAGTGCCCTCATCCAGACGTGCACGCACGAACATGCCCGGCAGCAAACGATGATCCGGATTCGGGAAAATCGCGCGCAGGGTAATCGAGCCGGTGGTTTCATCCACGGTAACATCAGAAAATTCCAGTGTGCCCGGCTGGCTGTATGCGCTACCGTTCTGCATCAGCAGGGTAACGTTAGCTTTGCCGTCGTTCTGCTTCAGCTGACCAGACTCCAGCTCGCCGCGCAGGCGCAGGAAATCATCGCTGGACTGGGTCACATCGACGTACATCGGGTCGAGTTGCTGCACGGTCGCCAGCGCGGTGGTCTGGCCGTTCGACACCAGCGCACCTTCCGTCACCGAGGATTTACCAATGCGGCCGCTGATTGGCGAGGTCACTTTGGTATACGCCAGGTTAATGCGGGCGGTTTCCACATTGGCCTGCGCCGCCTGTACGGCTGCGGCGGTCTGCGCGGCGGTGGCCGCGGCGTTATCGTAGTCCTGCTGGCTGATATATTTGGTACCCAGCAGTGGCTTGTAACGATTCACCGTCAGCTGGGCAACGCGCGCGTTGGCCTGAGCCTGGGCTAAATCGCCTTTTGCGCTGTCGTATGCGGCCTGATAGGTGGCGGGATCGATCTGGTACAGCGAATCGCCGGCTTTAACATCACTGCCTTCAACAAAATTACGCTTGAGAATGATACCTGACACCTGCGGACGCACTTCAGCCACGCGGAACGCCGAAGTACGGCCTGGCAGTTCGGTGGTGATTTTCAGGGGCTCGTTTTTTAACGTGACAACACCCACTTCCGGGGGCTGCTGCTGGGCGGCTTGCTGGGATTTATTATCATCACATCCTGTTAACAAAAAGCTGCCTGTAAGCATCACGGCGGCCGCCAGAGGCGCTAATCCTCTGTTTTTATTCATAAATAAACCTCTAGTGTCCGATATCAAATGATCAATGGATCACAAACCGTTAAACCCATTGCTGCGTTAAAACACGGGTCGTGCTATGGTACATACATTCACAAATGTATGTAAACTTGCCAGTTTGTAAAAACAGTCCTCTATGGCACGAAAAACCAAAGCGCAAGCACTTGAAACGCGGCATCAAATTCTGGATGCCGCTTTAGCTCACTTTTCTGAACACGGTGTGGCCGCCACCTCACTGGCGGATATCGCCGCGGCCGCTGGCGTCACGCGCGGCGCTATCTACTGGCATTTTAAAAATAAAGCCGATCTGTTACAGGAGATCTGGCTGCGCTGCGACGCCGGGCTCGACGATGTGGAACTTGAGTATCAGACAAAATACCCTGGCGATCCACTTTCTGTAATGCGTTCGATGCTGATCTATATCCTTGAAGCCACAGCAAAGGATCCACAAAGACGCGCATTAATGGAGATTATCTTCCATAAATGTGAGTTCGTTGGCGAAATGTCGACGTTAATGGCGATGCAGCAGGGGCTGCTGCAGGCGTGTTATGACCGCATCGAAGAGGTGCTGCGCAGCTGTATCGAGGCCGGGCAGCTTCCGGCCAGCCTCAACACCCGCCAGGCGGCGCTGCTGATGCGCGGCTACATCAGCGGCATGATGGAAAGCTGGTTGTTCAATCCGCAAAGTTTTGATCTGGTGAGTGAAGCGCCGCAGGTGGTCGAGGCCTTTATAGATATGCTGCGCCTGAGCCCGACGCTCGCCGGCACGCGCTAAGCGGTGCGTTCGGCCGCCAGCTTCTGCTCATAATCGCGCTGGACAATCGCCAGCGCAGCCAGCACCGTGGCCGTGGGCACCTGGTTTTCCTCCAGCAGCTGAATTAAATCGACCGCCAGCTTGATGTCGTCCGGCGCGGTATCCAGCGTCATAGTGTCTCCTAAATACGTAGTTTAGCGGCGACCAACAGCATCAGCAGGGCACCGGCCAGCGCCACGGCAAAGCCCGTCGGATGCAGCGTACCGAGGTCGCCCGTGGTGAAATACGTGGCGATGTAGCCGCCAATCAGCGCGCCGATCACCGCCAGCACCAGCGTCGGCACCAGTCCGCCGGGACGGCCGGGAAACACCCTCCGCTTCAGCCAGCCGGCAGCCAGGCCAATAATAATCCAGATGATAAGGGTCATGCTTCTCCTCCCGTCAGCGCTGTTTCCAGTATAGAGGAAAGCGAACGGCTTACGGCTGCGCCGCGATCTCCAGTTTATGCAGCGCGGCGCGGCAGCGCGCCAGCCGCTCCTGCAGAATCTCCACCTCGCGCATCAGCTGCTGCTGCACGCTCAGCGTTTCAGCGCGCGCCAGGTGCTGTTCGCGCTGCTGCAGCATGGCCAGCAGTCGCGTTTCGTAGCCGCGGTACTCATCACGCTTCGGCTGCAGCGGATCGCGACGCGGCCGTTCACGCACCACGCGCAGTTGCTGGCTACTGCACTCGCGCTGCAGCGCGGCAATCTGGTCCAGCACCTTCTGCGCCAGCCACTGGCGGCGCGACGCATCACTGTCGGACGCCGCGAGCTGCGCCGCATTGTGCTGCAGCTCTTGCAGATAGTCAGCCAGCCGCGTGCCTTTGCAGCGAAACAGCTGCGCGTCAAAGCGCGGCTGACGGCAGCTACCGTCCGGCTGCTGCGCAATCTGCTGGCGCAGCGTGTCAATCATTGCGTGCAGACGCTGTTGGGCGGGCAGTTGAGGCATCACTTCGATTCCGTCTGTGTTAACGTAGCGCTGTTGTGACATTTTTCAGGCATCTGGCATGCAGCGCATTTTACTGTTAAGCCTTGGCTGGCTGGCGATTGTGCTGGGCACGCTGGGCATTGTATTACCTTTACTACCGACCACGCCATTCGTGTTGCTGGCCGCCTGGTGTTTTGCCCGCTCGTCGCCGCGCTTTCATCACTGGCTGCTGTGGCGCTCGCCGTTTGGCCGCTATCTGCGCCACTGGCAGCAGCATCGCGCCATGCCGCCCGGTGCCAAAAGCCGCGCCATGTTGCTGATTGTCATCACCTTTGCGGTTTCAATCTGGCTGGTGAAGCTGCTGTGGCTGCGCATCCTGCTCGGTGTGATGCTGGCGCTGCTGCTGCTCATGCTGTGGCGCATCCCGGTTGTAGCAGAAAGTGCGAACCCGCACGAACCGTAGCATCAGGGTTGCATTTAGCCGGCTGTTTGCTTAGATTTGGGCATCTTCGTGCGTGGCTTCCCTTTGAGAAACGACTTCGCTTAACCCGGTTTCCGGGTATTGGCGCTGTGGAAGCTGCGCGTTTTAGATATTTTTCCAGGCGTAACCTTTATGACCGCAACTGCGCAGCAGCTTGAACTGATCAAAAACAGCATCAAAAGCATTCCTGACTATCCGAAGCCGGGCATCCTGTTCCGTGACGTCACCAGTCTGATGGAAGATCCGCAGGCGTATGCCGCAGCGATCGCCATTCTGGTGGAGCGTTATCGTAATAAAGGCATCACCAAAGTGGTGGGCACCGAAGCGCGTGGCTTCCTGTTCGGGGCGCCGGTTGCGCTGGGTCTGGGCGTGGGATTTGTGCCGGTGCGCAAACCGGGCAAACTGCCGCGTGAAACTTTCAGCGAAAGCTATGAACTGGAGTACGGTTCAGACGCGCTGGAACTGCACAAAGACGCCATCAAATCCGGCGATGTGGTACTGGTGGTGGACGATCTGCTGGCTACCGGCGGCACCCTTGAAGCCACGGTGAAACTGATTCGTCGTGCGGGCGGTGAAGTTAAAGATGCCGCGTTCGTGATCAACCTGTTTGATTTAAGCGGCGAAGCGCGCCTGAACGCGCTGGGTATCGACTGCTACAGCCTGGTCAACTTCCCCGGCCACTAAGGCCATCGCGCCGCCCGCCTTCATGCCCGGCGGCGCCTCTCTTCGCACTCCCTGACAGGCGTATTCCGCCCTGAAGCGCAGCGCGCAACGTATCACGGGTATAGGCATATCCGGCTGTGGCTGTTACACTCCTGTCAAAATAAACAGGGTTTGCGTCACCGCATTTTTCCCCTAAGTCCCACGGCAGAATCGGCGCAACTGAGCGTGCTGCTGTGCCAGGTTAAACAACTCCAGTGATTGAATCCACATGAGCTATCAGGTACTTGCGCGAAAATGGCGTCCCCAGGCTTTCGCCGACGTAGTCGGTCAGGAACATGTGCTGACGGCGCTGGCCAACGGGTTGTCACTGGGACGCATCCATCATGCCTATCTGTTTTCCGGCACGCGCGGCGTGGGGAAAACCTCGATTGCGCGTCTGCTGGCCAAAGGCCTCAACTGCGAAACCGGTATTACGGCCACGCCCTGTGGACAGTGCGATAACTGTCGCGAGATTGAACAGGGGCGCTTTGTCGATCTGATTGAAATCGATGCTGCCTCGCGCACCAAAGTGGAAGACACGCGCGACCTGCTGGATAACGTCCAGTATGCACCCGCACGCGGGCGCTTTAAGGTCTATCTGATCGATGAAGTGCACATGCTGTCGCGCCACAGCTTTAATGCGCTGCTGAAAACGCTGGAAGAGCCGCCGTCACACGTGAAATTCCTGCTGGCGACCACCGATCCGCAGAAGCTGCCGGTAACCATTCTGTCGCGCTGCCTGCAGTTCCACCTGAAAGCCCTCGACGTCGAACAGATTCAGCAGCAGCTGGCGCACGTGCTGCAGCAGGAGCAGATTGACGCCGAGCCGCGCGCGCTGCATCTGCTGGCGCGCGCCGCCGACGGCAGTATGCGCGATGCGCTCAGCCTCACCGATCAGGCGATTGCCATGGGGCAGGGCAGCGTCACGCGCGACAGCGTGGCGCAAATGCTGGGCACGCTGGATGATGAACAGCCGCTGGCGCTGATTGAAGCGCTGGTGGAAGGCAACGGCGAACAGGTGATGGCGCTGCTGAATCAGGCCGCATCGCGCGGCGTAGAGTGGGAGGCGCTGCTGGTGGAGATGCTGCGTCTGCTGCACCGTATCGCGATGGTCCAGCTGCTGCCCAGCTCGCTTGGCGAAGATGATGCCAGCCAGGCGCAGCGCCTGCGCGAACTGGCGCGCGTGCTGCCGCCTGCTGACGTTCAGCTCTATTACCAGACGCTGCTGATGGGGCGTAAAGATTTGCCGCTGGCGCCGGATCGCCGGCTGGGCGTGGAAATGACGCTGCTGCGTGCGCTGGCGTTTCATCCGCAGGCCACCATTGCTGAACCGGTGGCGCGCCCGTCGCTGACGCCGCAGGCCGCGCCGGCCGTTGCCGTGCCAGCGCCTCAGACCAAAGCCGCACCCGCTGTGGCCGCGCAGCCGCAGATGGCACCGCCGATGGATGAGTCGCCGCCGCCGGCCGATGATTATCCCGATATGGCACCGGCCCCGGATAACTTGCCCGACGCCACCAGTCAGCTGTTACAGGCGCGGACGCAGCTGCTGCGTCAGGGAGCCGGCAAAGCAAAAAAGAGTGAGCCGGCAGCGCGTTCCGCGCGGCCGGCAAACCCGGCGCTGGAACGTCTGGCAAGCGTCACCGAGCGCGTGCAACAGCGCGCGTCTGAACCGGCGGTAAAAGCGCCGGCGAAACCGGAAGCGTATCGCTGGAAAGCCCAGCAGCAGGAGGAGATCAAGCCGGAGCCGGTGGCGACGCCAAAAGCCTTGCGTTCTGCGCTGGAGCATGAGAAAACGCCAGAGCTGGCGCTCAAACTGGCGGAAGAGGCGCTGCAGCGCGACGCCTGGGCGGCGGAAATCGCCACGCTGACGCTGCCGAAGCTGGTCCAGCAGGTCGCGCTGAACGCGTGGAAAGAGGTGAATGAGCAGGGCGTGACGCTGCATTTGCGCAGCAGCCAGCGTCATCTCAACTCTGCCCCGGCGCGCCAGGCGATTCAGGACGCGCTGAGCCAGGCGGCCGGCCAGACGGTTGAACTGACCGTCGTGGAAGACGATAATCCGGCGGTATTGACGCCGCTGGAGTGGCGTCAGGCCATTTATGAAGAGAAGCTGGCGCAGGCGCGTCAGTCGATCGAAAGCGATACCCACATTCAGACGCTGCGTCGCTTCTTTGATGCGGACCTGGATGAAGAGAGTATCCGACCCGTATGATCACGCTGTCGCGCAGCGTTGCGCGCAGCCCCAGCAGAGAGAGAAAACTATGTTTGGTAAAGGCGGATTGGGCAACCTGATGAAACAGGCCCAGCAGATGCAGGATAAAATGGCCAAAGTTCAGGAAGAGATCGCCGCACTGGAAGTCACCGGCGAATCAGGGGCTGGCCTGGTCAAAGTGACCATCAACGGTGCGCACAACTGCCGCCGCGTGGAAGTCGATCCCAGCCTGCTGGAAGATGACAAAGAGATGCTGGAAGATCTGATCGCTGCGGCGTTCAACGATGCGGCGCGCCGTATTGATGAAACGCAGAAAGAGAAGATGGCGTCCGTCTCTGCCGGTATGCAGCTGCCGCCTGGCTTCAAGATGCCGTTCTGATGCAAACCAGTCCACTGCTTGAAGCTTTGATGGAGTCGCTGCGCTGTTTACCGGGCGTTGGCCCGAAATCGGCGCAGCGCATGGCGTTTCATCTGTTGCAGCGCGATCGCAGCGGTGGCATGCGTCTGGCGCAGGCGCTGACCCGCGCCATGGCAGAGATCGGCCACTGTTCCGACTGCCGCACCTTCACCGAGCAGGAGATCTGCACCATCTGCGCCAATCCCCGCCGTCAGCAAAACGGCCAGATTTGCGTGGTGGAGAGCCCGGCGGATATCCACGCCATTGAGCAGACCGGCCAGTTTGGCGGTCGCTACTTTGTGCTGATGGGCCATCTGTCGCCGCTGGACGGCATCGGCCCGCAGGACATTGGCCTGGATCGGCTGGAGCAGCGCCTTGAACGTGAGACGCTGCAGGAGGTGATCCTCGCCACCAATCCCACGGTGGAAGGCGAAGCCACGGCTAACTATATCGCCGAGCTGTGCGGCCAGTATGGCGTCGACGCCAGCCGCATTGCGCACGGGGTTCCGGTCGGCGGTGAACTGGAAATGGTCGACGGCACAACGCTGTCGCACTCGCTTGCCGGACGGCACAAGATTAAATTCTGACCACTTGCCGGTATCCTGCTGCGATACCGGCTTGAAATTCTTCCCACCATCCCCATTTCACTCTCAACAATTGATCAACCCCGATTCTGTTGAGGTAGCAATGACCATGAAAGGACAAGAGACGCGTGGCTTCCAGTCAGAGGTAAAACAACTTCTGCACCTGATGATCCATTCCCTCTATTCAAACAAAGAGATTTTCCTGCGTGAACTGATCTCCAACGCCTCCGATGCGGCTGACAAGCTGCGCTTCCGCGCACTGTCGACGCCGGATCTGTACGAAGGCGATGGCGACCTGCGCGTGCGTATCTCGGTCGACAAGGAAAAACGCACGCTGACGCTGAGCGATAACGGCATCGGTATGCGCCGTGATGAGGTGATTGAAAACCTCGGTACCATTGCGAAATCCGGTACCAAAGCGTTTCTGGAATCGATGGGTTCCGATCAGGCAAAAGACAGCCAGCTGATCGGCCAGTTCGGTGTCGGTTTCTACTCGGCGTTTATCGTGGCTGACAAAGTGACGGTACGCACCCGTGCCGCGGGCGCCAAAGCCGACGAAGGCGTGTTCTGGGAATCCGCCGGCGAAGGCGAGTATACGCTGGCGGAGATTGAGAAAGCCGATCGCGGCACCGAAATTACGCTGCACTTCCGTGAAGGTGAAGATGACTTCCTCGACGCGTGGCGCGTGCGCAACGTGATCAGCAAATATTCCGATCACATCGCGCTGCCGGTGGAGATCGAGACCAAAGACGAAGAGAACGATACCGTCACCTGGGAGAAGATCAACAAAGCCCAGGCGCTGTGGACGCGCAACAAAGGCGAAATCAGCGACGAAGAGTACAACGAGTTCTACAAACACATCGCCCATGATTTCAGCGATCCGGCCATCTGGAGCCACAACCGCGTCGAAGGCAAGCAGGAGTACACCAGCCTGCTGTACATCCCGTCGCGTGCGCCGTTCGACATGTGGAACCGCGACAGCAAGCACGGTCTGAAACTGTACGTGCAGCGCGTCTTCATCATGGATGACGCGGAACAGTTCATGCCGAACTATCTGCGCTTTGTGCGTGGCCTGATTGATTCCAGCGATCTGCCGCTCAACGTCTCCCGTGAGATCCTGCAGGACAGCCGCGTCACGCAGAGCCTGCGCGCCGCGCTGACCAAACGCAGCCTGCAGATGCTGGAAAAACTGGCCAAAGACGACGCAGAGAAATATCAGCAGTTCTGGAAAGAGTTCGGTCTGGTGCTGAAAGAGGGGCCGGCGGAAGATCATGCCAACCAGGAGGCGATTGCTAAACTGCTGCGTTTCGCCACCACCCAGAGCGAAGGCGCGGCGCAGACCGTTTCGCTTGACGATTACGTCAGCCGCATGGTTGAAGGGCAGGAGAAGATTTACTACATCACTGCCGACAGCTATGCCGCCGCGAAAAGCAGCCCGCATCTGGAGCTGTTCCGTAAGAAAGGCATCGAGGTCCTGCTGCTGTCCGATCGTATCGACGAGTGGATGATGAGCTACCTGACGGAGTTCGATGGCAAAGC
>Ga0308166_1004218_pt1 | contig 11639 bp, 9 predicted proteins | sample PhyCR2_2_FD_202137 | JGI IMG/M metagenome (GOLD analysis project Ga0308166, IMG submission 202137) | Phyllosphere microbial communities from UC Gill Tract Community Farm, Albany, California, United States - DLSLCC.R2 | ecosystem: Host-associated > Plants > Phyllosphere > Unclassified | place... | reverse complement strand
GCGTGATGCCGCCTTCGTTGAGCATGCCCAGCGTGAGGTACAGGCGCGAGAGTTCATAGATGCGGGCGCGCTCGCCGATGCCGGGCAGCCTGGCCAGCAGGCGCGCGGCGCCGCCCTGTTTCAGGGCACGCCGGATCGCCCAGGCGGCCAATGCGACGAAGGCGGCGAAGCCGATGAAGAGTCCCCCCGCATGCCGGCCCGCGAACTGGCCCCAGTCCAGCATCAGGCGCGACATCCACGGCAGGTTGCGGCCCGCGCCCTGGTACACCTCGGCGAAGCGCGGCACGACGTACGACATCAGAAAAATGCTCACGCCGCCGCCCACGAGCAGCAGGATCGCAGGGTAGATGGACGCGCTGACGACCTTGGCGCGCACGGTGTCGATGCGCTGCTGGTATTCGATATAGCGTTCGAGCGCGCGCGGCAGGTCGCTGGTCCCCTCGGCCGCGCGCACGATGCCCACGTAGAGCGGCGGGAACAGCGCGGGCTGCGCGGCCATCACGGCCGACAGCCGCTTGCCTTCGCGCAGGCCGGCCAGCAGCCGTTCCAGCACGCTGCGCGTGGCGGGACTGGTTTCCTTTTCCAGCAGCGCTTCCAGGCCTTCGACGATGCCCAGGCCCGCCGTCAGCAGCGCGAGCAGCTCCTGGCTGAACAGCACGAGCGACAGCTTGCCGCCGCGCTGGCGGCGCAGCAGCGGCGCCTGCACGGGTTCGATCGCGCTGACGAACAGCCCGCGCGCCTCGACCTGGCGGCGCGCGTCCGCCTCGTCGAGGGCGTCGACGAGCACGCTGGCGATGCGCATGTCGGGCGCAAGGGTGCGAACCGCGAACTGCATGGGAGCGACAGGCGGGAGGCGTTATTGAGAGCTGAGGTCGGCGTTCTCGCCTTCGCCGCCCGGCTGGCCGTCCTTGCCGAGCGAGAGTATTTCATACTCGCCCTTCGTGCCGGGCGCGCGGTACTGGTAGGCGTGGCCCCACGGATCGAGCGGGACACCCTTCTTCAGGTACGGACCGTTCCACTTGCCGGACGCCGTCGACGGCGCCGTGAGCAGCGCGGCCAGGCCCTCCTCCGTCGTCGGATAGCGGCCGACGTCGAGGCGGTACGTGTCCAGCGATTTTTCGAACGCTTCGATCTGGGCCTTGGCGACCGTGACCTCGGATTTGCCCAATTGGGAGAAATATTTCGGGCCGACGTAAGCCGCCAGCAAACCGATGATAACGATAACTACCAAGAGTTCAAGCAGGGTAAAACCAGCCTGGCGGACCCGCGCGGCGGTGTCCTGGTTCTGCACACGATACATCCAACCGACTCCTCTATTGCTTTAGTGTAAAGCCTTGCGTGAAGGCTACCATGGCCCCGTCATGGCGACAAATCATTTTCCCGCATCGATCGTCGGTGGAATTCGCGAACGGATTTCTTGTTCGCAAAATTTTAACCGCGTTCTGCTTGCCTGAACACTGTTACAGCAATCGTCCTCCCATCCCTGGGGTCGGGGATGACGGACTGCCTAGCATACCCCGTTATCTGTGTGAAATCCTTTATGATTTTTCGTTAATTGAAGAAGGATTTATGTGGTTTTTACGCGATTTTTCCTCTTATGCATTTAAAGTTTCTTTGAGGATATTTCCTCACATCATCGCTTATCGTCGTTTATTTCCACGCGAAAATCTTTCGAAAAGATAATATTTGCACGAAATTAACAACAAAAATATTGAGCCACGGAAAAACCGAGGTTACAGTGACGCATCGATGAGTTTTGCGTTGCCTTGAATCATGAAAATCTCCGCTTTCCGTACCGCTGTCGCCGTCACCCTCGCCACCCTGCTCGCCGCCTGCGGCAGTGGCGCCCAGATCGACCAGCCGGTCCAGACCGCCGCGATGACCGGCAGCGCCGCCCAGGTCGCCTCGGCCAACTCGCCCGCGCCGGATTGCGCGGCCGATGGCTGCCAGGGCCTGCGCATCATCGACGCGAACGCCGAAGCCTACCGCTACGAAGCCATGCGCCGCGCCGCCGCCGACGCACCGCAGTCCTGATCACGCTCCAGCAGCCGTAAATCCATGCAGCGCGCCAGCGCATGCGCCCGGTTGTTGACGCCGAGCGTGCGGTAGATCCGCTGCAAGTGGTTCTTGACGGTCAGCGCACTGATCCCCAGCAGCCTCCCCACCTCGTCATTGCTCTTTCCCGCCCGCAGCCAGCCGATGATCTCGGTCTCGCGCGCGGAGAGCGCACGTGCCGGCGCCCCGTCCACGGCCGTCCGCGCCACCGGCAGCCGTCCCAGCGCCAGGTGCAGGTGCGGCAGCAGCAGCTCCAGGAAATACGCGTGACGCGCCGTCGGCCGCGCCGCCAGGCCGAACATTAAAAACACGCTGCCCCCGGCGCTCGTCGGCCCCGTGCCATGCGCGAGCACGTTGTCGAACCCCAGCCGCAGGATCTCGCCGCCCAGGCCGTCCGGCGCCTCGTGCGCGTCGATCGTCGCTGCCAGCCGTCCACCGCGCGCGATGCGCAGCGCCAGATCGGTCAACGCCTGCTGCGCCCCCGGCGCCAGCACGGTGCCGTGCAGGCATTCCACCCGCGCCAGCGCGCCGCCATGGCCGAATTGCAGGCATACGAGCACCCGGTGCGGCAACAGCGCCTGCACCTGGCCCTGGGTCCACAGGAAGAACTGGTGCGGGCCGGCCACGCGCAGGCCGGACTCGATGGCGCACAGCAGGTATTCCTGCTCCTGGCGGCTGAGGATGACGACGGGGTCCACGGTCAGGCCACGAAACGGTAGCCGGTGCCGCGCACCGTTTCGATATGCTCCTGGTGACCGCTCGGCTGCAGCGCGTGGCGCAGGCGGCCCACGTGGGCGTCGACGGTGCGCTCTTCCAGCACGGCGTGCCGGCCCCAGACCTTGTCCAGCAATTGCGAGCGGGTGTGCACCCGCTCCGGATGGTGCATGAGGAAGTTTAGTAAACGGAATTCGACGGGCCCCAGCGCGATGGGGCTCGCCCCGGCCACCACGCGCTGCGTGTACGGGTCGAGGTGCAGGCCCGCCATCTGCACGGCGTCGACGGACGCATGCGGCGCACGCCGGCGCAGCACGGCCTGCATGCGGGCCAGCAGTTCGCGCGGGTTGAACGGTTTCGTCAGATAGTCGTCGGCGCCGGCCTCCAGCGCGAGGATCTTGTCGTGCTCCCCTGCGCGCGCGGACACCATGATGATGGCGATGCCGCGCGTGCGCGTCTGCGCGTGCAGGCGCCGGATCAGCGCTTCGCCCGACTGGCCGGGCAGGTCCCATTCCAGCAGCAGCATGTCGGGAACGGCATCGTCGAGCAGGACGAGCGCCGACTCGGCGTCCGCGCACAGGCGGACGTCGTGGCCGGCACGGGTCAGGTTCAGTTCCAGCAGCTGGCGGACGGCCGGGTCGGGGTCCACCACGAGGACATGTGCGCGCATATAAGATCCTTGTCTCGGCGACAACAGGAACGAATATGCACTAAGCAAAGTCCTCTGAACAATATGATTTCTATTTGGAATTCATATGTTTAACAAATAAATGTCCGACCCGTCGTCCCTGCGAAGGCAGGGACCCAATTTTGCGTGAGCGGACGGCGCGCAAATTGGGCTCCCGCCTTCGCGGGAGGTCGTTTCCGGCAATGCCGGAAACGACGGTTTTGCGTGGCCGATTACGTCCGGCGCCGCTGCATCGCCCCCAGCAAGACCAGGCCAGTCGCGACGATCAACCAATCCGCCGGCTCCGGCACCGGATTCACGGTCGCGAAGCCGGGATCGACGGCAATCGCCGCCGGCTCCCCCGCCACCAGGCTGATCTGCGCCGCCTGGAACGACAAGTAGTCGCCCACGCTGTCGAGCAGGCTGACCGACAGCCCGATGCTGCCGCCGTCCGTCGGCACGCCGCCGAACGTCACGTCGAAGCCGAATTTGCCGCCCAGCGTGATCGACTGGAAGAACTCCGAGAACGCGTCGCTCGAGAACGTGTACGAACCGCCCGATTGCACCACGTTGTCGAGCGACGGCGTGCCCGTGAAGGCCCCGTCCAGGCCGCTGATCGTCGCCGTCAGCACGTCGCTCGTGGCGAACGGCAGGAAGTCGATCTGCATGTAGCCGTCGCCGCTGGTGCCCGTCGTGTCGAGGGCCACGTGGTAGACCGGGTTCGCGCTCGCGGCGCCGGCCAGCAGGGACAGCGCCAGCAGCGCGCGGGAGAAGAAGGTTTTCAGGTTCATCATGTGCGGTCTCTCAATCAAAAGGTGCCGGAATACAGTTTGGACGTGAACGTGATGCTGGTCTTCGACGGGTTCGTGAAGGTCAGCGCCACGGTCACGGCCGCGCCCGGTGCGAGGGTCGTGCCCGGCAAGGTCACGTAGGGCGCGCCGTTGAAAGCGCCGCTCCGGTTGTCGAGCGTGACGCCGGCCGGCAGGCCCTGCAGCACGTATTGCAGCGGGCCGGACAGCGCCGCGCCGCTCGTGTTCGTGAACGTCACGTTGCCGCTGAATTTACCGGTGACGCGGTTGTAGCCGAGCGTGCCCGGCACGATCTTCACGCTCGCCGTGACGTCGGCGTAGGCCGGCGCCAGGTTCAGGCTCACCACGACCGGGTCGTGGTCGGACGCGCGGAACGGATTGTTCACGTACGGGTCGTCGGCCGTGTCGCCGAGGTTGTAGTCGATCGCATCCGGCTCGTCCGCATTGTTGTGCCACTCGGTCACGCCGGCCACCTGCGGGTCGAGGGCGCTGCTGGCCAGCGCGTGGTCGAGGTAGCCGCTCTGGCCGTCGAACACGTACGAATACGGAGTGCCGTTCGGCCGCACGAAGCGCTCCAGCTCGTTGACCATGCCATTGTCCGTCAGGTACGCGATCGGGTCTTCATGGCCGTACGCGTTGAAGTCCCCCACGGCCAGCACGTCCGGATCGCCTGCGGCGGCCACGACGGTCGGGATAAAGTAGGTGAACAGGCGCTTGGCCTGCAGCACGCGGGTGGCAGTCCAGCAACCCTGGCCGTCGCCGCTGTCCGTGTCGCCGGCACCCGCGCCGCCGCAGCTGCCCTTCGACTTCAGGTGGTTGACGATCAGCGAGAACTTCGCGCCGTTCGCGTTGACCTTGAACGTCTGGGCCATCGGCGGACGGTTGTTGACGGCGTCGCCGTCCGACAGCGCGCCGCCCACCGGCGTCAGCACGGCCGGTTTGTAGATCATCGCCACGCGGATCGCGTCCGTGCCCGTCGCGGCCGGTTTCGCCACGTAGGCGTACGTCGGCGTGGGCGCGCCGATCGCCTGGTTCAGCGCGTCCACGAGGTAGCTCACCGTGATGTCGCCGTTGTTCTGGATTTCCATCAGGCCGACGGCGTCCGCGTTCATCGCTTTCAATTCATTGACGATCTTGTCGCGCTGGCGGTTGAACTCGGCCAGGTTATCGGCGCCGCGGCAATTGCTCTTCGACGGTGCCGACGAGCCGATCGTGCAGCCCTGCCCCGTGCGGCCCCACGCGTCGGTGCCGTCCGTGAACGTCGTGAAGAAGTTCAGCACGTTGGCGCTGGCCACGCGGACATTGCCCGCGACGACGGTCGGCGCATCCTCGCGCGCGTTCGTGCGGCTGAACACGGGCGTCTCGGTCGGTTGCAGCTTGTACCAGCCGCCGCCCCCGCCGATGGCGCCGAAGTCGAGCACGCCGACGAGGTCTGTCACCGTATCGCCCGCGCGCACGGTCTTGTCGGCAGCGAGGTAAGGGATGTGCGGCGGCACGGTGAAGATGCCGTCGTCCAGGACCACCATGTTCTGCGCGTTGGCGGCGATCAGCGCGTTCGCGTCAAGCGTGCCGGCGCGGTAGCGGTTCGTCGGCGTCTCGCGGCGGCCGTTGGCCAGCACCAGTTCGCCGCGGTCGCCCAGGTAGCTGTTGCCGTTGACGGTCAGCGGATTCGTGAAGCGCACGAGCATGCCTTCGTAGTGGCTCAACTCGGCCGGCAGGTCGATGTTGACGGGCTGGATCGTGTTGCCGCTGCCGAGGACCGTGGCGGCGCTGACGTCCTTCAGTTCCGTGTACGAGCGTTTCGCACCGTTCGGCGTGAACTCCGTCACGGTGCCCGTCACGCGCACGAGGTCGCCTTCGTTCACCGCGGCTGCGGTCGAGGCACCGAACACGAAGATCGCGTCGGACGTGTCCGGGTCGCCGTCGCCCTGCGGGTCCTGGATGGTGAAGCCGCTGCCCAGCTTTTTCGTAACGACGCCGGACGTCGTCTGCACCGTGTTCACGTACGGGCTCGCCAGGCCGCTGCCCTGGATCTGCGGGATCTTGACGAGGCCGCTGACGGCCACGTTGACGGTGCAGCTCGCGGTCTGGCTCGCGTCGTTGCCGAACGTGATCTCGACCGGGTACGTGCCGGCCGGCAGGCTCGCGTCGACGACGAGGGTCGCGGTCGCCGTACGGTTATCGGCCGTGGCCGGCGTGAAGCCCGTCAGGCTGATGCCGGACACGGCGCCCTTGCTGATGGCGGCCTTGTCGACGAGGCTGTCGGCGTCGCTCGCCTGCAGCGGCGCGGTCGTGCCGGTGCCCACGTCGATGCCCACGCTGCCCGGGCAGGCCAGCACGATCGGCTGCGGCAGCGGTCCGCCGCTGCACGACACGCGTTCGCTGGCCGTGGTGCGCGGGCTTGCTGCGCCGGTGACGAAGTCGCTGCTATTGTCGTTGGAGTCCAGGCACCCATTGTTCTTGCGAATCACGGCCAGCGTGTTCGACGGCGCCGGCGTCGCGCCCGAGCCTTCGTAATACCCGGCGGTGGTGCCGAAGCCGACGAGGTCGACGACGTTGTCGACCGGCTTGCCGCCCGCCAGTGCCGTGATCGAGTTGACGAGCGCGACCTTGCCGGCCGTCGCGCTCATCGGGATGGTGCCGGTGGCGTCCGGCGTCAGCGCATCCGTGCCGCCGCTGCCCAGCGCCTCGTGCACGAGGTAGTACTGGCCGGCGGCCAGCGTGACGCTGGCGGGCAGCTTCGTCACCTGCCACGTCGTCCCCGTGGCCGACGCGTATTGCACGCTCCAGTTCGTCAGCGTGACGGCCGTGTCGCCCGTGTTCAGCAGCTCGATGTAATCGTTCTTGTAGGTGGCGCCGGAATTGCCGCCGCCGCCGTAGACCTGGCTGATGACGACGCCGCCCGGCGCGGCGAACACGGGGGCCGCTAGGGCCGCCAGCAGCGCGGCCAGCACGGTCATGCGTCCTGGAGAATGCAAATGTGTCATGGGTTATCCTGGAAATGATTTGTCAATGCAACACTTAACAAATGTATATTAAATGCACAAATTGACAACATCATGACCACGGATTAGTCCGAACGGACCAATCAGCGCTTGCGGTAGGGCGCAGCCAAGGGTTCGCCGATGAACAGGCCCTGCGTGGGCCAGGCGACGCTCTTCCAGTAGGCCTCGATTGCGCTATTGCCCTGCACATAGTGCTTGAGCAGCACCGCCGGATTCGGGAACTTCTGCCAGTGGTTGCAGGGCTCGCTGACGGTGCCGTAACTGGCGGTCGCGCCCGCTTCCAGCCAGCGCAGGCTGCTCATCTGCTCGCCGCCGAGCAGGTCGCCGCCCAGCGACGTCAGGTGATCCGCCAGCGCGCCGGGCAGGAAGTGCAGCGTGTCCAGTTTGGCGACCTCGGCCATGCCCGTCTCGTAGATCATGACGTCCTGCGCGCCGTCCAGCACGTCGGCCTGCATCGTCTTCGTCGCCAGCTTGCGCGCGGCGATCCGGCCGGCTGGCGGGAAGAACTGGGCGCGGGAATTGCGCGCCTTTTCCGACGTCGCCAGGAAGTAAGCGGTGGCCGGCACGATCCGGAAACCCGCGCCGGCGCCGCGGTCGATGAGGGCTTTCGCCTGCTCCACGGAGTCCGTCGGCAGCAGCATCGAGATGCGGATGTTCAGGTCGGTGTAGGGACGAGGAGAACTGGAATTGAAGTAAGGGCTCGGCCGCCCCGGCAAACACGTCTTGATGCACTGCTCGGGATCGAACCCGAGGCTGTAGGCGCCCGTGATCGAATTGCACGCGACCTTGTACGGCGCGGTCCACACCATCAGCACGGCCTGCACCTCGGGCCGCAGGTGCGCGTCGATCTCTTCCTTCAATTGCGCGAAGCGTTCCGGACTGATCTCGTGCGGCTTGCCGGGAATGCGCACGTGCACGACATTGGCCGCCGGGATGCCGCGCCGCTTGCGGTAGTATTCGCCGACCTTGACGCTGTTCGGCTCGGCGTCGTTGATGACGATCGCCAGCTGATCCGGCTGGAGGTTGGAAGCGCTGACGAACTGGGCGCGGGCCGGTGCCGTCAGGACGGCGGCGAGGAGCAGGAAGAGGCAGAGTCTCGGGATCCGGATCATAGGCAGTGGCAACGTAATGAAAGACGGGAGCGCGAGGCTCCCGTTCATCATGCCACAGCTTGCAAGGCAAACAACTTAGGAACGGCTTAGCGTACGCTTGCGCACGGTAACGCCGAGGATGCAGATGCCCGCCAGCAGCATGGCCACATTGCCGGGCTCCGGCACCGGCGAAATCGCGAACACTTCCATTGCATTCAGCTTCACGATCTCGCCGTGCAGGCTGCCGTCGATGATGCTGTAGCCTTCGTTCGCCGGATTTCCATAGCTCAGTTGCCACGACGTGGCGGCCGTCAACGCGTCGTTGACGTACAGGTCCGGCCCAGAACCGAAGATGGGACCGTAGCCGGCCTCGTTGTACGTCTGGCGCAAGCCCTGGCTCGGCAGCACGTAGTCGGTGAGGACTTGCCGGTACACGGCCGGGGTCGTCATGTTGAACAGGAAGGCCGTGCGCTGCCAGTCGCGCTGGGTCTCGTGCCAGCCTTCGCTTGAGGCCCAGCTCTGCGGGTTGTAGCCGCCCACAAGGTAGCTCGCGCCGGCGTCGTTCGTCACGTCGAACAGGGTGAAGGTCGCGCCCTTCCCGTCCGCGCCGGCATGGAAGGCGTCCGACGTATCGCCGGGACGCAGGGTGTACACATTGTTGAGGTTGAATTCGCCGGCGCCGAGCCAGCGTTCGAGTTGGGCGTGGCTGTCCGCGTCCAGCAGAGCAGATCCGCCGATGATATCGCCTGCCGCCGCCGTGCCGCCGACGCCGGCGAGCGCGCATGCCGCGATGATCGTCTTCATCTTCATGATGTTCCCCCGATGGGTTTCGACGATGCATTGTATGCCGCATGCGCGCGGCCATACGCACTGTAGCGCTACGGAATCAAGGGAAAAGACGCGTCCGCACGGGCAATGCGGACGCGGGGAGATACGCTTACGCGCGCTTGTAGATGTCTTCGAAGCGGACGATGTCGTCCTCGCCGAGGTAGCTGCCCGACTGCACTTCGATCAGGTGCAGCGGCAGCTTGCCCGGGTTTTCCAGGCGGTGCGTCATGCCGATCGGGATGTACGTGGACTCGTTCTCGGACAGCAGGGTGACGTTGTCGCCGCACGTGACGCGGGCCGTGCCGGACACGACGATCCAGTGCTCGGCGCGGTGGTGGTGCATCTGCAGCGACAGCTTTTCGCCCGGCTTCACGCAGATACGCTTGACCTGGAAGCGGTCGCCCGCGTCGATGCCTTCGTAATAGCCCCACGGACGGTACACCTTCGTGTGGTACAGGTGTTCCGTGCGCTCGTTGCCCTTGAGGTGGTCGACGACGTTCTTCACGCGCTGGACCATATCCTTGTGCGCGACGAGCACGGCATCGTTCGTCTCGACGACGACGAGGTCCTTCACGCCCACGACGGCCACGATGCGGCTCTCGGCGCGCACGAGCGTGTTGCTCGTGCTGTCGAGGTAGACGTCGCCGCGGATCGCATTGCCGTTGGCATCCTTGTCCTGCACGTCGGCCAGCGCCGACCAGGAACCGACGTCGCTCCAGCCGATGTCGGCCGCGACGACGACGCCGTCGCGCGTGTGTTCCATCACCGCGTAGTCGATCGAATCGGACGGGCTCGCGGCGAACGCGGCTTCGTCCAGGCGGCAGAAGTCCAGGTCGCGGTAGGCCGACTGCACGGCGGCGCCGGCAGCCTCGGCGATCGTCGGCGCGTGCTTTTCGATCTCGGCCAGGAAGCGGTCGGCACGGAACATGAACATGCCGCTGTTCCAGTAAAAGCCGCCGTCGGCGACGAAGCCTTCGGCCGTGTTGCGGTCCGGTTTTTCGACGAAGCGCTCGATCTTGTAGCAGTCGTCGCAGCCCGGCAGTGGTTCGCCGCGGCGGATGTAGCCGTAGCCCGTTTCCGGGGCGCTCGGCACGATGCCGAACGTGGCCAGCGCGCCCTGCTCCACCTGCGCCGCCGCGCGTTCCACGGCAATGCGGAACGCTTCGTTCTTTTCGATCACGTGGTCGGCCGGCAGCACGAGCATCACGGCGTCCGGATCCTGCGCTTTCAGGAAGGCCGCCGCGGCTGCCACGGCCGGGGCCGTGTTGCGGCCCGCCGGCTCGAGCAGGATGCCGTGCGGCGTGATGCCGACGCCGCGCAGCTGCTCGGCCACGAGGAAGCGGTGCTCGTTGCCGCACACCACCAGCGGCGCCATCAACCCCGGCCAGCCGCGGACCCGCAGCGCGGTTTCCTGCAGCATCGTCTTGTCCGTCACCAGCGGCAGCAGCTGCTTGGGCATCACTGCCCGCGACAGCGGCCACAAACGGGTACCGGCACCGCCGGAGAGGATGACTGGGTAAATTTTCATGCGTTGGCTTTCTCTAATGTCTTGTCTGTTTCTTCGGCCTGCTCTGTGCGCCGGCTGCGGCGACGGTCGCGCGCGTTCAGCCACTCCGACGAGCTGTACTCGGAGGAATGCTTCATCTCCCCGGCACGGTCGATGCTGTAGTCTTTGAAAACGATCATTTCATGTAATGTCACGTCGTTCAGCACGCGAGTGTACTCGAAAAGCACACTGCGGACGACCTCGGCACCCTCGCAGATGTGGCTGCCGTGGCCGATCCACGTGGGGCCGATGATCGTGGCGCCGGCCTCGATCTTGACGCCGGAACCGATGTAGACGGGGCCCTTGATCGTCGTGCCCCGCCAGTCGATGCTCGTGTTCAGGCCGGTCCACAGGCCGGGCTCGATCTGGATGCCCGGCACATCCATATGGTTGACCTCACCAGTCAGCACGTTCTGCAGCACTTCCCAGTAATCGCTCACGCTGCCGATGTCCAGCCAGTTGAACGGACGGCCCTGGGCATAGAACGGCATGCCCTTTTCGGCCAGCAGCGGGAACAGCTGGGAACCGATGTCGAACTCCACGCCCGACGGGATCAGGTCGATCACTTCCGGTTCGAAGATGTAGATGCCGGTGCTGATGAAGTTCGACAGCGCCTCTTCCTGCTTCGGCTTTTCCTGGAACTGGGTGATGCGGCCATTCTGGTCGGTCACGACGACGCCATAGCTCGACACCTTGTCCCACGGGACTTCCTTCGTGATGACGGACGCCACGGCGCCCTTGCGGCGATGCTCCGCCAGGGCAGCCTTGAGGTCCAGGTCGATCAGCGCGTCGCCGCACAGGACGATGGTCGTGTCGTCGAAGAAACCGCCGAATTCCTGGATCTTCTTCATGCCGCCGGCCGAACCGATCGGCACGGCGACGACTTCGCCGTCTTCCTTCGTGTAGCCTTCGAAGGAATAGCCG
>Ga0308166_1004216_pt1 | contig 11643 bp, 9 predicted proteins | sample PhyCR2_2_FD_202137 | JGI IMG/M metagenome (GOLD analysis project Ga0308166, IMG submission 202137) | Phyllosphere microbial communities from UC Gill Tract Community Farm, Albany, California, United States - DLSLCC.R2 | ecosystem: Host-associated > Plants > Phyllosphere > Unclassified | place... | reverse complement strand
GTCCTCAAGTACGGTCAGCAGGGCGTGCTCGTCCCGCTCGAGGACCTCATCGACGAGTACGCGCCGAACCTCAAGGAGCGCTTCGAGGAGAAGCCCGACTGGAAGCAGTCGGTGACCGCACCCGACGGCCACATCTACGCCATCACCCAGTGGAGCGAGTGCTTCCACTGCAGCTACCCGTCGAAGCTCTGGATGAACACGGCCTGGCTCGACGCGCTGGGGCTCGAGCAGCCGACCACGACCGAGGAGCTGCGCACGGTGCTGCGCGCCTTCAAGGACGGCGACCCCAACGGCAACGGCGCCGCCGACGAGGTGCCGCTGAGCGGCTCAGCGTCGGAGCCGATCATCAACTACCTGATGAACGCCTTCACGTATGCTCCGGTCGGCGGACCGTCGAGCCCTCCGCCTCTCGTGCTCAACGGCGACGAAGTGGTGTTGAACGCCACCTCCGACAGCTGGCGGGCCGGGCTCGAGTACATCACGTCCCTCGCCCAGGAAGGGCTGCTCGACACCGGGGCGTTCACGCAGAACGGCGATGCCCTCAAGGCGCTCGGAGACAGTGGAGATGCGCAGATCCTCGGATCCGCGGTCACCCTCCATCCGTACGTCTTCGTTTCAGCGGACTCTCCGGACGGTCGGGACAAGAACTACGACGCCGTCGCACCGCTCGCCGGTCCCGACGGCACCCAGCTCGCCACGTGGCGCTCGCCGGTGAATCCTGTGGGAACGTTCGCGCTGACGAACAAGTCGACCGAGGATGAGCGGATCGAGGCCATCAAGCTGCTCGACTACCTCGCCACGGACGACGGTCAGATCCGGGCGTCCATGGGACCGGAGGGAGAGGCCTGGGTGCCCGCAGAGGACGGCGATCTCGCGCTCGACCCTGAGCTCGACCCCACGTTCCGCCCGGTCACGTACGACGAGACGTCGAACGCCGCATGGCGATCGATGTCCCAGTACTGGGACTCGCTGGAGTTCCGCAACTCCCAGGTGGTGCCCGAGGACATCTACACCCCTGACGGCTACGAGCGACGCCTGCTCTACGCCACGCAGGAGTACGAGCCCTACAAGCCCGACGAGAGCGTGCTCTTCCCGGTTGAGAAGCTGTGGCCGGATCTCGAGACGTCGGCCGAGCTGGCCGAGCTGCAGACGAACATCGCGACCTACATCACGCAGGCGCAGGCGGAGTTCGTGACAGGCCAGCGCGACATCGCAGACGACGGCGCATGGGAGGCGTACGTGGCCGACATCGAGGGTCTCGGTCTCGCCCGCTACCTCGAGCTGCTGCAGGCGGCATACGACGCACTCTGATCGACACGGGATGCACGGGACGGATCACCCGTCCCGTGCATCCCCGCGTCCGAGTGGGCCGTCGTGGGCCGAATGCGAGAAGGGGACGGATGCCGGTGGCATCCGTCCCCTTCTACAGCTCGTCCTGAACGATCAGCGCACGAGCGACTGGATGGCCGCGGCGGAGGCGCCGCGTGCCCAGTCCTCGAACGTGTGCGGTCTGGTGAGGATGCGGCATCGGACCGCGGCGCCGAACGCGTGCGCCTCGAACGCGTCGTGCAGCGTCTTCTCGAACAGGTCGAAGTCCGAGACGCCCTCGCCGCCGATGATGACGACCTCGGGGCCGGTGAGGTTGACCAGTGCGGCGATGGCCGTGCCGATGAGCCTGGCTGCTTCGCGGAACGCCGCGTCCGCATGGGGATCGCCGGCGTGGGCGAGCGTCACAGCCTCGTCGATGCTGACGGTGCGACCGAGTGCGTGCGACACTGCGGCCTCGATGGCGCCGGTCGATGCCGCGGCTTCGACGCAGCCTCGCCGGCCGCACGGGCAGACGAGTGCGGGATCGGCGAGCGGAAGATGCCCGATCTCGCCCGCGACGCCGAACGCACCGCTCACGACCTCGCCGTTGAGGTGCAGCCCGCTGCCGATGCCTCGACCGATCGTGACGATGGCGAAGGAGGCCGTGCCGAGGCCGACCCCGAACCAGTGCTCGCCGATGGTCAGCGCGTGCACGTCGTTCTCGAGGGTGACGGGCCAGGGGAGCCGCTCCTGCAGGAGATCGCCGAGGGGGACGTCGGCCCACCCCATGATGTTGGATTCGCGCACGATCCCGGTCGAGCTGTCGACGTCTCCGGAGACGGCCACGCCGATCCCGGCGATGGCGGCGGCGCGGTCGCCGAGAGTCAGCTGGAGCGAGGCGACGACCTCGGTGATGGCGTCGATGACCGTGCGCGGGTCGTCTGCCGAGAGGGCGCGACGTTCGCTCGCGAGCACGGCGGTGCTGAGGTCGGTCGCGACGACGATGATCTCGTCGACGTTGACCTTGACGCCGATCATGACCATCGACTCCAGGATGATCGACACCGGGCTCACCGGACGGCCGGGGGTTCCGTCGCGTTGCACGGCCGGAGGCGCATCGACCAGTCCGGCGGCGACCAGGGGAGCGACGGCTTTGGTGACCGCAGCCTGCGACAGGCCGGTCTGCCGGGCGATGTCGATGCGGCTGATGGGGCTGCGCGTCAGGATCGTCTCGAAGACCCTGGATCCCGCATCGGACGCCGAGCGGATGAGGGTGGTGCGCGCTGCGGTGTCGTGGTCCATCAGGTCCTTCGGGTCGTGTCGGCTATCGTAGCGAATCGGCTGCGGTACGGGTCGGGGCGTCGGCCAGGAGGTGCGCGCCCGCGAACTCCAGCGCGTTCTCCTCATCGAGGTCGCCGCCGGCCTCATGGCCGTTGTGGGGCCACAGCACGACCCGCTTCTCGCCGCCGTAGGCGGAGAACGCGGGAAGGACCGTCTCGGGCGGGGCGATGCCGTCGAGAAGGCCGGTGCTCATCAGCGCCGGAGCCGTGGCTCGCCTGGCGTGGTTGATGCCGTCGAAGTAGCGCAGCGTGTCGAGCGCGGTCGCGGTGTCGCCACGGCGGTCTGCGAAGTACTGGGTCAGAAGCGCGTACGGATGCTCGGAGCTCAGCGTCGCCGCGCGGTCGAGCCCGCACAGGAAGGGCGCCTGGACGATCGCGACGGCGATGTCCGGAACAAGGCCGGCGATCGCCAGCGCGATGCCGCCGCCCTGGCTGGCTCCGACCGCGCCGACACGGGTCGGATCGACCAGGGCGAGGGAGCGGATCGCGTCCACCGCGCGCACCGCGTCGGCGTAGACGCGACGGTAGTAGTACTCCCGGGGCGAGCGCAGACCGCGAGTGAGGAACCCTCCCGCGGAGGGACCGCCGTCGGCGTGGTCGTCATCGGTGTCGCCGTGGCCCTGACCGCGGGCGTCCACGACGAGGTGCGCATACCCCGCCGATGCCCACCGCAGATCGCGAAGGGCGTGCCCTCGGCCGTTGCCGTATCCGAAGAACTGCACGAGTCCGGGCAGTGGCCCGCAAGCGCCGCGCGGTACACGGAGCCAGGCGCGGATCGGCGTGCCGCCGAAGCCGCGGAACGAGACGTCGAACACCTCGATCTGGGTGAGGCGCGTGGCGTGCGGTGTGACGGTGAGGTCGAGAGGGAAGCGTCTCGTCTCGGCTATCGTGTCGGCCCAGAAGGCGTCGAAGTCGTCGGGCTCGGTCTGCGTGGTCGCCGCATCGACCACATGGACGTCACCGTGCACGTCGGCGGTCCTGGGTGAGAGTCGTCGCCCCCGGGTCGAGCGGGAGCGCGATGGCGGTCGTCGATCCGGCTGCGACATCGAAGCGCGCCTCGCTGTCGGCGATCCTGATCAGCGCAGTCCTGTCTTCGGAGCCGGGGTTGTGGAGTGCGGCGGACGTCAGCTCCCCTTCGCTCCACGAGAGGTCGACGACGAGACCGGGGCGCACCGCGATGCCCTGCACGTCGCCGCGCGGCCAGGACCCCGGAAGGGCCGGCAGCAGATGCACCAGGCCCCCGTGGCTCTGCACGAGCATCTCGGCGATCGCGGCGGGGAAGCCGAGGTTGCCGTCGATCTGGAACGGCGGATGCGTGCTGAACAGGTTGGGCAGGAGTCCTCCCCACTCCGAGCCGTCGACGGGACCGTGGCGGGTGGCGTCGCCGTCGAACGGTGTCAGCGCCTCCTCGAGGAGGGACGCCGCGACGTCTCCCTGACGGGCGCGGGCGCGCAGCGCGACCTTCCACGCCCACGACCAGCCCATGGCACCGGGACCTCGCGCGTCGATCAGGCGCACGGAGGCGTCGAACAGCTCGGGAGTTCTTTCGGGCGTCACGGTATCGAGCGGGAACAGGCCGACGACGGGGGAGAGATGACGGTGCAGCGGTTCGTGCTCCTGCACCTCGGCCGACCACTCGAGGAGCCTGCCGTCGGAACCGATCCGCAGAGGAGTGAGGGCGTCGAGCGCTTCTCGCACCTCGGCCTCCAGGGCGTCGTCGAGCCCGAGGTCGTCGATCGCGACGAGAGCACGCTCGAACAGCGCGCCGATCAGGCTGAGGTCGGACGTCGCGGTCAGTCCGAGCGCTGTGGGCAGACCATCGGCGGCGACGTAGGAGTTCTCGGGGGCCGTCGACGGGGACGTGTGCAGAGCGCCGTCGGCGTCGGCGACCAACCAGTCGAGACAGAACTCGACCGCGCCGCGCATGACGGGCCAGATCCGCTCGCGCAGAAGGTCGCGGTCGCCGCTGAACTCGTACGCGTCCCAGAGGTTGTGCGTGAGCCAGACACCGCCCATCATCCAGATCGCCCAGCTCGCGGCCCCATGGCCGTCGCCGACGGGGAGAGTCCATCCCCAGACGTCGCTGTTGTGATGCGCGACCCATCCGCGAGCGCCGTAGAGCTCGTGTGCGACATCCGTTCCCGTGGCCGAGAGGTGCTCGACGAGAGCGAGGAGGGGTTCGAAGGCCTCCGGGCCGAGCAGCATCGGCGCCGACCAGTAGTTCATCTCGGTGTTGATGTTGATCGTGTAGTTCGAGGACCAGGCGGGCTGCAGCTGGTCGTTCCAGATGCCCTGCAGGTTCGCCGCCGGGCTGCCTGCCCGTGAACTCGACGCCAGAAGGTACATGCCGTACTCGGCGGCGACGGTCGCGCGCAGCAGCGGATCGGATCCGTGGAGGACATCCCTGTCGACGCTCCATGTGCCCTCACGTCGACTGCCGATCGCGAATCGCGCGCGAGTGAGACGACGCCGATCGGCGACGTGCTCGGCGAGCAGGGACCGGACGTCGCGCTGAGCCGCGGCATCCGCCCTGTCTCGTGCGCGATCCCGGATCGCCTCTCGAGAGGCGGTCCGCCAGTCCCCGTCGGCGTCGGCCCACCACGACCCGGCGCGCGACGATGTGGACAGGGCGATCAGCAGGCGACGGGCATGGCGGACGACGACGCGACCGTCGGAGCGACGCACCTCGCCGTCCGAGTTCAGCGCGACGGCCACGGCCGCGTAGGCGTCGAAGTCCGTGTCGTCCTGCGCATATCGCAGCGGCGGATCGACCGACTCCTCGTGCAGGGGAGCGCCGTCGACAGGGACCTGCACGTCGAGCAGCAGCGCGTCCGGCGAGTCGGCGATCCGGCCGCGCAGCGGCGTGGACAGCTCGACGACCGTGTCGAACTCGACAGGGGAGGTGAGCTCGACGATCAGCGCCTGGGCGGGCGCCGACACCCAGGAACGGCGCGTGAGGCGCCCGCCGGGGATGCGCAGGGTCTCGCTGAGCGTCGCCGCATCGAGATCCAGGATCCTGGCGGGAGCGTCGGGATCGGCCTCGGCGCCGTCTGTCCGCAGGTGCAGATCCGCGAGTGGAAGGAACTCCTGCGAGTACGGACCCTCGAACGCCATCAGGAGCTCTTCTGCGAGCCGGACATCCCCGGAGGCGAGCGCTGCGCGTACGCGGGCGAGGCGCTCGGGTCCGGCCCCGCGGGCACGCACGCTCTCGAGTGCGCGTGCGGGTCCGTCGGGGGTGCCGGACCACACCGTCGAGTCGTTGAGCTGGAATCGTCCGCCGCTGCCCCCGAAAGCCATGGCGCCGATGCGGCCGTTGCCGAGCGGAGTCGCCTCTTCCCACAGTGTGGCGGGGGCGTCCCAGGTGAGGCGCAGTGTGTCGGTCATCGCACTCCGGTGTGTTCGATCGATCTCGATGTCACCGTCAGCGTAGGCGGCATTAATTGCCAATGTCAAGTAATTGCCGACGCGCTGCGCCCCGCACAGCTCAGAACTTCAGCAGCACCTTGCCGACGCGGCCGGCGGTGTTGCTCGCCCGCACGGCATCCGCCGCGTCCGCTGCGTCGAAGACGCCGGCCACCGGGAGGGTGAGAGTGCCTTCGCCGACCCGCTGGATGAGTTCGCCGAACAGTGCGCCGCGTGTCGCGGCATCCATGGTCTGGATGACTTTGCTGCCCCAGAAGCCCTTGACCGTCGCCTGCTTGAAGATGACGTCTCCGGAGGCGATCTCCATGGTGGGGGAGTTCATCGCACCGAAGGCGACGAGCGTCCCGCCCTCGCCGAGAAGCGACAGCACGTCGCCCGCCGACGATCCGCCCACCGAGTCGATGCCGAAGGCGACGTGCGCACCGCCCGTGAGCGTCGCCACCTGCGCGCGCCAGTCGTCCTGATCCGTCGAGACGACGTTCTCGATGCCCTGCTCGCGGAGCTCGTCGACACCCGCCGCACGGCGAACCAATCCGATCACGTTCACGCCACGAGCGGCACCGAGCTGTGCCAGCATGCGGCCGACAGCTCCGTTCGCCGCGTTCTGGACGATCCAGTCGCCCTTCTCCGCGCCAAGGAACTGCAGCAGGCTGATCGTGCTGAACGGCATCGAGACCAGCTGTGCGGCGCTCTCGTCGCTGAGCGACTCGGGCACGGGGATGAGGCCTGCGGCGTTCGCGACGACGTACTCGGCCCAGGCGCCGAACGTTCCGCCCGTGGCGACCCGCTGGCCGACGGTCAGGTCGTCGACGCCGTCGCCGAGTGCGTCCACGATGCCGAGTGCCTCGGTGCCGGATGCCGCGGGCAGCTCGGGCTTGAAGCCATACGTGCCGCGAATGGTCCAGAGGTCGTGGTTGTGGATCGGCGAGAGCACGATCCGCAGCCGCACCTGACCCGGGCCGGGCTCGGGCATCGGGCGGTCGGTGACGGTCAGGACCTTCTCTGGTTCGCCGAAGGTGTCGTGGGTGAGGGCGCGCATGATGTTCTCCTTGTGGGAAAGGTCGTGGGTGGAGGGGTGAGGTGGATCAGTCGTCGGTGACGGTGATCTCGACGTCGATGTTGCCCCGAGTCGCGTTCGAGTAGGGGCAGACCTGATGCGCGGCGTCCGCGAGGGCCTGCGCCTGGTCGTGGGGCAGGTCGGGGATGACGACCTCGAGCTGCACGGCGAGGCCGAACCCGCCCTCGCCGTTCGAGCCGATCTGCACGCGCGCGCCCACCGAGGAATCGGTGATCTTCACCTTCTGCGCGCGGGCGACCGTCTGCAGCGCGGAGTGGAAGCAGGCGGCGTAGCCGGCCGCGAACAGCTGCTCGGGATTCGCGCCGTCTCCGCTGCCGCCCATCTCCTTCGGGATGGCGAGGTCGAAGTCGAGGCGGCCGTCGCCCGTCGCGACGCGGCCGTTCCGTCCTGCTCCTGTGGCGAGGGCTTCGGCGGTGTAGAGAGCATCCATCGTGTGGATTCCTTCCTGGTTGTGGTCAGTCGGCACGCGGTGTGCGCGCGGAGAGGACGGGCGCGGCTGCGGAGCTCTGCAGCCGCGCGGTGAGTTCGTGGAGCTCGGCGATCAGGCGGTGGCGCTGGTCGTCGTCCTGCATGCCGGCGAGGGCGGCGATCGCGGTGTGGACCGGTGCGACCTCGGTGCGCAGCGCCGTTCCCGCATCGGTCAGGCCGACACTGACGACTCGCTCATCGGCAGAGCTCCGTGCCCGTGCGACGTAGCCCGCCTGCTCGAGGCGGCGGACGAGGGGGGAGAGCGTGCCCGAGTCGAGCTGCATCGCATCGCCGAGCGACCCGATCGTCTGCTCGCCCTCCATCCAGAGGATCGCGAGCACCAGGTACTGGGGATACGTCAATCCCCAGGGCGCCAGGAGCGACCGGTACGCCTGCGTCGTCGCGCGGGCGGCGGAATACAGCGAGAAGCACACCATCTCATCGGTCACGGCCACGACTCAAGTATTGCACGCGATTAGGTTGTGCACAATCTAATCGCGACGAGAGGCCAGGACGGTGATCTCGGCCTCGGCGACCCTGCGGGCGACGGTGCTGGCGCCGTGCGGGCGAGCGCTAGGCTCCGATCATGAAGGTGCGCCCGGTCGATCTCGTCGACGTATTCGTCTACCTCGTGGTGCTGGGTGTCTTCACGCAGCTGTTCCCCGAGGTCATTTCCGAGTCGTTCCTGCTCGCGCTGCTCACGGCAATCCTGCTCAAGGTGGTGCTCGAAGTGGTTCTGCTGGTCAAGAAGCGGATCACTGCGCGGATCCACGGAGCGCGCAAGCCATGGATCCGTATCGTGAACATCACCGCGCTCCTTCTGGTCCTCCCTGGGAGCAAGTTCCTCGTGCTCGAACTCGTCGACCGGGTCTTCGGTGACGCGGTTCATCTGGGCGGCTTCTTCCAGGTGACCGCGCTCATCATCGTGCTGATGCTGGCGCGAGGCGGTGTGCGAAAGATCTTCGACCCTCCGTCTCGCGGCGTGTGATCTCGGAGGATTTCCCCCAGCCTGTCTCTTTGCTAGCTAAACTAGTAGTCATGGAACGATACTTTCGGCTGCGGTGGGTGGGCCTGGTCTTCATCAGCATCGCGGTCTCGCTGATCATCGTCGACTCGACGATCGTCAACGTCGCGATCCCGGCGATCGTCGACGACCTGGGCATCACCTCGACCGAGGTGCAGTGGGTGCAGGAGGCCTACACGCTGGTCTTCGCCGCACTGCTTCTGGTGTTCGGCAGCCTCGCCGATCGATTCGGCCGTCGTCGGGTGATGCTCATCGGCGTGGCGGTCTTCGCGGCGTCATCCGTGCTCGCGGCACTCGCGCCGGACGGCGGGATGCTGATCCTCGCCCGCCTCGCGCAGGGCGTGGGCGGAGCGATGATCCTGCCGACGACGCTGTCGATCATCAACGCCACGTTCCGCGGTCGTGAACGCGGCATCGCCTTCGCCGTCTGGGGCTCGACGATCGGCGGCATGGCCGCCGTCGGTCCGCTGCTCGGCGGATGGCTCACGACCGCCTTCTCGTGGCGATGGGCCTTCGGCATCAACATCCCTCTCGGGATCATCATCGTCGTCGGCGTGCTTCTCACCGTGGCCGAATCGCGCAGCGATCGCACCTCCCGCATCGACGTCGTCGGGGCGCTCCTGTCGGTCGTCACCATGGGAAGCCTCGTGTTCGGCTTGATCGAGGGGCGCACGTACGGGTGGTGGTTCGTGGATCAGCGTCCGCAGATCGGCGGCTGGACGTGGCCGCTCGACCTCTCTCCGATCCCGTTCGCCTTCGCGCTCGCCCTCGTGGCACTGATCGCCTTCATCGCCTGGGGCGTGCACCGTGAGCGCCGCGGGAAGTCCACTCTGCTGGCGCTCAAACTGTTCTCCATCCCCTCGTTCCGCAACGGCAACATCGCGGCCACCGTGGTCTCGCTCGGAGAGTTCGGCATCATCCTCGCGCTGCCCCTGTGGCTGCAGTTCGTGCTGGGGTTCGATGCGCTGCAGACGGGGCTGCTGCTGCTGGCGCTGGCCGGCGGGTCGTTCGTCGCCAGTGGCGCAGCAGGTGCGGCGAGCGGCAAGATCGCTCCGGTGTGGGTCGTGCGCGCGGGGCTGATCGCCGAGATCATCGGCGTCGCGGGCGTAGGCCTCGTCATCGCTCCCGACGCCTCCTGGGTGCCGCTCATCCCGTTCCTGTTCGTGTACGGACTCGGCGTGGGGCTCGCCACCGCTCAGCTGACAGGCGTCGTGCTCGCCGATGTGCCGGTCGCCGACAGCGGGGCCGCATCCGGAACCCAGTCGACCTCCCGGCAACTCGGCGCGGCGCTCGGAGTCGCCGTGCTCGGCACCGTGCTCTTCACGAGCACTGCGGGGATCCTCGCCTCCGCGCTCGATGACCGAGGGCTCTCGGCCGATCAGCGCGACCAGGTCGTGTCGTCGGTCGTCGACAGTGCGGGTGCGGCGATCAGCGGACTCGAGGCGAACCCCGAGACCGCAGCCATCGCCGATGACGCCAAGGCGGCCTTCTCCGACGGAACTCGGTTTGCCGCGTGGACGGCCGCCGGCTTCCTCGCACTGGGGCTGCTCTCGACCGTCTCGCTCGGCTCAGGCACGCGCAGTCGCAGGGAAGAGGACGAGAAGAACGCTGATCCCCGCCCGGCGGGTGCGCCCGACGTCGATCCCACCAGCTGAAGCGGGGGAGACGATCACGTCTGTGCGGCGAAGACCGTCTCCCAGTCGTCCTTCACGCTCACACGGGTGAAGCCGGACGAGTCGACCTGAGCCAGCGCGTCTTCGGCCCCCTTTTCGTAGGGGGCGTCGCCGCGTCCGGTGTCGTCGTCGTGGTGCACGAGCAGACTGAGTGAGCGCGGGTGCTTCTGCACGAATCGCAGCATGGGCACATCCCCGTTGGAGTTGCCGGCGGCGAGCAGGGGACGGCGGCCGATTCTCGTCCAGATGCGGATCGGCTTCTGGGGGCCGTCGTCGAAGAAGTCGAAGTTCTCGCCGTAGCGCACGTCGTTGCTGTCGCTGTCGTAGCGGAGCCCGACGGCGGATCCGATCACGCGCTCGGGCGGGACGCCGTACGTGTCGACAGTCATGGGGCGCATGAAGTCCCGGTCGCCGCCCGAGACGATGTAGCAGGTGAAGCCGTGCGACTCGAGATAACGGAGCAACTCCACCATCGGCTGATACGAGACCGTCGTGTAGGCGCGGGCGAGGGTCAGATGCCTCGCATCGCGGTAGAACGTCGCGACCGCCTCCTGGTAGTCGTCGACGCTCAGGCCGATCGTCGTCCGCACGAGAGCGCCGATCAGGGTGTGCAGATCGGAGTCGTCGCCGGCGTAGTGCTTGTCGATCGCGCCGCCCAGCCAGGCATAGTCCCCGTCGACGGCGGCCTTGTAAGGCTGCTGCGCGGCGAGAGCCGGGTCTTCGCGACCGGCCGCGGCCCACTGCTCCACGATGTAGTGCAGCTGGGTCGGCATGGGCTTCTCAGTCCAGAGGGTGCCGTCGTTGTCGAAGACCGCGATGCGCTCCTCTGGTGGAACGGCGTCGGGTCCGGTCGTGACCGCCTCGACGAACTCGACGATCGCGTCTCGGCTGGCGCCTTCGCGCCATGAGGCCAGGGGTGTGCTCATCTCACGTCTCCTCATCATCTTCTGCAGTCAGCTGCGGGCCACTCTGAAACCGATGTGGCTCATTCCGGTGTCGATCATCTGTCCGCGTCTGGCAGCCGGACGATAGCGGCGGCAGTAACTGTCGGCGCAGGAGATTCGCCGCCTAGATCGAAAACGAGCATCGACGAGAAAGGCCGCCTGAAACCAGGCGGCCCTTCATTCGTGTTCATGGTCTCGCGTACGTATTCACATACCGTCCGCGTACAACCCGATGTGCCCCCGACAGGAGTCGAACCTGCGACCTACGGTACCGGAAACCGGCGCTCTATCCCCTGAGCTACGGAGGCGCACCGAACGACAATATCACTGGTTGGAGGTGCTCTCCGACCCACCCGCCACGGTCACCGGCGCCGCGCCGAGCTCG
>Ga0308166_1004215_pt1 | contig 11645 bp, 4 predicted proteins | sample PhyCR2_2_FD_202137 | JGI IMG/M metagenome (GOLD analysis project Ga0308166, IMG submission 202137) | Phyllosphere microbial communities from UC Gill Tract Community Farm, Albany, California, United States - DLSLCC.R2 | ecosystem: Host-associated > Plants > Phyllosphere > Unclassified | place... | reverse complement strand
CGGATCGCGTCAGGCCGATTGCCTCGATCACTAAGTTGATGACCGCGATGGTGGTACTGGACGCGCACCTGCCGATGAATGAAATGCTGACGGTCGATGTCAGCCAGACGCCGGAAATGCGTGGGGTATTTTCTCGCGTCAAACTCAACAGCCAGATCAGCCGCCGCAATATGCTGTTACTGGCGCTGATGTCGTCGGAGAACCGCGCCGCTGCCAGCCTGGCGCATGCCTATCCGGGCGGTTATAACGCCTTTATCCAGGCGATGAACGCCAAAGCGCGCGCGCTGGGCATGAAACATACCCGTTACGTTGAGCCGACGGGCTTATCGACGCAAAACGTCTCGAATGCTGAAGATCTGATTAAATTGCTGAAGGCAACGCGGGAATATCCGCTGCTTGGCGCACTCAGCACCACCAAAGAAGAAACTGCGGTATTTACCCATCCGAGCTACGCGCTGCCGTTCCGTAATACCAACCATCTGGTGTACAAAAATGACTGGCGTATTCAGCTGACCAAAACCGGTTATACCGACGAGGCGGGACACTGCCTGGTGATGCGCACCATGATCAACAATCGCCCGGTGGCGCTGGTGGTGCTGGACGCCTTTGGTAAATATACCCACTTCGCCGATGCCAACCGCCTGCGCGACTGGATCGAAACCGGCAAGGCTGCACCCGTTCCTGCTGCCGCGCTGGCCTACAAAAAACAGAAATCAGGTCAGGTTGCCAGCAATGGTGCCAGCAGTGCCGGGGTTGAGTAGACCCGCGCCGGTGTAGCGCCTCAGGCGCTCCGGTGATGTTCTGGGCTGCACCAGAGGGCGACACGGCCGCAACCGCCGTGATCCGCCCGCCAGCCGCAACGGAGGCCCGTGGTTTCCGTTGCGGCCGGAACAGCCTGAATACGGAACAATAATTGCCCGCTATTCCTATAGTTTCATCGCTTGCAAAGCCCTACACTACGCGCGAATGGCGAGGGTAGATCGCCTGATTATGCTGCTGGAATCTCACTGATATGTTTAAGCTACGATCCCTTTTTGCGCTGTTAATGCTGGCTCTGGTGGCGTTTGCCCCGGCGTGGTCGCAGGCGGCGGATGATGCGGCGAGTGCCGCACAAGAACAAGATGCTCCACCAAAGCTCAATGCTGCGGTTGAACTGCCTAAAATGCAGAAGATCCTCGATAAAATCAAAAGCCAGATCTCGGGCGATACCGGCGAAAGCAAGCTGACGCAGCTGAATGAAATGGCGCTGGAGCTGTCAGGTAACGCCGACACGCTGGGCCAGGCTCTGCTGCCCGATCGCCAGCAGCTTGATGCTCAACTGGCGGTGCTGGGACCGGCACCGAAGCCGGACAGCGGCATGAAAGAGACGCCGGAGGTAACGCGCAAGCGTAATGCGCTGGAAAATCAGAAGAGCAAGCTTGACGATCAGATCAAACAGGCAGAGGGCATCAAAAACGGTGCGCTGATGCTCTCATCGCAAATCGTTAACCTGCGTCGCGATCAGCTTAAGAGCCAGCTGGCGCTCAACTCGGGCAGCATCCTCGGACCGCGTTTCTGGGCACCGGTGCTTAGCAGCCAGGATCTGGACGGCGAGAAAATCAGCGAATTCCTGCAGGAACTGCAGGATACTGCGGCGCTGTCGTGGGAGCCGGGCTGGCGTTTTGGCAGCGTGGCCTGGCTACTGGCAGCGCTGCTGGTGATGACGATTGGCCGCCGCTACAGCGAAGAGTTTCTTGCCTGGGTCAGCATTCATAAATTGCCGGAAGGGCGGTTGCGTCGCAGTTTCCTTGCGGCAGCGATTGCCATCACCACGCTGGTGGCGGTGGTCCTGACCTTCAACTTTATCGCGCTGGCATTTACCCGCCGTGATGATGTGTCAGATAACGTACAGGATTTTGTTGATCGTCTGGTTCAGCTTAGCGTGTTCTGCGGTTTAATTGCCGGACTGGGCCGCGCGTTTCTGTCTACCCGCCGGCCAAGCTGGCGCCTGCCGACCATCTCTAATGAAGTGGCGATGGCGCTGAAGCCTTTCCCGCCGATCACTGCCGTACTGGTGTTTATCTTCCAGACGGTGGAGGCGTTTAACTACAGCGTCGGCACCAGCCTGAACACCACTATCTTCGCTAACGGCCTGACGGCGTTACTGATTGGCAGCACCGCGCTGGCGATCAGCATCCGCACCAACCGGGTTCGCCGCCGCATGACGCAGGCGGGCACGCCGCCGGAAGCGCGATCGACGCTGGTCGGGCTGATTCAGATGGGCCTGACCCTGACGGCGCTGGCGATTCTGCTGTCGCTGGTTATTGGCTACGTAACGCTGGCACGCTTCCTGAGTTATGAGGTGATCTGGTGCGGCCTGCTGTTTGGTTCGTTCTACTTCCTCAGCCATCTGCTGAGTGATGGCTGCGAAAGCCTGTTTTCGACCAGTAACTCCTCCGGACGACGCATCCAGAGCTCGCTGAACATCAACGAGCGCCATCTGCAACAAACCGCCACCCTGCTGACGGCCCTCGGTAAAACCGTGCTGGTGCTGTTTGTGGTGCTGGCGCTGCTGAACGGGACTTTCGCCTCTTCGACCCCAATTGAACTGCTGCAAAAAGCGATTGAGTTCTGGGGCGGTAAAGGGCTGGAGTCGCTGAATATTGTTCCGGCGCATATGGTCAATGCGCTGGTCTGCCTGGTGGTCGGCATCTATGTGCTGCGGTCGATTCGCCGCTGGCTGGACAATGATTTCCTGCCAAAAACCACCATGGATGTTGGCATGCGGGTGTCGCTGGTGACGCTGTTCAGCAACATTGGCTACGTGCTGATTATCCTGCTGACTCTGTCGATCATGGGGCTGCAGTGGAACAAACTGGCATGGATTGTCAGTGCGCTGTCGGTTGGTATCGGTTTTGGTCTGCAGGAGATTGTGAAGAACTTTATCTCGGGGCTGATTCTGTTAACCGAGCGTCCGGTGAAAGTGGGCGATCTGGTGACCATCAGCGGTATTGAAGGCGATATCCGCCGGATTAACGTGCGCGCCACCGAGATCCAGCTAGGTGATAAATCCACCGTTATCGTGCCGAACTCGCAGTTCATCTCGCAGAACGTGCGTAACGCCACCATGGGTAATGCGCAGGGTGTGGTAACGATTACGCTCACCTTCCCGCTGGATATCGATCCTTCTAAAGTTCGCGATATCCTGCTGGAGGTCTATAACGAAAACGAACGCATTCTGGATACGCCAGAGCCGTCGGTGTCGTTTAAGGATCTGACCCAGCAGGGGATTGTGCTGAGCGTGACCGGCAACGTAGCCGGGCAGCGCCAGATCTCCGGGGCGAAGAGCGACCTGCTGTTTGATATTCTGACCCGCCTGCGTAAAGAGGGCATTATGCTCTCTACGCCGCAAACCATGATCATCGAGCGTCGCCCGCAGGCGGCAATAGCCTCCTCCGACGAGCAGCTGCTGTCATAAATATCAGGCCGACGCATGTCGGCCTTTTTTATCTCACGCCGAGCGGCCTTTCATCGCGGCGCGCTGTGCCGGGTCTATACCGATCCGGCAGCAGGCTGACCGCTTCAACTACCGCTGTGCCTTACAGCGTTTCAACCCGGCTGTGACGCTCGCCATCAGCACTCACCGAGCGGATCTGCACCGCACCGCTTACCGCCGGCGGTCGGATGGCATCATATCGCAGCCAGTGGCTACCCTTATCAAGGCTGTACTCCAGCGTCACGCCCGGTAGCGCCACGTTCATCGTCAGCACGCCGTTGATAATTTTCGCACCAGGCTGCGGCAGGCGGTAGCCGATACCGGATTTATCCAGCTTCGCCAGCTCACGCTGTCCCAGCAGATTGGCGAAGCGTTGCCAGTCCTGCTGCAGTACGTGCCGATCGACCAGACGGGTCTGACCGCCGATAAATTCGCGTCCGGCCTGATAGTCCAGCTCCCAACTGGCGCGATGCCAGCTGCGTTCCGCCACGGCGAACAGGCGGGGATAAATCATATATTCCATTTGTGGGTCGGTGCGCACGGTTTCACTCCACAGCTGAGCCGAAATGCCATAGGCACCGCGCCACGGCTTATCCGATTTAGCCGTGAAATATTTACCGTCGCGATCGGTCGAGGTTTCGGCATTCTGCGGCAGGTTGTCCGGCGCGAAGGCAAATATTTTACGTTCATCGCTGAAGCGGGTGCCCCAGTAATAACCGCGCTCAAGTGGATTCACTTCGTACGGGAAATCCAGATAGAGGTAATCCGGGCTGGTGATCACCACATCGTAGCCTTTTTGCGCCCAGTCGCCGGCGCTGTCAAAACCGCCCCAGTAGAGGGTATCCCAGAAATTGACCGCCACCCGCGGCGTGGCGAAGGCGCGGGCGTTCTGCGCGTCCTTTAAACCATCCTGCCAGGTCTGCATGTTGCCAATACCGTGCCGGTTAACCGTCTTGCTTACCGCCAGCGCAAAATAGCTCGGCAGGTGAGTCAGGTCGGTGACTTTGCCACTTTTCACCAGCGCCTGACAGACCTGCGATTTCGCCCACGGCTGATCTTCCTGTTGCCAGTCACGCAGGCCAGTGCCGGGCTTAGGGTGCTGGCGATCGGAATAGCCGGCACCAAAACGGATATTTTTCGCCTCATCACCGCCGAACTGCCAGCGGGTTAACGGCTGTCCCGCCTGACGGTGCATCGCCTGCATCTCCCCAATCACTTTGTCGACAAAGCGCAGAGAGCTATCAATGCACGGGTTGAGGTAGCTGGTACGATCGTAGAACTGTACCGAGGTGGTATTGGAATCGTCGGTCGGATCGCGCAGGCGATATGCGCTGGCCTGTTCGGGTTGCCCGGCGCGCATCAGCCGCTGATAGCGCGCCTCCATGGCAATTACTGCCGCGCGGGCGTGGGCCGGCATATCGATCTCCGGCATTACGGTGATATGGCGGGCCGCGGCATACTCCACAATCTCAATGTAGTCGGCGCGGCTGAAGTAACCGCTGCCGTTGTTGTCGCTAAACGGCCCGGAGCCGAGCTGCGGCAGCAGGCAGTGCTGCTCGCTGACATCATGGCAGCGCTGGCTGCCCACCCCGGTTAATTCCGGTAAGCCGGGGATTTCGATGCGCCAGCCCTCATCGTCGCTGAGATGAAAGTGGAAAACGTTCATCTTCCAGGCCGCCATCTGATCGAGCAACCGCAGCACCGCCTGCTTACTGTGGAAATTACGCGCCACATCAAGGAAGGCGGCGCGATAGGCAAAACGCGGCGTATCCCGCGCTTCCAGCGTGGCGATCTGCGCTGTGCCGTCGGCGGGTACCAGCGACAGAATCGACATCAGGCCATAAAAAGCGCCCGCGGCATCGTAGCCCACCACTCGGGCACTGCGGCTGTTGATATTCAGCTGGTAGGCACCGGACTTCGCCAGTTTGCCACTGAAGTGGTCGGGCCGGATTTCGCTGGCGATCGCGTAGCCCACTGCACTCTGTTTAACCCCCAGTCGTTCGAAGTGCTGGCTGACTACCTGGCGAGTGGCTGTGTTGAGCCCGTTAAGCGACAGCTTCACGCCGTCGCTGAGCGTGGCATCGTGCGGGTGAAGTTTGACCTCAAGCGGCGTCGGGCTGATCTGACCGCGCAACGCCGAGGCCGGCAGGGTGGCGATATCGCTGTTTTTATCAAAACGACTGACCGGCTGCATCAGGATGTTCTGGTCGTCGGCGCTGCGTCGCCAGTTATCGCCGAAGGGCAGCACAAACTGACTCAGATCCTCACTGTCGGTGCTGGCAATAATTTTTGGCGTCGCTTCTCCGGCGGTCACATACCAGCGCGGCATCACATCGGTGATAAATAGCTGCCAGTACTCGTTAACGATTGGGATCGTCACCGATTCACCCGCGCCAATACCGGTGAACTTGTCGGTTGGCTCAAGGCGTGTCAGATCGCCAACAATGTGCGTCATCTTAAACTGGTCGTTATCTACCCGCAGCGTCTGGTGCACGTTGCTCATGGTGATTGCCCAGTTTTTGCTGGTCAGCGCCGGGCCATGATTGGTCAGGGTAATGGTGGCGCGGTTACAGGAAGACCAGTCGGCACCCAGTGCGGCGCAGTTTGTGCCATGCAGGGCAGCCAGATTATCGGTCACCTGATAAGTGACGCCGAACTGGCTGATTTGATTAACAATCTGCTGGTCGGACAGGCTGGCGTGACTGGCCAGAGCAACGCTCAGCAGGCTGAGCGCGAAAAAACGTGGGTTTACCATTTTCTTTATCCTTATGTCGGCAGAAGCGATAGCCGGGTCAGAGCCGCAAGGTCAGAACAGGGTGAAAGGCGCGATTACCATCAGCTTGATATCCTTCTCATCCTGAAAAATGTTGCCGTAGCCGCCGCTGTAACTGGGCAGATTGCTGTGATTGTCGTAGCGGGTGTAGTGCAGCTTAAACAGCGTATCTTTGGCGCGACCCTGCTGAATCTGGTAGATCAGATCGAGGTTCCAGGCTGATTCAGTCAGCCGCTGGCGCTGATCGAAGGCGGGTTGGCTGGAAGGCTTTGCATCCCAGCCCCAGACCCAGGAACCGCCCACTTTCCATCCCGCCAGCTGCCACGGCGTTAAATCGAGCAGGGCACCGGCAAAGATTGCTTTTTCACCGTTGGCGTTCCAGTCAGAGCGGGCATCCCACCAGATATCCAGGCGGCCATTGGAGCTGGCGTAACCTGGGGTCATGCGCTGTAAGAAGAAGCCCTGATTGCCTTCTGCTTTGACCCAGCTGCCCTCGAGCCGCAAATCGACCGGGCCGACGGTATAGCCGAAGGTGATCGCCTGTAACCAGGCGAGGCCGTCATAAACATCACTGGCATTACTCGCGCCGCCATGTTGTTTATCCTGCGCGCCGTAAAATTGATAACTGGTTCGCAGGTCGTTGCCAGTTAGCGGAATTGTCCACGACGCTTTAGCAAAATATTGATCGATATAGCCAGCTGACTGACCAAAAGCGCCTTCCAGCACCAGACTGTTTTTGAAATCATATTTAACGCCGAAAGAATGCAGGTAACGAATATCCGTTACGCCATCTGCCTGTCGGAAATGATATAAATCACGATACCAGGGGGCTTTATATTTATCGCTCCACAGATATGAAAACGATAATTCGCCCGCCTGGCCGAAATCATAAATGGCACCGGCTTCCGCGCCGCGATAGGTGCCGGGTAAAAAACTCCAGTGTGGCGCAACTAATGTCTGTCCGGCTGGCTGAATATAACCCGCCCGTAACCAGTAGTCCTGATATCGGGCTTTCAGCGCCGCTTTATACAGCGAGGCACCGCTGGTGTCGCCCTGCCACGCTTCATCCCAGCGATTACGTGCCCGGCTAAAGCCAATTTCATTCGGTGCGGCCGGGCCGCTGTGGGCCAGTTCGGCTGCACCGAACACGGCGAGATCGAGGCCCAGCCAGTCGGCGGCGTACCCTGACTGGAAGTCGAGATTAGCGTTAAGCGTAGTGTGGTGCAGGTTAGCCCGATATTCACCGTTGTGTTCACTGTTTGGGTCGATCTCTTTTCGATCACGCTGACGTTGCCAGTAAAAAAGATTACCGCCCAGTGAAGAATCGTCAATAAAACCAGCCGCCTTAACCGGGTGAAGCCATAAGGCGGATCCGGTACTGGCCAGAATAACCAATTGCATTAAAGCTAACGCGTAATTAAATTTTCGCATTGCGATTCCTTGCTGAATAGAGCGCCAGGGTGCGGGATGTCATAAATAAGTGCTGGAGCCAATCTATTTTTCGCGACGCGAATTATCAATCGGGCGATCGATCTTTTGTGAGATGTTGTGCAGAAAGAAATAATATGAAAATAAAGCAATCACAATATAATAATCAATGTTGATTTAAATGCTGTGAATATCGGCTGGCCTAAATAGTACGGATAACAAATAAGGCGATGATGAAGCGTTAATCAATACCTGATAGGCCATTAAAAAAGCCTGCTCAACGTGGCAGGCCTGGGTCGCAGATGTGCTAGCGGGTGACAGCTTAAGGCTGTCTGACCGCCCAGCCTTTCAGTTTACTGGTTTTGCCGATGCCCGGATTGAAGCTGTTGGTGGGATCGAGTTGCCGGTAAAACGCCGCCAGTTGGGGTTTGGCCTGATAGAGGTGTCCGACGTTGTGCTCAGCTGGATATTCCGCACCGCGCGCCTGTAAAATCTCCAGCATCTGTGCCTTCAGCGCATGCGCGTCGACCCCTTTCCGGACGATGTAATCCTGATGGAACACGTGACAGAAGAAGTGGCCGTAGTAGAGACGATGGCTGAGCGAGGCTTTTATCGCCTCAGGCAGGGTTTCGAACCAGTCCGGATCGTTGCGGCGTAATGCGATATCCAGCGCCAGAATATCTTCCACTTCATCCGCGTGCACCGCGTGATAACGAACTGCCGCGCCCGCCGCGGCAAAGCGATGCAGAAAGGCGTGAGCCCCTTCTTTGCCTTCACACTCAAAGTATTCGCCGCCGCCTTCGCGGAAGTAATCGCGTAAATAGTTGCGGGCTTCCGCAACGCCATCGCCCGACATCTTCAGCATCAGATAGTGTTCATACTTGTCGCGATACTGCTTCATGCGTTTCGGCAGATGGGCCGGGAACAATCGGCTCAGACGCTGCAGCAGCCGGTCGCTGAAGTGCGGTTTAATAAACGACAGTTTGCTCAGCCAGGCGTCAACGCGGCCTTTCAGGGTGAAAAACAGCGGCATCTTGTCGGTGCCCAGCTTGTCGATCATCAGGAAGGTGTCTTTGCCGTAGACCTCAGCGATGTCATAGATGTCGCGGTGCATATATTCGCCCGCCACCGGCAGGTTGCTGAAGTGCGCCAGCATGTGGCGACGGATATCGCTCAGCACGCTCGGATCGTTGGTACCGATATAAAATACCTGCTGCTGAGGCTCGGTGGCAAAGGTGTCGAGACGCACGGCGAACACCGCCAGCTTCCCGGCGCAGCCCGATGCCTCAAACAGGCGGCGGGCATCAGCGTTATAGCGGGCTGGCGTATCGGCATCGACTTCACGCACCCGGCTGGCGTAATCGTGATCGGAGGCGTGGCGACCGTCATGATGGACATCGGTTTGCTGCCAGCGATCGTCATCCAGCCGACCGAGAATCTCTTCCGGCGACTGGCCTAAATCGATGCCAAGGTGGTTAACCAGCCGCAGTTTTCCCTGCGCATCAATCTGCGCGTACAGCGCCATTTCGCTGTAGGCCGGGCCGCGTTTGATCAACGATCCGCCGGAGTTATTACAAATCCCGCCCAGCACCGAGGCGCCAATGCACGACGATCCAATGACCGAATGCGGCTCGCGTCCCAGCGGCTTAAGCACTTTCTCCAGCTGATAGAGCGTGCTGCCCGGGAACGCCAGCACTTGCTTACCGTCATCGATTAACTGCAGCTTATCCAGCCGCAGAGTGCTGATGATCACCAGCGGGCGATCGTAATCATCGCCGTGCGGGGTAGAGCCTTCCGTCAGGCCGGTATTGGCCGCCTGCATCAGAATAATGGCATCGGCATTCACCAGCGTCTGCAGCACCCGCCACAGCTCCAGCAGGGTGGCAGGGAACACCACCGCCAGCGCGTCGCCTTCGCCGGAGCGAAAGCCTTTACGATAGCGGGCGGTCTGTTCAGGTTCGGTGAGCAGGTGAGCGGGGCCGACCAGGCGGCGTAGGTCAGAAAGCAGGGCAGAGGTCTGTTTCATGGGCAATTCCCTTGTCTTATCAGTGCGTCATTACTGTAGCACGTCAACTCACTGCAACGCAGTGTGACACCGGCAGGCTACCTGCTATTCTCTTCTTGTGGCACACTGCCGCCTGTTTATTCGATATTGCGCAGTTACTTAAGAGAACCCACCCTGATGAAATGGATTTACTCTGTTAGTCTCGCTGTCTCCCTCGCGATGCAACCGGCATTGGCTGAGACAATGCCAGGTAACCACCCGATGACCGAACAGGCGCGGGATGCGTTCGTCAACGATCTGCTGACCAAAATGACGCTGGATGAGAAGATCGGCCAGCTGCGTTTAATCAGCGTCGGGCCTGATAATCCAAAAGAAGTCATCCGTGAGATGATCAAGAAAAGTCAGGTTGGCGCGATTTTCAATACCGTTACCCGTCAGGATATCCGCGCGATGCAGGATCAGGCGATGCAGCTCAGCCGGCTGAAAATTCCGCTGTTCTTCGCCTACGATGTGGTTCACGGGCAGCGCACTATTTTTCCGATCCCGCTCGGCCTGGCCGCCAGCTGGGATCTTGATGCGGTAAAAGAGGTGGGACGGGTTTCCGCCTATGAAGCCGCCGACGACGGCCTCAACATGACCTGGGCGCCGATGGTGGACGTCAGCCGGGAACCGCGCTGGGGCCGTGGCTCAGAAGGCTTTGGTGAAGATACCTACCTGACCGGCGAAATGGGCCGCAGCATGGTGCAGTCGATGCAGGGCAAAAGCGCGGCTGACCGCTATAACATCATGACCAGCGTTAAACACTTCGCGCTGTATGGCGCAGTGGAAGGCGGACGCGATTACAACACAGTCGACATGAGTCCGCAGCGGATGTTCCAGGATTATCTGCCGCCCTATAAAGCCTCGCTGGATGCGGGCAGCGGCGGCGTGATGGTGGCGCTGAATTCAATCAATGGAGTACCGGCCACGGCGGATAGCTGGCTGCTGAAAGATTTGCTGCGCGATAAGTGGAAATTCAAAGGCATCACCATCAGCGATCACGGTGCCATTAAAGAACTGATTAAGCATGGTGTTGCCAGCGATCCACAGGATGCGGTGCGTATTGCGCTGAAGTCGGGCGTCGATATGAGCATGAGCGACGAATATTACAGCAAATATCTGCCCGATCTGGTGAAGAGCGGCGCGGTCAGCATGGCGGAGATCGACGATGCGGCGCGTCACGTCCTCAACGTCAAATATGACATGGGGCTGTTTAACGATCCGTACAGCCATCTGGGGCCGAAAGAGAGCGATCCGCAGGATACCAACGCCGAAAGTCGCCTGCATCGGGCCGAAGCGCGCGATGTCGCACGCAAAAGTATGGTGCTGCTGAAAAATCGGCTGGAGACCTTGCCGCTGAAGAAGTCGGGCACCATTGCCCTGATTGGCCCGCTGGCGGACAGTCAGCGCGATATCATGGGCAGCTGGTCGGCGGCCGGCGTAGCGAAGCAGTCCATTTCGCTGCTGCAGGGAATGCGCAATGCCACAGCCGGCAAAGCGACGCTGCTGTATGAAAAAGGTGCCAACATCACCGATAGCAAAGGCATTCAGGATTTCCTCAACCTGTATGAGCAGGCGGTGTCGGTCGATCCGCGTTCGCCGCAGCAGCTGATTGATGATGCGGTGGCCAAAGCGAAGCAGGCAGATGTGGTGGTTGCGGCGGTTGGTGAAGCGCAGGGCATGGCGCATGAAGCCTCCAGCCGCAGCGACCTGGTGATCCCGGCCAGCCAGCAGAAGCTGTTAGCCGCGCTGAAGGCTACCGGCAAACCGCTGGTGATTGTGCTGATGAATGGCCGTCCGCTGGCGCTGGTGAATGAAGACCGGATGGCCGATGCGATGCTGGAAACCTGGTTCAGCGGCACCGAAGGCGGCAATGCTATCGCTGACGTGCTGTTCGGAGATTACAATCCGTCGGGCAAGCTGCC
>Ga0308166_1004211_pt1 | contig 11656 bp, 11 predicted proteins | sample PhyCR2_2_FD_202137 | JGI IMG/M metagenome (GOLD analysis project Ga0308166, IMG submission 202137) | Phyllosphere microbial communities from UC Gill Tract Community Farm, Albany, California, United States - DLSLCC.R2 | ecosystem: Host-associated > Plants > Phyllosphere > Unclassified | place... | reverse complement strand
TGCCGGGCCGGACAGCGCGACGTGCTCACCATCCTCCGCCGGGAACATCCGCACCCCGAGCGTCCCTCCGGGCACTTCGACGCGCCAGTGGTGGGGAGCCTTCTCGCCCGCCCAATGACGCACGGCGAGAGCCGTTGCCGCGACACCGGTGCCGCAGCTGAGGGTCTCTCCGACGCCCCGCTCGGACACTCGCATCCTGACGTGGCCGATGCCGTCACGCACGAGCGGCTCGCCGGGGACGACGAACTCGACGTTGGCCCCCGCGGGAAGCACTGGTTCGAGTTCCGGGGCGTGGTGCAGTTCCAGCGAGGCCAATTCGGCTTCGGATGCGAGAGCGACCACGACGTGCGGGTTGCCCACGTCGATGCCCAATCCGGGGCGCGTGACCGGAAGGCCGTCGGCGGTGACCAGCGGGTCGTCTCCGGAGAGCTTCCACAGCCCGAGATCGACCTGGTAGCCCGTCTCACTGCGCGTCACGTCACGCACTCCCGCGCGGGTGCCGATCGGAAGCGTCGATCCGGGTTCGATGGAGGCGAGCCCGGACCGCACGAGGTAGTGCGCGAAGACGCGGATCCCGTTGCCGCACATCTCAGCGATCGACCCGTCGGCGTTCCGATAGTCCATGAACCACTCGGCGTCGGGTTCCTCAGCGAGCGCCGCCTGGCCTTCGGCGATCGCGGCGGAGCGCACGACGCGGAGCACGCCATCTGCTCCGATGCCGAAGTGTCGGTCGCACAGCACGGCGACCTGCTCAGTGCTCAGATCGAGAGCGCCGTCGGGGTCGGCGATGATGACGAAATCGTTGCCGGTGCCGTGTCCTTTGGTGAATGCGACCATTCGACCAGTCTAGGGATCCCGGCTATGCGTCGACGATCAGACGCTTCCCCGTGTTCGAGACGGAGAACCGCTCGTACCCGAGAGCGTCGTAGAGACCCAGCACCGTGTCGTTGCCCTCGCGGACCATGAGCTGCACCTTCGGGCACCCCAGCGCGAGAAGAAGTCGCTCGGCCTCTCCGACGAGCGCGCGGGCGATCCCCCGATGCCGGTGCGATGTCGCGGTCGCGAGGTAGTAGAGCCACCCGCGATGGCCGTCGTATCCGGCCATGACGGACCCCACGATCATCGGCTTCTCCTCCCTCGACTCGGAATCTTCGACCACGAGGAAAAGCTCGGGCTGCACCGTGAGCTTGCGCTCGATGTCGAGTCGCGGGTCGTTCCACGGACGGGTCAGACCTGCCTCGTCCCACAGCGCGACCACCGATTCCGTGTCGGCGCGATCGAACGCCCGGACTGCCCAGTTCATGCCTCCAAGTCTAGGATCGGTCCCGCATCAGCCACGCAGCACGCGGTACCGTCCGCACATGAAATTCCGGTTGCGCGCGACCTCGATGAGCTCGAGATCCAGGCTCCGCGGGAGGAGCGGAGCCCCGGATCCGAGCGTGACCGGTGCGTACTGCACCCACACCTCGTCGAGCAGGCCCGCATCCGCGAACTGCCCCGCCAGGTCTCCCCCACCGACGACCCAGAGATCCTTGCCGTCCGCCGCGTCGAGCATCTCGCCGTGAACCCGGGTCACGTCACCCTGCGCGATGCGGATGGCCGCCTCCTCTGGCACATCGAGGGCTCGGTGCGTGAAGACCCAGGTGGGCTGCGTGTACCCCCAGCGGCCGTCTTCGTGTCGCATGACCCACTCGTAGGTCGACGCACCCATCGCGAGAGCGCCGATCGTCTTCTCGAACTCGGCGTAGGCCATCGGGCCGTCGTGGTCGATGTCCTGTTTCAGGAGCCAGTCGAGAGAATGCTCTTCCGTCGCGATGAAACCGTCGAGGCTGCTTGCGGTGTAGAAGTGAGTGGCCATGCGCTCACCTTCGCAGAGACCACCGACATCGAGCACTGGTTGCGGACGAGGCGGCGCACCTGCATCACGGCGCGAGGAGCGCGGCGACGTCGACAGGCGGTTCGTACCAGGTCAGCCCGGGGTAGCGCTTGAACCACGACACCTGGCGGCGGGCGTACCTGCGCGTGAGTGCCTGCGTCTCTTCGATCGCCTCGGCCCTGGTCAGTCGCCCGTCGAGCTGACCGAGAGCCTGGGCATACCCGATCGCGCGCGGAGCCGTCGCGCCACGCTCGAGTCCTCGCTCACGCAACCGCCGGACCTCGTCGACGAGACCGGCCTCCCACATCGTGTCGACTCTGGCGTCGAGTCTGCCGACGAGGGTGCCGCGGTCCACGTGCAGACCGATCAGCCGTGTGTCCCTCTGCCAGAGCGAAGGCTGTTCGGGCAACGCTGCACCGTGTGTCGCACTCCCCTGTTCGAGGACCTCGAGCGCCCGGACGACTCGTCTGCCGTTGCGTGGATCCACCTTCGAGGCTGCTGCAGGGTCGAGAGCGCTGAGCCGTTCGATCAGAGCATCGACTCCGTCTGTCTCGAGCTGACGCTCGAGACGTTCTCGCACAATCGGATCTCGCGGGGGGAAGTTGAAGTCGAAGACGACGCTGGACACGTACAGCCCGGAACCGCCGACGAGGATCGCATCCCCGCCGCGGCTCTGAATGTCGGTGACCGCTGCGCGGGCGAGAGGTTGGTACCACGCCACCGCAGCCTCTTCGTCGACCTCACGGACGTCGAAGAGATGGTGCGGGATCCCTCTGCGCTCGTCGGGCGGGAGCTTCGCCGTTCCGATGTCCATGCCTCGATAGAGCTGCATGGCGTCAGCGTTGACGATCTCCGCGGGAATCCCTCTTTCGCGCAGCGTCTCGGCGAGGTCGAGAGCGAGGTCGCTCTTGCCCGTGCCGGTCGCCCCGACGATCGCCCAGAGTCGTGAGGCCCGTGAAAGGCCACCCACCCCCGGAGCGCTCATGCCACGAGCGGTGGTCACACGCCGGCGCGCAGCGTCGGCAGGCCGAGCGACACAGCGCGAGGGCCGTCTCCGGTGCTCGGTGCGGGGACGGCGCACGAGTCCGCCTGAGCTCGATCCCAGGCATCTCCGCCGCGGGTGCGTCGGATCCGGAGGGGCGCTCCGGTCGGGTCGTCCGCGAGAAGGTGGAAGGGAGCAGCACGGGTGATGGTCACAGAGACCACATCGCCCGGGCGCGGCATCGGTGAGCCTGCAGTGACCTCGAAGTGGACGAGTCGGTTGTCCTCGCCACGACCGGTCAGTCGGTGGGTCTCGGCATCCTTCTTGCCCTCCCCTGTGGAGACCAGCACCTCCACCTCGAGGGAGATCCGCTCCTGAAGCGCGATCAGGCGGTTATACCGTTCCTGGACCACGGCCTTGGGGATTTGATCCTCCATGGTCGCCGCCGGGGTGCCTTCGCGGATCGAGTACTGGAAGGTGAAGGCGCTGGAGAACCGAGCCTTCTCGACGACGCGCATCGTGTCTTCGAAGTCCTCGTCGGTCTCTCCCGGGAAGCCGACGATGATGTCCGTGGTGATCGCCGCATTCGGGATGCGGTCGCGTACCCGATCGAGGATCCCGAGGAACTTCTCGCTCCGGTAGGAGCGACGCATGGCCTTGAGTATCGTGTCGCTGCCGGACTGCAGAGGCATGTGCAGCTGGGGCATGACGTTGGGCGTCTCGGCCATCGCGTCGATCACATCATCTGTGAAGGCTGCGGGATGCGGGCTCGTGAAGCGGATACGCTCCAGGCCCTCGATCTCGCCCGCGGCGCGCAGAAGCTTGCCGAACGCCTGTCGGTCGCCGAACTCGACTCCGTAGGAGTTGACGTTCTGTCCGAGCAGTGTGACCTCGATGGCGCCGTCCTCGACGAGCAGACGGATCTCGTTCAGAATGTCACCGGGGCGGCGATCCTTCTCCTTGCCGCGGAGGCTGGGGACGATGCAGAACGTGCACGTGTTGTTGCATCCGACCGAGATGGAGACCCACCCGCTGTGGGCCGAGTCGCGCTTGGTCGGGAGCGTCGAGGGGAAGACCTCGAGCGATTCGAGTATCTCGAGCTCGGCATCGCCGTTGTGACGCGCGCGCTCGAGGAGTCCCGGAAGAGAGCCCATGTTGTGGGTGCCGAAGACCACATCGACCCAGGGCGCCTTGTCGAGTACAGCCTGCTTGTCCATCTGAGCGAGGCATCCGCCGACGGCGATCTGCATGCCCTCTTTGCGGCGCTTGACCCCTGCGAGCTGGCCGAGCGTTCCGTACAGCTTTCCTGCGGCATTGTCTCGCACCGCGCATGTGTTGATGATCACGACGTCGGCTTCGGCGCCCTCGGAAGCGCGGATATACCCGGCGCTCTCGAGGGATCCCGACAGCCGCTCGGAATCGTGGACGTTCATCTGGCACCCGAAGGTGCGCACCTCGTATGAACGGCTGCGTCCGTCGGAGTCGATTGCTGCCGACGACGAACTGATGATCGTCGGCTCACTGCGCGGGATAGTCATGATCCCCCCATTCTACGAGCGCATCGGGTCACCGTCGGCGGCGGGTCGATGTGACGATGATCGACGATCGGACCGCTCGTCGGTCAGTCGGATTCCACGAAACGCACACCTGACGCCGGCCCACCGAACGACACCTCCGCGAGAGCGGTCTTCGCCGCGGTCATCGCGACCGAGCCGTTGTATCCGCGGCGGGACAGTTGACCGACGAGCCGCCGGAGCGCTGTATCGCCGTCGAGACGCGACAGCGCGCGCGCCTTGGTGCGCGCGTAATCGAGAGCACGTTCGGAGTCGTCGTCGGGCAGATCGTCGAGCGCGGCGTTCACCACGTCTCGTGGAATTCCCCGCTGTGCCAACGACCTCGACAGAGCGACGCGGCCGTGACCTTTTCGTTCGACACCAGATGTGACGAGCTGAGCGGCGAGCAGAGCATCATCGAGATACCCTCTTCGACAGAAATCGTCGAGGACGTCATCGACGGCGGCGGAATCCAGCCGGGTGCCGTCTTGCTCGTACCCCTTGAGAACCAACCTCGCCTCGGAGATCGAAAGCGACCGAGAGCGCAGCTTTCGCACAAGGAGCTCCGCTGCCGCTTCTCGCACGCGTGTCGGATCCACGCGTCCGGCGTCATGGGCGGGGTCGTCCTGGGACTCCAGCGCACGCAACCGCGGCGCCGATCGCGCCGCCGAACCGCGCGCCGGATGCCGTTCACTCGGATCGCGCGAATCGATCGACGCGGCCGGGATCACGGGTGTCTTCGGGCCGGCGTCACCCCACGTCGAGTTCCACGCCGGGGCGTCATCCGCTGAGGCGGGCCGTCCTCCACCGGGTCGCCCAGAACCTGTGCGCCCGGCATCTGCGGAGGCATGCCGCTGGGAGAGACCCCCCTCCGACACATCACCTGCCGTACGCTCGGATTCCACTGACGGGTCGCTGCCAGCAGTCACCTCACGGGCGTGTCGGCCGAACAACGGGATGACGGGGGCGAGCTGAGCCCGCCCGCCCCCGTCATCACTCACGGCCCGCTCCGATCGTGGAACGACCTCGAACCCTCATGATCACGCCGGGCGACGCTCGGCGAGCTCGTCAGCGGGCGCCTCGACGGCACCGCCGATGCCGAGCTTCTGCTTGATCTGGGTCTCGATCGCGAGTGCGATATCCGGGTTCTTGAGCAGGAACGTTCGCGCGTTCTCCTTACCCTGGCCGAGCTGATCGCCGTCATAGGTGTACCAGGAGCCGGACTTCTTCACGATGCCGTGCTCGACACCGAAGTCGATCAGGCTGCCCTCTCTCGAGATGCCCACGCCGTACAGGATGTCGAACTCGGCCTGCTTGAACGGCGGAGCCATCTTGTTCTTGACGACCTTGACCCTGGTGCGGTTTCCGACCGCATCGGTGCCGTCCTTCAGCGTCTCGATGCGTCGGATATCCATGCGGACCGACGCGTAGAACTTCAGCGCCTTTCCACCGGCGGTGGTCTCCGGCGATCCGAAGAAGACACCGATCTTCTCGCGCAGCTGGTTGATGAAGATCATCGTGGTGTTCGTCTGGTTCAGCCCACCGGTGAGCTTTCGCAGAGCCTGCGACATGAGTCGAGCCTGCAGACCCACGTGCGAGTCACCCATCTCGCCCTCGATCTCTGCGCGAGGCACCAGAGCCGCCACGGAGTCGATCACGATCAGGTCGATGGCACCGGAGCGCACGAGCATGTCGGCGATCTCGAGGGCCTGCTCACCCGTGTCGGGCTGCGAGACGAGGAGAGCATCGATGTCGACACCCAGCTTGGCTGCGTAGTCGGGGTCGAGCGCATGCTCGGCGTCGATGAAGGCGGCGATGCCACCGGCGCGCTGGGCGTTGGCGATCGCGTGCAGCGTCAGAGTCGTCTTACCCGAGGACTCGGGTCCGTAGATCTCGACGATACGGCCACGCGGGAGGCCACCGACGCCGAGAGCGACGTCGAGGGCGATGGAGCCGGTCGGGATGACTGCGACAGGGGCGCGCTCATCGCTGCCCAGCCGCATGACGGAGCCCTTTCCGAACTGGCGGTCGATCTGGGCGAGTGCGGTCTCGAGGGACTTCTCGCGGTCAGCGGGTGATGGCATGACGGGCTCCTTATGCTCGCGTGGTGCCGCCTGTAGGCTGTCGCGGTCCTCCCGGATGGGCGGAACTCTCCGACAAGGCGTATGGCTCTTCGGCTTGTGTTCACCGTACGAGGCACCTCGGACATTGAGTCGTCAGCGCCAGGAATCAGGGAGAACAGGATCTCTGAACCACTTGTGCAGAACACTACGCCCTTTTCGAACACATCTTCGATGACACGCCGGATAGGCGTGTTGCGAGACCGAACGCATCGAAGGCGTCAGACGGTCATCTCTTGCGAGGCTCCAGGCGACCTGCGCCATGCCGACGCTCGAGGGGCACGTCTGTCTCTGCGCACAGCGCGAGCCAGATGTCGCGCGGCGGGACACCGGCATCCAGAGCCTCGTCGGCGGTGCGGCCGGAGATCTGGGTCAGGACGAGGTCGCTGACGAGAGACGAACCTCGGCCACCGAATTCCGCGTCGACGGCGCGGAGGAATTCACTGCGACGCATGAAGAGCGGAACCCTCGACGCTCAGCGCAGCGAGAGCTCGGGCTCGACCGAGGCGACGAGGTCGTCGGGAACGACGTCCGGGAACACCTGGATGCCCTCGAGGACGGAGATACGATCTCCGACCTCACGCATGATGATCGAGATGGGAACGTCGAGTGCATCAGCGACAGAGGCGAGGATCTCACTCGACGCCTCTTTCTGACCCCGCTCCACCTCACTGAGGTAGCCGAGCGCCACAGAGGCTTTGCTCGCAACCTGCCGGAGCGTACGCCCCTTCTGCAGTCGGAAGTCCCTCAGCACATCGCCGATTTCCTGTCGTACAAGAATCATCGGAACCTCCTCCCAGATCGTCTTCTCGAGGTCTCCCTCAAGGAGATCGCCAGTCTAGTCCTACCGACCTTCACAAAATCTACCTTCGCACGCTGTGCTTTCGGTGTGAGCACATCGATGACAACGGAACTCATCGCTCACCTATTCCCGGACGAGTCGAAGAAGCAGCGCGAGCGTCGCGTCGACCGTCTGCAGGCGGATCTCTGCGCGGTCGCCGCCGAACGCATGAGACTCGGTCTCCGAGGTGATCGGCGTCACGACGGCGATATGCACCGTGCCGACGGGCTGGCCGTCCGGCGACCCTGGCCCGGCGATCCCGGTCGTCGCGACTCCGACGTCAGCGGGACGCCCATCGACACTCACCGCAGTGCGCACCCCGTCGGACATCTGTCGAGCGACCTCGGGATGCACAGGACCGTGAGCGGCGAGCAGGTCGTCGTCGACGCCGAGCAGACTGTGCTTCACCGGAGTCGCGTACGCCACGACCGCACCGAGCAACGACGCGGACGCCCCGGAGACGGAGACGATCTCGGCAGCCACGGCACCCCCGGTCAGCGACTCCGCCACGCCGAGAGTCCACCCTCGGTGTACGAGCGCGTCGAGAGCCTCTGAAGCGACGGTCACGACTGCCGAGAGCCTCGCACCTGCGCGACGATGTAGTCGATCCCGCTCGCGACGGTGAGTATGAGCACGGCGATCATCAGGAACGCCGTCACGATGACCCACGGCCCCAGCCCGATGATGACGTGCAGCGGGAGCAACGCCCAGGAGAGCGCGACCGCCTGCACCGCAGTCTTCACCTTGCCCATCCAGGCCGCTGCGACCACATGCTCCTTCGCGACGATGAGCCGATGGACGGTGATACCGACCTCACGGATCAGAATCACGATGACCAGCCACCAGTTCAGTTCGCCCAGCACCGCGAGACCGACGAAGCCCGCGCCGGTGAGCAGCTTGTCGGCGATCGGATCCCAGAGTTTGCCGAAGTCGCTGACGATGTCGAATCTGCGGGCAAGGTAGCCGTCGACCCAATCGGTCGAGATCGCGACGATGAAGAGCACCGCCGCGATCCATCGCATCACGAGGTCGTCGACGCCGTATGTCCCGCCGATGAGGAGAAGGACGAAGAAGATGACCGCGAGCGGGATTCGTGCGACGGTGATCGCATTGGGAAGCTGCCGGGGAATCGCCATCAGTCGCGCCCCGTCAATCCCCAGGCGTCTTCGTCGCCGTCTCCGTCGGCTTCGACGACCGGCAGCCCCTGGAACTGGGCTTCGACCGGATCGTGCGGTGCTCCCGCGGCAGTGGCCGACTGAGGTGGCGCCGCCGTCGGCTTCGCCGGGACGTCATCTCCGCGAAGCTTCGCCATGACCTGCGGGAGCTGCTCGGCCGTGGCCAGCACATCGCGCGCCTTGGATCCTTCGGAGGGTCCGACGATCTCGCGCGACTCCAGCAGATCCATCAGTCGACCGGCCTTCGCGAAGCCGACGCGCAGCTTGCGCTGCAACATCGAGGTCGATCCGAACTGCGACGACACGATCAGTTCGGCGGCGGCGAGGAGGAGCTCGAGGTCGTCTCCGATGTCCTCGTCGACCTCCTTCTTCTTGGCCGGCTCCATCGCCTCCTGCACGTCTGCACGGTAGTCGGGGCGCGCCTGACGCGTGACGTGCTTCACGACCGCGTCGATCTCCTTCTCGTCGACCCATGCGCCCTGCAGACGGAACGGCTTCGATGAGCCCATCGGCGAGAACAGGGCATCGCCCTGACCGATGAGCTTGTCTGCGCCGGGGCTGTCGAGGATCACGCGACTGTCGGTGACACTGGTCACAGCGAACGCGAGACGCGACGGCACGTTGGCCTTGATGAGACCCGTGACGACGTCGACGCTCGGCCGTTGAGTGGCGAGGACCAGATGGATGCCGGACGCACGAGCGAGCTGCGTGATCCGCACGATCGAATCCTCGACGTCCCGCGGGGCCACCATCATCAGGTCGGCGAGCTCGTCGACGACCACGAGGAGGTACGGGTAGGGCTTGAGCACGCGCTCACTCCCGACCGGCAGCTCGACCTCGCCCGCGCGTACTGCTCGGTTGAAGTCATCGATGTGACGGAATCCGAACGACGCGAGGTCGTCGTACCGCATGTCCATCTCCTTCACGACCCACTGCAGCGCCTCGGCCGCCTTCTTCGGATTCGTGATGATGGGCGTGATCAGGTGCGGAACGCCCGCATAGCTCGTGAGCTCGACGCGCTTCGGGTCGATCAGGACCATCCGGACGTCCGTCGGACGTGCCCGCATGAGCAGGCTCGTGATCATCGAGTTCACGAAGCTCGACTTTCCGGAGCCGGTGGAACCCGCGACCAGCAGGTGAGGCATCTTCGCGAGGTTCGCGATGACGATGTTCCCGCCGACGTCCTTGCCGACGCCGATGGTCATCGGGTGCGTGCTCTTGTGTGCGGCCGGGGACCGCAGCACGTCGCCGAGCGCGACCATCTCCTTATCTGCGTTGGGGATCTCGATGCCGATGGCGCTCTTGCCGGGGATCGGCGAGAGGATGCGCACGTCGTTGGACGCGACGGCATAGGCGAAGTTGTTGCTCAGCTGGAGGATCTTCTCGACCTTGACGCCGTGTCCGACCTCGACCTCATACTGCGTGACCGTCGGGCCCCGCGAGAAGCCGGTCACCTTCGCATCGACCTTGAACTGGGTCAGCACGCTCGTGATCTGCTCGATCACCTTGTCGGTGGCCTCAGACCGGGCGACAGGCGGCGGCCCTTCGACCAGCAGCCCCGGCGACGGCAAAATGTACGGAGTCACGGGCGCCTGGGGCCCCCGCTCCCCTGGTCCGGCAGTCCCGAAGCCGTCGAGTCCCGGCAACTCGGGAACCTCTCCCGTGTCGGACTCGTCGTCGAGGAGCGCCGTGGTCTGCTGCCCTGCCAGGGACTCCGTCACCGAGCGGACGTCGGAGAGCACCTCGGTCGCGGCGTCGTACGGGTCTTCGACCACGACGGCCTGATCGTACGCCGGAGTCGGCTCCGACGTCGTGAGCAGAGCAGTGATGTCGTCGGAGCCGAGAGTCCCCTCGTCGGGGTCTTCTTCACGACCGGTCTTGTTGCGTCGCCACCAGGGCAGGACATCCGGATCGTCGACCTTGTCGGCCTCGTCGATCGCGGCAGCCTCCTTCGCAGGCTTCTCGGCGCGCTCGGCATCGAACATCCACGCGTACAGGTCGCCCAGTCGCTGGCCGATCCGGTTCGGCGGCGTCTTGGTGAGGATCAGCACGCTCAGCCCCGCGAGGAGAGCGAGCACGATGTAGGCGCCCACGGGGGTGAGGTATGAGAGAGGCTCGCCGACCATCCATCCGAACAGACCGCCGGCCTCGCTCAGAGCCGGCATGCCGTCCTTCGGCTGAGCGCGCACCAGCAGCCCTGCCGAATCGGCGCGGCCGGCGGCGATGTGGCAGAAGCCCGCGAGCGTGAGCACGAAGAGGCCGAACCCGATGCCGATGCGGCCGTTGTCGTGCACCGACGACGGATGCCGGAACAGCCACCCCGCGAGCAGCAGGAGCAGCACGGGCATCACGAACGCGACGCGACCGACCAGCAGACCGACCGAGTAGGCGCTGATGTTCGAGGCGACCTCATTGCCGATGAAGAACCATTCGTTCACCGCACCGGCGATCGCGAGCAGCACGAGCAGGAACGGGAAGCCGTCGCGCCGATCGTCCTTCTCGAGAGTCTCGGGACCGAACGCGCGGAAGAGTCCGCCGACGCCGTGGGCGAGACCGCCCCACGCGCGCACGGCGACGGGCGGCTTGTCGAGTTCGTCGATGTATTTCTTCGGCGCAGCCTGAGCCTTCGGAGCGGCCTGCCTCTTGGGGCGAGGCGTGGCGCTCTCGGACGCGCGCGCTGACTTCGTGGTACTCCTGGCCATGGTCTCACGTTACGACCAGAGGCCGACATTCCCCGTAATGACGCGGCATTCCGGAGTCTTCGCCCGGGGTCAGAGGGTGGCGCTCAGGACATCCGATGAACCATCGTGTCGCGGACTTCTCCGGTGTCCGTGACCACGAACCCCTCGGACCGATAGAGCGTTCGTGCGAAGTTGTCGCGTTCGACGCTCAGGCTGATGCGCGGATGCCCCTGCTCTCGTGCGTGCGTCACGAGCCGGCGGAGCAGCAGGCGACCGACACCGTGGGCGCGCCAGATGGGCTGCACGCCGATGATGAGCTCCGGCACCGCCGTGCCGACGAATCCGAACCCGGGGTCGTCTTGCGGGAGCATCCGGTACCAGGCCGCACCGATCGGTCTGTCATCGGAGTCGACCGCGACGAAGCCCGC
>Ga0308166_1004208_pt1 | contig 11661 bp, 9 predicted proteins | sample PhyCR2_2_FD_202137 | JGI IMG/M metagenome (GOLD analysis project Ga0308166, IMG submission 202137) | Phyllosphere microbial communities from UC Gill Tract Community Farm, Albany, California, United States - DLSLCC.R2 | ecosystem: Host-associated > Plants > Phyllosphere > Unclassified | place... | reverse complement strand
GCATGAGCGGCGCCGTCGGCGCGCTGGCCAATGGCCTGGATCCGACGGTCTGTGCACTGGGCGGCTGCCCGACCAACAACACGAGCCACTTTTACCTGGGTCTCGCCGACGGCGGCCTGACCTTCGCTCGCAACGACGGCGGCGCGTTCCTGCTGAAGAGCCTCGACTACGCCTTCGTCGCCCCGACCGGCGGCCAGCCGGACTATTCGTACGGCCAGCTGGTGGTCAGCGGCCTGCTCGCGAACGGCAGCACGATCGGCACGACCTTCAATTTCGCCGGCACCGACAGCAGCGGCAACCCGCTGTTCGACAAGGCCCTGCTGTCCGGCATGTTCGCGAACAGCGCCATGACGAGCGTGACGTTCAGCGCCTGCCTGTTCGACGGTAACGGCGGCTGCAAGGTCGCGGCCGACTACAACGACCAGACGATCTACCAGGCCCAGTTCGCCCTCGACAACGTCGCGCTGGCCGAAGTGCCCGAGCCGGGCAGCCTGGCGCTGCTCGGCCTCGGCGTGAGCGCCCTCGCGCTGCGCCGCCGCAAATCCGCCGCTTCGTCCACCAACGCCTGATCGCCCGGAACCGACCATGAAACTGCGTCCCATCACTTCGGCTGTCCTGTTCGCGCTGACCGTCGCCGCGGCCAGCCACGCCTATGCCGACGGCGAGATCCGCCGCTCCTACATCGTCCAGCTGGCCGACAAGCCGGTCGCCACCTACACGGGTGAAGTCAGCGGCCTGCCGGCCACCAAGCCGGCCGCCGGCCAGCGCCTGAACGTCGACGCCACCAACGTCCAGAACTACATCGGCTACCTGCAGACCAAGCAGGCCGACGTGCTTGCCACCGTCAGCAAGGCCCAGGTCACCAACGAATACAAGGTCGTGCTCAACGGCTTCGCCGCGATGCTGACCGACGACGAAGTCCGCGCCCTGAAGAAAAACCCGGGCGTCGCCAACATCTCGGCCGACTCGATCCTGCAGCTCGACACCAGCTTCACCCCGACGTTCCTCGGCCTGGACAAGCCGGGCGGCCTGTGGGACCAGCTGGGCGGCCAGGACAAGGCCGGCGAAGGCATGATCATCGGTATCGTCGACGGCGGCATCTGGCCGGAGCACGACAGCTTCGCCGACCGTGTCGACGCGAACGGCAACCCCAGCCGCAGCGGCAGCAAGCTCGCCTATGACGCCCCGCCGGCCGGCTGGAAGGGCGCCTGCGACGTCGGCGAAGGCTTCTCCGCCAGCGACTGCAACAACAAGCTGATCGGCGCGCGCTACTTCAAGCAGCCGTCGCAGACGCTGCACTGGACCGAATTCCTGTCGGCGCGCGATTCCGTCGCCGGCGCCGAAGGCCATGGCGGCCACGGCGACCACACGGCCAGCACGGCGGGCGGCAATGCCCACGTGACCGCGATGACGAACGGCCTGTCGCTCGGCAAGATCACCGGCATGGCGCCGCGCGCCCGCATCGCCGCCTACAAGGTCTGCTGGACCGACGGCGTGACCGGCAAGAACGGCTGCGCCACGTCGAACAGCGTGGCCGCGATCGAACAGGCGACGAAGGACGGCGTGAACGTCATCAACTTCTCGATCGGCCCGAACGCCGGCGGCGGCGCGTTCAACGAACCGACCGAAGTGGCGTTCCTCGGCGCGGCCGCGGCCGGCGTGTTCGTGGCGGCTTCGGCCGGCAACTCCGGTCCGTCGACGGCACCGGTGGCGCACATCAGCCCGTGGCTGACCACCGTCGGCAACTCGACGCACAACCGCATGTACGTCGGCGACGCCGTGCTCGGCAGCGGCCTGACCGTGACCGGCGCGTCCGGCAACGCCAACACGCCGACGTCCCCGCTGATCCTGGCCAAGGATGCCGGCGCGGCGGGCGTCGATCCGTCCGACATCAACCTGGCGCGCTGCTTCGGCCCGGCCGACGGCGCGGCCACGCTGCTCGATCCGGCCAAAGTCGCCGGCAAGATCCTGGTCTGCGACCGCGGCAACAACGTGCTGGTCAACAAGAGCGCGAACGCGAAGACGGCCGGCGCGGTCGGCGTGATCATCGCCAACGTGGAAGGCGGCGCGACGACGATCCTGAACCAGGCGCACACGGTCTCCACCGTCCACATCACCAAGGAAGACGGCGCCAAGGTCAAGTCGTACTATGCGTCGACCCCGAACCCGACCGCGTCGCTGGGCAACCTGCACGGCGTGATCGACCCGACCGTGCAGGCGCCGGTGATGAACAACAGTTCGTCGCGCGGCCCGAACGTGGCCAACGCCAACATCATGAAGCCGGACGTCACCGCCCCGGGCACCGACATCCTGGCAGCGGTCACCGCCGACCTGACCCGTGCCCAGCGCGACGCCGTCGCGGGCGGCGCACCGGCACCGTCGAAGGATTTCGCGTTCTACACCGGCACGTCGATGGCGTCGCCGCACGTGGCGGGCATCGCCGCGCTGCTGAAACAGCGCCATCCTGACTGGACCCCGGCCGCGATCAAGTCGGCCCTGATGACGACCGCCTACGACACCTTCAGCGATGGCCTGAACGGTTCGGTGAGCTGGGACAGCACCGCCAAGACGACCGGCACGCTGCCGTGGGGCCAGGGTGCCGGCCACGTGGCGCCGTCGGTCGCCGTCGATCCGGGCCTGGTCTACGACCTGTCCGAAGTCGACTACGTCCGCTTCCTGTGCGGCCTGGGCATCACCAACGTGTACGGCCCGGCGGCCTGCACGACCTACGGTTCGATCCAGCCGTACAACCTGAACCTGGCATCGCTGACGGCCGCCAACGTGCTGGGCACGCAGACGCTGACCCGTACCGTGACCAACGTCGGCGGCGGCGCCGCCACGTACACGGTCCAGGCTTCGCTGCCGGGCTTCACGGTCGACGTGCAGCCGTCCACGCTGAACCTGGCGGCGGGCGCGAAGGGCACGTTCACGGTCAAGCTGAGCCGCACCAACGCCCCGGTCAACACCTGGACGTACGGCAAGCTGACGTGGTCCGACGGCACGCACACCGTGCGCAGCCCGCTGACCGCGCGTGCCTCGCTGCTGGCGGCGCTGCCGACGGTCTCGAGCGAAGCGACGGCCGGTACCAAGGTCGTCACGTTCGGCACCGGCTTCGGCGGCGCCATGGGTCTGGCCAAGTCCGGCCTGATCCCGGCCGCCGAGTTCAACGGTTCGATCGTCAAGGCGCCGAATCCGGACAACAGCGTCTGCGCGGCAGGCGGCGGCACGGGCGTCAACGTCCACTCCGTCACCATCCCGGCCGGCACGACGGCAGCCCGCTTCGCCCTGTACGACAGCGACACGCAGGGTGCCGGCACCGGCACGTCCGACCTCGACCTGACGGTGGTGCGCAACGGCGTCGTCGTCGGTTCCAGCGGCACCGAGACCAGCAACGAGATGGTCACGCTGACCAACCCGGCAGCCGGCACGTACGCCGTGTGCGTGATCGGCTACGCGCCGGCCGGCGGCAGCGCCAACTACAAGCTGTCGAGCTGGGTGCTGAGCCCGACCGCGACCGGCGGCAACTTCAAGGCCGTCGCACCGGGCGCCGTCGCCCTGGGCGGCACCGCGTCGGTGGTGATGTCGTGGTCCGGCCTGGCCGTCGGCAAGCGCTACCTGGGCAGCGTGAGCTACCTGCAGGGCGGCACGACGCCGGTCGGCACCACCATGGTGGAAGTCGACACGACCGATCCGATCCCGCTGTTCCAGAACGCCGGCAACAAGCAGGCGAACGCGCAGTAACGCGATGCAGGGCCGCCGCCGGCGGCCCGTGCAAACGACAAGGCCGCGGGCAGTTTGCCGCGGCCTTGTGCTTTTTTCGGCGAAGGGATAGCGTCAGCGCGCGACGGGCGCGCCGGCGCCCGGGCCGTTCGTCGTCGTGCGCAGCACGCAATGGCCGGCGGAGCAGGTCGCGCCCGGATCGAGCGCCATCGAACAGGTCGACATCATGCCCTTCTTCGTGTCCTCGGCGCGGCGCGCGGCCGCGTGTTCGGCCACCAGCGCCCGCAGGCGCGCGCCGTCGTCGTTCTTGCTCGACCACGCGAGATAGCTCTCGGGGCCGCCGCACGCCTTGTTGCCGACGCCGATCGAATGGCATTGAGCGTCCGTGTCGCAGGCGGCGTCGCCGCGCGCGGCCTCGATGCGCGCGAACAGGGCGGCCGTGCCGCCGGCCGCGGCGGCGGATGGCGGATCGGCGGCGTGCGGGGCGTCGCTGCGGCAGGCGCTGCTTGCCAGCAGCAGGGCAAGCCCGGCGAGGCGGGCGAGGGCGCGGGAAGGGAGTCGGATATCCATGACCGCATGATCGCGCGCTCTGCCACGCATGGCAAGGGGCGCACGCCTCGGCGTCATGGCGAAGTCACAATCGGTAGCTACATTGCCATGCATCGACAATGGCCGCGGGCGAGCACGATGGATGGGTGGGGAAGCGCACGGAAGGACGACATGCCGCGGGCAACACGCGAAAGCGGCGCGCCGTGAGCGGCGCCGGCGGGGCGGCCAGGCGCATCCTCGTGCTCAGCGTGCCCGCGGGCGCCGGCCATACGCGCGTGGCCGAGGCGATCCGGGCCGGCGCCGACGGTGCCGCGTCCGGCGTCGAGGTGATCCACCTGGATGCGACGGCGTATGCCACGCGGCGCCTGCGCTTCGTGTATACCGACCTGTACCTGCTGCTCGTGCGGCGCGCGCCCGCGCTGTGGAGCTGGGTGTACCGCTTTACCAACCACGCCGCGCCGGACGGCTGGCTGCACCGGCTGCGCCGCCGCATCGAACGCCGCGAGAGCGCCCCGCTGCTCGACAAGATCGCCGCACTGCGCCCGGACGCCATCGTCTGCACGCATTTCCAGCCGGCCGAGGTGCTCGCGCCCGGCCGCGCGGACGGCAGCCTCGCGTGTCCCGTCTGGGTGCAAGTCACCGATTTCGATTTGCACCGCATGTGGGTGCACCGTCGCATGGCCGGCTATTTTGCCGGCAACGACGAAGTGGCCTTCCTGATGCGCAGGCACGGCATCCCGGCCGACACGATCCACGTCACCGGCATCCCGGTCATGCCGGCCTTCGGACGGCCGCCCGCGCGCGCCGAATGCGCATCGGAACTCGGCATCGATCCCGGCCGCATGACGTTGTTGCTGATGGGCGGCGGCGCCGGGCTGGGCGGCCTGGCCGCGCTGGCCGCGCGCCTGCTGGCCATTCCCGGCAATTTCCAGCTCATCGTGCTGGCCGGCCGCAACGCGCAGGAACTGGTCGCGCTGCAACGCCTGGCCGCCAGCCATCCGGGCCGGCTCGTGCCGCAGGGCTACACGGACCGCGTCGAGCGCCTGATGGCCTGCGCCGACGTCGCGATCACCAAGCCCGGCGGCGCCACGACGGCCGAGTGTCTCGCCATGGGCCTGCCGATGATCGTGAATGCGTCGATTCCCGGACAAGAAGAACGCAATGCCAATTTCCTGCTTGAATACGGGGCTGCGATGCAGGCGCACGATGCGACGTCGCTGGAGTACCGCGTGCGTTACCTGATGGCCCACCCCGACGAACTGGAGCGCATGCGCGCGCGGGCCCGCGCGCTCGGGCGCCCGCACGCGGCCGCCGCCGTCCTCGCCGCTGTCCTGAAGCAACCCGAACCTGCCGATGCCCCTCTTTGAACTTACCCATGCCGGCCGGTTCGCGGCCACGCTGGCCGCCGTCGTCGTGGCCGCCTATGTCTTCGCCCGCGTCGAAGTCGAGATCGAAGGCGAGGCCGGCTGGGCCGCCAACCTGCCCACGTGGCGCATCGAAGACCATCCGCTGCTCGACATCTTCTGGGGCGGCCGCGCGCTGACCGGCTACCACTTGTGGATGTTCTCGTTCATCGGGGTGATCTTCCATTTCCCGCTGGCCTTCATGGGCCAGTGGTCGCCGGCGCTGGAAGCGCGCGCGCTCGGCGCCGTGATGATGTTCTGGATCGTCGAGGATTACCTGTGGTTCGTCGTCAACCCGGCATTCGGCTGGCGCCGTTTCAAGCGCGAGCACATTCCCTGGCACAAGCGCTGGATCGCCGGCGCCCCCGTCGACTACTGGCTGTTCGGCACCGTCAGCGTGCTGCTGTTCTGGTACGCGTACTAGCCGGCCGCGCGCCCGTACCGGCGCCGCGCTTGCCGTCGAGGTCGAGCGCGTGGCGCACGCGCTGGCACAGTTCGTCCGGCGTGCGCGCGATCACCTCGTGCGGGATCTCGAATTTTTCCGTCAGCCGGTCGTAGTCCTCGAAGCCGTACGACACCATGAACGGATGCATGCCCGTGCCGATCGCGGCCGTGAAGTCCTTGTGTTCGTCGCCGCAGACGTAGGCGCGGGCCGGGTTGATGCCGAACTGTTCGCGGATGGCGCGGAACTGGCTCGTCTTCTTTTCCGACAGCGGGATGTGGACGAGGAAGTCGAGCGCGTTGATGTCGATGTCGTGGCGCAGGAACAGCTGGCGCAGCGTCTCCAGCGGCTCGTTCGTGATGTTGCGCGTGACCATGCCGACGACGACGTCCGGCGCGGCGACCAGTTCGCGCACGAGGTCGGGAATGCCGTCGTACATCGCTGCTTCCTGGCGATAGACTTCCGTCAGGCTGTCCACCAGCCGCGCGCGGCTGTTCTTGCGCAGGTTTTTCTTGATGATCGACGGAAATTCCTTCAACCCGCCGAGGTACTTGAACAGGTTGTGGCGTTTCTGGAACCGGGCTTCGTCGCCGATGTCCAGCCCGTGCCGCGAGAAGGCGGCTTCGATGGCGGAAAAGGCGTCGACCGTGGTGCCGTCCGCATCGAGGATCAGGAGCCGCTTTCTGGATTTGTACATGAAGGTCGTACCGGGATGACGTTGCCGCATCATACTCACGGGCATGTTACCGGCGTATGACAGGTCGGCCGCTGGCGCGCCGGCATCGTCGTCGTCGTCATCACCGCCGCCAGAACAGCGCAAACGCCAGCGCGCCGAACAGGCACCACTTGAACACGTAATACACGTTGCGGTGCCATGCCCGCGGTCTCAGTCGAACCGTCCGGACAGGCGCCGACCGGCGACCTGTTCAATCGCGGCAGCCGCAGCCAGCACGGTCCCGTCCGCGCCTGACATGACATGGCGAGCACCGTGACGCCGAAAGGCTGGCCATCGTGCGGATGGCGGTCGAGCAGGTCCGCACGCCGCGCGCATCGGCGCATCGCTGTCGCTGCGCAACCGGCCAGGCGGGGGATTCGAGGTCAGGCTGGACCTCGGGCGTGGCAAGACCGCGCGGCGGTGGCCGCCAATGCGGTGGCGTTGGCGTGACCGGCTGGGCCAGTCATAATGCGGCGGCCGTTCACAGCCATCGCACCAGCTGCACCTCACGTCTTGTCGGCCGGCCTAACGCTTTGCATGACCTTTGTCATGTCAGCCGGAAGCGCGCCATTGGACGCCGCAACGCCCTGCATCGTCCGCAGCCAGTTCAGGTCGCGGCCCCGGTTGCGACAAAGCATTGTGTCGATCTGGCGTAGCAGGGTGGACGCCTGTGCCCAGGAGATGAGAACGTCGAGATGCGTGTGCCGATTCACGATCTTCGGTGCCGCATATCCCATTCTTTCCACTGTGCGGCCGTCCAGGTCGCGCATGAGGATTTCGAAGAACAGCCAATATTCGCAACTGTCGCTCGCGTGGAAGATGGCTGCGAGCGAACCGCCGTCGCGCATCATCTCGACGCTATCGACGATGGCAATTCGTGGAAACATGGAAAGGTGTCGTGCCGCGGAAATAGTGGATTGAGTTGCCTGTCGACGGGGGCAAGCGCCGATTACCAGTTCGGTGGCACCGGTTTGCGGCCATGCGCAAATTCTTCGTCATCGATATTTTCGAGCCGCGAGTACTCGTCTTCCAACAGCCATTCCCTCGCTTCGTCGACACATGCAAACGCATGCGTCCTGCCGTCGCAATCAAGAACCGTTGCCTTCCCCGACGCTTCAATGTTCAAGCGGGCCCAGAGTTCGCATTCCGGCAAGGCTGAATAGTCGAGCCACCACGACACTGTTGCAATTTCCATGTTCTCTCCCAGGCCAGCGGCGGCCGTGCACAAAGCGCCCAGTGTACGATCCCGTTGTGATCATGCCAAGCAGTGCTACGACCGCGTTCTGCGCGGCGTGCCTCTACCGTGCGTTCATCCGCGCGCGCCTGTGTTGAAATGACGCGTCGCCGGCCCGGCCGGCAGAGCGAAGGGAGCGAGCAACCATGACGGACGAATTCAAGGCGGGCGACAAGGTCGAGTGGCACTCGTCGCAAGGTACGGTGCGCGGCACCGTCAAGAAGAAGCTGACGGCGCACACGGCCATCAAGCAGCACGAGGTGGCGGCGTCGCCGGCGCATCCCGAATACCTCGTCGTCAGCGACAAGACGGGCGCGGAGGCAGCGCACAAGGGCAGTGCGCTCAAGAAGGTGAGGTAGACAACGCCACGGCACTTGGGTCCCTGCCTGCGCAGGGACGACGTGTCCATGGTGCATCCGCGCGGGGCGCATGCGGAAAGCGGACCGGTCGCCCGGTCCGCACGGTCCCTTATTTCTGCGTGAAGTCCAGCGCGCCGGTCAGGTCGCCCATCGGCTTGAAGCCGTTGGCCACCAGCTTGCTGTCGCGGTCCACCAGGCCCTGCAGCGGCGCCAGGCTGTAGCGGTGCGTGATCAGGCGCAGGATCGACGCGGTGTCGTACTGCGTGTGGTCGACGTAGCCCTTCTTCGCATACGGCGACACGATGAGCGCCGGGATGCGGGTGCCCGGGCCCCAGCGGTCGCCCTTCGGCGGCGCCGCGTGATCCCAGAAGCCGCCGTTCTCGTCGTACGTGATCACGACGACCATGTTCTTCCACTGCGGGCTGGCCTTGAGCTTGTTGATGACGTCGACGATGTGCTGGTCGCCGTCGGCCACGCTGGCGTAGCCCGGGTGCTGGTTCAGGTTGCCCTGCGGCTTGTAGAAGGTGACGGCCGGCAGCGTGCCGGCGGCGACGTCCTTCAGGAAGTCGTTGTCGTAGTCCTTCAGGTGCGCGGCGCGGTTGGCGGCGTTGCTGACCGGGTCGAACGCGGCGTAGTAGTTGAACGGCTGGTGGTGGAACTGGAAGTTCGGGTTCGTGTTGTTGAAGGCGCGGGTCGTGGTCGCCAGCGACGTCGTCGTGTTCCAGGCGCCGGCATACCAGGCCCAGCTCACGCCCTTGGCCGTCAGCAGGTCGCCGATCGTCTTGCCCGTCTGCGGCGGCAGCGTCGTGGCCTTGCCCGTGTCGGCATACAGCCTGGCTGAATCGGTCGCGGCCGGCGCGTTCGAGCTCGGCTGGTACGGCGGCTGCATCGTGTTGACGGCGTAGAACGTGCCGTCGATGGCCGGCGTGATCGTGCCGTCGGCGGCGTACACCGGCGCGCCGTTCAGTACGGTGGACGGCGACGAGGCCGACGGCGTCAGGCGCACGAAGTTGCCGTTCGCGTCGAGGTCGACCTTCGAGATGCTCGGCTTGGCGGCGGCCGTGTCGGCGTTCGGGTAGGTCGGCGCGCATGCGCAGATCAGGTACTGGTGGTTCAGGAACGAACCGCCGAACGCGCCCATGAAGAAGTTGTCGGCCAGGACGTAGTCCTTGGCGACCTGCCACATCGCCATCTTGCTGCCGTCGTAGTAGCCCATCGAGAGGCCGCCGGCGTCGCTGTAGGTCGGGAACTTGTCGTTCGCGCCGCCGTCGATCTGCATCTGGTTGTTGTAGAAGCGGTGCACGAGGTCGCGCGTGACGACGGACAGTGGCAGGTTGAACGTGGCCGGATCGTCGATCTGGAACGGCTTGTTCGGCAGGTTGGCGGTCTGCGCCTGGCTGACGGTCACGCTCTGGCCGGCCGCCGTCATGCCGCCCCAGGTCGGAGGCAGGACGGCCAGCGTGGAACCGTCGACGTCCTTCTGCGGCACGTAGGCGCCGGTCGATGTCGGGTTTACGCCCGGGATGCCGTTGGCGCCCGGGAACAGGCCGTACAGGTTGTCGAAGCCGCGGTTTTCCGCGTAGATCACGACGATGTTGGTGATCTTGTCGAGCGCCAGCCGGTTCTTCAGCGCCTTGGCCACGTCGCCGCCCGTGCCCGCTTCGCCGACGGCTTCGGCGATGCGTTCCAGCGCCTGGTCGCCTTCCGTCTTCAGTGTCGCCTTGATGGCGGCGTCGGTTTCCTTGTTGTGGTCTTCCAGGACCTTGTCCTCGGCCACGCCCAGGCGCGTCGCCAGCGCCTTGCGGGCGGCCGCGAAGTCGCCGCCGTTGTCGTCCATCAGCGCCTGCAGCTCGGTGGAGAGCGCGCTGACCACGCCGTTGGCGTTGCCGGGTGCGCGGAACACCATCGCTTGCGTGACGGCCGTCGCCGTCTTCGTATCCGGATCGTAGCGGGTCGCGTCGGTGCCGATCTCGGCCACGATCGCACCCGTGCCGGCCAGCCTGAAGGCGCCGTTGTCGTCGGTGTAGGTGTTCGTCTCGCCCGCATCGCAGCGGCCGTTCGTGTTCGCGTCGATGCAGACCTTCGCATGGCGGAAATAGCTGCCGGTGACGACGCCGCTGGTGGTCGCGGCGGGAGTGCCGCCGTTGCTGTCGCTGCCGCACCCGACGATGCCGGCGGAGAGCAGGGCCGCGGCGATGGGCAGCAAGGTGAGTTTGCGTTTCACGCGATTTCCTTTTTGAGGGTGGTCGAAATGGCGTGGATTCTAGGGAGGGGATATGACAAAAATATGAAAAGAACATTACGAAACATTGCCGTTACATGGACGTTTTGTCATCGTCAAGTCATCGTCCTGTCATATGCGCCGAGCACACTCGGGCCTCCTTTTTTCCTCCGCCGTCCATGCGCCTGGCTCCCGTCCTGCTCGCGCTGCCGACGCTTGCGTTCCTCGCGGGATGCAGCCGGCAGCCCGCTTCCGCCCCTGCCGCTCCCGCTGCCCATGCTGCGCCTGCCGCCGCCGTCCTGCCCGCCAAGGGCAATGTGGCGGCCGCACCGGGCATCTACGGCTCCGCCATCGTCAAGGTGCCGGTGCCCGAGCTGGCCGCGCTCGGCAAGCTGATGTTCTTCGATCCGTCGCTGTCCGCATCGGGCAGGCAGGCGTGCGCGTCGTGCCACGCGCCCGACCGCGCGTACGCGCCGCCCAACCGGCTGTCCGTGCAACTGGGCGGCAAGGATCTGCACGCGACCGGCACGCGCGCGGCGCCGTCGCTGCGCTACGTGCAGAACGTGCCGCCGTTCACCGAGCACTTCTACGACAACGACGGCGACGACAGCAAGGACCAGGGCCCGACCGGCGGCCACGACTGGGATGGCCGCGCCGATTCGAGCCACGAGCAGGCCCGCGGCCCGCTCCTGTCGCCGGACGAGATGGGCAATGCCAGCACCGTCGAGGTCGTCGAGCGCGTGCGCAAGTCCGCCTACGCCGACCGGTTCCGCCGGGCGTTCGGCGCCGACATCTTCGCGCGTCCGCTCGATGCCTTTGCCGCCGCGTCGATGGCGCTCGAAGTGTTCCAGGAGACGCCCGCCGAGTTCTACCCGTACACGAGCAAGTTCGACGCCGTGCTGCGCGGGCAGGCGCAGTTCGACAAGCAGGAAGCGCGCGGGCTGGCGCTGTTCAACCGCGCCGACAAGGGCAATTGCGCGTCCTGCCACATCAGCGAAGTGAAGTCGGGCGCGTTCCC
>Ga0308166_1004206_pt1 | contig 11664 bp, 12 predicted proteins | sample PhyCR2_2_FD_202137 | JGI IMG/M metagenome (GOLD analysis project Ga0308166, IMG submission 202137) | Phyllosphere microbial communities from UC Gill Tract Community Farm, Albany, California, United States - DLSLCC.R2 | ecosystem: Host-associated > Plants > Phyllosphere > Unclassified | place... | reverse complement strand
AAATGCACCCGGTAGGTGCCGAGAGGGAACACCTGATGCGTGCGGACGGCGTCGTCGTAGACGCGGACGTGTCCGCCCGTCTCGATGTAGGTGCTGGTCAAGGTACTCCTCCTTCGCTCCCCGTTGTAGATATCGGTCGAGATCGACGAGCCGTAAGGCGAGTGTGGAGTGATTTTCGCAGTACCCTGAGCGGATAGCGGACGTGGGGACGTCCGGGGTCTGGGGGCCGTCATGGGTGGGAACGCAGGTGTGGAGCGGCCGGTCGACGGTTCGATCGTCCTCGTCGTCGAGGCGGCGCCTCAGGGACTGATGCAGTACACGCTCGATCCGGACGCCCGACAGCCCGTCTGGCGCGTCGTCCTCATCGCGCATGACGACGCGGTGATCGGCACTGCGACGTCTCCCGAGCAGACCGCCGATCTGCTCGTTCGGGGCAGCGTCGAGTGCATCCGGCGGGATGTCCCGAGCCTCGACGTCGGCGGACTGACGATGCGCCCCGAGGTCGGACCGCACGACAATGCCCAGATCGTGGCTGCGGGGGACGCACGGTTCCTGCGGTCCGAGTGGAACGCGGTCGTCCGCGAGGTCGAGCAGGAGGCCGACGGGGCGTAGCTCGAGCCCGTCAGCCTTCGACGAGATACGCGTTCACCAGCAGCGATCCGCGGATGTCACGCAGGGACTCGATCACGCGCTCCACCCCGCGCGCCGTCACGGAGGGCATCTGCAGATCGTGCGGACCCAGCGGTTCCAGCCTCCCCGTGCGGATGCGGATGACTCCCCACCCGGCGGCTCGCAGAGCCCGATCCTTGCGCAGGTCGGCGTCCTGACGCTTGCCGACGTGCTCGAGACCGTGTCGGCCGACCGTGTCGTACTCGAGCGCGACCCGCAGCTCGGGCAGGAGGATGTCGGGCCACACCTCGGTGTGGCGGAAGAACGGCCGGTAGACCTTGACGGCGTTGACCCCCGTGCTGAAGCGGAGTCGGGATCCGAGCATCGCCCGCAGCTTCGCCTCGGCGGCGGATGCCGGTGCGGGAGCGCACACGCTGGTGAACGCCTCGCCGGCCGGGAGGTCGGGGGTCTTCGCGCACAGCGTCGTGGGCGGCTTCGGTCGTCTCGGAATGGCGCGGGCTTCGCCGAGGATCACCGGCTGCGGTCGGGCGAGCGCTGAGCATTCCGGACACCAGGAGGACTGTCGACGAACCCGCCCAGGGCGCTCGCGCTGCTCGGTGGGCGTCGCCGCGAAGCGGTGACCCACGCGGCATTCCCAACAGAGCAGCACGTCGGCCGCGAGTGGCACCTGCGACAGCGCGATGCCGTGATTGAGCTCGGGGTGGTACTGGCGGATCAGCTCGGGATACGCGGCCCAGGCCGCACGGTAGGTGCCCTTCTCGTAGGGCACGTCGCGTCCGCGCGAGAACTGGCGTCTCGCCCACCACGACTGCACGGGTTCGGTCACGTGAGGACGCTACTCGCAGCCGCCGACATCGCGGGGGAGGGCCGGACGTGACAGACTCACGGAGACGGACGAGTCCGGGACACGGGCAGAGGGAGCAGTCATGGCGCAGCGGATCGTGATCAGCGGTGCATCGGGTCTGATCGGCACGGCGCTCGCTTCATCGCTTCGCGCCGACGGCTTCGAGGTGACGACCCTCGTGCGCCGAGCACCTCGCGTGCCCTCCGAGGTGGAGTGGTCGCCGGGTGAGCGCGAGCTCGACCCCGACGTGCTGGCGGGGGCGGACGCCGTCGTCTCGCTCGGCGGCGCGAGCGTGGGCCGACTTCCCTGGACGCGCAGGTATCGCCGCGAGCTGGTCGAGTCCCGCCTCACGACGACCCGCACGCTCGCGACGGCCGTGCGCACGCTGCGCGACGACGCGCCGGCGTTCGTCTCAGCATCCGCGGTCGGCTATTACGGCTCGGCGCCGGGGGAGACCCTCACCGAGGAGTCGCTCGCGGGTGACACGTTCCTCGCGCAGCTCTGCGTCCGTTGGGAGCAGGAGGCGCAGCGCGCGGGGGAGCACACCAGGGTCGCGCTCCTGCGCACGGCGCCGATCATCCACCGCCAGGGAGTGCTCAAGCCGCTGATCCAGCTGACCAGATTCGGTGTGGCCGGTCCGATCGGCCCGGGCTCGCAGATCTGGCCGTGGATCTCGCTCGACGACGAGGTGCGCGGCATCCGGCATGTGATCGACGCCCGCCTCGACGGACCCGTCAACTTCACCGGTCCCACGCGGGCGTCGGCGAACGACATCGGTCGGGCGCTCGCGAAGCGGATGCGTCGCCCGTTCTGGATTCCCGCGCCCAGCTGGGCGCTCCGTTTCGCGCTGAGCCGAGCCGCCGCCGACTCGCTGCTCCTGTCGGATGCGGATGTGCGACCGACGGCGCTCGAGAGGTCGGGCTTCGAGTTCACGCACACGACTGCGCAGCAGGCGGTCGACGCGGCGCTCTGATCGCACCGGGTGACCGCCGTGGCTGTGCTCAGTGCCCGTGCGGATCGCGTCGATTGAGCGTCTCCACAACGTGGGAGTAGTCGCCCCGTGCTTCGCCGTAGCGCAGGAACTTCACGTTCTCGACCTGGATCTCGGTCGCGTCCGGCTGGGTCTCGATGAGCCCGATGACCTCGTCGACGAAGGCCTCGAGGGGCATCGCGAAGTCACTGGACTCCTGACCGGGCATGAGCGACGTCCGCACCGACGGCGGCTCGAGTTCGAGCACGTCCACGGTGCTGCCTTCGAGTTGCAGACGCAGCGACTCGCTGAGCATGTGGATGGCCGCCTTCGTGGCGTTATACGTCGGGGTCACCCGCAGGGGTGCGAACGCCAGACCAGAGGAGACGGTCATGATCGTCGCGTCCGGCACAGCGCGCAGATGCTCGATGAATGCGGCGATGAGACGGATCGGGCCGAGCAGGTTGGTGGTGACGGTCGCCTCCGCGGTGTCGAGGAACCCGGCAGGAGTGGTCCAGTCCTCGGTGCGCATGATGCCCGCCATCGTGACGACGACGTTGAGACTCGGGTGATCGGCGATCACGGTCTGCGCCGCGGTGCGGATGCTGTCGGCATCCGTCGTGTCGATGCTGACCGTGTCGATGCCGGGGTTCGCTGCGGCGATCTGCTCGAGCAGCTCGGTGCGGCGTCCGCCGACGATGACCGTGTTGCCGCGCTCGGCGAACCTCCGAGCGAGCGCGAGTCCGATGCCGCTGGTCGCCCCGGGGATGAAGATGGTGTTTCCGCTGATGTTCATTCCTTCACTCTTCGATCTCTCGCGTCGGCTCACCAGAGATCGGTCATCCAGGGATCGGCGATCCCTGGATCACCGAGGGCCCGCACGGGATACTCGAGGGGTGGACAGAGAAGCACTGGCCGAGTTCCTCGTGCGGCGCAGGGAGCAGCTGACGCCGTCGGACGTCGGTCTCGGCACCGGAGCGCGGCGGCGCACCCCGGGTCTCCGCAGAGAAGAGGTCGCACAGCTCGCGGCGATGTCGACCGACTACTACGCGCGTCTCGAGCAGCAGCGAGGGCCGCAACCGAGTGTGCAGATCCTCGGATCACTGGCGAGGGCGCTGCGGCTCACTCCGGATGAGCGCGACTATCTGCACCGCATCTGCGGGCACAGCGCGCCTGATCGCACGATGTTCACCGACTATGTGCACCCCGGCATGCTGCGGGTCCTGGACCGCCTCGACGACACACCGGCCTTCGTGGTCTCGGTGCTCGATGAGGTGCTCATCCAGAACGATGCCGCGCGCGCCCTGCTCGGTGACGCGAGCGGCCTGGAGGGCATCGAGCGCAGTGGGATCTACCGATGGTTCGCTCACCCCGACGACGAGCGGGGCCGCTACCCGCTGGAGGATCACCCGCGCCACAGTCGGGTGCTCGTCGCGTCGTTGCGCGCCGCCTACGGAGCGCTCGGCGAGCGCTCGCGGGCGGGCGACATCGTCCGGGATCTCTCGTCTCGAAGTGCCGAGTTCGTCGAGCTCTGGGACGTGCACGAGGTACGCAGACGCTTCGAGGATCGCAAGGTGCTCATCCATCCGGAGATCGGGCCGATCGAGGTCGACTGCCAGGCGCTGTTCACCGAGGACGAGTCCCAGGCTCTCATCGTGCTGACCGCCGCGCCGGGCAGCGACGCCGAGAGCAAGCTCGAACTCCTCAGAGTGCTCGGGACGCAGCGGGTCTGATGGGCACCCAGCATGCCACGCGGCTGCGGTAGGCCGCGAAGTCGGACCCGAAGCGAGACTCCAGGTCGGCCTCCTCGAGGGGGCGGACGACCGTGTTCCAGAGGATCGATCCGAACAGCGAGTACGCGACGACCATCCACGATCCGAGCAGGAGACCGACAGCGACGCCCTGGGCGATGCCGGCCACGGCCATCGGGTTGCGCACGTAGCGGTAGGGCCCGGTGACGACGAGTCGGTGCGCCATCTGCGACGGCAGCGGTGTGCCCTCGCCCTTCACCGACATCGACACGGCCGACCAGATCCCCAGCGCGGTCGCGCAGACGAGCAGCACGCCCCCGGCGATCCGCACGCCGAGAGGGATGTCGATGCGGAGCATCCAGCGCGCCTCGACGAGCGACACGACGACGGGTATGACGAGGAGGAAGGTTCCCCAGAAGAAGAGCGTCTGCATGCCGGTGCGGGCGAGCAGCCGCCCGGTGCCGACCCGGTCAGCGGACCGGAACGAGAGCGGGCCGGCGACCATCCACTCCACCGGAGCCCTGCCGAGGAGCAGGATGATCGCCGACACGATGCTCGCACCCGCGGCGATGACCATCAGCAGAGCGCCCCATCCGCCGAGCGAGGTGAGCGTGGCGTAGACGCCCATCGCCGCTGCCACCAGCGCCGTCCACGGGGCGACCACCCACACAGCCCAGCGGATCCCGGCGGCGACCAGAGCGGACGCGACCACGAAGAGCGGGATGTCGAGCATCGCCACGACTGCGACCGGAAGGTCTCCGAGCGTGGCGCGACGGACCACGTCCGAGAAGGGGACGGCGATCCACCAGAGCGCTCCTGCGAGGGACTGGAGGGCGAAATACACCCGCGCCGTCACCGGAGTGATGCGGATACCTGCGACGACGGGCATGGCCGCCAGTCTACGAGCGAGTTCCGATCACGACTCCTCGTGCGTCGCGGGGTCGGCGTCGAAGAGGCGGCCGTCGGGCCGTCCGAGCGCGGTGATGGCCTCGACCTCGGCGGCGGAGAGCACGATCTCGCCCGCGGCGAGATTCGACGCCTGATGCTCGAGAGACGACGCCTTCGGGATCGCGACGGTCTCGCGGGCGACATGCCAGGCGAGCACGGTCTGCGCAGGAGAGATCCCGTGCGCGGCGGCGACCTCGCCGATCACCGTCTCCTGGATCAGCTCCCGGGCTCGTCCCAGCGGGCTCCAGGCCTCGGTGAGGATCCCGTGTTCGCGGTGATAGGCGAGCTGCTCGTCCTGCGGGAAGTACGGGTGGACCTCGATCTGGTTCACGACAGGGCGCACGCCGGTCTCGCGCTCGATGCGCTCCAAGTGCTCGGGGAGGAAGTTCGAGACGCCGATCTGCCTGACCGTCCCGCGCTGCTGTGCCTCGACCAGTGCCTCCCACGCCTGCACGTACTCGTCCTGGTGCGGGTTCGGCCAGTGGATCAGGTGCAGGTCGATCGCGTCGACGCCGAGACGCGAGCGGCTCTCCTCGATGCTCGTGCGGGCCTTCTCGCGCGGGTGATGACGACCAGGAAGCTTCGTCGTGACGATGATCTCGGCGCGGTCGACGTCGGCTGCGCGCACGCCGCGACCGACGGAGCCCTCGTTCTCGTAATTGAAGGCCGAGTCGACGAGACGGTAGCCCGCACTGATCGCTGTCGTCACAGAATCGGCTCCCGCATCGCCGTCGAGGGCATAGGTGCCGAGGCCGAGCGCGGGAAGACTGAAGCCGTTGTGTGCGGTGAATCGAGGAAGAGCAGTCATGCCGCCAGCGTACGCTGATGCCATGACGGGAGCGCGAAGTGCGGCGATGGATGACGGCGGCGTCCCCGGTGATGCGAGCCGGTGTCCGTGTGGTTCGGGCGACGTCTTCGGCGCATGCTGCGGACCGCTGCTGGCCGGGTCTCCCGCCCCGACGGCCGAGCGTCTGATGCGTTCGCGCTTCACGGCCTTCGCCCTGCACGATGCGCCGTACCTCCGTGCCAGTTGGCACGAGTCGACGCGCCCGGCGACGATCGGCTTCGACGATGACCTCGTCTGGAAGAGGCTCGTGATCGTCGATCGCGTGGCGGGCGGTCCGTTCGACCGTGAGGGCATCGTCGAGTTCGAGGCGTTCTTCCGAGAAGGGGCAGAACGCGGCTCGTTGCGCGAACGCAGCCGCTTCGTGCGCGAGGGCCGATCGTGGCTGTACGTCGATGGCCAGGTCGGGTGATGCACGTGACCGCGCAGCGACTAGATTTGAGAGCGTGAACGCCAGCCCAGAACACCAGCGCATCCTGCTCGACGTCGCCGACCTGGACCGGCGCATCGCGCAGGCGGAACGCGCACGCACCAAGCCCGCGCAGGCGGCTCGGATCGCCGAGCTCGTCGCGATCCGCCAGGAGCAGCTCCGCGAGCTGACCAGTCTGACCGGCACGCGTGACGACGTGCGCACCGAGCTGACGCGACTCGAGTCCGACGTGAAGCTCGTCGAGCAGCGTCGGGCCCGCGATGCGGACCGTCTCGCCGTCGCGACCAACTCCAAGGACGCACAGGCCCTCGAACACGAGATCGCGAGCCTCACGAAGCGACAGAGCGACCTCGAGGACATCGAGCTCGACGTGATGGGACGAGTCGAGGATGCCGATGCGGCGGTCGCCGCCCAGCAGGCTCTGCTGGCGACGACAACCGCCGAGGGGTCGGCGCTCACCGCACAGGCCAAGGCCGACGTCGCGGCTGCCACCGAGCTCGGCGCCCAGTTGACGCGAGACCGTGCGGCCGTGACCGCGGAGGTTCCGGCACAGCTTCTCGCTGAGTACACGCGTCGTGCCGCCAACAGTGCTGGCGCTGCTCTGCTCACTCGCGGCACCTGCGAGGGCTGCCGCATGCTTCTTCCCAGCACCGACCTGAACGACATCCGCAATGCGGCGGACGACCTGGTGGTCTCGTGCCCCGAGTGCGGCTGCATCCTCGTCCGCACCGAGGAATCCGGGCTGTGATCTCCGCGCCGCGCGCGCGACGGCGGTGAGCCCGCGGCAGCATACCGAACGCCGTGTGGCGTTGATCGCCCGAGCCGGCGGATACACGGCGGTGGAACTCGACGCGGACGATTCCGAGATCGGGCGCGTCGAACTCACCGCGGCAGAGATGCCGGTGTGGGTGTCCGAGCAGGAGGAGGCGAATGCGCCGCGCTGGGTGATCCGCAGCGCCCGTGAGATCTATCCCGTGCTGCTCGATGCCGGGGTGCTGCTCGGTCGCTCGCACGACCTGCTGCTCTGCCACGCGATCCTCCGAGACACCGACAAGGTGGCGAGACCTCTCGCGCCGTCCTCGTCGTGGGTGCGGCGGGAACCCGTCGACGAAGCGCCGGCTCTCTTCGACGTCGTCGAGGAGAGCGAGTCCGGTGATCACGTGGGAGACGCGCTCGAGCAGTATCGCGAGCAGCGCCGAGTGCTGCGCGACGGCAAGGACGGGCGTCTGACGCTGCTCACGTCCGCGGAGTCCGCGGGCGGATTGATCGCCGAGGAGATGCGCGTCGCGGGTCTGCCGTGGGACGAGGCGGTGCACGACGCGATCCTCACCGAGATCCTCGGCACGCGACCTGCCGCAGGGGGCCTGCCCAGCCGGATGGTGGCGCAGGGCGAGCGGGTGCGGGCGATCCTCAGCGACCCGACCGTGAATCTCGAGAGTCAGCCCAAGCTCCTGCGAGCCCTGCACCGGGTGGGCGTGCAGGTCGAGTCCACGAGTCGGTGGGAGCTCGCGCAGCACAGCCATGCCGTCGTCGAGCCCCTGCTGGCGTACAAGAAGCTGTCACGCCTGCTCAGCGCCAACGGGTGGGCCTGGCTCGCCGAGTGGGTGCACGACGGCCGCTTCCGGCCGATCTACATCACCGGTGGTGTCGTGACAGGGCGCTGGGCGTCGGCCGGCGGCGGTGCGCTCCAGCTGCCGCGCAACCTCCGCGCGGCCGTGCGCGCAGACGAGGGATGGACGCTCGTCGTCGCCGATGTCGCGCAGCTGGAACCGCGGATGCTCGCGGGCATGGCGGGCGACCGGGCGATGGCGAAGGCCGCCCAGGGCAAGGACCTCTACGCCGGTGTCGTGGAGTCCGGTGCCGTCGCCAGTCGCGAAGAAGCGAAGTACGCCGTCCTCGGCGCGATGTACGGGGCCACCACCGGCGACAGCGGGCGCCTGGTCCCGCGCCTCCGCAAGGTGTATCCGCGGGCCATGGCCCTGGTCGACAAGGCCGCGCGCTTCGGGGAGGACGGGGGAGTGGTCTCGACCTGGCTCGGTCGCTCCTCGCCGCGTCCCTCGACGGAGTGGGAGGCCATGCAGGCGCAGGCGACGGATGCCGATGCCGAACCCGCAGACGTCGCGCTGGCCAGGCGTCGTGCGCGGGACTGGGGCCGGTTCACCCGCAACTTCGTGGTGCAGGGCACAGCGGCCGAATGGTCGCTGATCTGGCTGGCCGAGATCAGACACCGCCTGCAGGCGCTCCCCGAGGCAGAGCGACCGGCAGCGGCATCCGGAGTCTTCGGTTCACGCGCGCACCTCGCGTTCTTCCTGCACGACGAGGTCATCCTGCACGTGCCGGCCGAGCAGGCGGAGGCGGCGGCGGATGCCGTGCGCGAAGCCGCGGCGGTCGCCACCCGGCGGCTCTTCGGCGGCTTCCCGATCGATGTGCCGCTGGACCTGCGCATCGCGGAGTCGGCCGAGAAGTAGTCGCGCTCCGACGTAGACTGGGACTGCGAATGGGTCGACTGGACGGCCGCGTGGCGGGTGACCGCACCGAGGAACGTCCGGGCTCCTCAGGGCAGGACGGTGGGTAACGCCCACCCGGAGCAATCCGCGAGAAAGTGCCACAGAGAGCAGACCGCCCCGCAAGGGGTAAGGGTGAAAGGGTGGTGTAAGAGACCACCGGGGGCCATGGTGACATGGCCCGCCAGGTAAACCTCGTCCGGAGCAAGGTCAGACAGAGGATGTTGACGCGGCTCGCCGAGTCCTCGGGTAGACCGCTAGAGTGCCACGGCAACGTGTCGCCGAGAGAGATGGCCGTCGAAGGGGCGAAGAACCCCGGAACAGAACCCGGCGTACAGGTCGGCCCATTCGCCCAGACATGCAGAAGGCCCCGCTGATCCAGCGGGGCCTTCTGAGCGGTCGAGGGCCTTCAGTCGCCGGCGAGTGACGCCGCGCCGATGATGCCCGAGTTGTTGCGGTGGATCGCCGGGACGATCGGCGTCTTGAGGTCGAGCAGCGGCAGGAAGTCTCCGGCGTTCTTCGACACGCCGCCGCCCACCACGAACAGGTCGGGACTGAACAGGAACTCGATGTGCGAGTAGAACTTCTGCAGACGCTCTGCCCAGTCGGCCCAGCTGAGTCCCTCGCGCTCGCGCGCCGAGGTCGCGGCGTAGGTCTCGACGGACTCGTACTTGCCGAAGTTCAGGTGACCGAGCTCGGTGTTCGGCAGCAGCACGCCGTCGTAGAGGAATGCCGATCCGATGCCGGTGCCGAGGGTCGTCAGCAGGGTGAAGCCTCGCACGTCCCGAGCCGCGCCGTGGCGAGCCTCGGCGACGCCGGCCGCATCCGCGTCGTTGACGAAGACGATGTTGCGCCCGAGGCCGTCGCGGAAGAACCGCTCGGCGTCGAAGTCGACCCATTCCTTCGAGACGTTGGCGGCAGAGAGCGTCTTGCCGCGCTTGACGATGGCGGGGAACGCCACGCCGAGGGGGAGAGTGGAGTCGTGCACGTCGAGAGTCTTCAGAACCGTCTTCACGGCCTCGAGCACATCCTGCGGTGACGCGCCCTCAGGAGTGGGGACGCGCACCCTGTCGGAGGCCATGATGCCGTGCTCGAGGTCGACAAGACCCGCCTTGATACCCGTGCCGCCGATGTCGACGCCGATCGCTTTTGCCATGGTCGATAGCTTAGCGACCGCCGTCAGCGCCAGTAGGATCGATGACACCACGTGATGAAGGGGATCTGCCATGTCGAACGGCGATGAGAAGTACTGGTACAACCTGGAGACCGGCCAGGTGGAGTTCGGCATGATCTCGCCGTCCGCCGATCGGGTCGGCCCTTTCGACACCGAGCATGAGGCCGCCCATGCCCCGGAGAAGATGCAGGAGCGCTCGCGCGCCTGGGCCGAAGAGGAAGCAGCCGAGAGCGGCTGGGACGCCGGCATCCGCAAGGGCGCAGAGTAACCGTGGACAAGCAGAGGGACTTCGTGCTCCGGACCATCGAGGAGCGCGGCGTCAAGTTCGTGCGCCTGTGGTTCACCGATGTCATCGGCACGCTCAAGTCGGTCGCGATCGCGCCGGCCGAGGTCGAAGGAGCATTCGCCGAGGGAATCGGGTTCGACGGCTCCGCCATCGAGGGGCTCACCCGCAGCTACGAGTCCGACCTGCTCGCGCAGCCGGACCCCACCACCTTCCAGACCCTGCCGTGGCGCGGAGAGATCGACCCCACTGCGCGCATGTTCTGCGACATCACGACGCCCGACGGTCGTCCGGCGGTCTCCGATCCCCGCCATGTCCTCAAGCGCACGCTGGCCAAGGCTGCGGACGCCGGGTTCACGTTCTACACGCATCCCGAGATCGAGTTCTATCTGCTGAAGTCCTCGTCGTTCGGTCCTGAGGGACCGGTTCCGGTCGACTCGGCCGGCTACTTCGACAACGTGCCCGGCGGCACGGCGCACGACTTCCGTCGCCGGTCGGTGCGGATGCTCGAGGACCTCGGGATCTCGGTGGAATTCAGCCACCACGAGGGCGGTCCGGGCCAGAACGAGATCGATCTGCGTTACGCCGACGCGCTGACGATGGCCGACAACGTGATGACCTTCCGCACGGTCATCAAGGAGGTCGCGATCGAGCAGGGCGTGTACGCCACCTTCATGCCGAAGCCGTTGAGCGGTCACCCGGGAAGCGGCATGCACACGCACATGTCGCTGTTCGAGGGCGAGCGCAATGCGTTCTATGAAGAGGGCGCGAAGTACCAGCTCTCGAAGACCGGACGCCACTTCATCGCAGGCCTTCTGCGCCACGCCAACGAGATGGCGGCGGTGACGAACCAGTTCGTGAACTCGTACAAGCGCCTCTGGGGCGGCGACGAGGCTCCGAGCTTCGTCACGTGGGGCCACAACAACCGCTCGGCTCTCGTGCGCGTCCCGATGTACAAGCCGAACAAGGGCGGCTCGTCTCGTGTGGAGTACCGAGCGCTCGACTCCGCGGCCAACCCCTACCTCGCCTACGCGCTCATGCTCGCGGCCGGCCTCAAGGGCATCGAGGAGGAGTACGAGCTGCCTCCCGAGGCCGAGGACAACGTGTGGTCGCTCAGCGACGCCGAGCGTCGCGCACTGGGCTATTCGGCGCTGCCGGCGAGCCTCGACCACGCACTCGAGTACATGGAGAGCTCCGAGCTCGTCGCCGAGACGCTGGGGGAGTCGGTCTTCAACTACGTGCTGCTCAACAAGCGCAAGGAGTGGGAGGCCTACCGCGGTCAGGTC
>Ga0308166_1004204_pt1 | contig 11668 bp, 9 predicted proteins | sample PhyCR2_2_FD_202137 | JGI IMG/M metagenome (GOLD analysis project Ga0308166, IMG submission 202137) | Phyllosphere microbial communities from UC Gill Tract Community Farm, Albany, California, United States - DLSLCC.R2 | ecosystem: Host-associated > Plants > Phyllosphere > Unclassified | place... | reverse complement strand
CTGCGCGCCGCCAACCGCCAGAAGGACCAGTTCCTCGCGATGCTGGCGCACGAGCTGCGCAATCCGCTCGCGCCCATCATGACGGCGGCCCAGCTGCTGAAGCTCGGCCGGCTGGACGCCAAGAGCGTGGCCAACGCCAGCGAGATCATCGTGCGCCAGGCCGAGCACATGACGGACCTCGTCAACGACCTGCTGGACGTCTCGCGCGTCACGCGCGGCCTCGTCACGCTGGAGAAGGACGAGCTGGACCTGAACGTGATCGTGTCCGCCGCCGTCGAGCAGGTGCGGCCGCTGATCGACGCGCGCCGCCATGCGCTGACCCTGCAGCTGTCGGGCCAGCCGGCGCACGTGACGGGCGACCGCACGCGCCTCGTGCAGGTCATCTCGAACATCCTCAACAACGCCACCAAGTACACGGCGCCGGGCGGCCGCATCGTGCTGGCCGTGACCGTGGGCGACGAGCAGGTGACCGTGTCCGTGCGCGACAACGGCGTCGGCATCGCGCCGGAAGTCCTGCCGTACATCTTCGACCTGTTCACGCAGGCCGAGCGCACGCCCGACCGGTCGCAGGGCGGGCTCGGGATCGGCCTGGCGCTGGTGAAAAGCCTCGTCGCGCTGCACGGCGGCACCGTGCATGCCAGTAGCGAGGGCCTGGGACAGGGCAGCGAGTTCTCGATCTGCCTGCCGTGCGTGGCGCGCGCGCCGGCGGACGCGGCCAACGAGGGCGGCGGGGCCGCGGCGGGCGCGGCGCCGGACAATGGCAACCTGCGCGTGCTGGTCGTCGACGACAATGCCGACGCGGCCCAGATGCTGGCCGCGCTGCTCGAAGTGCAGGGCCACGCGGTCAGCGTCGAATACGATGCGCGCGGCGCGCTGGCGCGGGCGAAAAACGAGCATCCGGACGTCCTGCTGCTCGACATCGGCCTGCCCGACATGGACGGCTACGAACTGGCGCGGCGTCTGCGCGCCCAGCCCGAGAACGCGGGCGCCACGCTCGTCGCCCTGACCGGCTACGGCCAGAACCAGGACCGCGAGGAAGCCCAACAGGCCGGCTTCGACCATTACCTCGTCAAGCCGGCCGACCTGAACGAGGTCAACGAGGTGCTGGCCCGGGCGGAAGCGCGGCGTTGAACGTTCTTGCGTGCGCGTATTGCCGCGCGGAACAAGGAGCGTTATCCTGAGTGCATGCCCTCCTGCGTAGGTTGCGCGCCGGGGCGGCGTATTTTCGTACCATAGTCAACGCGGGCGAAAAACGGGGACGAATATATGTACGACACCATCGAAGAGCCGCAGGAGATCAGCCTCCTCGAGCGGCATGGCGGGCAGGCGGCGACGCAGGGCGAGGGCCCGGACAAGGGGGCCGCGTCGACGGCCAGGCCGCCGCATGCGGGCCCGGCGCCCGCGGCGCGCGACGCCGCCGGCGCAGCCGCGGCCCAGCCGGGCGTGCGGCGCGTGCTCGTCGTCGACGACAACGCCGACGCCGCCCAGACGGTGGCGATGCTGCTGGAGGTGCTGGGCCACGAGGCGTCCATCGAATACGACCCGCTGCAGGCGCTCGCCTGCGCGCGCGATCGGTCGTTCGACGCGTTCGTCCTCGACATCGGCCTGCCGGGCATGGACGGCCATGAACTGGCGCGCCAGATCCGCGCGCTGCCGCGTGCAGCCGGGGCGCTGTTCATCGCGCTCACGGGCTATGGCCAGCAGCAGGACCGCGACGCATCGAAGGCCGCGGGTTTCCATTACCACTTCGTGAAGCCGGCCGACGTGGATGCGCTGGCGCAGGCGCTGGCGAAGGGCACGCCGGCCTGACGCGCGGCCTTGTCATCATCCCGTCACTTTCTTTTCTTACACTGCGAGTTGCTGAACAGTAACTGAGCGTGCATCCCCGCACGCCTTCTGACGGAACCCGCATGTCCAAGTCCAGTGCGCACACCGCCCCGCGCACCCACCGATTCCTCGCGCTGCTGTGGCCCGCGCTGGCCCTGCTCGTCTGTGCCGCCCTCTGGACCGCCACCATCCTGCACGCCGGCGCCGAACGCCGGCGCGCCGAGGAGCAGGCGTTCAAGGAGGCCGACGCGTATGCCGAAGCCTACGAGCAGTACGTCACCCGCTCGGTCGCCCAGGTCGACCAGATCACCATGCAGCTCAAGCACAGCTGGGAGCACGCGCCCGACCGCAGCCTGATCGAGAACATGCGCCGCGACGGCATGTTCACCGACGCCGCCTTCGTCAACGTGAGCGTGATCGGGCCGGACGGCGCGGTCCGCTCCTCGAGCCGCATCCACGCGCGCGGGCTGGATCTGTCCCGGGCCGACTTCTTCATCCAGCACCGCAACGCCATCTCGACCGCGCTGCGCATCGGCACGCCGCCGCCGGAACTGGACGAAGCCCGCGGAACCATTCTCTTCACACGCCGGCTCGACACGCAGGACGACGGCTTCGACGGCGTGCTGCTGATGGCCGTCGACGCCGCGTATTTCACATCGTTCGTCAGCTCGCCCACGCTGGGGCCGGGCAGCCTGCTGGCGCTCGTCGGCACCGACAATGCCTTGCGCGTCGAGCAGGACGCCAGCGGCATCGTGCGCTCGATGGGCGCCGCCTCGCTGCTGCCCGCGAACGCCGACCGCTGGCCGGTGGCGCGCGGCGTGCAGCTGGTCGACGGGCAGGGCGGCTTTGCCGACGGCGAGCCGCGCGTGCTGGGCTGGCGCCGCTCCGGCGCGTATCCGCTCGTGGCCCTCGTCGCGCTGTCGCATACGGCCGTGCTGGAAGCGGCCGACGCCTACTGGACGGACAGCCGCAACCACACGCTGGTGGCCACCGCCGTGCTGACCATGCTGGCGCTGGGCGCGAGCATGCTGTCGCTGCGCGCGTCGGCGCGGGCGCGCGAGCGGGCCGAGATCCAGCGCGCCTACCGCACGGCCACCGAGAGCGGCAACGACGGCTTCTACATGGTCGCGCCGGTGCGCGACCGCAAGGGCCAGACGGTCGACTTCCGCATCGTCGACTGCAACGAACGCGGCGCCTTCTTCTACGGCAGCACGCGCGCGCAGCTCGTCGGCAGCCTGATCTCCGCGGTCCACCACGGGAACTCCTTCGACGAACTGGTCGCCAACTACCGCACGGCGCTGGCCGTCGGCTTCCACCAGGAAGACCGGCGCATGCCCGACAACAACCGGCTGAACATCCGCTGGGGCCACCGGCGCATCGTGCGCGTGGGCGACAACCTCGCCGTCACCTTGCAGGACATCAGCGAGCGCAAGGAACACGAATCCCAGCTCGCGCGCCTCGCGAACGAGGACAGCCTCACCGGCCTGCCGAACCGCCACTGGTTCCTGAACTTCGTGCCGGTCGCGCTGGCGCGCGCCGAGGACGGCGATCATGGCGCGGCGCTGCTGTTCATCGACCTCGACGAATTCAAGCAGGTCAACGATACGCACGGCCACGCCGTCGGCGACCGCCTGCTCCAGCTGGCGGCCGAGCGCCTGCTGTCGCAACTGCGTCCGGGCGACAGCGTGGCGCGTTTCGGCGGCGATGAATTCGTCGTCCTGCTGAGCCCCTTCGACAGCGACCAGCAGGTGGCCATCGTCGCCACGCGCATCGTCGAAGCCTTCAGTAAACCGTTCCCGATCGCCGACGACCAGCACATGATCGGCGCCTCGGTCGGCATCGCCGTGTACCCGCGCGACGGCCTCGATGCGGCCACGCTGATCCGCCACGGCGACATCGCCATGTACGCGGGCAAGGCCGAGGGCAAGGGCCAGTACCGCTTCTTCGAACCCGCGCAATCGAACATCCTCAAGACGCGCACCCAGCTGCGCCAGCGCCTGCTGGAAGCGATCGACAAGCGCCAGTTCGTGCTGCACTACCAGCCGCGCGTGGACACGCGCACGGGCGAGCTCCTGAGCATGGAAGCGCTGCTGCGCTGGGAGCATCCGCAGCTGGGCATGATCCGCCCGGACGAATTCATCCCGCTGGCCGAATCCAGCGGCCTGATCGTGCCGATCGGCGCCATCGTCATCGACCAGGCCTGCGCCCAGCTGGCGGCCTGGCGCGCGCACGGCGCCGTGCCGGTGCCGGTGTCGATCAACGTCTCGCCGAAGCAGTTCCTGCGCGGCAGCGTGCAGCGCGAGCTCGAAGACGCGCTGGCCCGCCACGCCGTGCCGGCCGGCCTGCTCGAAGTGGAGATCACGGAGTCCGCGATGATGGGCGACCAGGCCGAGATCCTCGCCGAGCTGGCCGCGATCCGCGCACTGGGCGTCAAGCTGCACGTGGACGATTTCGGCACCGGCTACTCGTCGCTGTCGCAGCTGCAGCGCATGAAGATGGACGTGCTGAAGGTCGACCGCTCGTTCACGGCCGAACTGGGACGCTCGCGCGAAGGCACCGTGTTCTTCCAGGCGATCGTGTCGATGGCGCACGCGCTCGGGATGGAGGTCGTGGCGGAAGGCGTCGAGAACGAGGAACAGCTGCAGATCCTGCGGGCGCTGAAGTGCAACGAGGTGCAGGGGTATTTTGTTGCGAGGCCGCTGCCGGCGGCGGGCATCGCGCCGTTGCTGGAGCAGCGTTACCTGTTCAAGGAAGCGCTGGCCGCCTAGCCGTTGCAATAAACACGTCGTCCCCGCGCAGGCGGGGATCCAATTTAGCGTGCGTCGCGGCAGCGCCAGCAAAATTGGGCCCCTGCCTTCGCAGGGGCGACGGTGCATGCGTTTCGGTTCATGCGCCCAACAAACTCCCCGTCCGCCACGCCTGCGCCCCCGCAATCTTACAGACATGCATCCCGCGCAGCAGGTGCCGGTGCGCCGTGCTGGCGAACAGCACGCCCGACTGTGTGGGCCGCAGGGTCGTCGTCCTGCCGCTGACCGGATCGACGATGTCGGCAACGGCATCGCCCGCCTGCACCCGGTCGCCCAGTTTTTTCAGGAACACGAGCACGCCCGCATGCGGCGCGTGCAGCGGTTCCACCCCCTCCAGCGGCGTCGGTTCGCACAGCGGCGCCGGCAACGGCTCGACGGGCAGGTCGACGACGCCTTCGCGCGCCAGGTATTGCAGCAGCGCGTGCGCGTCCCGTTCGGCCAGGTCGTAGCGCACGTCGTTCTCGCCGCGCAGCTCGACCGTCACGCCCACGCAGCCCAGCGGGATCGGGAAGCGGTCGCCGAAGTGTTCCGCCAGTTCCCACCACACGCGGCTGCACGCTTCGTCGAACGGCTCGCCGCCGGATTCCGTCGCCAGCAGCACGGCGTACGCGCCCATCAGCGCCGCCAGCGGTTTCACGCGCCCGGCCAGCGGCGTGCCGGTGTACATGTGCAGCACGGCCTCGTTGTCGCAGTGGAGGTCGAGCATGATGTCGGCGTCGATCGCCATGCCCAGCAGCGCCTTCTTGAGCTCTTCCGTCGCGCTCGATGGCAGCCATGCGGCCACCTCGCGGCGCGCGTGCTCGCGCACGAGGGCCGCGTTGGCGGCGGGATCCGCGCCGAGCTTGTCCTGCAGCGACGTCTTCAACGCCGCGGCCACGTGCCGGTACGAGCGGTTGAAATTGGTGCCGGTGGCGAGGTCGAAGCGCCCGAAAGGCGCGCCGTGGATCACCTGCGACAGCCCGATCGGATTCGCGGCCGGCACCAGGATGATCTCGCCGGTGACCTTGTTCTCCGCATCCAGCCGGTCGAGCTCACGGCGCAGCACGTGCGCGACGAGCATCGCGGGCACCTCGTCCGCATGGAGCGAGGCCTGGATGTAGACCTTCCTGCCGCTGCCTTGCGTGCCGTAGTGGAAGGAGGTCAGGCGGTAGGCGGCGACGTTGTCTTCGGTGGCGATAGAGTGGGTCTGCTGGCGCATCGGTGGCTGCTATCGATTATGTGTGCAAATGTGCACAGCATACTCTTCCTGCCCCGAGCCGTCCTGCTGACCGTGCTCGTGCCTGACAGGCGTCACTTCCCCGCCTCCCGCCGGCGCTGGGCCGGCGGCAGTGTCACGCGTTACCGCCTGGCTCGCCTCGGGTAGCGCCGTGCGCGCCGCGAGGGCGCCGGTGGCGAGCCGTTGCAGGTTGATGGCCGCGTTCACGTCGCGGTCGTGCCGCGCTCCGCAACCGGGGCAAGTCCACGTCCGGTCGCCCAGCGCCAGCTCCGCGTTGCGGGTACCGCAGCCCGAACACAGTTTGCTGGACGGGTACCAGCGGTCGGCCAGCACGATTTGCGTACCGTAGCGCCCCGACTTGTACGTCAGCTGGCGCCGGAATTCGTAAAAGCCGACATCGGCGATCGCGCGTGCCAGTCGCGCGTTGGCAAGCATGCCGCGCACGTTCAGGTCTTCGATCGCCAGCGCCTGGTTCTCGCGGCACAGCCTGGTCGTGAGCTTATGGGTGAAATCCCTGCGCACGCGCGCGATGCGCGCCTGCAGTCGCGCCAGCGCCAGCGCGCCCTTGGTCCGGTTCTTCGACGCCGGCAGGCGCGTGCCCTTGACTATGCGGCCGACGATCCCGGCCGCGGCCTTGGCCGCCTCGAGCTTGCGCGACTGCCGGCGCGAGCGGATGCGCAGGCGCCGCAGCGCCGCCTTCAACGGCCGTGGCGCCGCGATCTTCTCGCCGCTGGACAGCGTGGCCGCGCTGGTCACGCCCAGGTCGACACCGGTGACGGCGTCACCTGTGCAACGCCGCCAGGCCAAATGGTCCGGCACGTCGACCTGAACCGCCAGATACCAGTGACCGGCTTCGCGCGAGACACTCGCGCCCATGATCTTGCCGTCCCAACGCAGCGCTTCGCGCAGTGCGACGCGGCCCACCTTCGGCAACACGGCGCTGCGTCCCTCGATCCGAAACTTGTCATTTGCGATGTAAAAACTCTTGGCCGAGCGGCCCTTCTTCTTGAAGCGCGGCGCGTATGCCGGCTGGCCGGCGCGGCGCTGCTCGACGTAACGGCTCCACGCCTTTGCGAGGTTGGCGAACGGCTGGGCGTGCGCGTCGCGGTGGATGGCACGCAACCACGGCTTGCCGTCAGCGTCGAGCCAGTCGGGATCCGAATACTTGATGCGATTGAACGCCTTCTTGAGCGCCATCGCGTTTGGCCGCAGGCCACAGCCTACCTGACGGTTCCACTCGGCGAGCGCCCAGTTCCAGACCCGGCGGGCGGTGCCGGCCGCGCGCGTAAAGTAGTCGCGCTGGGGCGCTGTCGCGTCAATCCTGATCCGATGCGCCAGCAGCATGGTCGCTCTCCAGGGCCGCGCGCAGTTGGCGGCGGTAGTTGCGCAGGCCGTACAACCTGCTCGAGAAGCAATGTACGTAGCAGCGCCGATTGCTGGTGGCGCGGGCGGCCGGGACAAGCCGGCCCTCGCGCTCCGACCGCTGCAGCGTCTTGACCGTGATTCCCAGCAGCCTGGCGGCTTGGCTCTTGCCCATCGCTTTTTCCATGATCACGATAGGACACGTTCAGGCACGTTTAGTTCGACTAGAGTCGTACTCCTGATTGCAACAGATGCATTATGTCCGAGATCGGCGCACCAAAGCGCCGGGTTATAATAGCGCCCGTTTTTTCATCACTTCATCTCATCCCCATGTCTTCCGATACGCCTACCAACGAGCAGGGCCGCGCCATGCTCTACGACCCGACCGAACGCCGCATCCGCAGTTTCGTCACCCGCGCCGGCCGCCTGTCGACCGGCCAGGCGCGCGCGCTGGAAGCGTATGGTCCGCATTACCTGATCGAGTACCGCAAGGCCCAATTCGATTTCCACGCCCCGTTCGGCCGCACCGCGCCGCTGATCCTGGAGATCGGCTTCGGCATGGGCGACACGACGGCGCACATCGCGAAGGCGATGCCGGACAAGGATTTCGTCGGCGTCGAAGTGCACACGCCGGGCGTGGGCAGCCTGCTGAAACTGGCCGGCGAACAGGACATCCAGAACCTGCGCCTCATCCAGCACGATGCCGTCGAGGTGCTGAACAACATGATCGCCGACGGTTCGCTGGCGGGCGTGCACATCTTCTTCCCCGACCCGTGGCACAAGGCGCGCCACAACAAGCGCCGCCTGATCCAGCCGCCGTTCGTGCAACTGCTGCGCCAGAAGCTGGCGCAGGGCGGTTACATCCATTGCGCGACGGACTGGGAAGATTACGCGGTGCAGATGCTGGAAGTGCTGGGCAACGAGCCGGCGCTGCAGAACACGGCCGAGGGCTATGCGGAAAAGCCGTCGTACCGGCCGCTGACCAAGTTCGAGAACCGCGGCCTGAAACTGGGCCACGGCGTGTGGGACCTCGTCTTCACGAAGAGGTAACTGGCTTAGACCATCTCGCTGATGATCCCGACGATCTCGTCGCCGTAGGACGTCAGCTTCTTCTCGCCGACGCCGGAGACGCCGCGCAATTGGTCGAGCGACACCGGCTTGACCTTGGCGATCTCGCGCAGGGTGGCGTCCTGGAACACGACGTACGCGGGCACGCCGTGCGCGCGCGCCGTCTCGACGCGCCACCAGCGCAGCTTGTCGAAGATCGCCTGTTCCGATTTCGACAGCTCGACTTCTTCGTAGCTGCCGCGCGGCGTGGACGTGCGCTTGGGTTTCACGGGCTTCTGGTACTGGCGCAGCTGCACCTTCTGCTCGCCTTTCAGCACGGGCCGCGCCGCTTCCGTCAACTTGAGTGAACTGAACGCGTCGTGGTCGACGGTGACGAGGCCGAGGGCGATCGTCTGGCGCACGATGGCGCGCCATTCCTGCTCGCCGCGCTCGGCCCCCACGCCGAACACGGTCAGCTTGTCGTGGTGCCACTGGACGATGCGCTCGGAGCTCACGCCGCGCAGCACGTCGATCACGTGGCCGGCCGCGAAGCGCTGGTCGACGCGGTAGATGGCCGACAGCAGCTTTTGCACGGGCACGGTCGCGTCGAACGACGTCGGCGGAATGAGGCAGGTGTCGCAGTTGCCGCACGGGCCGGAGCGCTCGCCGAAGTATTCGAGCAGGCGCATGCGCCGGCAGCTGAGCGTCTCGCACAGGCCCAGCATCGCGTCGAGCTTCGACGACAGCACGCGCTTGAAATTCTCGTCGGCCTCGGACTCGTCGATCATCCGGCGCTGCAGCACGACGTCCTGCAACCCGTAGGCCATCCAGGCATTGGACGGCAGGCCGTCGCGGCCCGCGCGGCCCGTTTCCTGGTAATAGCCTTCGAGCGATTTCGGCAGGTCGAGGTGGCAGACGAAGCGCACGTCGGGCTTGTCGATGCCCATGCCGAACGCGATGGTCGCCACCATCACGATGTTGTCTTCACGCAGGAAGCGCGCCTGGTTGTCGGCCCGCAGCGAGTACTCCATGCCCGCGTGGTAGGGCAGGGCGCGGATGCCGTTCTCGTTCAGGAATTCCGCCGTCTCCTCGACCTTCTTTCGCGACAGGCAGTAGACGATGCCCGAGTCGCCCGGGTGTTCCGCCGAGATGAAGTCGAGCAGCTGCTTGCGGCCGTTCGTTTTTTCGACGATGGAATAGCGGATGTTCGGACGGTCGAACGACGACACGAACTGCCGCGCCTCTTCCAGCTGCAGGCGCTGGGCGATTTCCGCGCGCGTGAGCTGGTCGGCCGTCGCCGTCAGTGCGATGCGCGGCACGTGCGGGAAGCGCTCGTGCAGGATCGACAGGCGGATGTATTCGGGCCGGAAGTCGTGGCCCCATTGCGATACGCAGTGCGCCTCGTCGATGGCGAACAACGAGATGTGCGCGGACTCGAACAGTTCCAGGCAGCGCGGCGTCATCAGGCGCTCGGGCGCCACGTAGACGAGGTCCAGCTCGCCGGTGCGCACCATGCGTTCGATGCGCAGGGTCTCTTCGAACGTCTGCGTCGAGTTCAGGAACGCGGCGCGCACGCCCACTTCGGCCAGCGCGTCGACCTGGTCCTGCATCAGCGCGATCAGCGGGGAGACGACGACGCCGACGCCGTCGCGCACCAGCGCGGGAATCTGGTAGCACAGCGATTTGCCGCCGCCCGTGGGCATCAGCACGAGCGCATCGCCGCCGGACGCCACGTGCTCGACGATGTCGGCCTGCTGACCGCGGAAGGCCGGGTAGCCGAAGACCGTCTGCAGGATTTGCAGCGCGCGTTGCTCGATGTCGCTCGTCATGATGGTACTTGCTGCTCTCGAATTATTCGGCCCAGACCACCCAGCCGAAATGGGCGGTGATCAACACGACCACACCGAATACGATACGGTACCAGGCGAAGCCCGTGAAGTCGTGCGTGCTGATGAAGCGCAACAGCCAACGTACGCACAGGAAGGCGGAAATGAACGCCGCCACGCCGCCGATCAGGAACAGCGGCAGGTCGGACGCGTGCAGGTCGTGGCGCGCCTTGAAGACGGAATACACGGTCGCGGCCAGCAGCGTGGGAATCGCGAGGAAGAACGAGAATTCGGTGGCGGCCGTGCGCGACAGGCCGAACAGCATGCCGCCGATGATCGTCGCACCCGAACGGCTCGTGCCCGGGATCAGCGCGAAACACTGGGCGCAGCCGACCTTGAACGCGTCGACGACGGTCATGTCGTCCACGGTCTGGACGCGGTGCGCGCCCGGCAGCACCTTGTGGCGGCGCTCCGCCCACAGGATCACGAACGCGCCGACGATGAACGCCAGGGCCACGGGCACCGGCGCGAACAGGTGCGCCTTGATCGCCTTGCTGAACAGGAAGCCCAGCACGGCCGCCGGCAGGAACGCGACGATCAGGTTGACGACAAGCTTTTGCTGGCGCGGATCGGACGTGATGCCACCCAGCACGGCGCCGATGCGCGCACGGTATTCCCACATCACGGCCAGGATCGCGCCGGCCTGGATAGCGATTTCGAACACCTGGGCCACTTCGCCCGTGAAATTGATCAGACTACCGGCCAGGATCAGGTGTCCGGTGGACGAGATCGGCAGGAATTCGGTGAAGCCCTCGACGAGGCCCATGATGATCGCTTTCAGGGCGAGAATGATATCCATTGGTGTGTGCGGTTCGGTAGGGTTGGGGACGCGTGCGCGGTAGATATTGCGCGGGCCGCAAGCTTACCATGAGGAAGGGGCCTGCCGTCGAGTTACCGTGCAGGCAATGTCAGGCCGTCAAGCGCTCCAATTCGGCCAGGAAGAACATCGCCTGCTCACGCGAGTCGCCGCACATCTCGCGCGATGGCGGCAGGCTGCCGCAGACACGGGGGCGGTCCGGCTGCCCGAAAATCCTGCAGCCGTTGTGCTCGTCCAACTGCATGCAGCGCACGCCAGCAGGCTTGCCGTTTGGCATGCCTGGAATCGGGGACGTGATCGACGGTGCGATGCAGCAGGCGCCGCAGCCGGGACGGCAGGAGACAGGAGAAGGCGGGATATGCATGTAAAGACCGGGGACAGGCAAGCAGACAGTATACTACTGGTGAAGGCCACCGTTCTTGACTGGCCAAATCCCCAGGTCTATATTTGCTGACTCAACAGTTAGTTGTCGGACAGAAGCATGCCATGCCCTTTTGACACCAAGCCGCGCTGGGAGCGCCGTAAGGACGCGCGGCCCCAGGAGTTGCTGGAGGCGGCCATCGACCTGTTCGTCGAGCGTGGCTACGCCGCCACACGCCTGGAAGACGTCGCGCGCCGCGCCGGCGTGTCGAAGGGCACCTTGTACCTGTATTACGAGAACAAGGAAGAACTGTTCAAGGCCGTCGTGCGCAGCAATATCGTGCCG
>Ga0308166_1004201_pt1 | contig 11672 bp, 9 predicted proteins | sample PhyCR2_2_FD_202137 | JGI IMG/M metagenome (GOLD analysis project Ga0308166, IMG submission 202137) | Phyllosphere microbial communities from UC Gill Tract Community Farm, Albany, California, United States - DLSLCC.R2 | ecosystem: Host-associated > Plants > Phyllosphere > Unclassified | place... | reverse complement strand
GTGACCGTAAAAATAAAGATAAAGGTTTAGGAGATGCCAGCCATTCAGGAATTTGCCATAGCTATACTGAAGATGGCCGCTGTGTATCTCTTTTAAAAATTCTATTTAGTAATGTATGTATTTTTGACTGCGCCTATTGTGTTTCACGCCGTTCTAATGATGTCCAGCGTGCAGCATTTACGGTGCAAGAGGTTGTAGACTTAACCATTAATTTTTACCGTCGTAATTATATCGAAGGCTTATTTTTAAGCTCTGGCATTTTTAAATCGGCAGATCATACGATGGAGCGTATGCTTCAAGTCGTAAAGAAGTTGCGCCTTGAAGAAAACTTTAATGGTTATATTCATCTAAAAACGATTCCGGGAGCATCGCCTGAACTGATTCATGAAGCAGGTTTATATGCTGACCGGATGAGTATTAATTTAGAGATGCCGACCGAGGTTGGGCTAAAAACTTTTGCACCCGAAAAATCACATCAGGAAGTGCAAAAAGATTTAGGTTTGGTCCGTGACAGGCTCATTCAGCTTAAAGATGAGCGACAAATCATTAAGCATGTGCCGAAATATGTGCCAGCAGGGCAGACTACACAAATGGTAGTGGGGGCCCATCAAGAGTCAGACCAAGATGTCTTGTTTATGGCAGACAAGCATTACAAAGAATTTAAACTCAAACGCGTCTATTTTTCTGGTTATATCCCAATTAATACCGAAAATAATTACTTGCCAGCAGTGGGTTCTGCACCGCCGTTGCTTCGTGAAAATCGTCTCTATCAAAGCGATTGGTTGATGCGTTTTTATGGTTTTGAAGTTAATGAAATCGTCAATGAAAAACACCCAAACTTAGACCTTGATGTAGACCCGAAATTAAGCTGGGCTTTAAGGCATCCTGAACAGTTTCCAGTAGATTTAAATCGTGCCGATTACCAAATGATTTTGCGTGTACCGGGCATTGGCGTGAAATCGGCTAAGAAAATTGTGCAGGCTCGCCGTTTTGGAAAAATTCATATCGATTTACTTAAAAAACTAGGCGTGGCTTACCAACGTGCAAAATTCTTTATTCGCTGTGAAGACAGTCCTAAATTCCAAAAAGAATTATCCTCAAGTTTTATTCGGCAGCAGATTTTAACGCAGGGATCTTCGAAATATGTGCAGCAACTCTCGCCACAATTAAGCCTTGGGTTTTAGTCATGTTTAATGATGAAGTAGCTTACTATTTTGATGGTTCGATGGTTGGGCTGCTGAGCTGTGTTTTTCGTGCATTTCAATTTAAAGAATTACAGGTCAGGCTTTGCTTGAATGATGCGGCTCAACATGGCTTATTTGCTGATAAAATTGAGGTTGCAAATAATGAGCAACATGCCGAGCGTGTTTGGTCAGCGCTACAAAAAAAGCTTTCATCTTCTTCATTAAAACAATTTTATTTTGCCTCTTTATCTGAATCTTTAGACGCTTATCAGCATTTATTTAATTACTGTATTTATGTGTTTACTAGCCATTTTTCCGTAGAAAAAGATTATTCAAATCTTAGTGTTTTGGCGATTGCGCAGTGGACGAAAAAGGTCGGGCGAGAGAAGCATCGGATGGAAGCTTTTATTCGGTTTAAGAAAACCAAAGATGAGCTTTTTTTGAGCTTAGTACGTCCTGATTTTAATGTTTTACCGCTTATTCAGCCACATTTTAAACGGCGTTATCAAGATCAACGTTGGCTTATTTATGATGAACAACGCAAATTTGGAATCTATTATGATTTACGTGAAATACATGAAGTTTCACTCGAAGCCTCTGAGGTTGACCGCAATTTAAAAAATGGGATGAGTCAAAGCTTTCAGCTTGAGCTTGATGAGCAGGAAGTTTTATATGATCAGCTTTGGAAGGATTATTTTAACAGCGTAAATATTACTGAACGGCAAAATATAAAACTTCATGTGCAGTATTTGCCGAAGCGTTATTGGCGCTATTTAAATGAAAAATTGATGGAATATTAAAGTTTTAAAATCATAAAAAATAGTTCAGCCAGTTTTCTTATTGTTGAAAGGTATAATTTAAATGCACTTTATGTGGCTTTGGGCGTATACTTTTGCCCGTTATAAATGACGGCATATCCCCTAAGGTGTACTGTGAGTGTTATACAGCGAGAATGGTTACAGATTTTAAAGCCAAATTTTAAGGTTTTACCCTTAAAAGAACGGTTACTTTGCGGTATTGGAGCGTTGTGTGGTTTAGCAATTTCCTCCTTAATTAGCTGGTATGTTCTCGGTGGAATTAATGCATGGTACATCGCCCCAATGGGCGCCTCATCTGTTCTTCTTTTTGCTGTGCCGACCAGTCCCTTGGCTCAACCATGGAATGTAATTGTTGGTAATACCTTAGCTGGAGCTATTGGTGTTGCCTGTGCACAGTGGATTCCGGATTTAACCACAGCTTTTAGTGTCGCGGTAGGTTTTGCCATTTTTTTAATGATGACCACCGACTCTTTGCACCCGCCGAGTGGCGCAGTCGCAATTACCGCGGTATTAGGTGGGGCGACAATTCATAAGTTGGGCTTTTACTTTATTTTTTATCCAGTTTTACTCAATTCGTTACTTCTACTTGGGTTCGCTGTTTTCTTCAATCGATTGATTGGGCGACATTATCCGGTTACCGCACATTTAAATGAACGTAGTAAAGACCCAACGCCAACTCAAAAAGTATCAATTCAGCCGAAAGATATTGAGTATGCATTAGGCCATCACACTGAACTTTTAGATATTAGCCAATACGACTTAGAAAAAATCATTTTAGAAGCTCAGGAACATGCCAATGAACGTATGGTAAATCAATATATCTGTCAGGATATTATGAGCCGTGATGTGATTAAACTACATGAAGATGATGATATTCATCAGGCACTCGATAAGTTTAAACAAGTGAACTTAATGAGCCTACCTGTCGTAAATGCAGAAAACCATCTGGTCGGAACTTTAGCGTTATATGAAGTCGTAGAGTGGTTTAAAAGTGCAGCCGACCCAAGGAATTCTTGGCAGCATTATGTAAAACAAATTATGAGCCGTCGAGTGGTTACCGTACTGCCAACTCAACCTATTCAAGATTTAGTGCCATACTTTGTTGAAAAGTCTTTTAATTACATTCCTGTTGTTGAAGATCGTAAGCTTATAGGAATGATTAGCCGTGCAGATATGATTGCTGCATTACAGCAACAGTTAAATCGAAAGTTATAATTTTTAGAATAAAAAAAGCTACGGTTGATTAGGGGATGCAACCGTAGCGACCAAAGTTATGAATTAACGTACTTGTTCTTCATTTACTGTTCGGACGGATTGTCGATAGCCTTCAATATGTTCTGGCTGTTTTTTCGGAATCACTAACCATAAAACCAGATAAACTAAAATTCCTGGAAAGGCAGCACTCATAATTGAGATCAAAACAAAAATGACACGTAGTAAAGTTACGTTCCAACCAAAACGTTCAGCAATACCACCCATTACACCGGCGATCATGCTGTGTCGGTTCGAGCGATATAAACCAGAACTGGCCATCTAATTCTCCTTAAAGATAAAAGTTACAAGAAGCTATTGCTCTTGCTTAATAAAAATATGGAGACGAAATAACGGGTTTAAAGTCCTTTAAAAAGTAAAATAGTTAAAATATGTAAAGGATTGAAAGGAACGAAACTAACATCTACTAAAATGCACCCTTTCAGGGCTTAAGAGTTTAAAGCGGCCATCAGCTAATACTTGATTTGAAGTGTAAATATAGCTGTTGCTGTTATCTGTGAATAATGTATATGTCTTTGAAGTGGTCTCGTTTTTCAGTTAAGCATGTGGTTGTAGTGGCTGCGATGTGCATGACACTGAGTGCTTGCGATATAAACCATACCAATTCAAAAGATCACTCGACTACAAGTTCTAGTTCTAATCATGAAGAAAACTTAATAAAAAGTAGTACATCTATAAAAACATTGGATTATGTCGCTGGACGAACTTTCTTACCTGAAGATACCTCAGATCAAACCCAAAAATTAAACGCAGCCTCATTGCAATATGTAGGGCGATATCACACTCGTATTTCATGTGAAGATGCTTTTGCTGATTGTGAATCAGGCGAAGCAGAGTACATTTTAAATTTATTACCAAATGGGTCGGCTTATTGGAATGTTGTCCATTTTGGTCGTGTGGGAAGTAAGGACGGTGCTAAAAGTGCCGCTGTAAATCAATTGTGTCCTACTCTAAATTGGAAAGTAGATGAAAAAGAGCGTGAGTTAACGATTCAATGTCCGTTATCTAAAGTTAATTTTTATTTTAATATTGATTCAAATAAAAGATTGGTCACAAATTTAGAAAAATTACTTTATAGCGACTATGGAAAAAATCGTGAATTTTTAGAGCAAAACTATTTTGTTCCAAATCAGTCTTATGTTTTAACTAAAGAATAGATATCCGATAAATATAAAAAAGAGCGCAATTTAATATTGCGCTCTTTTTATTTTATGACTTAAAAATCATTAGTAGTCGAAGCTAAAGTGTTCAACTGGTAATGATGTTAATGTGCGAGATGTAGTCACCATTGATTCTGCATGACCTTGAGCGCGTGGCAATAAACGATCAAAGTAGAAATCAGCAACTTTGATTTTTGCTTTATAGAACTCAGCAGTTTCTTGGCCGTTACCTGCTTCTAATTTTTCAGAAGCAACCACAGCTTGTTGAGCCCAGAAATAAGCCATCATCACGTAGCCTGAGAACATCAAGAAATCTACAGAAGCAGAAGATACGATGTCGCGGTCTTTACGTGCAGCAAGCATGATACGAACTGTTAAAGTGTTCCACTGAGCACAAAGCTTAGTTAAGTCCCAAGCAAAACGACGTAAATATTTATTACGTGCATGTGCAGCACAGAATTTTAAGATTTCAGCAGTGTATTCACGAACTACTTTACCTTTTGAACTTAACAACACTTTACGACCAATTAAGTCGAGTGCTTGAACACCAGTTGTTCCTTCATACAAGGTCGCAATACGTGCATCACGTGCGATTTGCTCCATACCCCATTCTTTAATGTAGCCATGGCCACCGTAAACTTGCATACCGTGGTTAGCAGCTTCTAAACCAAGTTCAGTTAAGAAACCTTTTAAAATTGGTGTATAGAAACCAAGTTTATCATCGTAGTCTTCAAAAGCAGCTTGATCACCACGTGCTAAAGCATCTGTCATTTTGTCAGCGATTTGAGCAGCGTAGTAAATCATAGAGCGACCGCCTTCAGCGATTGCTTTTTGAGTTAACAGCATACGGCGTACGTCTGCATGGTGAATGATTGCATCGGCAACTTTATCCGGATCTTTTTTACCAGAAAGGGCACGCATTGACATACGATCTTTGGCATATGGTAATGCGCCTTGGAAAGATAACTCAGCGTGTGCAATACCTTGAACAGCAGTACCAATACGTGCTGTATTCATGAAGGTAAACATTGCATGTAGGCCTTTGTTCACTTCACCGATTAAATAACCAGTTGCATTATCAAAGTTGAGTACCGCAGTTGCAGATGCACGGATCCCCATTTTGTGTTCGATTGAACCACAAGCGACTGTATTACGCTCACCAACACCGCCATCAGCTGTAGGCATGAATTTTGGTACGATGAATAATGATATACCGCGAGTACCAGCAGGTGCATCCGGAAGGCGTGCAAGTACGATGTGAATGATGTTTTCAGTTAAATCATGTTCACCGGCAGAAATGAAGATTTTTGTACCGGTGATTTTGTAACTACCGTCTGCTTGAGGTTCAGCTTTAGTTTTTACCTGACCTAAGTCTGTACCACATTGAGGTTCGGTTAAGCACATTGTGCCGCTCCAAGTGCCTTCAACAAGCTTAGGCATATATGTTTGTTTTTGCTCATCAGTACCGAATTGCAAAATAGTGTTCATACAACCAGAACTTAAACCTGGGTACATGGTAAATGACCAGTTTGCAGTACCCATCATCTCTGATTTAATCAGGTTTAAAGACATTGGAAGGCCTTGACCACCAAATTCTTCTGGGTAAGAAAGACCTTGCCAACCGCCCATTACGAATTGGTCATAAGCTTCTTTAAAGCCTTTAGGAGTAGTTACTTCGCCGTTGTCAAAATGGCAACCTTCTTCATCACCAGATTGGTTAAGTGGCGACAATACGTTTTCACAATAATCTGCCGCACCTTCAAGAATCATATCAACAGTATCTGGATCAGCATTTTCACCATTTGATAAAGTTTTATAGTGAGCAGGGTAATCTAGTACTTCATTCATTAAGAAGCGGATATCGTGTAGCGGAGCTTTATATGCTGGCATGGCTTTAATCCTAATTTTGAATCATTGTGGGATTATCTGTATCGATGATTTGATTATTCACTCGCATGATAAAAATACAATGTTAATCGCACCCGAAAGAAATGTCAGAAAAGCGAATTTTGTCGAAAATAAATACACCTGAAATTATAATTTCTGCTACATTCAGGACTTATACTTTTATGTGAAAAAACAACTAATTTTCTTATTTTTAGCAAGTTTTGTTAAAAAGATAAAGCGATAAGGTTTTAAAAAAGGTTATGCATTTAAAATATCTCAGTTTATGTTTATTTAGTTTGGGTTTGACCGCTTGTGCGCAGCATAACCTACGTCCATCGGTAGCATCTACTCAGTTAGATCAAAAAGTCATTCAGGGTATGAATGCAATATATGAATACCCAAGCTATGACTATCGTGGGCATTTTAAAGTTAATGTTGATCCAAATCAGTCAAAAAAAATAAATAATGTAGAAAAAACAGTGCAGCTAGATGCTGCAGTGCAAAAAAAAGTAGATCAATATTTACGTGAACAAAAAATTAATTTGAATAAAAAACAGAAGCAGGCGCTGTATGCCGCAATTGCAAATGAGCAAGCGGATTCAGGCATTTCTGGTGAATCACGCTCAGAAAAAGTAAACGCCGTATTAATTAATTTATTAAATGATCTTCAATTTAGTTACGATGGTTCGGTTCACTATCGTCAAAAAATGGGGTCTTTAAACCTTACAGCAAGGTATGAAAAACCGACACTTTTGGTACAGGCAAAATTGCCAATGGTACTTGATCTGAAAGATTATAAATTTTACGTTAATTATTTCGGATTAATGCCTTATCTGGTCAATAAAGATAATCAAAATAATTTAGCGTATGTCGATTTTTCAAAATATAAAAATCTGTTTACCAATGTCGATATGAAGAAATTCGTTGAATATGCGAAAGCTTCTGGCGCTGTATCTTATCGTTTGGCTGAACCACAAAATTTACAGCGTTTATCAGTTAGTGACGCTGAGCGTAAAGCGGGAATTGTAGAAAAAATTCGTTTAAAAGATACGGTTGAAGCGTTATTGCTACAATCAGAGCTCTATAGTCAGGTCAATGCTAAATATCTGCAAAAAAATGTTTTTGGTTTTGATGAAGAAAAGATTGCCGAAACTATAGCAACTGAATTAGCTGCTTCGGAAGCGAAGAGTAAAGAGGGTAATGCTGATGGGCAAAAAGTTTCTTCTGAAGATGCAGCCGCAGTTAGCCAACAACTTTACTCACTGATTAATACTCATTTTGGTAATGCCTTAGATTCTGAATATGGTGATGAAGACCAATCAAGTGCAGCTCAAGATGGGGCAGCCGAAGAGGAAGCTTCTGATACGGCTCAAGCCGAAGATGTTGCTGTAGCAGATGCTGAAGAAGTCACACAAGATGAAGAAGTGGCTTCACTTACAGAAGATCAGTGTGTTGAATTACAGTCTCAAAAAAGTCCCGTTGCCTTAGGTGATATTAATTACTGTCAAATTTACGGTATTGATGTGCTTGATCGGAGTGCTGTAAATACCGAAAAAACTCAGATTAAAGCTCGTCAAGCTGCATTGAAACAAACTTTTGCTGCTTATGATCAAAGCCAGTTTGTTGATGATGAGGCATTCAAAGCTCTATGGATCAAGCATAAAGCAGAAATTGAACAAGCTTTACCAAAACAAAGAAATCCGGTTGCGATTGATGTCGGACTGGATGAAAAGGGCCGTTTAGTCAACGCGGATTATGATATTGCGTATACACCAGCTGAATTTAACCATCGCTTTAATATTAAAGCAGACATGCAAATTCTCAATTATGGTAAAGCGACCCCAATTAATCAGCAGCAGCTTAAACAAGCTAAATCGGTTGCAGAGGCAAGTAAGGGTTCTTTATTTGAAAACTTTATAAAAGGGTTTAGCGAAAAACTTGGGCAGAGTGATGTTTCTGAGCATCCAGTTGGCGCTCATAGCGATGTACAAGATTTAGATTCGAGTCTGGCGCTGTTGGCTAACCAAACTTATGATGCAACACATGCTTATGACAAAACGTATAAGGCTGTGTTTATTGCAAAATTGACTGCCGAAAAACCGTCATATATTCATTATTATTCAGTTCAACAGTTGCAAGAAATTGCCGAGGTTTATGCTTACTGGTTCTCTGAAGAGGAAACTTATAACCCTCAAGGTAAAGCTTTAGAACGTATTGAGACATTGCAGAAAAAGCATCATCTTGAACAAGAAGACCAATTTGATAATGACTTAGGCCGAGCTGTGGACCATATTGTGATCACAACAATACAAGGTGAAGCTGGGCGTGAAGCATGGCAAAAACTACAGAAACAATATAAGCAACCTGAACAGCTTTTCTCAAAACAGTATCAATTAAAGTTTGAAAAACAAAATGGTAGTTCTGATGAAGAAAAACACTTGTTGTCAGAAACAGCTAATATTTTAGGTAAAGTTTATGTCGCTGCTCGCAAACAGCAACTTACGGAAAAAACAATTCAGAATTTAAAACCTGAACATAATGAATTTATTGATTATGAGATTTTTCGAGATGTTTATAAGCAGATGGTTACAGCTAAAAAATAATAGATGAAATAAAAAAGAACCTACTTCGTGTAGGTTCTTTTTTTGACTTATAGAAAATCTTTTAATTCTGGCTTTACGCCATTCCAGATAAAGAAAGCTTCAATGGCTTGGCCAACTAGCATGCCAAAACCTTCCGCATAAGGTACATTGCGCTGTTTCGCTTGATCAAGGAAGCTAGAGCGCTTGCCATAAGCCATTTCATAGGCATATTTGAACTCTAGACTTTCTGGTAGTTGTAATGCATCACCAGACAGGCTTGCAGAAGTTGCATTAATTACAATATCAAATTTCCCTTCTAACTCATTTAGAGAAACTGCTTGCAATTGAGCTTGCGGAACTGCTGCTTTTAGGTCATTTACAAGTTGTTCAGCACGAGCAAGAGTCCGGTTTGCAATCACAATCTTTTTAGCACCAGCTTGTACAAGCGGGTAAATAACACCACGAGTTGCACCACCAGCTCCTAAAATTAAAATAGTCGTATTTTCTAAGTTCCAATCTAAAGCTTGAATTGCGGCAACTAAGCCTTGGCCATCTGTATTGTCACCATGCAATTTGCCATCTTCCATCCAAAGTGTATTTACAGCTTTGGCAATTTGAGCACGTTCAGTCAGCACATCACACAAAGCAAATGCCTGTTCTTTAAACGGCACGGTAACGTTCATGCCACTCCCGCCATTTTCAAAGAAACTACGCATACTAGGCTCAAAACCATCAAGAGGGGCAAGACGTTTTTGGTAGTCTAGGTCAACACCTGTTTTTTGAGCGAAAGCATGATGCAATTCAGGAGAGCGTGATTGTTCGATGGGGTTGCCAATTACTGCAAACTGTTTGGTCATTCTTATATCCAAAATTTTAAAATGGCATGAGGCAGATAAAGTCTGTACTGAATTTTCAGCAGGCCTCACTATAAGCCAAATTTTAATAAGAAAAAATATTTGAATGAAACTCAGAAAATTGGAAATAAAAAAGGAGATTCTTTAGGGTGGAAGCCAAAGAATCTCCGAAAGCAAAAAATTAAGCAACTTTTTCTTTTAGGTTTAACCAATCACGTGGTTTTAAGTAATAGTCGGTTAAACGTTTCTCTGGTGAGTCTTCATCCCATTCTGGACGATATGACCAAGCTGCAAGATTAGGCAGGCTGACTAAAATAGATTCGATCCGTCCACCTGTTTGTAAGCCAAACAATGTTCCGCGGTCATAGACTAAATTATATTCGACATAGCGACCACGACGGTAAAGCTGGAACTCTCGTTGAGCTTCGGTATAAGGCTGTTCACGATGTTTTTCAAAAATTGGCAAAATGGCATTTAAATAACCATTACCTACAGCTTGAATATATTTAAAGCAGGTTTCGAAATCCCAGCAATTTAAATCATCAAAGAATAAACCACCGACACCACGCTGTTCATCTCGATGTTTTAGATAGAAGTAATCATCACACCATTTTTTATGTTCAGCATAGACATTGTCACCAAAAGGCTGGCATAGGTCATGTGCGGCTTGATGCCAATTGATAACATCCTGTTCATCTGGATAGAACGGTGTTAAGTCAAAACCGCCACCAAACCACCAAATCGGATCTTGTCCTTCAGGCTCTGCAACGAATAAACGTACATTGGCATGAGAAGTTGGAATATTTGGGTTTTTAGGGTGAATGACTAATGACACACCAAGCGCTTGTGCTTTAGCACCAGCAATTTGAGGATGTCTTTCTGTAGCAGAAGCGGGCAGTTTACTAATGTTGATGTGAGAAAACATCACACCACCTTTTTCAATCACGGTGCCATTTTGTAAAACTCGTGAACGACCGCCACCACCTTCTGGACGTTCCCAATCATCAATAATAAATTCACCCGTACCACCACCAGCTTTTTCTTGTTGTTCTAAACCAGCACAAATACGAGCTTGTAAATCGAGGAGAAATTCGCGGACACGTTGAATATCTGTTGAAGTCGGATGTTGCATAGTGACCCTCAAAGATGATTGAGATAGGAGATAGATACATCAAAACACAAAACCATAAAAAAAGTAAGGGATTTTTAAAAAATGTCTTAAAAATCCCTTCCAATTATTTTTAAATTTATAATTTTGTTTTAGAAATCATCTTTTTGATAAAGGTGATCCATGCGTTCACGTTTAGTTTTTAAATATTGTTCATTAAAAGGATTACGTCCAACCGTTAACGGAACACGACCAACCACATTAATACCTTGATCCTTGAGTGCCTGAATTTTCAAAGGATTGTTAGTAATTAACTTAACTTCTTTTACTTTTAAATGATCAAGCATAATGCTACACATGTCATAACGGCGCGCATCAGCTGGCAAATTTAAAAGTAAATTTGCATCTACCGTGTCATGACCTTGATCTTGTAAGGCATACGCACGAATTTTATTTGTAAGCCCAATACCACGTCCTTCTTGACGTAAATATAAAATAACGCCTTGACCTGCTTCGTTAATGAGCTTTTGAGTTGCCTGTAATTGAGGGCCGCAGTCACATTTTAATGACGCAAAAGCATCACCTGTTAAGCATTCTGAGTGAACACGTACTAAAACAGGGCCTGTGGGTGGATTTTCTAACCCTTTAGAAAGTGCCACATGTTCTTCACCTGATACTGGATCTTGAAACACAGAAATATTGAATTCACCAAAAGCGGTCGGGAGTTTTGATGTTGCAATGAACTCTATAGGCACAGATTAACTCATCTTTCAAAATCTAATGATTGCTTAAATTCAATCACCTATT
>Ga0308166_1004200_pt1 | contig 11677 bp, 16 predicted proteins | sample PhyCR2_2_FD_202137 | JGI IMG/M metagenome (GOLD analysis project Ga0308166, IMG submission 202137) | Phyllosphere microbial communities from UC Gill Tract Community Farm, Albany, California, United States - DLSLCC.R2 | ecosystem: Host-associated > Plants > Phyllosphere > Unclassified | place... | reverse complement strand
ACCGCCTGATCGAGCAGGGCGTGCCGGCCGCGCGCCAGTCGCTGCACATGTCCGGCAAGGCGGCCGACGTGCGCATCGCCGGCCTGACCGAGGAAGTGCTGGGCGGGCTCGTGAAGAGCTTCCGCAAGGGCGGCGTCGGTTTCTACTACCGTGCCGGCCCGAAAGGCGGCTGGATCCACACGGACACGGGCCTGAACCGCACCTGGAAAGGTTGAGCCGCTCCGATGCCGGACGGCTAGGCGGCGCACGCGCGCACGCGTTTTTGCTATCGTGGTCCTTCTTTTAAGGAGGACGTGATGGCAACCATGAACGCACCCACCATGGAGCGGCGCCACCTGCCCGAGCGGCGCGCCGCCGTGCGCGAAGGCGCGCACGCGATGACCGGTCTCGACTACCTGGCGATGGCGCTGCTGATCATCGGCGGCCTCAACTGGGCGATGGTCGGCCTGTTCGACATCGACGTCGTCGCCACGCTGTTCGGTCCGGGCAGCCCGGCCAGCCGCATCGTGTACGTCATCGTCGGCCTGTCCGCCCTGTACTCGATCTATACCGCGGTCAAGATGAGCCGCCACCGCTATTGAGCGCGCTCCGGGTCGGCCTGATTTCCGATACGCACGGGCTGCTGCGGCCCGAGGCGCTGGATTGCCTGGCGGGCTGCGATCACATCATCCACGGCGGCGACATCGGCGGACCGGAGATCCTGGAGCGGCTGGCCGCGCTCGCGCCGCTGACGGTCGTGCGCGGCAACAACGACACGGCGCCGTGGGCACGCGCGCTGCCGGAGACGGCCCGCGTCGATGTCGGCCCGATCGTCGTGTTCGCAATCCATGACGTGAAAGCGCTGCCGGCCGTGCTGCCCGATCCGCGCGCGGCCGGCGTGCGCGTGGTCGTCTCCGGGCACTCGCACCGGCCCGGTTGCAGCGAGCGCGACGGCGTGCTGTACGTGAACCCGGGCAGCGCCGGGCGCCGCCGCTTCAGCCTGCCCATCGCGTGCGCCGAGCTCTGCGTCGACGGCGCAGCCGTGGCGGCGCGGCTGATCACGCTCCTGCCCTAGGTCCATGCTGGCTGCCGCGGCGGAAATGCCGTAGCATACGCGCCGCATGCGCTTTGTATGCGCTTCCTCAAAGTTCCATCGATTTCATCATGACGCCCGACGCCAACCCCAACACCAACGACCGCGCGACCGACAGCGCCGAACGCCCCCGTTTCCGCCCCGTGCCGTGGACGCCGCTGGAGACGCCGCAGGACGTCGAGCTGTGGATCGACGACCATAACCGCGCCATGCAGGAACTCGTCAGGCCGCAGGAGACGGGCGTCGGCGTGCGCTTTCGCCTCGCGGTCGGCGGCGACGTCTACATGCAGACGGCGGCCGACGCCGTCATCCTCGACGTCGAGCCGGACGCCGGCTGGGTCGCGCCGCTGATCATGGCGGCGACCGGCGCTGAACAGCCGAACGGATCGATCTGGGTGCTGCCCGACGACAAGCTGGTGCAATTGCTGCTCGGCCTGTCGACGCTCGTGGAAAGCTCGCTGATCGTCACGGGGCACAACTTCGGCAAACACGGCCGTCGACCATTTTGAACATATATTTACGACAATATTTCCTTTGCGCATAATTGCATTTCGTTGTTAAATCGGTGCCGTTCCCAACGGAGACCGATCGATGCGCCAAGGATGTGTCCACTCCAGGCGGCGGGTGCTGCTCGCCGCGCTGACCTTCGCCGCCGGTGTCGCCGGTCCGGCCCGCGCGGCCGACCTGATCGAGTCCGTCCAGGCGCGCGGCACGCTGCGCATCGCGCTCGAAGGCACCTATCCGCCGTTTAACTTCCGCGACAGCCAGACCGGACAGCTGGCCGGCTACGACGTCGACGTCGCGCAACTCGTGTGCGCCCGGCTCGGGGTCAGGGCGGAATTCGTGACGATGGAGTGGTCCGCGATCCTGGCGGGGCTCGGTGCCGGCAAGTACGACGTGATCATCAGCCAGGTCGGCATCACGCCGCGGCGCGAACAGGCATTCGACTTCTCCCAGCCGTACACGTATTCGACGCCGCAGCTGATCGTGCGCAAGAACGACGGCGGCACCTACCGGCGCCTGGCCGACCTGAAGGGCCGGCGCGTCGGCGTGGGGCAGGGCAGCGTGTACGAGCAGCAGGCGCGCGCGGTGCCGGGCATCGACGTGAAACGCTATCCGTCCGCCGCGGAAAACCTGCAGGACCTGGCGTTCGGCCGCATCGATGCCGCCCTCAACGACAGCCTGATGGCGGGCTATCTGCTGAAGACGTCGCACCTGCCGGTGCGCGCGGACGCGCGCGTGGGCGAAGTGACGCGCATGGGCATCGCCCTGCACAAGGGCAATCCGAAACTGCGTGCGGCCCTCGACAAGGCGCTCGACGCCGCCCGCGCCGACGGCAGCCTGAAGGCGGCGTCGATCAAATGGTTCGGCACCGACGCGAGCCGGGCGCCATGAGGGCGCGTCCGACGCGTCCTGGCCGAGCGCCATGTCGATCGGGCGCCCGAATGAAAAACGGCGCCGCGGCGCCGTTTGATCGTTACATGTTCGGGTAGTTCGGCCCGCCGCCGCCTTCCGGCGTGACCCAGACGATGTTCTGCGTCGGATCCTTGATGTCGCACGTCTTGCAGTGCACGCAGTTCTGCGCGTTGATCTGCAGGCGATCCTTGCCCTCGTCGGTCTTGACGAATTCGTACACGCCGGCCGGGCAGTAGCGCTGTTCCGGACCCGCGAACTTGGCCAGGTTGACGTCGACCGGCACGTTCGGATTCTTCAGCGTCAGGTGCACCGGCTGGTCTTCCGCGTGGTTCGTGTTCGAGATGAACACGGACGACAGGCGGTCGAACGTCAGCTTGCCGTCCGGCTTCGGATAGACGATCGGCTTGAAGTCGGCGGCCGGACGCAGGCACTCGTGGTCGGCGTGCTGGTGGTGCAGCGTCCACGGCGCCTTGCCCTTGAACAGGATCTGGTCGATGCCGACCATGATCGTGCCCGTGACCAGGCCCTTGCTCATCCACGGCTTGAAGTTGCGCGCGATGTGCAGTTCCTCGTGCAGCCACGATTGTTCGAACGCGGCCGGGTAGCTCGCCAGTTCGTCGTGCTGGCGGCCGCCCTGCAGGGCATCGTAAGCGGCGTCGGCCGCGAGCATGCCCGTCTTGATGGCGGCATGGCTGCCCTTGATGCGGCTCGTGTTGAGGAAGCCGGCGTCGCAGCCGATCAGCGCGCCGCCCGGGAACACGGTCTTCGGCAGCGACTGCAGGCCGCCCGCGGTGATCGCGCGCGCGCCGTACGAGATCCGCTTGCCGCCTTCGAAGAAGTGACGGATCGCCGGGTGCGTCTTGTAGCGCTGGAATTCCTCGTACGGCGACAGGTACGGGTTCTGGTACGCGAGCCCGACCACGAAGCCGACGGCGACCTGGTTGTTTTCCAGGTGGTACAGGAACGAACCGCCGTACGTGTCGTTGGGGAGCGGCCAGCCGGCCGTATGGATGACGAGGCCCGGCTTGTGCTTGGCCGGATCGATTTCCCACAGTTCCTTGATGCCGATGCCGTACGTCTGCGGGTCCTTGCCCTTGTTCAGGTCGTACTTGGCCATCAGCTGCTTGCCGAGGTGGCCGCGCGAGCCTTCCGCGAACAGCGTGTACTTGGCGTGCAGTTCCATGCCCAGCTGGAAGGCGTCGGTCGGCTGGCCGTGGCGGTTGACGCCCATGTTGCCCGTCGCGACGCCCTTGACGGAACCGTCGTCGTTGTACAGGATCTCGGCGGCCGGGAAGCCCGGGAAGATCTCGACGCCCAGCGCTTCCGCCTGCTGGCCCAGCCAGCGCACGACGTTGGCCAGCGAGATCACGTAATTGCCGTGGTTCGTCAGCGCCTTCGGCACGGCGAACGACGGCGTCGCGTACGACTTCGTCTCCGTCAGGAACAGCACACGGTCTTCGGTGACCGGCGTGTTCAGCGGCGCGCCCAGCTCTTTCCAGTTCGGAAACAGCTCGTCCAGCGCGCGCGGGTCCATCACGGCGCCCGACAGGATGTGCGCACCCAGCTCGCCGCCTTTTTCCAGCACGCAGACCGACACGTCCTGACCCTTTTCGGCCGCCAACTGCTTCAGCCGGATCGCGGCCGACAGGCCTGCGGGACCGCCGCCGACGATGACCACGTCGTATTCCATTGCTTCGCGGGGGCCGTATTCTTCGAGGAGGGAGTTGGGCTGAGTCATGTCTTATAGTAGTTAAAAAAATTTAAGCACGAGTGTGCACTTTTTTGCGCTCGTTGGCAACGCCGTGTGCCATTGTAGGGCAACTATTAGACGCGCTAATCTAATCGCGGTGAAATAGGTGAAGTGTGCAATCATTATGGCTTCGCAACAGAATTTAGTTCGGGGACGAGGGGGCGTAACGTGGGAATTGAAGTCAACTTCGAAGGAAAGATCGCGATGGTCACCGGTGCGTCGAGCGGGCTGGGCGCACGTTTCGCCAAGGCGCTGGCCGGCGCCGGCGCGCAGGTCGTGCTGGCATCGCGCCGCATCGAGCGCCTGAAGGAATTGCGCGCCGAAATCGAGGCGGACGGCGGGGCGGCGCACGTCGTCGCGCTGGACGTCACGGACCTCGCCAGCATCAAGTCCGCGATCGCGCATGCGGAGACGGAAGCGGGGCCGATCGACATCCTGGTCAACAATTCCGGCGTGTCGACGACGCAACGCCTGCTCGACGTGAACGAGGAAGACTACGCGTACGTGATGGACACGAATCTGCGCGGCGCGTTCTTCATGGCCCAGCAGACGGCCAAGCGCATGATCCAGCGCGCCAAGGGCGATCCGAAGAAGCAGCACCGCATCGTCAACATCGCGTCCGTTGCCGGCCTGCGCGTGCTGCCGCAGATCGGCGTGTACTGCATGAGCAAGGCGGGCGTCGTGCAGATGACGAAGGCGATGGCCGTCGAGTGGGGCCGTTACGGCATCAATGTCAACGCCATCTGCCCGGGCTATATCGCCACCGAGATGAACGAGGACTACTTCGACACCGAGCAGGGCAAGAAACTGATCGAGATGCTGCCGCGCCGCCGTACGGGCAAGCCGGAAGACCTCGACGGCCTGCTGCTGCTGCTCGCCGCCGAGGAAGCCCATTTCATCAACGGCGCCATCATCACGGCCGACGACGGCATGACGGCGCAATGACGGCGCCGGCCCAACCGCGCCTGCTGCTGATCCACGGCCTGCTGGGGTCGCTGAACTACTTCGAACCGCGGCGCTACCTGCCCGGCGTCGACGTGCTCGCGCCCGACCTGGCCGGCTACGGCCGGCGCCGCAGCGAGGAGGCCGGCATCGCGCTGCCGGACCAGGCGGCCATGCTGGCGGCGTTCCTGCAGGACGAGGTCGGCGCCACCGCGGCCGCCCCGGTCTGGGTGCTGGGCCACAGCGTGGGCGGCGCCGTCGCGATGCTGCTGGCCGACCTCGTGCCCGAGCTGGTGCGCGGCCTGATCAGCGTGGAAGGCAATTTCACCCTGAAGGATGCGTTCTGGACCGGGCGCATCGCCGCGCTGCCGGAAGCGCAGTGGGCGGCCGAATACGGCGCGATGGAAGACGACCCGGCCGCCTGGCTGGAAAGCAAGGGCATCGAAGCGAGCGACGAGCGCCGCGCGTGGGCGCGCGAGATCCTCGACAACCAGCCGTACGCCACCGTCCAGACGATGGCGCGGTCCGTGGTCGCGACGACGGGCGCGCCGGACTACCTCGGCTGCGTTGGCCGCGTGCTGGCGCGCGCCACGCCCGTGTATCTCGTCGGCGGCGAACAGTCGGCCGCCGGCTGGGACGTGCCGGCGTGGGTGCTGGCGCAGGCGCGCCGCGTATGCGTCCAGCCGAAGGCCGGGCACATGATGATGCTGGAAGATCCGGGCGCGTTCTGCCGGATCGTGGAGTCCATCCTCTACGACGAAGCCTGCGCGAATCGCACCTGAGGGCTTATCATTCCCGCTTTTTCAAAAGCGAAGCAACGATGAGCGACAAGAAGCAGGTTCACGTCATGCGCCAGGCGATCCGCTGGGGCGACATGGACGCATTCGGACACGTGAACAACACGGTGTATTTCCGGTACATGGAGAGCGCGCGCATCGCGTTCCTCGAACAGGCCGCGGGCGACCTCGACGTGCAGGGCCATGGGCCGGTGATCGTCACCGCCTACTGCACGTTCCTCAAACAGCTGAAATATCCGGGCGACATCGAGATCCGTTCGTACGCCGGTCCGGGCGGGCGTTCGAGCTTCGAACTGACGCACGAGATCCGCATGGTCGACGCCGACGGCAATGCCGACGTCGTCTATGCCGAAGGCGGCGGCAAGGTGGTGTGGGTCAACTTCGCGGCCGAGAAATCGGTGCCGCTGCCCGAATCCCTGAAGGCGCTGCTGCCGCTCGCCTGAGCGCGCAGCCCGCATCCCGCCGCGCCGCACGCCCTGTCGTGCGCGGCGGCGGCACTGTACGTCCAATTGCGCTTGACGCCTCAGTGTCAAGTGCTGTGGTGTTTTGTGCAACAGTGACAATTCAATAGTTTTCCATAGCAATAATCCTATAAAGTGTTGCCCGCTTGACATATTGTCGAGAATAAAATTCTAATGATATTCGGGTAATAAAGGACAACTATGGGATCCATCAAATGCTCCGTGCTGGCATGGACGGCGGCCATGTCGGCAGCGCTGCTGTCGGGATGCGCGACGCAGTCGCCGCCGGTCGTCGTGAAAGAGGCGCCGCAATCCGTCGACCTGCAAAAGCAGATGCAAAAGCAAGTCGCCCAGGCTGCCGTCACCAAGCCTGTGCTGAAGCGCAAGATTGCGCTCGGCCGGGTGTCGAATGAAACCAGCTACGGCAAATCCCTGCTGCGCGACAGCGCCGGCGATCCGGTCGGCAAGCAGATCGCCGACATGCTCAGCAAGGCGCTGACGGAATCGGGCGCGTTCGTCGTGCTCGAACGCACCGACCTGTCGAAGCTGCAGGACGAGAGCAAGCTGACCGGCACGCACCAGAACCTGGTGGGTGTGGACGCGCTCATCCTGGGCTCGCTGACGGAATTCGGACGCAAGACCGTGGGCGAGAGCGGCTTCGTGTCCTCCAGCAAGAAACAGGTCGCCTTCGCGAAGATCGACGTGCGCGTCGTCGACGTCGGCACGGGACAGAGCCAGTTCGCCACCTCGGGCGCGGGCGAATCGTCGACGCAGACGGCATCGACCTTCGGCTTCGGTTCGCAGGCCGGCTACGACAGCACGCTGAACGATTCGTCGATCCGCCAGGCGATCTCGGAAGTCGTCAACCGCCTGACCGTGGAATTTTCCCGTCGTCCGTGGCAGACGTCGATCATCGGCGCCGACGGCGGCCGCTACTTCATCTCCGGCGGCAAGACGCAGGGCCTGAAGCCGGGCATGGTGTTCTCGGTGCAGACGGTCGGCCAGAAAGTGAAGTCGCCGCAGACCGGCTTCGAGATCACGCTGCCGGGCAAGGAAGTCGCGCAGATCCGCGTCGATGCGCTGTTCGGCGACACCGAAATGACCGAGGGCGCCGCGACCAGCGTCGTCAGCGGTTCCCTGCAGGGCCTGAAGATCGACCAGTTGACCGTGCGTGAAAAGGAGGCGATGTGAAATTCCAGAACATCCGTGTGATGGCGGTCGCGGCACTGTTCGCCGCCGCCGTGTCGGGCTGCGTGCAGATGCCGACCGAAAAGCAGTCCGTGGTCGACCAGCGTCCGCAGATCACGTTCCGCGTCAGCGATCCGCAGCGCCTGGCGGGCGCGCGCGTCGTCGTCGACGGCCTCGACATGGGCGCCGCGCAGGACTTCCTCGACGGCCAGGCCAGCCTGCGCATCCAGCCGGGCACGCACCAGGTCAAGGTCGTCGCGGGCGACCGCGTGCTGCTGGCCGAGCAGGCCTACCTGGGCGACGGCGTCGTGCGTCCCTTCATCATCAACTAGGAATCCGTATGCGCCTGGTGTATGCGACGCTGTGCGCGCTGGCCCTGACCGGCTGCGCCACCAACAAGGGCTTGTACGAGTGGGGCGGCTACGATGCCGTCCTGTACAACTCGTACAAGGATCCGACGACCGTCGTCGGCAACATGCAGAAGCTGGAACTGCATATCCAGAAGCTCGAGCAGGGCAAGCAGAAGGTACCGCCGGGCATGTATGCGGACCTCGGCACGATGTACCTGCAGGCCGGCGACAAGGCCAAGGCGACCGCGTATTTCGCCAAGGAGCGCGACGCCTGGCCGGAGAGCGCGGGGCTGATGAATGCCCTGATCAATAACGGCACCATGCCGAAAGCAAAGGAGGCGAAGTCGTGAAAGCACTCGTTTTCGCACTGGCCGTCCTGCTGACCGGCTGCGCGACCCACCAGCAGGCCAAGACCGACCTGAGCGCGTTCAACGCGGCCAAGCCGCGCTCGATCCTGGTGGTCCCGGCCGCGAACAAGTCGCTCGACGTGGACGCGCCCAACTACCTGCTGACGACGCTGACCGTGCCGCTTGCCGAGAAAGGGTATTACGTGTTCCCGGTCCATACGGCGAAGACCGTCCTCGAGCAGGAAGGTTTCTTCGACGGCGACCAGGTGCAGAAGCAGCCGCCGGAAATGCTGGCCCAGCTGTTCGGCGCGGACGCCGTCCTGTTCGTGACCATCAACCGCTGGGACGCGCAGTATGCGGTGCTGGCCACGACGGTGACCGTCGATTTCGACTACCGTCTCGTGTACAAGGACGGTACGGAAATCTGGAAGGCCAACAAGAAGATGCAGTATTCGCCGCAGCAGCAGAATACCGGCAGCGCACTGGGCAACCTGATCGCCTCGGCCATTACCGCCGCGATGGAGCGGGCGAAGCCGAACTATCTGCCGCTGGCCCAGTCGGCCAACGTGCAGGTGCTGGCCGCCGGACCCACCGCCATTCCGGACGGGCCTTACCGCACCACCAACTGACCCTCCGTCAGCGCGCCATGCCCACCAGCTTGTGCACGAGTTCCGACGATGTCGACGCCGAGAACTTGCGCATGAGCTTGGCGCGGTGCATCTCCACCGTGCGCGGCGACAGATCCGTCTCGCGCGCGATCACCTTGCTGGTCTTGCCTTCCACCAGCAGTGCCGCGATCTCGCGTTCGCGCGGCGTCAGTTCCGCCGTCACAGGGCGCTTCTCGCTGACGTCCTCGAACGTCCAGACGCCGGCGCCGAGCGGCGCTCCCGGGTCGAGCGCGCGGCCCGTCACGTGGCACCAGAACAGCTCCCCGTTGCCGCGCCGCATGATGCGCTCGTCGGAGTAGCGGCCCTTCGCGTTCATGATCGGGATGATGCGGTCGCCCGTGCGCAGGAACTCGTCCATCGTCGGGTACAGCACCGAGAACGACTGGCCGTCGAGCTGCGCCGGCGCGTAGCCGAACATCGCGGCCAGCGCGTGGTTGCACGACTGGATCACGCGGTTCACCGAAATGCACATGCCCACGGGGGCGTGCTGGAAAATCAACTCGTAATCGATGGCGTATGATGCGTTCATTGGATGGTCGTCGACGGCCCCGGCGGGAGGTCCTTGCCGGTATTTCTACGGTATTGTGCTCGGGAGGGCCGTATTCTATTCTTCAATTCTACTCTGCTGTACAGAACTTCTTATTAAAGGGACGGGTATGAACAAAGTGTATCCTGATGCGCGCGCCGCGCTCGAAGGGGTCGTAGCGGACGGCCAGACCATCGCCGTGGGCGGCTTCGGCCTGTGCGGCATTCCGGAGGCGCTGATCCTGGCGCTGCGCGATTCCGGCGTCAAGAATCTGACCGCCATCTCGAACAATGCCGGCGTCGACGACTTCGGCCTCGGCCAGCTCCTCACCACGCGCCAGATCAGGAAGATGATCGCCTCGTACGTGGGCGAGAACAAGGAATTCGCGCGCCAGTACCTGGCCGGCGAACTGGAACTGGAATTCACGCCGCAGGGCACGCTGGCCGAGAAGCTGCGCGCCGGCGGCGCCGGCATCCCGGCCTTCTTCACCAAGACGGGCTACGGCACCATCGTCGCGGAAGGCAAGGAAACCCGCGAATTCGACGGCGAGATGTACGTGATGGAACGCGCGCTCGTGCCGGACGTCTCGCTCGTCAAGGCCTGGAAGGCCGACCGCGCCGGCAACCTCGTGTTCCGCAAGACGGCCCGCAACTTCAACCCGAACGTGGCGACGGCCGGCAAGGTCTGCATCGTCGAAGTCGAGCAGCTGGTCGAGATCGGCGAGATCGATCCGGACCAGGTGCACACCCCGAGCATCTTCGTGCACCGCATCGTTCACAACCCGACGCCGGAAAAGCGCATCGAACAGCGCACCGTGCGTCAAGCATAAGACCAGGGGAGACAGACATGGCATGGACTCGTGATGAAATGGCCGCGCGCGCGGCGAAGGAACTGCAGGACGGCTTCTATGTGAACCTCGGCATCGGCCTGCCGACGCTCGTGGCGAACTATGTCCCGAACGATATCGAAGTGTTCCTGCAGTCGGAAAACGGCCTGCTGGGCATCGGCCCGTTCCCGACCGACGCCGAGGTCGACGCCGACCTCATCAATGCCGGCAAGCAGACCGTGACGGCGCTGCCGGGCGCCGCCTACTTCAGCTCGGCCGATTCGTTCGGCATGATCCGCGGCGGCAAGATCAACCTGGCGATCCTCGGCGCGATGCAGGTGTCGGAACAGGGCGACCTGGCCAACTGGATGATTCCAGGCAAGATGGTCAAGGGCATGGGCGGCGCGATGGACCTCGTGGCCGGCGTCAAGCGCGTCGTCGTCGTGATGGAACACGTGGCGACCGCCAAGGACGGCACCGTCAGCCACAAGATCCTCAAGAAATGCGATCTGCCGCTGACGGGCGTCGGCGTCGTCGACCGCATCATCACCGACCTGGGCGTCCTCGACGTCACCGACACCGGCCTTAAGCTGGTGGAGCTGGCGCCGGGCGTCACCAGGGACGAGGTTGTCGCTGCGACGACGGCCGAACTGGACGTCTCCGCCGTTTGACGTTCGCGGCGGACGGCGCAGCGGCGCCGACCGCCATCTTGCGGCGCGGCCGTCCGGCCGTGCCGCGCTTCCTTGCCTCGTGCTGCTCAGTGCAGCGTCCACACGTATTTCACCATCGTCCATTGCTGGACGGGCTTGCCGTGCTCGAGCGCAGGCTGGAAGCTGCAGTTCGCCAGCGATGTGCGCGCCGCCTCGTCCAGGCCCGGAAAGCCGCTCGACTCCGCCACTTTCGAATCCTGCACGCGACCCGTCGCATCGACGAGGAAGCCGACTGTGACGACGCCTTCGTGACGCGCCTGCACGTCGGTTTGCGGGTATTGCGGTTTTGCGCAAGTGTTGAAAATCAACTGTGCGCGCTGCGACTGGGCGCTCTCCGCCTCCTGCGCCGCCGCGGGCATGGCGACATGGGCGGCGACACAGGCGAAGCCGAGCGCGGCCAGATGACACACGGCGGGCGTGCGGATGCGTTGCCGGATGAAGCGCAGGGTGCGGGCGATGCGGGACATGCTGTTCTCCTTCGATAGTGGCCGGGTGGCCGGGTGGCTGGAACGAAAACCGTCCTCGGCGCGCAGGGCGCCGAACGTCATGCGACAGCGGTTGTGCAGGGTCGTGCGGCCGGCGTCAGGACAGCGTCCAGACGTACATCACGGGCGTCCACGTCGA
>Ga0308166_1004198_pt1 | contig 11684 bp, 9 predicted proteins | sample PhyCR2_2_FD_202137 | JGI IMG/M metagenome (GOLD analysis project Ga0308166, IMG submission 202137) | Phyllosphere microbial communities from UC Gill Tract Community Farm, Albany, California, United States - DLSLCC.R2 | ecosystem: Host-associated > Plants > Phyllosphere > Unclassified | place... | reverse complement strand
AAAACGCCATGGCGCAGCTGCAGGCGTTTAATAAAGCGGTGCCGAAGGACGTGATGGTATTCAGCCTGGCGGGATCGGTTAATTTACCCGGGTTACCGACCATTCCGGCTATTGAATATTCACTCGACCTGCTGGCATCACGCATTGTCGGCTGGTTAACCGCCACTACCCAACAGATGCTGGGTAGTTCGGTGTTACGCGGCGATTTAATCATTCCGGACTGGCGACAGCGCTAAGAGAGCTCACTCTGCTGGCTTTGCAAAAAGTGATAGGCTGCGCCCAGCATGCCGGAGTCGTTGCCGTAGGTGGCGGTATCAATGCGGATATCGATTTGATATTTTTCCAGCTGCTGTGAAAGCTCCTGCAGAAAGGATTCGCGTTCGGTTATACCGCCGCCGATGAAAATGGTCTGCGGGTCAAACACGCTGAACAGGTTATATAAACCGGCGGCAAGATGCTGGTAAAAGGTATTAACCACTTTTTGTGCTAACTCATCACCTTGCTCAAAAGCATCGAACACATCTTTACCGCTGACATCATCGGCGGGCTGGCCGCTGAGCTGAGCGTAATTTTCGCGCAGCGCGGTCATGGTGCAACTCTGGGCCATGGTATGCGGCTCGATATTGCTGTCGGTCGGACGCGAGGTCAGCAGACAGCCAAATTCTCCGGCCCGATTGCGTCCCCCGCGGATCAGTGCGCCGTTACAGAACGCTGCGCCACCGAGTCCGGTGCCAATGGTTAACATCAGAAAATCATTCAGCTTTTTCGCTTTTCCCAGCCAGCGCTCTGCCAGCAATGCACAGTGCGCATCGTTTTCAACCGTAGCGGGCAGGCTGGTTTTTTCGGTCAGCCACTGGCTCAGATGAAACCGATCAAAGTCACGCACCGTCCCGCCCATCGCAATATAGCCGTTATCCGGATCGATATAACCCGGCGTGCTGACCGCAATGCCGCTGCAGGACGGGTTCTTCTTTAGCCAGGCGATAATCTGCTCCAGAATCTTATCCCGGTCATTATGGGAGATATCGCTACTGTCGCTCGCCAGAATATTTCCCTGACGATCGATTACGCCCATTTTTAATGAGGTCCCGCCAATATCGAAGGCTGCAATATTCATTCGCTTTCCCTGAGGTTATTGTGGTCGATCTAATTGTAGCGCTGAAATTTAACCGTAAGCGGCGACGGGCGGGCGATATTGTCAGGAAAGGTACAGAAGTATAAAGATAATCGTGCAGGCCCACCGGGGTCTGCATCGTCAGGCAGAGATCGGCAGGCGACCGGGGTTTCAGCACCCGATCTGTCGGGAGCGTAAGCGGTGAGGCGGGTCCCGAAACCGTTAAGCGTAGTAAGAGGACCCGCTGCCGTGCAACAGACAACCGCACGGCAGCGGGACCCGACTCAGTCAGACGTGGTTACCACTTACGCAGCAGGATGCTGGCATTTACCCCGCCAAATCCAAAGCCGTTCGACATCGCATAGGTCAACTCCATCGGGCGGGCGTTCAGCGCCACCAGATCGAGGTTGCCCGCCGCTTCATCGGGATGATGCAGGTTGAGGGTCGGTGGAACGCATTGATGACGCAGCGCAAGCAGGGTAAATATTGCCTCTAACCCGCCCGCCGCGCCCAGCAGATGCCCGGTTGCTGATTTGGTCGAGGTAATGGCTACCGATGAATCGTCGCCAAATACCGAGCGAATTGCCGCGAGTTCACCGCGATCGCCGACCTGAGTCGAGGTGGCATGGGCGTTGATGTGCTGCACCGCTTCCGGCCCAATCCCGGCCTGGCGCAGGGCCAGTTTCATCGCCCGCGCGGCACCGCTGCCATTTTCCGGGCTGGCGGTCAGGTGGTAAGCATCGGCGCTGGTTCCGTAGCCAACCAGTTCTGCCAGTGGCGTAGCACCGCGCGCTTCGGCATGCGCCAGCGACTCAATCACCAGCAGGCCCGCGCCTTCAGCCATCACGAAACCGTTGCGGTCGCGATCAAACGGCCGCGAGGCGTGATGCGGATCATCGGCAAAGCCCACCGACAGCGCACGTGCGGCCGCAAAGCAGCCCAGCGTCACCCGATCCAGCGCTGCCTCCGTGCCACCACAGATAGCAATATCCGCTTCGCCACTTCTGATCAGTCGGGCGGCATCACCGATCGCCTGCACGCCTGCTGCACAGGCGGTGACGGGGGCGCCAAGCGGCCCGGTAAATCCATGTTTGATCGAGACATGACCCGCCGCCATATTGGCGAGGAAGGAAGGGGCGGTGAAAGGGGAAAGCCGGCGCGGACCGCGAGCGTCAGTGGTACGCACTGCTTCAGCAATAGCGCCAAAGCCGCCTACGCCTGAGGCGATAATGGTGGCGGTGCGTTCGCGCGCGGCCTCATCTTCCAGCTGAGGATGCCAGCCCGCCTGCTTCAGCGCTTCGTCCGCCGCCAGCAGCGCAAACTCGATAAAGCGGGACATTTTTTTGCGTTCTTTAGGCAGGATAAAGGCTTCAAGATCGTACCCTGCCAGCGGATCTTCATCGACCGTTGGGACGCTACCGCCAACCGAAATGCCGGTGCCGGCACTCATCTCGTCGGACAGGCCACGAATCCCCGACTGACCTGCTGTTAAGCGTTGCCAGACCGTTTCCACGCCGCAGCCAAGAGGCGAGACGATGCCCATACCGGTAATGACAATGCGTTCAGGCGCCGCTGAATGACTCATGTGTTTCCTCCTGTGGTCAGTCTGTGCTGTGGCAATTCATCTGCTACAGACGCGTGAGTTTTATCAATGCACGCTTTCAACCTTAGCGTGGATGAGGCAACCCTGCGCACCTGGCGCAGAGCGTCGCCTGCAGGCCATCAGGCTTAACGGGAAGAAAACCGGTGAGCGTAACGACAGCAATGACCTGATCGGCCGATCAAAGTCATCGCTATCTTTGATCAAGTGACCGATTTAGTCAATGGTCACAGTTCAGGGCGCCAGGCTGCGTAATACCAGTGCCGCCAGCTGAACTGAGGCCGCTTCTGCCTCATCGAGGTTATACTGCAGCAGCACCGGGCTGGCATAAGGTTTGATCACCCGATAGATGGCTTCTGCCGCTTCATCAGCCGGGGTTTTACGTTCAAATTCGCCCGCCTCTCTGCCCTGACGAAGAATCTGATGAATCAGGTTCAGCACACGTTCTTCATGCGCCTGGGCTGAGGGCCAGCGATCGCGCGAGGCCACTGCGGCGATGTCATACAGTTTACGATCGTGAAAAAACAGCTCGGTGCCGGTCACCGAAAGGGTACGAAACAGGCGGCGGAACTGTTCAGAAGCGCTGGGCGCATCGGCTATCGCCGCTTCCACCCGCTGCATAATCATCGTCAGCCGGCTGGAGCAGATCACTTCGCCAATCGCTTGTTTAGACTCAAAAAACTTGTAGATATAGGCTTTGGAGAAGCCAATTGCCCTGGCAAGATCAGAGACGGTGGTTTTCTCATAGCCGTAATGGGCAAAGTGCTGCATCGCGGCATCAACAATCTGGTCGCGCACGTTGTGCTCGGCAGGGCCGCGGACGCCGGCATCGGTATGCTGTTCTGACATTTTCACCGCCTGATAAGTGAAGTGGGTTATTCAGTGACCACTGGGTTAGATGGTCACATTTTAGGCCTTTTAGCCGGCAAAAGCCATGATTCCCGCTGTGTGGCGATGACCAGGCGGCTAACCTGCACGTGCCCTGACGCGGCAGGTTACTGGCGCAGGCTGTCGATCGGAATGTTCCACTGGTTCAGCTTGTTGTAGAGCGCAGTGCGTGAAATCCCCAGCAGCTTAGCCGACTGCCGCAGATTACCGCCCTGAGCGCGGATGGTCTGCAGTATGCAGGCCCGCTCATTATCCTGCAGCAGGCTGGTCACCTCGACGACGGCGGGGGAGGCGCTGGCAACAAATTCGGCGGGCAGATCGGTCAGCCCGATGGTGCTGCTCTGGCAGAGGTTGACGATCCGCTCGACCAGATTTTCCAGCTCACGGACGTTGCCCGGCCAGTGCCAGGCCTGCAGGCAGTGCATCGCCTCTGGCGTCACCTGCGGCGGGCGTTTGTTCAGTCGCTGACATAGCGCGCTGATAAAGGTATTCACCAGATCGGGGATGTCGCTTCGACGATCCCGTAAGGCTGGAATGGTCAGCGAAATGACGTTGAGACGATAGAACAGGTCACGCCGGAAAGCCCCCTGTTCCACTGCGCTCTGTAGATCGCAGTGGGTGGCCGCCACGATGCGTACATCCACCTTAACCGGATGGGCAGCACCGATGCGCAACACCTCATTCTCCTGCAGTACGCGCAGCAGGCTGGTCTGTGCCTCGAGCGGCATTTCACCAATCTCATCGAGGAACAGGGTGCCGCCGTCGGCCAGCTCAAATTTTCCGGCTGCCCCCCCCCGGCGCGAGCCGGTAAAGGCACCGTCAACGTAGCCGAACAGTTCGCTCTGCACCAGATCGCGCGGCAGTGCGCCACAGTTAACCGCCACGAATGACTCCTGTGACCGGCTGCTGGCGTTATGAATCGCCTGAGCAAACAGCTCCTTACCGGTGCCGCTTTCGCCGGTCAGCAGCACCGTGCTGTCGCTGCGGCTACTGGCTCGTGCATGCTGTATCGCCTGTTGCAGCGTGGGTGCATTGCCACGAATCATGTCAAAGGTATAACTGGCGCTGACCCCCAGCACCCGCCGGGTGATCGCCCGGATTCGCTGGTTTTCGCGCAACGATAAAATACGTCCGCCATCCGGTGCCGGCATCAGTGATACCAGGCAGAAGACGCTGCGTCGGCCATCCGGGCGAAACACCATCTCACGATCGTTACAGCAGGGAAGGGTGAGCAGCGATCCCGATTGCGGCTGCAGCAGCTGGTCGATCAGCGCACCGTCCGTCGCCATGCCGGCAAAAATCTGACGGGCGTAACGATTCAGGGTTTTGATACGGCCGTCGCGATCGCAGACCACCACGCCTTCATTCAGGGTTTCCAGAATCGACTGCTGCTCAGCCAGCAGGCGGCGCAGGGTCAGTTGCTGCCCAATCGCTTCGGCCGCCGCCTGCACCGTGCCCAGCGTGTGAACGTTGAAACTGTCAGGCGTTGCCGTCAGCGTCAGGACGCCGATCATCCGCCCGCTGGCATCACGAATCGGTGCCGCGGCGCACTGCTGGTTACGCTCGCGAAGGGCCATCTTCCAGTTCTCTCCGCTCAGCACATAGACCAGCCGCTGTTCGCGTAAACAGCGTGCGGTGCAGTTGGTGCCCAGCACCTCTTCACGCAGGATGCTGCCGACTGGCGTCAGATCGCTGCCGCAAAAGCTCAGCACTACGCCCTGCGCATCGGTCAGGTTGATGTGGCCATCCGGATTGTAGGCCAGCAGGTTTTCCATCACGCTGCGTGCCACCGCAATCAGTTCACTGTTCTGGCTGAGAATCGCGGCCACCTCGTCCGGGGCCGGCGCGCTGTAGCTGAACCGGGTCGGATCGATGCCGCGCTGCCGGGAGCGTGTCCAGGATTGCAGGATGCTGCTGCGGATCCAGTGCGGTTGTTCACCCGCCTCAAAGGCCTGCCATCCCTGCGCAAGCAGCTGCTCCCAGCGTGCCGCATCGCTGCCTTCAGGCAGGCTGAAAATGGCGTCGCTCTCTTCTTTATTCGGCAATAAATCGTGCAGCGTGGGCATCTCTGCCTCCGGGTCAGAATGGAATGTCCATTTTAATGACATGTTAAGTTGACATGTAAATTTTATTTTCATCCGGCCGCGGTTATCTGAGAGGTCGTTCACATAAAACCCGGTTTAAAAACTGGCACCTGTTTTGCAATCTTCAGGCTAACGCTCACCGGTAAAAATTAACGGGAAAGTTAAGCTGTTATGCGTAAACATAATCTGAAGTTGCTGCTATTTATCTGTTCCATCGCCTCGCTCAGCGGGGTGATCCTTGGCTATGACGTGTCGGTTATTTCCGGGGTGATAGAGCCGTTAACCGAACATCTGTCTCTGTCGCCGTGGCAAAGCGGTTGGGCTGTTTCAAATGTGATCCTCGGTTGTGTGGCCGGTGCCTGGTGTGTTGGCGCACTCTCTGACCGGATCGGCCGTAAGCCGACGCTGGTGATCACCGCCCTGTTATTTACGCTGTCAGCGGTGGGTTCGGCGCTGGCCGATACCCTGACCCAGTTTGTGCTTTACCGATTGGTTGGCGGGCTGGCCGTCGGTATGGCCTCGGCGATTACGCCGCTCTATATTGCCGAGGTGTCACCAAAAGACTGGCGCGGCCGCATGCTTGGCCTGCAGCAGATGCTGATGGTGGGCGGTCAGGTTACGGTTTATGTGGTCAACTATCTTATCGCCCGCGGCATGACTCACAGCTGGATCGTCAGCGAAGGCTGGCGCTGGATGCTGGCATCCGGCGTGGTGCCCTGCCTGTTGTTTCTGGCGCTGGTGCCGTTTATGCCGGAATCGCCGCGCTGGTTAGCGCTGAACGGCAAGCGCGATCGGGCGCTGACGGTGCTGACCCGTTTGTCTACGCCACAGCATGCCGCCCGCCTGCTGGCAGAGATCAGCGCTTCCGCTGCCGATCAGCGCGACGGCGTTGCCCGGCCCGCGTTACTGCGTGATGCCCGGGCGCGCTACATCCTGCTGATTGGCTGCGCCATTGCCATCCTGCAGCAGATTTCCGGCATTAATATCCTGCTCTATTACGCACCGTCACTGCTGCAGAACATCTCCTCTGATACGCAAACGTCGCTGTTCCACAGCATTTTCCTTGGGGTAGCGCTGCTGGCCGGCGTGGCCTTCTGCCTCAACGCCGTTGATCGCTGGGGACGTACCCGCCTGCTGCGCTGGGGCGCGCTGGGCTGTGCCGTCTGTCTGATGGTGACCTCGTGGGCCTTTATTGCGCAAACCGGCGGGCTGCTGCCGGTGATCGGGCTGGTGGCCTTCGTGCTGATTTTCGGCATGTCGTGGAGCCTGGGTGCCTGGTTACTGATCTCAGAAATCTTTCCCAACCGCATCCGCGCCGTCGCTATGGGATACGCCTTCTCATCAATGTATCTGGCCAATTTCATTGTCACCCAGAGTTTCCCGATGATGAATCGCAACAGCCTGCTGATGGACCACTTCCACGGCGCGTTTCCGCTGATGCTGTGCGCCGTTGGCTGTCTGGTGGCCTTCTGGTTCGTGCAGCGTTTTTTGCCGGAAACCCGCGGCGTCTCGCTGGAGCACATCGAGCCGCTGATGTTATCGAAATCCCGTCGCTTTGCCGCTGAGGCACAGCAGACATCCGGACCCTCTATCCAGCCTGACTGGGCAAACAATAAATAAACAGGAGCTGTTATGAATCATAAAACTGTGCGTGTGGGATTGATTGGCGCAGGCCGAATGGGCAGTTTTCATGCGGAGAATCTGGCGCTGCGGGTACCCGGTGCCCGCCTGACCGCCGTTGCGGATCTGCAGCCTGGTGCCGCGCAGCGCCTGGCCGATCGGCTGGGGATTGAGAAGGCCTATACCGACTTGCAGGCATTACTTAACGACAGTGAGATTGATGCGGTGGCCATTGCGACACCGGCCCGCACCCATGCTGAGCTGGTGATTGCCGCCGCGCAGGCCGGTAAGCATGTATTTTGTGAAAAACCGATGGCGGTGACGCTGGAGGAAGCTGACCGGGCAATTGCGGCCGCGAAAACGGCGGGCGTGGTTTTACAGGTCGGCTTCAATCGTCGCTTCAGTGCCGGTTTTGCCGCCGCCATCAGCGCAGTCAAAGCCGGTGAAAACGGCACTACCCAGCTAAGCCGCTCGGTGACCCGCGACCCCGCCTTACGCGATCCGGCCCCGATCCCGCAGTGGACCATCTTTCTGGAAACGCTGATCCACGACTTCGATACCTTGCTGCATTTCAACCCCGGTGCCCGACCGGTTGAAGTCTATGCGCTGGCGGATGCGCTGGTCCGTCCCGATTTTAAAGATAAGGGGCTGCTGGATACCTCTGTGGTGACCATCCGTTTCGATAACGGGGCGATTGCCACGGCCGAAGCCAATTTCCAGGCCGTCTACGGTTATGACGTGCGTGGTGAAGTGTTTGGCAGCAAAGGCATGCTGCAGGCCGGCAACATTAATCAGGATAACTGCGTCCGCTATCACGCCGACGGTATTGCGATAGCAACCTCACGGATGGATACCGATCTGCTGCGTGACGCCTACGTGGCGGAAATGACCGAGTTTGCGCATTGCATCCTGCACGGTGAGACACCACGCGCTACCGGCATTGATGCCCGCAATGCGCTGGAGATTGCGCTGGCCTGTATTGAGTCGGTGCAGCAGCGCAAGCCTGTCTTGCTGGGAGCACGCTAATGGCCGGTTATCAGTTATCTGTCTGCGCCGAGATGGTGTTTCTCGATATGCCGTTTATCCGCCGGGTTGAGCGTATTCATGCGCTGGGGTTTGGAGTCGAAATCTGGAACTGGGCCAATAAGGATATCGATGCGCTGGTGGCGACGGGTGCGCGCTTCACCTCAATGACCGGCTATCTGAGCGGTAACCTGACGGATGAGGATCAAATCGAGCCGCTACTGCAAAGTGCTGAAACGTCGCTGGCGATTGCGGAACGGCTTAACTGCCCGAGCCTGAATCTGCACGGCACCGGACTGGACGAGAATGGCCAGGCAATCAGGCCGGTGGAGAGAGTGACCGGGGCGATGTGGCTCAAAGCGGCAGATACGCTGCGCCGCCTCGCCGCACTCGGTGAGCGGGCCGGACGCGTCTTTACCCTCGAGAACCTTAACCTGGCGGTTGACCATCCGGGCACCCCCTTTGCCCGCGCGGCGGATACGCTGGCGCTGGTCGAGGCGGTCAACAGTCCGGCGCTGAAGATGAATCTGGATCTCTATCACGCCCAGATTGGCGAAGGCAATCTGATTGAGCTGATCCGCCGATGTGGTCCGGCGATCGGAGAAATACAGGTCGCGGATGTGCCGGGACGGATGCAGCCTGGCACCGGCGAAATCAACTATCGTGCGATTGCCCGCGTGCTGGAGCAGGTCGGCTATCGCGGCGTCGTGGCGCTGGAAGGCTGGGCCGCCGGTGACAGCGAACAGGCACTGGCCCAGTTCCGCGATCATTTTACCGTGTAATCACCTCCCCGTCGGGTATTTGTCTGTTGCCCGACGGACTTATGATAATAAAAAACCCTACAGGATAAGATCATGAAAACCAGACTATTTGCGATGTTCCTCGGCATGCTGATCAGCGTGTCAGCCGGTGCTAAAACGCCCAAAATCGGCGTGGCACTGGCAAACTTTGACCTTAATTTTGTCTCGATCCTGCGCACCCAGATGATTGGGGAAATCAGCGCGCTGAAGATGGACGGGCAGTTCGTTGATGCCAAAGGCGATGTTGCGCTACAGGTACAACAGGTTGAGGATTTCATTAACCAGGGCGTGGATGCCATTATTCTCAACCCGGTGGATACGCAGGGCGTGTTACCGATGATTAAAGCGGCCCGGTCAGCAGGCATTCCGTTGGTGTTTGTTAACCGCAAGCCGGAAGTTAAGCTGCCGGAAAATATGGCTTATGTCGGCTCAGATTCTGCGCTGGGCGGTGAAATGCAGATGGAAGCGCTGGCAAAGAGGATGAACTATCGCGGTAACGTCGCCATCCTGATGGGCGCGCTGTCGAACGAAGAGGCGCGGGAGCGCACGCGCGCAGTAGAAGCGGTCATCGCAAAGTACCAGCAGATGGCGGTTATTGAAAAGCAGACCGCACGCTGGCAGCGTAATGAAGCGGTGGATGTGGTGTCGGGCTGGTTGCTCAACCAGCGTCCGATTGATGCGATTGCCGCTAATAACGATGAAATGGCTATCGGGGCGATTATGGCGCTGAATCAGGCTAAAAACAGCCATATCCTGGTAGCCGGCATTGATGGCACTCCGGATGGTCAGCAGTTCGTGAAAACCGGCAAAATGGCGCTGACCATTTTTCAGGATGCAAAAGGACAGGCGACGGGCGCGGTAAAAGTGGCGAAGGCGCTGCTGGATAAACAGAAAGTGGATGAGATTAACTGGATCCCTTATAAAACCATTACGCACGACAATTATACGGAATTTGCGGCGGCCAGTGCGCAATAGATTCTGGCCGTTTACCGATTTTTATCTGTTTATCCCCCGCGCCAGGCATGTTGATATTTTGTCTGGCGCGCTGGCTTACCCATTCCGGCGTGGCGTGTTAATCAGGCTATCCGGCTATTTCAGCATAATGTGGCAGCCGTCAGCTGGCGTTATGCTGACTGAAGCCGTGTCTGACCTGTTTACCTGCCCGTGTTTCTGAGGCGTGATAACAGCGGCACAGCCGGAAGCATAAAAAAAAAGCCGCTTAAAAGCGGCAAAATTCATGACAGGCATGAAACAACTGAAAAACAAAAATAAACCAATATTACCCGGCGTGATGCCAGGTAACCGTTAATCGTGCGTTCTGAAACTGTTTAAGGTGTCAGTGAAACACTGCATCTCTTTGTCAGTAATCGGTGACGCTTTCGAGAGGGTGAAAATAAGTAAATCATCTGTATCAAAGGTGAAGATGGCCTGTTTTTGGTACTGACGATGGTTATCAGGGCGTAAAAAGTTATAGCTAATGAGCAGGCCGGTCGCGACGTTATCGCCTAATGTGATGCTCTCACCCGGTGCCTGCTGCCAGTCTTTAACCTGTTTGCTTAACATGCCAAGCTGGCTCTCTATATACTCTTCGGTGCAGTTATGATTGCCTAATGCATCGCGTGACAGCGTAATCGGCGGCAAAACCGATCGCTTATCCGCCAGCGTATTAAGTGTTCTTTCTGTATAGCCTTCCGGAATCGTAACCATACCTTCACTAAATTTACATATCTGGTTGTTCATTTTCTTTTTCCACTTTTCTTTCATTGTCTGCGGGTGAAAATAACTGGTCGGCAGTTATTTCGCTGAATTTACCGTTGTTCAGCATAACGATTCGGTCTGCACTGCGGATAGTTTCCGGGCGGTGCGCAATAATTATGCGCGTGATGTTCATCCGCTTAATGGCGTTATTTATCTGTTTTTCATTATAAATATCCAGATGGCTGGTCGCTTCATCCAGCACCAGGATCTTCGGCTCCCGATAGAGTGCCCTGGCAAGTAAAATACGTTGTAACTGTCCGCCGGACAGGAAAGATCCCATATCGCCTACCAGACTCTGATAATTCATCGGCATTTTCATGATATCGCCATGAATTTGAGCCAGACGCGCAACCCGGGTGATTTTTGCATGGTCAGGTTCATTATCAAAAAAGCTGATATTTTCACTGATCGAACCAGAAAACAGAATATCATCCTGCATCACACAGCCAATACGGTTGCGGTGATGCTGTAAGCCGGTCTTGGTTATATCCATGCCGCCAACGGTGATGACGCCACTCTCCGGATGCAATAAACCGAGAATAATTTTCGCCAGCGTGGTTTTACCCTGACCAGACGGACCGACAATCGCCACGCTTTCACCGGCTTTGATTGTCAGGCTGATATCGTCAATAACCCAGGGTTCGGTGGGTGCATAGCGAAAGCAAATATGCTCCAGTGCGATATCCTGAGGGATCTCGGGTTCGTCGCTGTGATCGAGCAGACTCGGGCTGGCCTCTTCGCAGGGTTCTGTCTCCGACAGTACGATGTCGGCCAGACGCTCGCCGTGCATGCGCAAC
>Ga0308166_1004191_pt1 | contig 11690 bp, 10 predicted proteins | sample PhyCR2_2_FD_202137 | JGI IMG/M metagenome (GOLD analysis project Ga0308166, IMG submission 202137) | Phyllosphere microbial communities from UC Gill Tract Community Farm, Albany, California, United States - DLSLCC.R2 | ecosystem: Host-associated > Plants > Phyllosphere > Unclassified | place... | reverse complement strand
TAAACTTCGTAATGAATTACGTGTTCACTCGTTGAGACTTGGTATTCATTTAGTGTCCGAGGACATTAAGAATCCATGTCACTTTGAGTGCCCACACAGATTGTCTGATAAATTGTTAAAGAGCAGTTGCAACGCGGCTTTCAGCTCATCATTGCGAGGTCCCGTATATTACGTTTTCCTCATTCAGAGTCAAGCAATTATTTTCACTTTTCTCTGTTGGTGTTCATCTCTGAACCCCGCTGTCCCGGCGGCTTGCAAGCCGTTGTTCCGTGTCAGTGGAGGCGCATTATAGGGAGTTCTCAGACGTTGACAACCCCTCTTTGAAAAAAAACGTTCAACCGTCTCTTTTTTGCTCAAAACCGTGCTACAGCGCCAGTTTTTCGAGCGTTTCGAAGCCGTAACGCTGTAAAACGGGCAAAAGTTGTTCGGTTTCTTTTGTTATCGCCATACAAAAAGCGATGTTCGCATCAGCGGATTTCGCATCCGGCGCCTCGTGTTCCAGCAGCCAGGCCGTCCGACGCGCAATCGCAGCACCGGAATCCACCAGCCGGGTCCCTTCAGGCAGAACCTTTAACAGCTCTTCCTGTAATAGCGGGAAATGGGTACAGCCGAGAACAACCGTATCCGGTGGTTCCTGCATCCGCAGCCATGGACGCAGAATACGACGCAGCTCTTCAAGCGAGACCGTCTCGCCGTGCAGTTTCGCTTCCGCCATTTCCACCAGCTCCGCGGAGCCGAGCATGGCGATCTGGCATTCATTGGCAAAGCGCTCAATAAGCTCACGCGTATAAGGACGTTTTACCGTACCACGCGTAGCCAGCAACCCCACAATGCCGTTCGCCGTCAGACGCGCCGCAGGTTTGATTGCCGGAACAACGCCCACAACCGGGAACGGGAATTTTTCGCGCAGGGCAGGAAGAGAGACCGTGCTTGCCGTATTACAGGCAATGACCGCCAGCGCCAGAGGATAACGCTTTTGTACCGCGGTGACGATTTCAACCACACGCTCAACAATAAAGCCTTCACTCTTTTCCCCATACGGGAACGCGACGTTATCGAAGGCGTAGATGTAATGGAGATCCGGCAGGAGCTGCCGAATCTCATCATAGACCGAAAGCCCACCGACGCCGGAATCAAACACCAGCACGGTGGGACGCGGATCAGAAGGTGTAGCTGCCAGACAAGGTGTATTCCCGTCCTGCAGTTTGGTAGCCATAAACTGTCTCGTAATCTTTATCGAACAGGTTGGCTATTTTACCACGAACTGTGAGATGAGAGGTGACGGGATATGAAACCGCGACGTCCCACAGGCTGACGCCGCCCATTTTCACGCGTTCTGTTGCATAGGTATTCGGATCAACGGCAACGTCATAGCGAGTGCCCAGATAACGGTACGCCAGATTCCAGTCGAGATCCCACACCTGCCAGTCAAGCTGATACTTAACCTGCTGCTTTGAGCGACGTGCCAGGACTTCGTTGGTTTTCGCATTGCGCGGGTCAACGTAGTCATAGGAAATTTGGTGCCCTACCGGTCCGGTATCGAACTGCGCCGTCACCTCAATCCCTTTGATGCGAGCCTCATCCACGTTGTAATAACGGTAGGTCCGCGGGTCGCTGTTAATCAGGTTATCAATATCATTACGATAACCCGTCACGCGCCAGTTTACCGGCCCCGTCAGGCCTTCAAAACCACCTTCCCACTGCTTACTCTCTTCTGGCTTCAGGTCCGGATTGCCGTAATCCTTACTGTGGATCTGGCTCATGGTCGGCGCTTTATACGCTGTGCCGTAAGAACCGATGATGCGATACCCGTCGATGAACTCCCATGCGGCGCTGGTCTGCCAGGTGGCATGATTGCCAAAGTTAGAGTTATCGTCATTACGCGCCGCCGCTTCCAGCGTCACGCTGTTGAACTGCTGCATCGCCGAAAGGAACACGCCGGTATTACGTTGTTCGTAACCTTTTTCCAGATAGCCCGTACCCGCCTGGGTTTTCTGCTTCTGCCAGTCCAGACCCGCGCCGATATTGCCGTGCCCCACTTCAACCGTATTCAGCCACTGGGTGGTGTACTGCTTCACGTCATCCATGGTTGCGGAGTCAGCGTAGCGGCCTTTTTTCGGATCATAGTTCTGATCTTTGCTACGGCCATACCCTGCCACCAGCTGTGACTGGAAAATACCCTGGTTATAGCGCAACCCGGTGTCCCAGTTCTGGCTGTAAACCTGACGCGTGTCCGGCCGCCCATCAATGCCGGTCGCGCCATAGTGATCGTAACCGTCATACGCGGAGCGGTTATCGTAGCCAAAGCCACGGACGAATCCGCTGACGCTGTCGGTAAACTGCTGCTCCACCGAGCCAAACAGCGATTTACTCATAAAACCATCGCGGTCTGGCTGGCGCGGGGCATCTTTTGCGGCAATATCAAAACCACGGGTATAGGTATAATCACCGGCCATGGTGATTTTGGTTTTATCGAACACCTGCTGGAAGGCACCGTTATAGTTTTGATACCCCTTTGAACCGACACCCGCAGAAATTTCCGCACCCGGCTTGTCGCGCCCGGTAATGATGTTAATCACACCGCCAATCGCGTCGGAGCCATACAGCGCCGAACGTGGGCCGCGAATGTACTCAATACGCTGAATCAGCGACGTCGGAATTTGGCTTAAATCGGGAACGTTGCTGATCCCGGCATTATTCAGAGGGATACCATCAATCAGTACCAGAACATGGCGGGATTCCGTACCGCGAATAAACGTTGAAGAGGTCGACCCCATCCCGCCGCTTTGTGCGATGTCCACACCCGGCAGGCGTGACATGATTTCCACAACACTCGTTGCCTGCCAGCGTTCAATATCCTCACGCGTCACGACGGAGGTCGGAGCCAGAACGGTTTTTGCTGGTTGTTCGAAACGGTTTGCTGTCACCACCAACGAGTCGGCGCTTTCCTGCGCCCAGCCCGAAAATGCCGTGACGGAAAACACCGTCAACAGCGATACTTTTTTAATCATTGTTAAAGCATCCACAATATAAGAAGGATGCCGCAGGCCTCACCGATAGCACGCGATGATGAAACCAAATGCGACGTGATCCCGGCAGGTCTTCGGGCTGGGTGGCGTTATACGGATGAAGACTTCCCATTTTCACAGTGTCTGCAACTCTCATCCCGCCAGTCTTTACCGCTGCGCGTCAGCTCCAGATTTGCACTGGATTCCCTTTTCACTCTCAGGAGACCGGAAACAGAATGCTACAATTAGACACGTATAGATGTCCAGATAGCTATTAGCCATTAAATCTGGACATCCACTGCACAATCCCTACAATCCCCGCGTAATTCTTTATCACTCAGGACGCATCATGACCCCCGAACACCTCCCGACAGAACAGTACGACGCACAGCTGGCAGAAAAAGTTGTCCGCCTGCAAAGTATGATGACGCCTTTTAACGCGCCCGTTCCCGAGGTGTTTCGTTCTCCGGTCAGCCACTACCGTATGCGCGCTGAGTTCCGCATCTGGCACGATGGCGATGACCTGTACCACATCATTTTCGATCAGCAGACGAAATCCCGTATTCGCGTAGACAGTTTTCCGGCGGCGAGTGAGCTTATCAACCAGCTGATGACGCTGATGATCGACGGTGTGCGCAACAATCCGGTACTGCGCAACAAGCTGTTCCAGATTGACTACCTGACCACCCAAAGCAATCAGGCCATTGTTTCTCTGCTCTATCACAAAGCACTGACTGACGAGTGGCGCGAGCAGGCAGAAGCCCTGCGCGATGCGCTGCGCGCGCAGAATATCAACGTGCACCTGATTGGCCGCGCGACCAAAACCAAAATCATGCTGGACCAGGATTACATCGACGAGCGTCTGCCGGTGGCAGGAAAAGAGATGGTTTACCGTCAGGTGGAGAACAGCTTCACCCAGCCGAATGCCGCCATGAACGTGCAGATGCTGGAGTGGGCGTTGAAGGCGACGGAAGGGTCTAAGGGCGATCTGCTGGAACTCTACTGCGGTAACGGCAACTTCTCGCTGGCGCTGGCGCGTAACTTCGAACGCGTGCTGGCGACGGAAATCGCCAAACCGTCGGTGGCAGCCGCGCAGTACAACATCGCCGCTAACCATATTGATAACGTACAAATTATTCGTATGGCGGCAGAAGAGTTTACCCAGGCGATGAACGGCGTACGCGAGTTTAACCGCCTGCAAGGGATTGATTTGAAGAGCTACCAGTGTGAGACAATTTTTGTCGATCCGCCGCGCAGTGGCCTGGACAGCGAAACCGAGAAGATGGTGCAGGCGTACCCGCGTATTTTGTACATCTCCTGTAACCCGGAGACGCTGTGCAAGAATCTGGAAACATTAAGCCAGACGCACAAGGTTGAACGTCTGGCGCTGTTCGATCAGTTCCCGTATACGCACCATATGGAGTGCGGCGTACTGCTTACTGCACGATAATCTTTAGGCCGGATAAGCGTAGCGCCATCCGGCATTTTTTGGCAGGTGGCGCTTCGCTTACCTGCCCTACAACGACTACAAAACCCTTCTCTACTCCGGCAACTCGCTCTTGCGGCTACGCATGCGAGAGCCAATCCAGAACACCAGCGCCACGGACAGTACCGCAGGCAGGAAGTTAGAGCCAATATCCGGGTATTCCGCACGCACCACGGTGCTGTACAGCAGCACACCCAGGATAAAACTGGCTGCGGCCAGCCCCGGTAACCCGACAGGCATGGTGCGGTTCAGATAACGTTGATGCAGGCAGTACACCGTCAGCACCAGCGCGATAATCGGGAAAATCGAGAACGGTACAATTGAGCTGAAAACCGCCGCAAACGTACCATTAATGGATAAGCCAGCGATCAATGCCAGCAACAGCGTTCCTTTATCCTGACCTGACTGTTTCATTACTCACCTTCACTCATCGTTTTGATGTGCCAACTTCTCTTGTTCACGGCGATACCAGTAGTACGCACCTTTAGAAATCATCCGCAGCTGCAATACCAGTCGCTCTTCGAGTTGCTTACGTTGTTCAATGCTGACATCCAGCGCTTCAGCACCCGCGCTGAACACAATCGTCACCATCGCCTCAGCCTGTGCTTCAGTAAACGCACGCGGCATATGGTTTTCGAGTTCAAGATAGTCGGCAAGTTCCGCGATGAAATGCTGAATTTCACGCGCGACGGCGGCACGAAACGCGGCTGACGTTCCGGAACGCTCACGCAACAGCAGGCGAAACGCGTTAGGGTTATTGCCGATAAATTCCATAAATGTCGACACGGAAGTGCGGATCACGCTGCCGCCCTTGGCGATACGCTGACGCGCCTGACGCATAAGCTGGCGCAGCATCAAACCGCTCTCGTCGACCATGGTCAGGCCCAGTTCATCCACATCACGGAAATGACGATAGAAGGACGTTGGCGCAATCCCGGCCTCGCGCGCCACTTCACGCAGGCTCAAACTGGCAAAACTCCGCTCAGCACTCAGTTGACTGAATGCGGCTTCCACCAGCGAACGCCGGGTTTTCTCTTTTTGTTGTGCTCTTACGCCCATCACGATAGTTGAATCCTTCCAAAGGCCCGTTGGCACTATACCAGAGAATAAAATTAATCTGTTTACCTGACTTTGTGAATGATTGTTTACGCGCGGTTTGTGCTCCACTGCCCGAAAAAAGCACAACGATAATTGGGTTACCCTGGCAATGATGTTATGATTCTGTTGCTTTTATGTATAAGAACAGGTAAGCCTTGCCATGCCACATTCCTACGATTACGACGCAATAGTTATTGGTTCCGGCCCCGGCGGCGAAGGTGCTGCTATGGGTCTGGTAAAACAGGGAGCCAGAGTAGCGGTTATTGAGCGCTACCATAATGTCGGCGGCGGTTGCACCCACTGGGGCACCATCCCTTCGAAAGCCCTCCGCCACGCCGTTAGCCGCATTATCGAATTTAACCAGAACCCTCTTTACAGCGACCACTCCCGACTTCTTCGCTCCTCCTTTGCCGATATCCTGAATCACGCAGACACGGTCATTAACCAGCAGACGCGCATGCGTCAGGGTTTCTATGAGCGCAACCACTGTGAAATTCTGCAAGGGAACGCGCATTTTGTGGATGAACACACCCTGGCGCTGGAGTGCCACGACGGTTCGGTTGAGACGCTCACCGCTGAAAAATTTGTGATCGCCTGCGGCTCCCGTCCTTACCATCCGGCAGACGTGGATTTCTCGCACCCGCGCATTTACGACAGCGACTCCATCCTCAGCCTGCACCACGAGCCACGCCATGTGATCATTTATGGTGCGGGGGTGATTGGCTGTGAATATGCGTCGATCTTCCGCGGAATGGAGGTCAAAGTTGATTTGATCAACACCCGCGACCGGCTGCTGGCGTTCCTCGATCAGGAGATGTCAGATTCCCTCTCCTACCACTTCTGGAACAGTGGCGTGGTGATTCGCCACAACGAAGAGTACGAGAAAATCGAAGGCTGCGATGACGGTGTGATCATGCACCTGAAATCCGGTAAGAAGCTGAAAGCCGACTGCCTGCTGTATGCCAACGGCCGTACCGGCAACACGGATTCATTGCAGCTGGAGAATATCGGGCTTGAAACCGACAGCCGCGGTCAGCTCAAGGTCAACAGCATGTACCAGACTGCGCTGCCGCACGTTTACGCGGTGGGCGACGTGATTGGTTACCCAAGCCTGGCCTCCGCCGCTTACGATCAGGGCCGCATCGCCGCACAGGCGCTGGTGAAAGGTGAAGCGACGGCGCATCTGATTGAAGATATCCCGACGGGGATCTACACCATTCCGGAAATCAGTTCTGTCGGCAAAACCGAGCAGCAGCTTACGGCCATGAAGGTGCCTTACGAGGTGGGTCGTGCCCAGTTTAAACATCTGGCGCGGGCGCAAATCGTGGGAATGAGCGTGGGTACACTGAAGATCCTGTTCCATCGCGAGACGAAAGAGATCCTCGGTATTCACTGCTTCGGTGAACGCGCGGCGGAAATCATTCATATCGGCCAGGCGATCATGGAGCAAAAAGGTGGTGGCAACACCATTGAGTACTTCGTTAACACCACCTTTAACTACCCGACCATGGCGGAAGCTTATCGGGTCGCTGCGCTGAACGGCTTAAACCGCCTGTTTTAACGCGCTGTCAAAATGGCCATCCATCGCACCGCGGATGGCCTCTGCCAGCTGCTCATAGCGGCTGCGCAGCGGTGACCCCGGACGATAAACCAGACCAATGGTGCGACGCGGCTCCGGCTTAATACACGGCAGATAGACCACGCCATCACGTTTACGCTCGTGCGGCACCGCCAGTGCCGGCAACAGCGTAATACCGCTTCCCGCCGCCACCATATTACGCAGCGTTTCCAGGCTGGTTGCGCGAAAATGGGTATCTTCATCGGCACCCGCTTCGAAGCAGAAGCCCATCGCCTGATCGCGCAGACAGTGGCCGTCTTCCAGCATCAGCAGTTTTTCACCGGCCAGATCGGCCATCGGTACGCGATCGCGGTTCGCCCACGGGTGATCTTCATAGATCGCCAGCATCATCGGCTCATCGAACAGCGGTACTTCAATAAACGCTTCACTCTCTTTAACGAGCGCCAGAATCGCACAGTCGAGCTTACCGCTGTCTAACTGCGCCAGCAGCTGATGGGTTTGCGCTTCATGCAGGTACATTTCGAGTTTCGGGAACGTCTGGTGCAGCATCGGAATGATTTGCGGCAACAGGTACGGGCCAACGGTTGGGATCAGGCCAATATGCAGCGGGCCGGACATCGCTTCCCCCTGCTGGCTTGCCATTTCCTTGAGCACTTTGACCTCGCGCAGTACGGTGCGCGCCTGATCCACCAGCAGCAGACCTGCCTGCGTGAACAGTACTTTACGACTGGTGCGCTCCAGCAGCATCACGCCCAGCTCATCTTCCAGCTTGCGGATCTGACCGCTCAGCGTTGGCTGGCTGACATGGCAGGAGTCTGCCGCGCGGCGAAAATGGCGATGCTCAGCTAACGCTACCAGGTATTCAAGATCACGAATATTCATTATTCATCCTCCGTCGCCACGATAGTTCATGGCGATAGATAGCATAGCAACGAACGATTATCCCTATCAAGCATTCTGTTGAATAATACATCACATAGACGAGGCGGCACGTGTTTGACCCTTGACGTCCCCGCACCGTCAGCGAGTTTCTCTCAAAACTCGAAAAACTAAAGCCAACGTGAACTTTTGCGGACCCCGTGGTCCGCTTTTTTTTGCGTAAAAAAAAGCCCAGCACTAAGCCAGGCTCCGTTTTTCTCCCTCTCCCAGTGGGAGAGGGCCGGGGTGAGGGCACCAGCCCGCACGGTTTAAACCAACCGGTTTTTCGCATCCGCAATCGCCTGCGCTACCTGCTTCGGTGACACGCCGCCTTTCGCTGCACGCTTATCCAGGCAGGATTGCAGGGCCAGAATCGGGTAGACATCATCCCCGATAACCGCGCTGAATTTTTGCAGGTCGGCAAGCGCCAGCTCTTCAAGGGCTTTACCCTGACGAATCGCTTCCACTACCGCTTCACCCACAATATGGTGCGCCTCGCGGAACGGTACGCCTTTCGCCACCAGGTAGTCCGCCAGCTCGGTAGAGTTAGCATACCCCTGCTGCGCCGCTTCCTGGCAGCGCGGACGTTTCACCTGAATGCCGTCCAGCACCAGCGCGCCCATATGTAGACAGTCCAGCCAGGTGTCGAGCGCGTCGAACAGCCCCTCTTTGTCTTCCTGCATGTCTTTGTTGTACGCCAGCGGCAACCCTTTCAGGGTCATCATCATACCGGTCAGCGCACCCTGCACGCGGCCACATTTCCCGCGGATCAGCTCCAGCGCGTCCGGGTTTTTCTTCTGCGGCATCAGGGAGGAGCCGGACGTCACACGGTCGGACAGCTCCACAAACCCGGCTTCGCCAGAGTTAAAGAAGATCAGGTCTTCGGCAAAGCGCGACAAGTGCACCATCCCGATAGACGCATTTGAGAGCAGTTCCAGCACGTGGTCACGGTCAGAGACGCTGTCCAGACTATTGCGGGTGGCGGAGGCAAAGCCCAGCCAGCCTGCCAGCTGCTCACGGTCAATTTCATAAGCCGTGCCGGCAAGCGCGCCGCTGCCCAGCGGGCTCACGTCCAGACGCTTTAAGGTATCCTGTAAACGGCTCTCATCACGCGCCAGCATCTCAACATAGGCCAGACACCAGTGCGCGAACGTCACCGGCTGCGCGCGTTGCAGGTGGGTATATCCCGGCATCACCGCGTCCTGATTGTTCTGCGCGGTGTCCACCAGCGCGCCCTGCAACTGACGATTCGCCGCCAGCAGTTCGCCGACGGTCTCTTTGCACCACAGCTTCAGGTCGGTCGCCACCTGGTCATTACGGCTACGCCCGGTATGGAGCTTTTTACCCAACTGGCCGACTTTGTCGATCAGTTTGCCTTCCACCCAGCTGTGAATATCTTCAGCATCGCTCTGGAGGATTTGCTGCGGATCCAGACGCACCTCTTCCAGCAGATTGTTCAGCGCCTCTTCCAGCTGCTGCTGTTCGTCTGCGGTCAGCACGCCAACGGTCACCAGCGCTTTGGACCAGGCCACAGAGCCGACAATATCCTGTTCGGCCAGGCGGTAGTCGAAGCGCAAAGAGTCGTTGAACTGTTTGAACCGCTGATCCGCTGCCTGTGTAAAACGCCCACCCCAAAGTGCCATAACGAATTTCCTTAATGATGATATTTTTGCCCGGTGGCGCTGCGCTTACCGGGCCTACAAAATTCACGTAGGCCGGATAAGCAAAGCGCCATCCGGCACAGAAACTTAAGCCAGAATACGCGTACCAATCGGCGTACCGTTAAACAGCGCCGGGAGTTGCTCCGCGTGCCGCCAGGAGGCGATATCCACCGGGCGACCCAACGTGCGGGCCGCATCCAGCGCCGCATTCACTTTAACAATCATGCCGTCGGTGATAATGCCTTGATCGATCAGCTGCTCGGCTTTTGCGGCGGTCATTTCCGCAATACGCTGGCCTTTGCCGTCCAGTATGCCGCTCACGTCGGAGAGCAGGATCAGGTCTGCGCCCAGCGTGGCCGCCAGCGCGGTTGCCGCCTGGTCAGCGTTAACGTTCATCAGCTCGCCCTCTTCGGTCACGCCGATTGAGCTCACCACCGGCAGGAAACCGCCTTCCAGCAGGGTGTTAATCAGCTTAGGCGAACCCGGCTGCGCCAGTCCAACATGGCCAAGCTCTTCGTCGATCTGGGTCACTTTCACGCTATCGCCATCGCCCAGACAGAGGCCAACGGAGGCGATATGGTGCTTCTTCGCCCAGGCCAGCAGCGTTTTGTTCGCCGTGCCCGCCAGCGCGCCGGTAATGATGTCAATCTGGTCGGCAGGCGTCACGCGCAGGCCATTTTTCTTTTTCACCGGCAGGTTGAGCCCTTTCATCAGCTCATCCACCACACAGCCGCCGCCGTGCACAATCACCAGCGGACGTTGGTGTGATTCACGATAGTTCACCAGTGCGTTAAACAGGCGCTCCAGCGCTTCTTCGCTGTCCAGCAGTACACCACCGAGTTTGATAATTAATGGATTCATCATCACACCTTAAATAAGAGCCTGCGTTTCAGGGAAGCCGAAACGAATATTTGCACACTGCATTGCCTGTGCGGCAGCGCCTTTCAGTAGGTTATCTTCTGCGGCCACCACGATGAGATGCTCACCCTGCACGGCAAAGCCAATATCGCAGAACGGCAGGCCGACCACATTTTTCAGCGCCGGCACGCCTTTGTCGTACAGGCGCACCAGCGGTTTATCCGCATACGCCTGCGTGAAGACCTCGTTCACCTGTTCTTTGGTCACACCCGGCTTCAGGCGGCAGGTAATGGTTTCGAGGATCCCGCGCGGGAAGCTGCCCAGATGCGGGGTGAAAATGACGTCCGCGCCCAGATGCGTCGTGATTTCAGGATGATGACGGTGGTTAAACACGCCATACGGCTGAAGGCTCACTTCGCAGAAGCTGTTGGAGATTGCCGCTTTGCGCCCGGCGCCGCTCACGCCACTGGTGGCGTTGATCACCGGCCACTGGTTCAGATCCAGCAACCCGGCGTCGATCAGCGGCTTCAGGGAAAGCTGCGCCGCCGTCGGGTAGCATCCCGGAACGGCAATCAGGTTCGCTTCTTTCAGTTTATCTGCGCTCCACTCCGCCAGGCCGTACACCGCTTTTTCAAGCAGTTCCGGATGCTGGTGGGTGAAACCGTAATATTTTTCGTAGAACGCGCCGTCGTTAACGCGGAACGCGCCGGAGAGATCGAACACCACGCATCCGGCTGCCAGGAACTGCGGCGCCAGGTCGTGACTGACCTCGTGTGCGGTGGCTAAAAACACCACGTCAACGCCGTCGGTAAACTCGCTGATGTCAGACATGGGCTGCAAAGGCAAATCAACCACGCCCTTAAGTTGTGGATGCAAATCGGAAATTAACTTTCCGGCATCATTGCTTTGCGCTGACACGGTCAAAGCGGTTATGGTCATATGAGGGTGGCGATTTACGTAGCTTACAAGCTCTGCGCCCGCATAACCGCTAGCGCCTACAATCAGCGTATTCAACATCGGGTTCCTTTATGCTCAACGTTAATGTATTTTTATTCACATTTATTGCATGAATATTGATACTA
>Ga0308166_1004180_pt1 | contig 11706 bp, 7 predicted proteins | sample PhyCR2_2_FD_202137 | JGI IMG/M metagenome (GOLD analysis project Ga0308166, IMG submission 202137) | Phyllosphere microbial communities from UC Gill Tract Community Farm, Albany, California, United States - DLSLCC.R2 | ecosystem: Host-associated > Plants > Phyllosphere > Unclassified | place... | reverse complement strand
ATTCTCTCAATGTGTAATATGCAGCCATCTGACAATCAACTAGATGCTCATCAGCATCAGAACAGTACTGCACCTTTAAAAAGAGCCATGAGTACGCGCCATCTTGTGATGCTATCACTGGGCGGAGCGATCGGAACTGGTCTATTTTTAGGTTCAGGGGAAGTCATTTCACAAACTGGAGCTATTGGCGCAATTATTGCCTATATTCTTGGTGGCGCGATCGCTTACATGGTCATGCTCTGCCTAGGAGAACTCGCTGTACACATGCCTGTTTCAGGTTCTTTTGGTGCCTATGCCAAAAAATATATCAGTCCAAGTACTGGCTATATGATTTCTTGGATGTACTGGCTCACCTGGACTGCAACGCTTGGAACTGAATTCACTGCCGCAGCTCTACTCATGCAAGAATGGTTCCCGCAGATTTCCATGTGGATTTGGACAATTATTTTTGCAGTTACCATCTTTGGCTTAAATATTAGTTCAACGCGTATTTTTGCTGAATCTGAGTTTTGGCTGGCTCTTGTTAAAGTCGTTACTGTCATTGCCTTTATTGTGCTCGGCCTATTAGCAATTTTTGGTTTAATTCCATTCCATGGTGCGCAAACTGCTCCACTATTTAGCAATCTTACGGCTCAAGGCTGGTTCCCTCATGGTTTAATTCCTATTTTTACGACCATGCTGATTGTTAACTTTGCTTTCTCAGGAACCGAATTAATTGGTGTAGCAGCTGGCGAAACAAAAGATCCAGCTCAAAATGTACCAAAAGCGATTAATGCCGCGATCTGGCGTCTACTTATTTTCTTTGTGGGTACTATCATTGTCATTAGCGCCTTACTTCCTTTCCAACTTGCAGGTTTAGGCGGTGACGGTGTAAGTAGCAGTCCTTTTGTGACGGTATTTAATTATATTGGCATTCCATATGCGGATGACATTATTAGGTTTGTAATCATCACAGCTCTGCTTTCAGCAGCCAATTCTGGCCTATATGCAGCTTCACGTATGATGTGGTCTCTGTCAGAACAAAAATTACTACCTAGTGTGTTTGCGACTTTATCAAAAAGTGGAACACCAATCGTAGCTCTAGTTGTAACCATGTTCGGTGCAATTCCAGGTTTATTATCAGAGCAATTTGCACCTGAGACTATTTTTAAGAATCTGCTGGGTGTAGCTGCTTTTACCATGGTCATCGTATGGATGAGCATTTGTTTAAGTCAGTTCAATTTCCGCCGCCAATGGTATAGATCAGGTCATACAGTTAAAGACTTACAATATGCTGCGCCTTTATTCCCTATTGTGCCAATTTTAGGTTTTGTTTTCTGTTTCATTACTTGCTTGAGTATGGCCGCAGACCCTGAAATGCGCGCTGGTTTTGTAGGCTGTCTTATTTTTACAGCTTTATGTTATGTCAGTTATTTTATTTTTTATCGTAATAAAGACTAAATCAGTCGTTATTCAATTAAAGTGTAGCAAAAAGCTACACTTTTTTTTGCCTATATACTGGTTTTAAACAACATACCGTTGTAGATTAAAATTTATATTAAAAACAAAATCTTGTATAGAATGAAAATTATATTTATCCACGGGATGAATCAACAAAACTACACAGCACATCGCTTGAAAGAGCATTGGTTAAAAGTATTCAAGCTCGGCCTGAAACAAATGCCTTGCAAAGTTAATGTCCGCGATCTTCATATTCACATGCCATTTTATGGCGACTTAATGACCAAATACCAATTAAGTAACCAATTAGACCTTAACACGTTATTACCTAAATCATTTTTTAATAATTATTTCCCTATTAACGTACACCCAAGTAATCCTCCTACTAGAGAGCACACTCCATTTGTTCCGTTGTTACGTCCCTCAACCGATCAAACTGATAAAAGCTTCTCAGAACGGCTTTATCTCACTTCTCAATTAGTTAAAGATCGTGTACTGAAAGAACTAGTTGTTTTATTAAATAACTTTCCTAAACTGCATGAAAGTTTGATTCAACAATTCCTCATCGAAACCTATATGTATCTATCTAATCCAGAGTTTATGGAGGAAGTACATCAAAGAATTTTAAAGAAAATGCGAGAAGAAGAAGATTATGTTGTGGTTGGACACTCTCTCGGTTCAGTTATTGCTTTTCAATTATTATCTGATCCCTCTTATCACTTTTCGGTTAAACGCTTTGTCACCTTAGCTTCTCCTTTATCTTTTCGCGTAATTCAAAGTAAGCTCCCGAGTCCAATTTCTAGACCGCCATGTATTTACGGTGATTGGTTTAATTTTTACTCTCAGGATGATTTTTTGACCGCATTTCCATTGTGCGAGGCCCCATTTAATTTTGAACCTGCCATTATCAATCAGAAAATTTATACCTTTGCCAACCAGCCGCATGAGATTTTAGGATATTTACAACATCCGTCGGTTATAAAGGCAATTATTGAACCTTTTCAGAAAAATGAGGGCTAAATGTATATATTTTCTACAATTTGAGTTATTTTTAATCGCTTGACTGTTTTTTTTTAATATTTCTTCAGAAAACTATTTGACACTTTTATTAAATCGACCTAATATACGCCCACCTCTGAAACGTCCCTATCGTCTAGAGGCCTAGGACATCGCCCTTTCACGGCGGTAACCGGGGTTCGAATCCCCGTAGGGACGCCAATTTTTTCAGATGTATGCCTCATATAAGTCCCTATCGTCTAGAGGCCTAGGACATCGCCCTTTCACGGCGGTAACCGGGGTTCGAATCCCCGTAGGGACGCCAAATTCTAAAAAGCCACTGCATAACGTCAGTGGCTTTTTTCTTGCCTAAAAAAATAAAAAGCCAATCAATGATTAGCTTTTTTATATATTCTATCAACCCGCAATTCCCACTTGTACTTCAAGGCGACCTGACTGCACTCGTAGTCCTCTAATTTCAAACTGATCGACTAACTGCTGTACAAGCTCGCGACTTTCTCTCAAAATATTCAAGCCCGGTAAAATACTAAAATCAGTCAAACTTAAAAGCTTTTCAACCATCCATGAACGGTTGTTAATAAAGTCAATAAATCCCGCTTGCTCTAGGTCAATAAACCACATGCGATGCCCATCGCGTTGGATTCCGGGAATATCGCCAATCAAATGATTAATGAGTGATGGAATAGGCAACATATTTACGACTTCGAAACCAACTCGACCAATACGGCGTACCGCCCAATTGGATAAGGTTCCCCCATGTCGAATCTGGACGTCGAGACTCTCATCCATTTGACGTAGGCGCAAAAACTTTTCCTGCCCAATACGACATTCCAATACTTTGAAATCTAAACTCAAACGATACAAGAAGCGATGATAATGCCCATCGATCTCGACTTGGAAACTGTCATTACCGCACTTGATTTTAATATCATCAATTTCTGAGCGATCAATGCGCTTACGAATTTGATTATTTAATAACATTTCGGGTAAGTACAACGTTAAGGTACTTTTGCCCAAAAAAGTTCGCGCCATAATCAACGCGACTTGGCGTGCTGTTTCACTGGTTTCAGACACCATATCTCTTACCGTGCCTGCTGCCAGATTTGTCATTCCGACAACTCCACGTCGTGTATGAGTAGTTACTTGATCGAGCGCGTCCAAAGCAGCATCAGCAACCTCTGCAATATTACGTGTCGTGTCGCTAGCAAACCCAACTGCATCTTGGGCATGTTGCAATGTCTTATGCAGTAATCGACGAGATAATGACGGTTTAGCGGTATCTGGGGTAGCTAAAACCGATGCTGTCGTTGTAGGCTGCGACTTATTGTCATCTTGTTGACCCAAGTCCCTCTCTCCTTTTTATATTTATCCCACATCCTATTCGAGTATTTAAGCTCATTTATTGTGCTAATCACACTTCATTTTTCTGTAGATTAGCATGCTCTACAATATTATTTTAATTTTTATGTGTACGGATAAATCATCTGTTTTTTATATTTCTTTGTTTATTCATAAGTAATTTTTCTGCTAACTCAACGCATTTCATCGATATCTTACAAATTTTTTTCTTTCTGCACATTTCCGTTAGAATAGATTCAAACTAAATGTGGAGTTCTCATGCAATATCGTTGCCCTAAATGTCAAAGTGTTAAAATTATGCCTGTGAGCCAAGGCGTGAACAGCGCAAAACCTGTCGTTCCTAAAAGTCTGGTTATCTTGATTCCTGCAATTTTTGTGCTTTTACTGTTAGTAGTCATTAGCATCTTTATGTGGATTTTTGGCAATGGTGCAGGTAGTTCTCTTCAAATCGCAACAGTAGTTGCATTTGTGGTTACTGTAGGGGCAGGTTTTATGTTCTGGCGTGATTTGCCTGATTTTAAACTGTCTATGCAAGCATTTATGCAGTCACAAAAACACTGGAAATGCCGTGAATGCAATAACGAATGGGAAATTTAAAAAAACTGTTCACATCAGCTTAATGCTGATGTGAATGTGTATTGTCTGCATCATCATGTTTGTGCGAAGCATGCTGAGCAATGTGCTGACAATTAATCTCGGCATCGTCCTCAATTTGTAATGTCACTTCACCAATACCATGTTCATGAGAAAGCATTTCAACAGCATCTTGATACAACTTGGTACGGTCAGCTTCAGGCGCAAATAAGTGCACGGTTAAATGGATGTTTTTAGACGTAATCGCCCACACTTTGAGTTGGTGAATACTCTCAACACCATTTAAAGAAAGTAAATCTGCACGTAGCTTCTCAATATCGACCTCTTCGGGTACACCTTCGAGCAAAATGTTAATACTTTGCTTAAGTAAAACCCATGTTCTTGGCAACACCCAAAATCCAATCAGTACTGCAATAAGCGTGTCAATCCAGTACCAATTAGTGAAGTAAATAATAATTGCACCAATAATAACCCCTACCGAACCTAGTGCGTCACTCAATACTTCTAGATAAGCACCTTTCACATTTAGGCTGTTATTGGCACTCGACATCAGGATTTTCATTGAGATGAGGTTAATCAACAAACCAATGGTTGCCACGATCAACATGCCCACACTTTGAATTTCGGGTGGCTTAGAGAAACGGATATAGGCTTCATATAAAATATAAATTGCCACCACGAACAGCATGAGTGCATTAAATAAAGCGGCCAGAATTTCAAAGCGCTGATAACCAAAAGTACGCTTATTATCAGCGGGACGTTTTGAAATCTGAATTGCGACCAGAGCAATTGCCAAAGCAGCTGCATCTGTAAACATATGCGCAGCGTCAGAGAGCAATGCCAGACTTTGTGTGATTAAACCTGCAATAACCTCAACAATTAAAAATGTCGTAGTAAGCGCCAAGGCAATCGTTAATTTCTTGGCATTACCTTCAGTCACTACAGCATGACTATGGTCATGACCATGTTGTCCACCCATTTTGCGGACTCCTTATTATTTATCTTTATGGTGAGGTAAAAGTAACCATGAATTCATGTTTACCTTTACCTGTTTCAAATACTTTTCTGACTCAAACTTTTTCATCAAAAAAGATATCTCAAATCGATGACATTATGAATGCTCAACTTTATTCGTCTTGCTTTCATTCATCCATCGATAAATGACTGGTAATAAAACCAGCGTTAGTATCGTAGATGAAATAATGCCACCGATTACTACCGTTGCCAAAGGTCGTTGTACCTCTGCACCAGTTCCAGTTGCTAAAGCCATTGGAATAAAACCAAGTGAAGCAACAAATGCCGTCATTAATACAGGGCGTAGTCGCAGTACAGCACCTTTCCAAGTAGCTGCATGAACATCTAGGGTTGCTCTTAGCTCTTTAATGAATGTGAGCATGACCAAACCATTCAATACCGCAACACCTGATAAAGCGATAAACCCAACTCCAGCAGACATAGAAAGCGGAATATCTCTCAACCACAAAGCTACTAATCCGCCAGACAAAGCAAAAGGAACCCCGCTAAATACAAGTAAACTGTCTTTAAAGTTACTAAATACCGCCATCAGCAACACAAAGATCATGATGAGCGCCATCGGTACTACGATTTGCATTCTTGCAGTGGCAGAAGCAAGATTCTCAAATTGTCCTCCATAACCCAACCAATAACCGCTAGGTAGCTTTTGCTGCGCCAGTTTGCTTTGCATCTCTTGTACAAAAGACCCAAGGTCACGATCACGCACATTTGCCGTCACAATAACTCGGCGCTTACCATTTTCACGGCTCACTTGAGCAAGGCCCAGAATATTCTCAACCTTGGCAACGTCTTGTAACTGGATCAGACCGCCGTTTGGTAAGCGAATCGGTAATTGTGCTAGCTGCTGAGGCGTACGCATGTTTTCCTGTAAGCGAATCACGAAATCGAAACGTCTATCGCCCTGTAAAATTTGCCCTACACTCTGTCCTCCAATACTAGCAGCGACAATATCCTGAATAGACTTGACTGATAATCCATATTGCGCAGCCAGAGCATGATCAACATCTACATTAAGTAATGGCAAACCATCAGTCTGTTCAACTTTGACTTCACTGGCACCTGGAATACTACGTAACTGTTGGGCTATTTTTTCCGCTTCCTGATTGAGGATTTGCATATCATCCCCAAAAACTTTCACCCCGATATCACTACGGACGCCTGAAATGAGTTCATTAAAACGTAGTTCAATCGGTTGCGAGAATTCACTGTTATTACCAGGAATCTGATTCACGAATTGCAGCATTCTGGTACGCAATTCATCTATCGTTTCTTTAGGGTTTGGCCATTGATCATGTGGTTTTAATAGAACAATACCATCGGAAATATTTGGAGGCATGACATCGGTAGCAACCTCGGCTGTTCCTGTTCTTGCAAAAATGGCTTTAATTTCAGGGAAAGCTTTGAGTAACTGCTTTTCTACATTCTCTTGAATCTTAAGCGACTCTTCTATGCCTGTGCTCGGTGCACGCATGAGTTGTAATGCAAAATCACCCTCACTGAGTTGAGGTGCGAACTCACTCCCCACTCTTGTTGCAATAGCACTTGTCAAAATTAAGATGCTGACCGCTGCTGTGACAACAACATATCGAAAGGCATATGCTTTATCGAGTAAGCCTGCATAACCTTTTTTCAGCGTCATCATCCAGCGGCTTTCTTTTTCCTTCACTTCACCCGTAACAAACAGAGCTACTGCTGCCGGAACAAAGGTCACGGATAAAATAATTGCTCCCAATAATGCTAGGACAACGGTCATTGCCATAGGATGAAACATCTTTGCTTCAACGCCTGCTAAAGCAAAAATTGGTAGGTACACGACCATAATGATGATCTGACCAAATATTAATGGTCGGCGTGCTTGTTTAGCCGCTAGAAAGACCTCAGTGAAACGTTCGGAACGTGTTAATAAGCGACCTTTTAAATGCTGCGCTTCAGCTAAACGCCGAATACAGTTTTCAACAATAACAACGGCCCCATCAACAATGATCCCGAAGTCCAAAGCGCCCAGACTCATCAGGTTGGCACTGATTTTTTGTTCCGCCATACCTGTTAAGGTAAAAAGCATTGCCAATGGGATAATACAAGCAGTGATTAAAGCGGCGCGAAAGTTTCCTAAAAAAATAAAAAGGATAACGATGACTAAAATCGCCCCTTCAATCAAATTTTTAGCTACTGTTTTAATCGCTTTATCTACGAGGCTACTACGATCATAGACTGTTTCAATCACAACGCCCTGAGGGAGCGATCTTTGAATTTCCTGAACTTTATCGTCAATCGCCTTAGCAATAGTTTTACTGTTTTCACCCATCATCATCATGGCGATACCTAAAACAGTTTCCTGTCCATTATAGGTAGCACCACCTGTACGCAAATCATGACCAATCGATACTGACGCTACATCGGCAACCCGTATAGGTAAACCGTTTTTAGTGGCGACCGTAACATTCTGGATATCTTGTATCGATGTCAGCATACCCGGAACACGAACTGTGAGTTGCTGGCCATTCTCTTCAATAAATCCGGCACCACGGTTTTCATTATTATTTTGAAGCGCATCTTGTAAATCAGTGAGTGGAATTTGCAACTGTTGTAACCGTGTCAGATCTGGAGAGACCACATAGGTTTTGTTATATCCACCAATGCTATTAACCTCGGCTACCCCTTGTACACGTTGTAACTGGGGCCGAATAATCCAGTCCTGAATTTCACGCAGGTCCATCGCGCTATAGGCTGAACCATCTGCTTTTTTAGCATTTGGCTCTGCTTTTACCACCCATTGATAAATCTCACCGAGTCCAGTTGAAATTGGAGACATTTGCGGATCAATGCTATCTGGTAAAGCACTCTTAGCTTCTTGTAAACGCTGATTAATGAGTTGCCTTGCCCAATAAATATCAGTGCCATCTTTAAAAATAATCGTAACCTGAGAAAGACCATATCTGGATATTGAACGAGTCTGTTCCAGATTTGGAATGCCGGACATGGCATTTTCAATCGGATAAGTGATCCTTTGCTCAACTTCCGGCGCTGTAAAACCATTGGCCTGACTATTGATTTGTACCTGTACATTGGTGATATCAGGCACAGCATCAATTGAAAGTTTTTGGTAGCTATAAATTCCGACACCAATCCAAGCAATGACAAACATCATGACCCAAATGGCGTTGTTAATTGAAAACTGAATAATTCGATCAAACAAACCTTCAGCCTTTGGCAAATCAGGTTTATTAATGTCCATGCTCAGCCTCCCCTTTTTCAAGTTCGGACTTGAGCAAGAAACTACCTTGAGTCACATATTGCTGTTTTTCAGTAATTCCTGATTTAACTTCTACCCATTGTGCATCTGAAGAATAATTGCCTAACTCAACGGCAACAGGGGCAAAATGAATTTTGTCCTTCTCCTGTTTTGCAATAAAGACGACATTCTTTCCATCAATCTGTTGTATCGCTGTCTTGTTAACCCGTAATACAGTCGCTGCATTATTTTGTTTCAGTAACACATTGACCATTAAGTTAGGGCGTAATTCTTTTGAAGGTGTGAGTACCTTGGCACGAACCTGCAAACGACCAGTTTGAGTATCCGCTTCTGAAGTTAAACTTTGTACCTGTGCTTTAAAAATGTTTTTAGTTTGCAGTGATTTAAATTCAATTTCCTGATTAGGCTGAATATTGGTATTTGCACTTGGTAGCACAAATTCGACCCATAACTGATCTAGGCGATCAATAACAAATAATTGTTTTTCAGGACCAATTTGCTCACCAATGACAATATCTTTATTACTGATTACACCGCTTAAAGGCGCAGTTAAAACATATCGGCCTTTACTTGAGTGATTCGCTCCCAAAGCAGATAAACGGCTATTTGCAGCTTGTACCTGAATTTGTGCCTGACGATAGGCATTGTAAGCTCTCTGATAATCTTGACGTGCTGAAACCCCTTGTTCCCACAATTGTTTTTCACGTTGGTAATCTTGCTGGGCTAATGTCAGTGCTTCTTGTGCCATGCTTAAGTTAGCTTGTTGATCAACCAAATCCGGCACAAATAAAGTCGCAAGTGCCTGACCCTTTTCAACTTGTTGTCCCAGTGCAACATTTACACTGTCTACTCGTGCAGAAAACGTAGAAGAGACATGTGCTTGCTGGTCTGTATTTACAACAAGTTTGGCAGGATAAGAGAGGCTCTGTTCAACTTCTCCACGTCCTACTTGCTCTAACTTCACACCATATTCAACCAGTTGCTTAGAAGTCAGGTTTAAACTGCCTTCCTCCTTTTCAGATTCTTCATGACCAGCTTCACCCTCTGCATGCTCTTCTTCACCTTCATCAGTATTAGGCTGTTTTTTTCCAGAGAAAAATAACCAAGCACTTAAAGCAAGGCAGACAATCAGCAGTAAAATAGCAATAAGCCATTGGTTTTTCATTTTTTTAACTGACATTACTCTGCCCCTCCAACTGTCGGCAAGTTATAGGTGTCTTGCCATAAATTTTGATTAATTTGATTTAATGCATCTCCAGACATCACCATATTTGGATCGATTCCGAGAGCTGAACTTTCTGCCTCAATTGCTTTTTGCCAAGCAGATTTAAGGAGTTGAACTTTTTTCAAGCGTTGTTCTTGTAATTGAAGGGTAGATTGCTGAACATCGGTAATTGCAAATTTACCGACTTTAAAGCCAAGCAACATTTTCTCTTGTACCGTCTCTGATAAAGGGATTTGCTGCTCATTCATTAAATTATATTGCTGCTTTAAACCCGCTAACTCGTACTGTAGAGTACGAATAGAATTCTCGCTTTGCTTTTTATAAAAGCTTTGCTGCTGGTCAATTAAATCAAGTTTGCTTTGAGCAACTTTTAGGGCATATTGCTGGCGATTAAAAATGTTTAAAGGAACTGCTATACCGACTCGAATCTGATTTTCGGTACTGCTTGTTTCTGCGGTTTTACTACGAACCACACCCACATTTACAGTAGGCGTAGGCCGATTTTTTGCCTTTAAATAATTAATTTCAGAATTTTGTTGTATTGCTTGAAGCCGCAGGGACTGCTCTAACAAATTCTGTTTTAGATATTGATCGATATCACCTTCATTTTTTAAAGGCCACACACTTTTTATATCTGGACGTAACGTGAAGTTATCTTCTGTCTCACCCCATAAGTTAGCCAATTTTCTTTTAGCACTACTCAGTGATAATTCAATTTCCTGATATAAACGCTGATTTTCAACATGCGTCATGAGAGTTCGATCTAAATCAACCTGAGCAATACTGCCTGCCTGAAAGCGTAAGCGGGTAGCATCTAAAAGGTTCTTACTCGTTCTTAACTGGGCTTTAGCAACTTCATGTTCAAGCTCTAAAATAGATACTTGTGACCATAAATATTTTACCGCCAGCTTCAGTTGAGCCTCATATAAAACCTGATTTAACTCAACTTGATTTTGCTGAACACTTGCCAGTTTTTTTGCTGCAGAACGTACACCAAAAATATCTAGTTTTTGCGAGATCCCAAGTTCTAATTCCTGATCTTTTCCAGATTTAAAACCCGTTTGCTGTACAGAAACCGTCGGATTTTCCCATAGCTGGCTCTGTTTGATATTGCTCTCGGCGATATCTTGTTGAGTTTGCCAAATTCCTGTTTGAGTTTGAAACTGCTTAACCCGATCAAGCACCTGCTCAAACGTTAAAATATTCTGTACTTGCTGCAGTTGAGTATTCTCAGCAAGGTTCTGATTTGAACTGGCTGCGTTTGTTACGACACCAGTTGAAAGTGCAACAGCAACAACTAATGATTTAAATACCCAAGACGTACTCAGACTAACGAAACGTTTTTCGTATAAAAAAATAGACATAAATTAACCCTATGAAATAAATAATATTTCTGGTGGGTTATTTTTCGGCTACCCCACCTATAGCAGGGTTAAAACAGGAGGCGGGTCTTGTTTAGAGATATGAGGGGACTTATAAGAATTGGACCAATAATATTGTTGTTTTGGCTCAGATGACTGTATTAACGGTGAAACAAGTTTTTCTTGTGCTTCTACAATCACAACATGAAAACATGAAGGCAAATGGTCATGATGATCAGACAAGGTTAAAGGAGCTTTATGTGTCCCTACGATATCTGTCTTTTCCGTATGGCTATGCTGTGAAGCTTCATAACTCAACGCTGCATGATGACCAAAATGATGTAATGTCTTTTCCTGATTTTCATGGGCGCAAAATGCCGCTGCCACATTCCATAAACTTTGGAATATAAGCAAACAGAATA
>Ga0308166_1004177_pt1 | contig 11712 bp, 4 predicted proteins | sample PhyCR2_2_FD_202137 | JGI IMG/M metagenome (GOLD analysis project Ga0308166, IMG submission 202137) | Phyllosphere microbial communities from UC Gill Tract Community Farm, Albany, California, United States - DLSLCC.R2 | ecosystem: Host-associated > Plants > Phyllosphere > Unclassified | place... | reverse complement strand
TATTCGGGGCGCGACAGCGTCTTGCCGGCCGAGAAGCGCAGGAACACGTCCTTCGGCAGCTGCGCCGTCAGGTTCAGCGCCGGCAGCCAGTCGCGGTATTTCTTCGTGCCGGTGTTCGGCTGCAGCTGGCCCTGCACGTTGATCAGCGCCGTCGACGTTGCCTTCGTCTCGGCGCCGCGCACGCCCGCGTTGCCGCGCCACGTCAGGCCGAACAGATCGTAGTTGAAGTCGACCATGCCGTACAGCGCGTTGATGTCTTCCTCCACGCGCCGGTTGGTCTGGGCCAGGTAGTTGTACTGCGAGCCCGGCACGGCGTCGCAATGGCACTCGGTGTTGACCACGCCGAGGAACTTGTCGAGGTCGACGGCGGCCCACGACGACGGAATGTTGGCGCCGCCGAGGCCGGCGCCGAAACCGCCGATCTGGCGCGAGATGTCGGCCATCGTCACGCCGGCCGGCAGCGCGACCGCGTTGGCGCTGTTGCCGATCTCGTAGTTGGTCCAGATGTTCTTGCGCTTGCTGATGCCGAAGTGGCTCGTCAGGTGGTCATTGATCTCCCAGTGCAGGTTGACGGCCTGCGTCTGCAGCTTGTTCGCGGTGTCCAGATAGCGGCCGACGAACATGCCGCGCACGTTGCCGGCCGCGTCCTGCGGTGCGAACTGGAAGCTGGCGGGGTTGGTGATGTCGGTGCCGAAGTTGAGGGTCGGGACGTCGCGGTTGTTGCGGAAGTCCCAGGAGAAGCCGTTCACGTTCGGCGCGTCGAACTGCACCGTCGCGCGCGTCGGCTCGTTCAGGTACGAGTTCGAATTGCCGGCCATGAAATCGACCTTGACCGTGTCGCTGAACTTGTGGCTGCCGGACAGCACGTGCTGGCGGAACTTCGTCGTGTAGACGTCGACCAGGCCTTCGGTGCGCACGTCGACGCCGTCGAACCGGCCGTAGTCCCAGCTGCCGGCGTCGTTGAAGTGGGCGTCCAGGATCGACGCCTGCGGCTTGCCGTTCGACCCCAGGTTGCGGCCGAACGAAATCGCTTCGATGTAATTGTCGTAGCGCTTGTTCGCGAACTTGCCGTACATGAGGTCGAGATTCAGCTCGCTGTCCGCGTTGCGCCACTGGTAGCTGTTGGTGATGCCGGTGCGCTGGTAATCCGTCTGCGAGCGGCGGTAGCGCGGGATGCGCGGCGCGAACGCGCCCGAGCCGGGCGCCGGATTCGCCACCGTGCCGCCGTAGTTGTCGGTGCGGCCCATCACGTCGTTGTAGGCGGCCGGGTTCGACGTGCGCGGCATGCCGGTGCCGCATGTCGCGGGCGTGATGCCTTTCACAGCATCGTTGCCGGGGTTCTGCGGCGTGCTGCCCAATGGCGAACAGAAGCCGCCGTCCACGCTGGCGCTGTACAGTTCCACGGCCTCGTAGCCTTCCTCGGTCGCGCGCCGCTTCGAGTACGCGCCCGACAGCAGCGCGCCGACCTTGCCGAAGCCGGTGTCCCAGCGGTCCGAGAACAGGGCAGTGATGCGCGGCTGCGTCTTTTTCGACAGCGAGTTGTGGCTCTCCTGGCCGCCGAGGCTGAACGTGCGTCCCTTGAAGTCGAACGGGCGCGCCGTGCGCAGGTCGACGGTCGCGCCGAGCGAGCCTTCCTCGATGTCGGCCTGCGACGTCTTGCGCACTTCGAGGCTGTTGAACAGTTCGGATGCGAACACGGAAAAGTCGAAGCCGCGTCCGCGGTTGGTGCTGCCGTTGATGTCCGAGGCGCCGGTCGCCGCGACGCCTTCGATGCCGTTGATGCGCACGCGCGTGAAGCCCGCGTTCAGGCCGCGCACGGTGATCTGCTTGCCTTCGCCGCCGTCGCCGCGCGCCAGCGCCACGCCGGGCACGCGCTGCAGCGATTCGGCCAGGTTCGCGTCGGGGAACTTGGCGATGTCCTCGGCCTTGATGACGTCGACGATGCCGTCGCTGTTCTTCTTCGTGTTCAGCGCGCTGTTCAGGCTCGCCCGAAAGCCCGTCACGACGACGACGCTGTCGGCCGGCTTGGCGGCAGGTTGCGCGGGGACCGCGGCATCGACCGCCGGTGCGGGCGCCGGTCCGGCTTCCTGCGCATGGGCGTGCAAGGACGCGAGCATGGCCAGCACGCCGGCGCTGACGCGGCTGCGGCGCAGGAAAGGATGGAACTGCGAAGGGGATCGGGTGAGTCGCATCGTCGTTGTCTCCGTATCGTTATGGGTGCCGCATCAAGCTTTGTTGACGGGCCGATGGTAGCGCCAAGCCTTGCCCCGCGAACGGGCCGGCCGGCCTGCGCGCGGTAATAATCACGTTGTTGAGCGCTTGCGGCGCCGGCCGCCAACGATGCGCGCCGACGGGGCACAATACGGGCAGCGCACGGGTCAAGTGCGCAGGGCGCGCGCAGCGCGTTCGAACAACGATCAGGAGACGACGATGTCCATTTCGATTCCCCGCCGCGCGGTGCTGCGTGCCGGCCTCGCGCTGCCGCTGCTGGCAGGCTGCCAGTCCGTGGCGCCGGGCGCGCGCACGGGTGTCGCGCGCAGCGAGGTGCGCGTGACCGCACCGTTCGCCATGCCCCCTATCGCGGTGCCCGACTTCGCGGGGCGGCCGCGTTTCGACATCGCCGCATTCGGCGCCGCGCAGGACGACCAGGCCCGCACGAGTGCCGCGCTGGCGCGCGCGATCGCGGCCGCGCACGAGGCGGGCGGCGGCATCGTCGTCGTGCCGGCGGGGACGTGGCCCACCGGTCCGATCCACCTGAAGAGCCGCGTCGCGCTGCACGTGGAGGAGGGTGCGACCTTGCTGTTCTCGAGCGACCCGCGCGACTACCTGCCGGCCGTGCCGACGAGCTGGGAAGGGCTCGAATGCATGAACTACTCGCCGCTCGTCTACGCCTACGACTGCGAGGATGTGGCGCTCACGGGCCGCGGCACCCTGCGCGCGCGGCTGGACACGTGGCGCGCCTGGTACGCCCGGCCGAAGGCGCACATGGATGCGCTGGTGGCGCTGTACAACATGGCCTGCCGCGACGGCGTGCCGGTCGCGCGGCGCGACATGACGGCGGGCCAGGCCAACCTGCGCCCGCACTTCGTCCAGTTCAACCGCTGCCGCCACGTGCTGGTCGAGGACGTGCACATCGTCGACAGCCCGTTCTGGGTGGTGCATCCTTACCTGTGCCGCGACGTGGTGATCCGGCGCGTGGACATCGCCGCGCACGGCCACAACAACGACGGCGTCGATCCCGAGATGAGCCAGAACGTGCTGATCGAGGACTGCACGTTCGACCAGGGCGACGACGCCGTCTCCGTCAAGTCGGGCCGCGACCGCGACGCCTGGCGCATCGCCGTCCCGGCCCGCAACATCGTCATGCGCCGCTGCCGCATCCGCAACGGCCACCAGCTGATGGCGATCGGCAGCGAGCTGTCCGGCGGCGTCGAGAACGTGTTCGTCGACGACTGCCACTTCGACCACGACGGCTCGACGGTGCCGAGCACGATCAACAACCTGCTGTACGTGAAGACGAACGAGCGGCGCGGCGGCTTCGTGCGCAACATCCACATGACGAACGTCAGCGCCACGCGCATCAAGGGCGGCGTGCTCGCCGTCGAGACGGACGTGCTGTACCAGTGGAAGACGCTCGTGCCGACGCTGGAGCGGCGTTTGACCCCGATCGAAGGATTGCACGTGGCCGGCGTGCGCGTGGAGGAGGCCGGCTTCGTCTGCCTCGTAAAAGGCGACGCCGGCCTGCCGGTGCGCGACGTGTCGCTGCGCGACGTTGCCGTGCGCACGGTGCGCGGCACGCCGGTCGTGACGGAGCACCTGATCGGGTTCGACGACCGCGCGGACGTGCGCGCATGAGGGCGGTCCGCAACGTCGCGATCCGTCTGCTGGCGGCGGTTTGCGCGATCGTGCCGGCGTGCGCGGCCGCGCAGGAACTCGGCATTCCGCAGGCGTCGGACACGGCGGCGCGCGCCGCCGCGGCGCGCGCCGATGCGGACACCGTCTGGCTGATGGCGGCTGTCGCACCTGGCCTGCCAGACCGGTTGAGCGTCTTCCGTTCGGCCGACGGCATGGCTTTCGTCACGCAGGCGTCGGAAGCATACCGGCCGCCGCACGGCGTGCTGCGCGACCCGGCCATCGTGCGCGCGGACGGCGCGTGGTGGGCCGCGTACGTGGCGGGAAGCGGGGACGCCGTCGGCCTGGCGCGCTCGGCCGACCTGAAGCACTGGACGCACGTGCGCGACGTGCCGCTGGGCGCCGCCGTGCGCGCGCCGCGCTGGCTGCACACGCGCGACGGCAGGCCGGCGCTGGTCGTCGCGCTGCCGGGCGGTCCGGCTCTGCTGGAGGCGGACGCGCGGCTGGGGCAGTGGTCCGCGCCGCGGCCGCTGGCCGGCCTGCAGGGCACGCACGCCGATGCCGCGGCGGTGCCGGATCCGGCCGGCGGCTGGGTCGCGCTCGTGCTCCGCCGGGCCGGCGGCGTCCTGGAGCTGGCGCGCGCCCCGGATCCTGCCGGGCCGTGGACCGTGCAGCCGGCCGCGGGCCTCGCCGCGCTCGGCCCGGCGGCGGGCGGCGTCGGCCTGGCGCGCGGGCCGGACGGCCGCTGGCGCGTCGTGTTCGCCGACGCGGCCGGACACGCGTGGCAGGCCGACAGCGCCGATCTCGCGGCGTGGTCGGCCAGGCGTCCCTTGACCGGTGTCGCGGCCGGCGCCGTGGCGCCGGACCTGCTGCCCGACGCGGCGCGCGACGTCGCCTCAGCCACGCGTCCTACCCGCCCCGCCCAGGCCGTCGAATGGGACCAGTACTCGCTGAGCGTGGGCGGCAAGCGGATCGTCGTGTGGTCGGGCGAGATCCACCCGTTCCGCCTGCCGGACCCGGGGCGCTGGCGGGACGTGATCCAGAAGATGAAGGCGCTCGGCTTCAACGGCGTGTCGTTCTACTTCGACTGGGCATATCACTCGGCCGCGCCCGGCGTGTACGATTTCTCCGGCGTGCGCAACGTCGAGCGCGTGTTCGAGATCGCGGAAGAAGAGGGGATGTACGTGATCGCACGCACCGGGCCCTATGTCAACGCCGAACTGTCCGGCGGCGGCTTCCCCGGCTGGATGCTGCGCAGCCGTGCCGAGGCGCGCACCGACGATCCGGCCTACCTGGCCGCCGTCGACGAATGGATGACGCAGATCGACGCCATCGTCGCGCGCCACCAGGTCACGACCGGCGGCGGCACCGTCATCGCGTACCAGCTCGAGAACGAGTTGGGCAAAGTGGAGCCGAAACATGCGCGCATGATGGCGCACCTCGCCGCCAAGGCGCGCGCGGACGGCATCACGGTGCCGTTCTTCCACAACGCGGCCGGCCGCATGCCCGACTGGACGCCGCAGAAGTCGAGCGCGCCGTGGGCCAACCCTGGACCGACCGACCTGTACGCGTTCGACGGCTACCCCGGCGGCAGCTGCGACGTGCATGCCGATCCGTCCGGGCCGAACCGCGCGCCGGACTGGGGCATCTACGCGGCCCCCGGGCCGAAGGCGGGGGCGCTCAGTTCGCCCGGCACGCCGGGATTCCTGGCCGAGATCGGCGCGGGCTGGTTCGATTACTGGGGCTCGAACGGCACGTACGGCTGCACCGCGCAGCGCCAGGGGGCGGGCTACGGGCGCGTGTTCTACGGCACGAACCTGATCAACCGGATCACCGTGCACAACCTGTACATGGCCTACGGCGGCACGTCCTGGGGCTGGCTGCCGGGGCCCATCGTGTACACGTCCTACGATTACGGCGCGCCGATCGCGGAAGACCGCGGCGTGCGGCCGAAGGCGCTGGCGCTGAAGCAGCAGGGCATGTTCGTGCAGGCGGCCGCGCCCGTGCTGGCGCACATGGACAAGGGGCCGCCGATCCGCACGACGTCGCCGCGCGTGCGGGTCTATCACAACGTCGACAAGGCGTCCGGCGCACATGTTCTGTTCGCCGTGCACGGTCCGTCCGACCTGCTGACGCGCGATGCGTTTTCGTTCGACCTCGACACGCGCGACGGGCACTACACGCTGGCGTCCGTGCTGGACGGCCAGGACGCGAAAATGCTGCTGGCGGCGTACGACTTCGAACGCCAGCGCCTCGTGGTTTCGACCTCGGAGCTGCAGACGCACCTGCGCGACGGCGCGCGCGACGTCGCCTTGCTGCACGGCCGCGCGGGCGAACCGGGCGAGACGGTGCTGCGCTATGCGTCGGCGCCGCGGGTCGAGGTGCTGGAGGGGCGCGTGCAGGCGGCGTTCGATCCCGCGCGCGGCGACCTGAAGCTCGCGTATGCGCATGCCGGCCTGGCGCGCGTGCGCATCACGGGCGGCGGGCGGGCGCCGCTGCTGCTGCTGATCGCGGACGAGGCCACGTCGCAGCGCTTCTGGACGCAGGACGCGCCCGCTGGCCGCGTGCTCGAACTGACGCCGGCGCTGGTGCGCTCGGCCCGCATCGACGGGGGCACGCTGCACCTGGCGGGCGACACGGAGCAGGACAGCCCGCTCGAGATCTGGGCGCCGGACGCGGTGGCCGCGGTGACGTTCAACGGCGCGCCGTTGCGCGTCGAGCGCCGACCGGACGGCAGCCTGCGCGCCGGGCCGCTGGCCGGACCCGCGCACGTCGCGGTGCCGGACCTGGCCCGGCTGGCGTGGACGCGGCGCATGGACAGCCTCGAAGCGCGCGCCGATTTCGACGACGGCGCGTGGGCGCAGGCCGATACGCGCGCTTCGGCCGCGCAGACGTGGACGCTGCCCGAACGCGGCCAGCCCACGCTGGCGATGAGCGACTACGGCTTTCATCACGGCGACGTGTGGTACCGCGGCCGCTTCGACCTGGCCGATTCCTCGGCGCGGCGGCTGGACCTGTTCTACGGCGGCGGCGGGGCCGGGATGCTGCAGGCATGGGTCGACGGCCGCTTCCTCGGCCAGCACGAACTCGACACGGGCCGCGCGTTCCCGGAGACCACCGACAGCGTGCGCTTCGACCTGGGCCGGCTGGCGCCCGGCCCGCACGTCGTCGCCGTCATGGTGCGCAACAATTCGCACAACTGGGACCTGATGGCGGACGACGCGCACCGCGAGGCGCGGGGCCTGATCGCGGCGTCGCTGGGATCGCCCGGCGGCCGGCGCTTCGCCGTGCCGCTCCGCTGGCGGATCCAGGGCAACCGCGGCGGCGAGGACATCGCCGACCGCATGCGCGGCCCGTTCAACAACGGCGGCCTGTACGGCGAACGCGCGGGATGGCACCTGCCGGGTGCGCCGGCCGCCGGCTGGACGCACGCGCAACCGGGCGCCGCGCCGCCGGCACCGGGCACGTACTGGCTGCGCACGCAGGTGCCGCTCGACCTGCCGCGCGGCAACGACGTGCAGCTCGGCCTCGCGTTCGGCGACCCGGCGGCGCCACGCTCCCGCCGCGAAAACCGCGCGCTCATCTTCGTCAACGGCTGGAACATGGGGCAGTTCATCGCGCACGTGGGACCGCAGCGGGTGTTCCCGATCCCGCCCGGCATCCTCGATCCGCACGGCACGAACACGATCGCGCTGGCCGTCACGACGGATGGCCGGGCGGCGAACGCGCTGGAACCGGTGCGGCTCGTCGTGTTGCGCAGCGCGCACAGCGGTATGGCCGAAACGGAGGGAAGCTCGGATAAAACTGAAAGATAATGAACTGACAGTCACCCGGGCGCAACACCATATGGTATAAAAAGTGACAAGCGCCGGTCCGCCCCTTACAATGTTGCTTTACAAGAACATTGGCCGGCAGGCCCGCGAGGATACGCTTTGATGCTAGGGTTTGACGACATCGTTCAGTGGCGCGCGCGGATCTTCTCGCGGCTGTTGGCGATAGTGCTCATCCTGGGAGCGATCGCAGCGCTTCCGAGTCTCGCCGTCGTATTGCGCAACGGCCAGTGGAAGGTGGCGGCGATGGACACGGCCGCGCTGGTCTGGCTGTTCGCGCTGTGGCGCCTGGAGCGCCTGCCATACCGCTTCCGGGTGGTCAACTTCATCGCCATCATCTACCTGGTGGCAATCTGCCTCATGCTGGAAGTGGGGCCCGTCAGCCAGAACTACCTGATGGCCCCGCCCGTGATGGCGGCGATCCTGCTCGGCACCGGGCCGGCGATCGCCGCGCTCGGATTCAGCGCCGCCATCCTCGTGTTCGGCCTCACGCATTTCTCTGCCGCGATCGCGGACGTGGGACGCGGCGCCGGCGCCAACATCTGGCTCATCACCCTGAACTTCGCGTGCGTCGGCGCGCTGCTGGCGCTGACCTGCGCCACCTTGCTGCGAGGTTTGTCGCGCTCGCTGGACGACGTGCGCGGCTTCGCGTCGTCGCTGCAAAGTGGCCAGGATGCGCTGCAGGCGCTCAACGCCGAACTGCGCCTGACGTCGGCCGCGCTGGCGCGCCTGAACGACATGGTGCTGATCGCGCGCGCCGTCGACACGCCGGACCGCGAGCAGCCGATCATCTTTTCCAACGAAGCGTTCCAGCGCCGCACCGGCTACAGCGACGCCGACATCGTCGGCCGCAGCATGCGCGTGCTGCACGGCCCGGGCACCGATCCGGCCGTCGTCGCCCGCCTGATCGACGCGATGAACGAAGGCCAGCCGGCGACGGCGGAACTGGTCAACTACACCAAGGCGGGCGAGCCGTACTGGGTCGAGATGGAGCTGATGCCGTTCACCGACGACGCCGGCAAGATCACGCACTGGGTCGTCGTCGGCCGCGACATCACGGAACGCCGCCATTCGGCCGACGCCATCCACCGCCTGGCCTACTACGACGTGCTCACCGGCCTGCCGAACCGGCGCCTGATCACGGAGCGGCTCGATGCGCTGGTCGCCGCGGCCAGCGCGGGCCGGGGCCTGGGCGCCGTGCTGTACATCGACCTCGACAACTTCAAGCACGTGAACGACGGCCGCGGCCACACGACCGGGGACGAACTCCTGAAGCACACGGCGCGCACGCTGGCCCATGTCGTGCGCAAGGGCGACACGGTGGCGCGGCTGGGCGGCGACGAATTCGTCGTGCTGCTCGACGGCCTGGGCACCGACCCCGTGGCGGCCACCAGCGCGGCGCTGGTCGTGTCCGACAAGATCCGCGCGGCGCTGGCGGACGATGTCATCATCGACGACCAGCCCTATCGCACCACCGCCAGCATCGGCGTCGCGCTGCCGGTGCGGCCGGGGCAGTCCGTCGCCGACCTGCTGCGCGACGCCGACCTCGCGATGTACCATGTCAAGGCCGCGGGCCGCAACGGGGTGGCCGTGTTCGAGACCTCGATGCTGGCCGCGGCCGAGCGCCAGCTGTCCCTGGGGCGCGACCTGTCCGCCGCGCTCGACAACGGCGAACTGTCGATGCACCTGCAGCTGCAGGTCGACCACGACGGCCGTCCGGTGGGCGCCGAAATGCTGATGCGCTGGCGCCGCTGCGACGGCACGTTCGTGCCGCCCGACGTGTTCATCCCGGTCGCGGAATCGAGCGGCCTGATCGTGCCCCTCGGCCTGTGGGTGCTGCGCCAGGCCTGCCAGGCGCGGCTCGCGCTGGAGCGGGCCGGGCATCCGCTGCAGCTCTCGATCAACGTCAGCCCGCGCCAGTTCCGCCAGGCCGATTTCGTCGAGCAGGTGCGCGCGACCTTGCTCGACACGGGCGTCGACCCGCACGCGTTCGTGTTCGAGGTGACGGAAGGGCTGCTGGTCGAGGACTTCGACGCCATCACGGTCAAGATGCGCGAACTCGCCGGCCTCGGCATCCGCTTCTCGATCGACGACTTCGGCACCGGCTATTCAAGCCTGGGCTACCTGAAGAAGATGCCGCTGTACGAGCTGAAGATCGACAAGAGCTTCATGCGCGATACGCCGCACGACGCCAACGGCACGGCCATCGTGCAGACGATCCTCGCGATGGCCGACCACCTGGGCCTGCGCGTCGTCGCCGAAGGCATCGAGACGGAAGCGCAGGCGCGCTTCCTGGCGGAGAATGGCCGGCCGTGCATGCAGGGCTATCTGTATTGCCGGCCGGTGCCGCTGGCGGAACTGATCGGCCGGCTGGAGCGGGGCGTTTAGGTTCAGCGTCGGGGCCGGGACGTTCAGCGTGAGCCGTCGTCCCTGCGCAGGCAGGGACCGAAGTTCGTGCAGCCTGCGCAAAAATTGGCTCCCCGCCTGTGCGGGGATGACGGAAACGTCGCGCCGCCGACGGGTGTTACGCCGCCAGCGGCTCGGCTTGCGCCACCGCCGCGCGCCAGCGTGCGCGGTACGCGTCGAACCCGGCCGGCATGCGTCCTGCGACCGCCGTCGCCGTGCCCGGGGGCGGCGCATCGCGGTAGCGCAGCATCCACCCGCCGCACGTCGTCCCGCTCGCATCGTCCGAATACGCCACGGGCTGCTGCGGCCGCAGGGCCGCCAGCAGCGCGCCGAACCACGGGTTCGCCGTGAAGCTGCCCTCGACGGCGAGCGGTCCCGCCGCGCCGAGCGCGTCGAGGCAGTAATCCGTCATCAGCACGCAGTACAGGGTGGCCAGCGCATAGCGTTCGGGCGCATCGAGGGGCGCCGGACCGTCGATGCGGCCCGTGCGGCCGGCGAACGGCCCACCGGTCGCGGCGAACGCGGGCAGCGCCAGCGTGCCCTGCGCGATCAATCGTTCGACGTCGGCGAACGTGCACGGTTGGGGCGCCGCGCCGGCCAGTTCCCCAAACTCGCGCCCGCCCATGAAGCGCATGCACGCGACCGGCCGGCCCAGCGCGTTGGTGTTGGCCAGCATGTCGTCCCTTTCGCGCAGGCCGTCCAGCGACACGCCGAACGCCGCCGCGATCATCCACGTGCCGGTCGACAGCACCGTGCGCGGCCCGGCGTCGTCGCCACGCAGGTAGCGCAGCAGCGACGCATTGCTGTCGTGGATGCCGTTCAGGACCTGGCAGCCGGGCGGCAGCCCCGTCGCCGCCGCGACGGCCGGCAGCAGGCAGCCCAGCGACGCGTGCGCCGGCAAGAGTGGTGGCAGCCGATCCGTCCAGCCCATCCGCGCGACGAGGCTCGACCACGTCTGCCGGCGCGGGTCCCATAGGTCAGTATGGCAGCCGAGCGACGTCGCTTCGGACGCCGCCGCGCCCGACAGGCGCCACGCCCAGTATTGCGGGTAGGTGAGGATGTGGTGCGCGCGCGCGAACGCGTCCGGATACGTCGCCTGCAGCCACGCGAGCTGGCGCCCGAGGTTCAGGCCCGCGGGCAGCGCGGGCGACAGGGTTTCCGCGTACGGCGGACGGACGGCGTCGTAGTCGCCGCCGGCCAGCGCCGCTTCGTAGTCGAGCACCGGGAGCACGAGGCCGCCGGCGTCGACCAGGGCCGCCGTCGCACCGTGCGTCACCGGTACGATCGCTGACACGTGCGCGCGCCTGGCGAAGTCGCGGCACGTCGCGAGCAGCCAGGCCCACAGGGCGTCCGTGTCGTGGTGCGGATACGGGCCGTCCATGCGCACCGCGTTGGCGCGGCGCGTTTCCGCGAGGAGGTGGCCGGCCGCGTCGATCAGCGCCAGCTTGGCGTTGGTCTTGCCGATGTCGAGGACGATGAGCGCATCGCGCATGGCGTCGCTCATTTGGCGCGTCCGGCGCGGCGCAGGCGCAGCAGCTTCGGCAGCGCGATGGTGGCCAGCAGCAGCAGGCCGACGACGATCGTCATGTAGATGCCGGGGATGTTGGCGAGCGCCAGGCCGTAC
>Ga0308166_1004175_pt1 | contig 11718 bp, 11 predicted proteins | sample PhyCR2_2_FD_202137 | JGI IMG/M metagenome (GOLD analysis project Ga0308166, IMG submission 202137) | Phyllosphere microbial communities from UC Gill Tract Community Farm, Albany, California, United States - DLSLCC.R2 | ecosystem: Host-associated > Plants > Phyllosphere > Unclassified | place... | reverse complement strand
CATGGTGTATTTCCTTTGAATGAAGTTTGTACTGCTTGCCTTGCGGGACCCTTCCCGGGTTGGCGGTCAACGATGAACTTGCGACTTTCCTGAAACTTTAAATAGTGAACAACAATATCGTGCGCTACTTATAAAACCGGATGATGACAGGCATCACCCCCAACCTTAAAGACTTTCGACCAGCTTTTCCCGCAGCGCGTGAAGCGTCTTCGTCATGCCCTGCGCTTCGTCCAGCGAACACTGCGCCGCCGCACCGACCGCATGCGGCACCGCTTCGGCCTTTTCGCGCAGGTCGCGGCCCTGCTTGGTCAGGCTCACGATTACCTGGCGTTCGTCGTTCACGGCGCGCCTGCGCGTCACCAGGCCGGCGGCTTCCAGGCGCTTGAGCAGCGGCGTCAGCGTGGCGGAATCCAGGAACAGGCGATCGCCGATATCCGTCACCGTAATCTCGTCGCCTTCCCACAGCACCAGCATCACCAGGTATTGCGGATAGGTCAGATCCAGCCCGCGCAACAGCTTGCGGTACACCTTGTTCATCGCCAGCGAGGTCGAGTACAGGGCGAAGCACAACTGGCTGTCCAGCAGCAGCGGGTTGAAAGCGCCTTTGGTCTTGTTTCTGGATTTCATGGCGCAATATTAAATAGCGCGCGATTTATCGTCAACACTTTTTTTCGCGCCTCGGCTTGCCCCGGCTTACGCCGCCTGCTCCGTTTCCGACGTGCCCCGATCCGACCCGTATTGCTTCAGGCCGTCCAGATCCAGCACGCGCACCGCGCCGTATTCGACATTCAGCAATCCCGCTTCCTCAAGCTTGCGCAGCGCCTGGTTGGCGCGCTGGCGCGAGACACGGGCCAGATAGCCGACTTCTTCCTGCGTAATCGTCAGGCGCATGCCCATGCCCGGATACAGCAAAGGGTTGAAGAGCTCGGCCAGGCAGCGGGCGACGCGCGCGTCGGGATCCAGCAGACGGTCGTACTCCGCCTTGCCGATGAACTGCGCCACGCGCTCGTTCAATTGGTGCAGCAGATAGCGGTTGAACGGAATACTGGTATCCAGCAACCAGTCGAACGTCGCGCCCGGCAGACGCGCCACCACCGAGTCGCGCAGCGCCACGATGTCGTATTTGCGGACTTCGCGCTTCAGGAGCGAACCTTCGCCGATCCAGCCGCCGGCGGGCACGCCCGTCAGCGATGCGACCTTGCCTTCCGAATTGCCCACCGACACCTTCACCAGTCCCGCAAGCACACCGATCCATGCCTGGGCGAGTTCGCCTTTGCGCTCTATGATCGATCCGGCAACGACTTGCTGCACGGAAAGGTCCCGCTCCACGCGCGCTTGCTGCTCTGCGTCGAGGACGCGGAACCAGGCGGCGGCGAGTTGCAGGGAGTCGGATAGCTGCATCGGGAATACCCTAAAAGGTCCTTGAATGTCGCGATGGTGACAGTTGGTAGCAACCCAACCTTATACCTTAACTCCTGCCGTAAATCTAAAACCAACTGGTCAAGCACGCCGCCGCAGCCGCTTCAACGCAGGCACCGCGCGCGATGCGCCCAAACCGGAGGAGACAACGTGGCACATTCATCGCCCGCATCTGCACAGATGCCGGCGGCGCCGGACACCTTTCCGGCGCTGCTGCTCGCGCATGCCAACGTTCGTGGGTCGCGGCCCGCGATACGAGAGAAAGACCTGGGGATCTGGCAAACCCTGACCTGGTCCGAAGTGGCGGAGCATGTCCGTCACGTCGCGCAGGGTCTCGCATCGCTTGGCATCCAGCCCGGCATGCACGTGGCCGTCATCGGCGAGAATCGCCCGCGTCTGTACATGGCCATGATGGCCGCGCAGTCGCTCGGTGCGATTCCGGTTCCGCTCTATCAGGACGCCGTCGCGCAGGAAATGGTCTACGTGCTGCAGGATGCGGAGATCAGCGTCGCGATCGTCGAGGACCAGGAACAGGTCGACAAGATGATCGAGGTGCGCGAGCAATGCCCCGCGCTCAAGCACGTCGTCTTCGACGACCCGCGCGGTTTGCGTCACTACGCCGATCCCATGCTGCTGTCTTACGAGCAGTTGGAAGCGTTGGGAAGCGGATATGCGGCCAAGCACCCGGACTTCTATGCGCGCGCCGTGGCCGCCGTGCAGCCGCAGGACCCCGCGGCGATGTTCTACACATCCGGCACGACGGGCAAGCCCAAGGGCGTCGTGCTGACGCACCACGCGCTCATCGACCGCGCGCGCGCCGTGTCCGACATGGAAAAGCTGACCGACCAGGAAGACGTGCTGGCCTACCTGCCGCCCGCCTGGATCGGCCAGAACATGTTCTCGTACACGCAGTTGCTGGTCACGGGCTTCACGGTGAATCATCCCGAGTCGCCCGATACCGTGTCGATCGACATGCGCGACATCGGCCCCACCTATTACTTTGCGCCGCCGCGCGTGCTGGAAGGCCTGCTGACGCACGTGATGATCCGCATGGAGGACGCGGGATATCTCAAGCGCAAGCTGTTTGGCGCCTGCATGAAGCTGGCGCGCCGCGTCGGCACCAAGATCCTGGACGGCGAGTCCGTGAACGCCTGGGACCGCATGCGCTATGCATTGGGCAATGTGCTGATCTATGGCCCGCTGCGCAACGCGCTGGGCATGAGCCGCGTGCGCGTGGCCTACACGGCGGGCGAGGCCATCGGGCCCGACCTCTTTGTGTTCTATCGCTCCATCGGCATCAACCTCAAGCAGTTGTACGGGTCCACCGAGACCTCGGTGTTCGTCTGCGTGCAGCCCGACGGGCAGGTGCGCGACGACACGGTCGGACCGCCCGTGGCCGGCGTGGAGATCCGCGTGGCCGACAACGGCGAGATCCTGGTCAAGAGCCCGGGCCTGTTCAAGGAGTACTACCGCAATCCGGACGCCACGGCCGAGGCGCGCAGCGCTGACGGCTGGTTCCACACAGGCGATGCCGGTTACCTGGACACCGACGGGCAGCTCAAGATCATCGATCGCGCCAAGGACGTGGGCAAGCTGGCCAATGGCAGCCTCTTCGCGCCCAAGTACATCGAGAACAAGCTCAAGTTCTTCCAGCACATCAAGGAAGCGGTGGCGTTCGGCGCAAACCGCGAGGATGTGTGCGCGTTCATCAACATCGACCTGGAAGCCGTGGGCAACTGGGCCGAACGCCGCGGCCTGGCCTACGCGGGCTACACCGACCTGGCGGGCAAGGACGAGGTCTATCAGCTCATTGCCGAATGCGTGGAGCAGGTCAATGCGGACCTGGCGACCGATCCCAAGCTGGCGGCCTCGCAGATCAGCCGCTTCCTGATCCTGCACAAGGAACTGGACCCCGATGACGACGAGCTGACCCGCACGCGCAAGGTGCGCCGCGCCTTCATCGCGCAGAAGTACGGCGTGCTGATCGATGCGCTCTTTGGCGGCAAGCAGTCGCAGTTCATCGAGACCGAAGTGAAATTCGAAGACGGACGCACCGGCAAGATTTCGGCGGATCTGCGGATCTGCCCGGTCAAGACGTTTCCCGCCATCACCGCCCGAGCCGCGTAGAGATCATGAGCCATAACGACCGCGACCAGCGTATCGGCGATGTCATGCTGGACATGCAGAACATCTCCTTGTCCTTCGGCGGCGTCAAGGCGCTGACCGATATTTCCTTCAACGTGCGCGAGCACGAGATCCGCGCCATCATCGGGCCCAACGGCGCGGGCAAGAGCTCCATGCTCAACGTCATCAACGGCGTGTACACGCCGCAGCAAGGCGGCATCGAATTCCGCAACCAGAGGTTCTCGCGCATGAACCCGCGTCGCGCCGCCGAGATGGGCATCGCGCGCACGTTCCAGAATCTGGCGCTGTTCAAGGGCATGAGCGTGCTGGACAACATCATGACGGGCCGCAACCTGCGCATGAAGAGCGGCCTGCTGGCGCAGGCGTTCCGCCTGGGGCCTGCCGAGCGCGAGGAGATCCAGCATCGCGAGTTCGTCGAGAACATCATCGACTTCCTGGAAATCCAGGCCTACCGCAAGACGCCGGTCGGCCGCCTGCCCTACGGGCTGCAGAAGCGCGTCGACCTGGGCCGCGCGCTGGCGATGGAGCCGCGCCTGTTGCTGCTGGACGAGCCGATGGCCGGGATGAACATCGAGGAAAAGCAGGACATGAGCCGCTTCATCCTGGATGTGAACGATGAGTTCGGCACGACCATCGTGCTGATCGAACACGACATGGGCGTGGTCATGGACATCTCGGACCGCGTGGTCGTGCTGGACTACGGCAAGAAGATCGGCGACGGCAAGCCCGATGAGGTCCGCGCCAATGAGGACGTCATCCGCGCCTATCTCGGCGTGTCGCACTAAGCCGGACAACCAAGGCGGAAAGACATGGGATTTTTTCTAGAGACCTTATTCGGCGGCCTGATGAGCGGCATGCTGTACGCGCTGATCGGCCTGGGCTTCGTGCTGATCTTCAAGGCGTCCGGCGTCTTCAACTTCGCGCAGGGCGCGATGGTGCTGGTGGCGGCGCTGTCGATGGCGCGCTTTTCGGAATGGCTGCCGCGCTGGCTCGGCTTTGACAACATGATCCTGGCCAACGTGCTGGCGTTCATTGTCAGCGCGATCGTGATGTTCCTGCTGGCCGTGGCGATCGAACGCTTCGTGCTGCGCCATCTGGTCAACCAGGAAGCCACCACGCTCCTGATGGCCACGCTGGGCATCAGCTATTTCCTGGACGGACTGGGCCAGATCACGTTCGGCAGCTCGGTGTATTCCATCAATGTCGGCATGCCCAAAGATCCGCTGTTGATCCTGGACTCGGTGTTCGAGGGGGGGCTGCTCATCAACCTGGAGGATCTGACCGCCGCGGTCATTGCGGCGCTGCTGGTGGCGGCGCTGGCGCTCTTCTTCCAGTACACCTCGACGGGCCGCGCGCTGCGCGCCGTGGCCGACGACCATCAGGCCGCGCAGTCGATCGGCATTCCGCTGAACCGCATCTGGGTGATCGTGTGGAGCGTGGCGGGTCTGGTGGCGCTGGTGGCCGGGATCATCTGGGGATCGAAGTTCGGCGTGCAGTTCACGTTGTCCACCGCCGCGCTGCGCGCGTTGCCGGTGGTGATCCTGGGCGGTTTGACGTCGGTGCCGGGCGCCATTCTGGGCGGGCTCATCATCGGGGTGGGGGAAAAGCTGTCCGAGGTGTATCTGGGGTCGCTGGTGGGCGGCGGCATCGAAATCTGGTTCGCCTATGTGCTGGCGCTGGTGTTCCTGCTGTTCCGTCCGCAAGGGCTGTTCGGCGAGAAGATCATCGACCGCGTCTAAGCCTGCGTCACCGAGGATAAAACATGTTCTATCGCGAAAACGGCCAATTCAAGACCAGCTATCGCGCTGACCAGCAGATCTTCCCGATCCGCCAGGATCGCGTCTTCATCTGGCTGCTGATGGCGGTGGCGTTCATCGCCGTGCCGGCGATGGCCAGCGACTATCTGCTGCGCGCCATCCTGATTCCGTTCCTGATCCTGGCGCTGGCCGCCGTGGGCCTGAACATCCTGGTCGGCTACTGCGGCCAGATCTCGCTGGGAACAGGCGCCTTCATGGCGGTGGGCGCGTATGCGGCGTGGAACTTCGGCGTGCGCTTTCCCGGCATGCCGCTGGTGGTGCAGATTCTCCTGGGGGGCTGCTTTGCCACCCTCATCGGCGTGATCTTCGGCATCCCCAGCCTGCGCATCCGTGGCCTGTACCTCGCGGTGGCGACATTGGCCGCGCAGTTCTTCGTGGACTGGGCGTTCCTGCGCATTCCCTTCTTCACCAACTATTCGTCCTCGGGCAGCGTGTCGGTGCCGCCGCTCACGGCCTTCGGGCTGCCGGTGCAGAGCGCCATGGAGAAGTACCTGTTCGTGCTGATCCTGGTCGTCATCTTCAGCCTGCTGGCCAAGAATCTGGTGCGCGGCGCCATCGGACGCCAATGGATGGCGATCCGCGACATGGACGTCGCCGCTTCCGTCATCGGCATCCGGCCCATGTACGCCAAGCTGACGGCGTTTGCGGTCAGTTCGTTCATCGTCGGCGTGGCCGGCGCCTTGTGGGGCTACATCCACCTGGGTTCGTGGGAGCCGCTGGCGTTCGACCTGGGCCGCTCGTTCCAGCTGCTGTTCATGGTCATCATCGGCGGGCTGGGTTCGATCATCGGCAGCTTCTTTGGCGCCGCGTTCATCGTGCTAGTGCCCGTGGCGCTGTCCAACATCCCGCACATGCTGGGCCTGCCGCTGTCGGTGGACACCGCCGCCCACATCGAGCACATGGTGTTCGGCGCGCTGATCGTGTTCTTCCTGATCGCCGAGCCGCACGGCCTGGCGCGGCTGTGGAGCATCGGCAAGGAGAAGTTGAGGATCTGGCCGTTCCCGCACTGATCGTGTTTCGTTTTGATTTCCGTGGATCCATCGCAGCACAACCGCGCTGGACCCCCGCCCCGAATACCCGGCTCAAGACCGGGCCAATCCCGGTGTCACAGGGTTGACCGACCCAAACACCACGCAGGAGGTAAATGGAGATGAAGCGTCTTAACCTGAAGTTGGCGGCAGCCTTGATGGCCGCAGCCGGCGCCGCAGGCGCCGTGGCCACGCCGGCAATGGCGGCCGAAGAGCAGTTCGTTCCGTTGCTGGTGTATCGCACGGGATCGTTCGCGCCGCTGGGCATTCCCTGGGCCGATGGCAAGCTGGATTACCTGAAGCTCGTGAACGAGCGCGATGGCGGCGTGAACGGCGTCAAGATCACGTACGAAGAATGCGAAACCGCCTACGCCACGGACCGCGGCGTGGAATGCTACGAGCGCCTGAAGGGCAAGGGCACTGGCGCATCGGGCTTCGACACGCAGTCCACCGGCATCACCTTCGCGGTCAGCGACAAGGCCATCGTCGACAAGGTGCCCGTGGAAACGATGGGCTACGGCCTGTCGCAATCGGTGGACGGCAGCGTGTTCGAGTGGAACTTCCCGCTCTTGGGCACGTACTGGACCGCCGCCGACGTGATGATCCAGGACATCGCCAAGAAAGAAGGCGGCATGGACAAGCTCAAGGGCAAGAAGATCGCCCTGGTCTATCACGACTCGCCGTACGGCAAGGAGCCCATCCCGCTGCTGCAAAAGCGCGCAGCCAAGGAAGGCTTTGAACTGCTGCTGTACCCGGTGACGGCGCCGGGCGTGGAGCAGAAGTCCACCTGGCTGCAGATCCGCCAGGCACGCCCGAACTACGTGCTGCTGTGGAGCGCGGGCATCATGACGCCCACCGCCATCCGTGAAGCGCAGGCCAGCGGCTATCCGCGCGACAAGATGTACGCGATCTGGTGGGCCGGCTCGGAAGGCGACGTCAAGGACCTGGGCGATGTCGCCAAGGGCTACAACGCCATCACCATCCACAACAGCGGCGCCGACAGCGACAAGGTCTACGACGATCTGAAGAAGTACGTCTACGACAAGGGCCAAGGCGCGGACAAGACCGGCAAGACCACGTTGGGCACCATCGCCCACACGCGCGGCATGATGATCTCGATGCTGCAGGTCGAAGCGATCCGCGCCGCGCAGGAGAAGTACGGCAAGGGCAAGGCGCTGACCCCGGAGCAGGTGCGCTGGGGCTTCGAGAACCTGGACCTGACGCAGGAAAAGCTCGACAAGCTGGGCTTTGGCCAGATCATGCGTCCGGTCAAGACCTCGTGCGCCAACCACAAGGGCGACGACTGGGCTCGCATCGTGCAATGGGACGGTTCCAAGTTCAAGGTTGTTTCCGACTGGTATCAGGCCGACAAGACGATCCTGGACCCGATGGTCAAGGAATCGGCGGCCAAGTACGCCAAGGAAAAGAACATTACGCCCCGCAAGTGTGAGTGATGCCCCTGGAGCGCCCGCGGCGGCCATGCCGCGGGTGCGCAACGCATGTTGATATGACCCGGCGGCCGGCTTTCCGGCCGGCCGCCGCCACGCTGCAGGAATGTTTATGAACGACGCCAATATTGCCGCCGCAGGCGCCCCGCCGGTGCTGCTCGATGTGAACGGCATCGAGGTGATCTACAACCACGTGATCCTGGTGCTCAAGGGCGTGTCCCTGCAGGTGCCCGAAGGCAGGATCGTGGCGCTGCTGGGCGCGAACGGCGCGGGCAAGACCACCACGCTGCGCGCGATCTCCAATCTGCTCAAGGGCGAACGCGGCGACGTCACCAAGGGCAACATCCAGTACCGCGGCCAACGCATCGAAAAGCTGACGCCGGCCGAGCTGGTCAAGCGCGGCGTCGTGCAGGTGATGGAAGGCCGGCACTGCTTTGCCCACCTCACCATCGAGGAAAACCTGCTGACCGGCGCCTATACGCGCAGCATGAGCCGCGGCGACACCGCCGCCGCGCTGGAACGGGTCTACCAGTATTTCCCGCGCTTGAAGCAGCGCCGCACCAGCCAGTCCGGATACACCTCGGGCGGCGAACAGCAGATGACCGCGATCGGCCGCGCGCTGATGGCCAACCCGAACATGATCCTGCTGGATGAACCGTCGATGGGTCTTGCGCCGCAGATCGTCGAAGAAATCTTCGAGATCGTGCGCGACCTGAACCAGCGCGAGCGCGTGAGTTTCCTATTGGCCGAGCAGAACACCAACATCGCCCTGCGCTACGCCGATTACGGCTACATCCTGGAGAACGGTCGCGTGATGATGGACGGCGCTGCGTCCGACCTGGCGCAGAACGAGGACGTCAAGGAGTTCTACCTGGGCATCTCCAGCGGCGAGCGCAAAAGTTTCCGGGACAACAAGTTCTACCGCCGCCGCAAACGCTGGCTGGCCTGATTTCCGACGCGGGCAAGCCAGCGCTTGCCGCATGGCGCCGGCAACGGCGCCGCCAACCGGCACACGAGAAGGTGCGATTCCATGTCCGAGTTTTTCGATGACCTCGAAACCCGAGCGCCCGAGCAACGCGAGCGCGATCTGATGGCGGCCCTGCCTGGGGCGATTGCGCGGGCCATCGCGCGCGCGCCGGCCATCGCCGAGCAATTGCGCGGCGTGGACCCGGCCACGGTCACCTCGCGCGAGGCGCTGGCCCGGCTGCCGGTGCTGCGCAAGCACGAATTGCTTGAACGCCAGCAGCACAGCCGCGATGACGCCGCCCGGCCCACTGGGCCCGCCAAGGCTTTCGGCGGCTTTTCCGCGATCGGTTGGGGCGAAGCGATGCGGGTGTTTGCCTCGCCGGGCCCGATCTACGAACCGGAAAGCGCGCGTTCGGATTACTGGCGCTTTGCGCGCGCCCTGTACGCGGCGGGCTTTCGCGCCGGCGAACTGGCCTACAACTGCTTTTCCTATCACTTCACGCCGGCCGGCTCGATGATGGAGACGGCCGCGCACGCGGTGGGCTGCACCGTATTCCCCGGCGGCACCGGGCAGACCGAACAGCAGGTGCGCGCGATTCAGGACCTGTCGCCCAGCGGCTACACCGGCACGCCCAGCTTCCTGAAGATCATCCTGGAAAAGTCCGATGAACTGGGCGTGAAGCTCGATTCGCTGCGCCGCGCGCTGGTTTCCGGAGAGGCCTTCCCGCCCTCGCTGCGCGACTGGCTGGCGGCGCGCGGCATCGATGGCTACCAGGCGTACGGCAGCGCCGACCTGGGCATGATCGCTTTCGAGACGCCTGCCCGCGAGGGGCTGGTGGTGGGCGAGGACATCATCGTCGAAATCGTGCGTCCGGGCACCGGCGAGCCCGTGCGCGACGGCGAAGTCGGCGAGGTCGTGGTGACCACGCTGAACCCCGATTACCCGCTGGTGCGGTTCGGCACCGGCGACCTGTCGGCGGTGATGCCCGGCGTTTCGCCGTGCGGGCGCACTAACACCCGCATCAAGGGCTGGATGGGGCGCGCCGACCAGACGACCAAGGTGCGCGGCATGTTCGTGCACCCCTCTCAGGTGGCCGACGTGGTCCGGCGGCATCCGGAAATCCTGCGGGCGCGGCTGGTCATCAGCGGCAGCACGGGCTCGGACCGCATGGTGCTCAAGGTGGAGTCGCGCGAGCAGAACGATGACCTGGCCAAGCGCATCGCCGATTCGGCGCGCGACGTGACCAAGCTGCGCGCCGATGTGCAATGGGTGGACGCAGGCGGCCTGCCGAACGACGGCAAGGTGATCGACGACATCCGCACGTACGAGTAAGGCGGCGGACGCCGGGTCAGGCCCCGCCGCGCCGGGCGCGTTCGATGATGGCGTGGATCGCCATCCCCGCAAGCATGGCGACCACAAAAATGCCGGCCTCGCCGATGCCGGCCGCCGCGGCGACGACGGCGGGTCCGGGACAGAATCCCGCCACGCCCCAGCCCACGCCAAACGCCAGGCTGCCGCCGGCCAGACGCCAGTCCAGCTGCGTGGCCTGCGGCCAGCGCATGGGTTCGCCCGACAGGCTGGCGCGGCGGCGACGCAAGAGCGCAAATCCGACGCTGGCCACGACGACGGCGCCGCCCATCACGAACGCCAGGGTGGGATTCCACAAGCCTGCCAGGTCCAGAAATCCCAACACGCGCGCGGGGTCGGCAAGTCCCGACACCAACAGGCCGAATCCGAAGACGAGCCCGGCGGCAAAAGCGTAGATCGCAGCCATGTCAGCCTCCCACCGCGTGGCGCAACACGTAGACCGTCACGAATCCGGCCGCCATGAAGATTGCCGTTGCGACGAACGAGCGGCGAGATCCGCGGGACAGACCGCAGACGCCGTGGCCGCTGGTGCAGCCGGACCCGTATCGCGTGCCGATACCGACAAGCAGGCCGGCCACGATCAGCCGGGGCGTGCTGGCTTCGACGGTGATGGACGGCAGGGTGGCGAACAGCCGGTAGACCCATGGCGCGGCGCACAGTCCCAGCAGGAAGGCGACGCGCCAACCGTCGCCTCGCGTCGGGGTGAAAAGACCACCCACGATGCCGCTGATGCCGGCAATGCGCCCGGCGCCCAGCATCAGCAAGACCGCGCCGGCGCCGATAAGGAGCCCCCCCGCCGTGCCGGCAAGGGGCGTAAAGGCAGACCAGTCCACGTTCATTTGAGGGACTCCAGTGCGCGTCCGCAGTACAGGCTGGACAGGGTTTTCATCACCTGGCTGACCTCGAAACTGGCCATCTGGTAGTAGACGTACTTGCCTTCGCGCCGCGTGACGACGAGGCCTTCGTCGCGCAGCACGCCAAGCTGCTGCGAGAGCGTGGGCTGGCGGATGCCGGTCAGCGATTCCAGCTCGCCGACGTTGCGTTCATGGTGGACGAGCTGGCACAAGAGGAGCAAGCGGTCTTCGTTGGCCAGGGCCTTGAGCAGCGTGCAGGCCTGAGAGGCCGATTCGCGCAGGGAGGAGACTTCACATTCGGTAAGCGGGGCATTCATGACGGGGTGCTGACAGTGGAGGAAAAACGAGGCAACAGCGTCGTCATTATATTTCTGAATAAACTATTCGCAAATATTATTTTTTTACGTAAACTGTCCGGACGCACCCGCCCTCCATTCCCGATCCGCCATGAATCCGCACATCCAGGCCTTCTTTGACCCCGTCACTTCGACCATCACCTACGCCGTTCACGAGCCTGAGCCGGGCGGCGCCTGCGCCATCATCGATTCGGTGCTGGACTTCGACCCCAAATCGGGCCGCACCAGCACCGCCAACGCGGACCGCGTGGCCGACTATGTCCGCGAGCGGGGGTTGCGGACGGTCTGGCTGCTGGAGACCCACGCCCACGCGGAT
>Ga0308166_1004174_pt1 | contig 11718 bp, 9 predicted proteins | sample PhyCR2_2_FD_202137 | JGI IMG/M metagenome (GOLD analysis project Ga0308166, IMG submission 202137) | Phyllosphere microbial communities from UC Gill Tract Community Farm, Albany, California, United States - DLSLCC.R2 | ecosystem: Host-associated > Plants > Phyllosphere > Unclassified | place... | reverse complement strand
CCGAAGAAACCCGACTGGATCCGCGTGCGCATCCCGGTTTCGCCGGAAGTCGACCGCATCAAAAGCCTGCTGCGCAAGCACAAGCTGCACAGTGTCTGCGAAGAAGCGTCCTGTCCGAACCTCGGCGAATGCTTCTCCGGCGGCACTGCAACCTTCATGATCATGGGCGACATCTGCACCCGTCGCTGCCCGTTCTGCGACGTTGGCCACGGTCGTCCGAAGCCACTGGACGTCAACGAGCCGGAAAGCCTGGCCATCGCCATCGCCGACCTCAAGCTCAAATACGTGGTGATCACGTCGGTTGACCGTGACGACCTGCGTGACGGCGGTGCCCAGCACTTTGCCGACTGCATCCGCGAGATCCGCAAACTGTCGCCGAACGTGCAGCTCGAGACCTTGGTTCCGGATTATCGTGGGCGCATGGATATCGCTCTGGAAATCACCGCCGCCGAGCCGCCGGATGTGTTCAACCACAACCTGGAAACCGTGCCGCGCCTGTACAAGGCTGCGCGTCCGGGTTCGGACTACCAGTGGTCGCTGACCCTGCTGCAACGCTTCAAGCAGATGATGCCGCATATCCCGACCAAGTCCGGCCTGATGCTGGGTCTGGGCGAGACTGACGAAGAAGTCATCGAAGTCATGAAGCGCATGCGCGAACACGACATCGACATGCTGACCCTCGGTCAATACCTGCAACCGTCGCGCAGCCACTTGCCGGTGCAGCGTTTCGTGCATCCGGACACCTTCGCCTGGTTCGCCGAAGAAGGTTACAAGATGGGCTTCAAGAACGTTGCGTCTGGGCCGCTGGTACGTTCCTCGTACCACGCCGACGAGCAAGCGAAGCTGGTCAAGGCCGAGCTGCTGGGTTCCTGATTCACTGCTGCTGTAAAAATGCCCGCCGAGGACGGTTCCTCGGCGGGCATTTTTTTGCCTGAGACAAGGGGCTTTTGTTTGCCTCTTCAGCTGACTACTGTGTGTGCATGACTTTACCGCTGGAGCCCATGGATGACCGTTCGACCGAGCCACACCCTGATTGCCCACCGAGCCGTACCGGCGCTGCCCTCAGAAGGGACGATCGGCGTCATCGCGCCTGCCGGTCCCGGCGCCCTCGACACTGAAAAAGCGCTGCAATGGATGCGCGCGCGCGGCTATGGGCTGAAGGTGTTTCCGGGGGTCTATGAGAAGGACGGCTATCTGGCCGGCAATGACGACGTACGCCTGCGCGATTTGCACGCGGCCTTCGCTGATCCTGAAGTCGACGCGATCATTTGCCTGCGCGGCGGCTACGGCACGCCGCGTCTGCTCGACCGAATCGATTACGACCTGCTGAGCCGGCATGCCAAGCCGTTTGTCGGCTATAGCGACATCACCGCGCTGCACTTGGCCATCAGTCGCTACGCCGGGTTTGTGACCTTCCACGGGCCGCTGCTCAATGCTGATCTGCTGGGCGACAAGGAGCCGCCGACCGTCACGTCATTCTTCGTCATGCTGCGCGGGCAAATGAAGTCAGGGAGTGTACTGAGCCATCCGGCGGCTTATCCGTTATCCACCGTCGAACCGGGCATCGCTCACGGTCGTTTGCTCGGCGGCAATCTGGCGATGATTGCTGCAACCCTCGGCACGCCCTACGAGATTGATGTCGAAGGCGCAGTTCTGTTCATCGAGGACATCAACGAGCCGCTGTATCGCATTGATCGCCTGCTGACCCAGATGCGTCTGGCCGGCAAGCTGGCCCGACTGCGCGGTGTGCTGGTCGGTGATATCGCCGGGGTGGAGGTCGACGCGCTGAATCGCCTGCTCAAGCAAACCTTTGAGCCGTTGCGGATTCCGGTGCTGTCGGGTTGGCGCAGTGGCCATTGCGACCCGAACCTGACACTGCCGTTGGGCGCGCTGGTGCGCCTGGATGCAGGGAAGCAGGAGTTGCTGCTGGAGCAGGATGTGGTGATCAAAGTCTAGAAATTGGTCGCCTGACAGTCGTTCATCGCGGGCAAGCCCGCTCCCACAGGTTTGGAGTCGGATACACAATTGTGTTTCAACCAGAACCCCTGTGGGAGCGGGCTTGCCCGCGATGCTTTTATTGGGCGCGCAGGCTCTCAAGCAACTTGTGCGTCGGATACCCATCCGCCGGCCAGCCCAGCGCCTGCTGGGCACTGCGAATGGCCTTGCGCGTATTGGCGCCGATAATCCCGTCCGCCGTGCCGGCGTCATAATTACGCGCACTCAATAGCGTCTGCAGTTCGATGCGCTCGGTGCGGCTCAGCGGCAGATCATCTTTCGGCCAGTCGCCATTGATCAGGCCCGCGCCTTCAAAGCGCTCGGACAACAGGCTCACCGCCAGCGCATACGACGACGAATTGTTGTACTTGAGAATCGCCCGGAAGTTGTCGAGGATCAGGAACGCCGGGCCGCGATAACCGGCCGGCAGCAGCAGGGCGGCGGACAGTTGTTCGGAACCGGCTGGCACCTGCGCGCCGTTTGGCAGGTTCACACCCAGTTGCCGCCATTCGGCGACGCTTTTGCGAATCGCGCCATCGGCCAGCGTGTAGTTGAAACCGCTCGGCAATTGCACTTCGAAACCCCACGGCTGGCCGCGTTGCCAGCCCGAGCTTTGCAGGTAATGCGCGGTGGAGGCCAGCGCATCGGCCGGGCTGCCCCAGATGTCGCGGCGACCGTCACCATCAAAGTCCACGGCGTGGGTGTTGTAAGTGGTCGGAATGAACTGGGTCTGGCCCATCGCGCCGGCCCAGGAACCGAGCATTTTCTCCGGGGTGATATCGCCCTGCTGCAGAATCTGCAGGGCGGCAATCAATTGCGCGTGAGCAAAGCCAGGACGACGGCCTTCGTAGGCGAGAGTGGCCAACGAGTTGATCACCGACTTGCTGCCCTGAAACTGACCGAAATTGCTTTCCATGCCCCACACCGACACCAGCGCCTGGCGATCAACGCCATAACGCTGCTCGATGCTTTGCAGAATGTCGGCGTACTGATTGATCAACGCCTGGCCCTTGCGGACGCGCAATGGCGACAGCGCACCATCGAGGTATTCCCACACCGGGCGGGAAAACTCCGGCTGACTGCGATCGGCACGGATCACGCTGGCATCGAAGCTGATATTGGCAAATGCCTGATCGAACAGCTCGGGGCGAATCCCGGCGGCGAGGGCGTCCTTGCGGAAGCCCGCCTGCCATTCGGCAAAGGTCTGGGTCGGTTGAATATCGAGCGGGTCGGCGGACGGCACTACCGGCGGAATAATCGCTGGGGCCGTGGTAACCGGGGCGGCTTGAAGCGGTTGTGCATCGGCGGCGGTGGGTTTTTCCGCGCAGGCGACAAGCAGAATGAAGCTGGAGGCAGCGATCAATTGGCGCACGGGCCAACGACGGGAAAGACTTGGGGGCATGCACAGTTCCAGGGAAACGAATCAGGTGCAGACCTTAACATGAGCGGGGGGTAGTGCGCTTCAGGCAGCCAGAAAGTAAAAAGCCTCCCGGTTGTCAGACCGGAAGGCTTCGCGGCGGTAGCTGCCTTTGCCCTTGGCGGGTCGTTCCTGGCGGCTGCGGAACAAGGGCTGGGCGACGATGGATTTGGCCTTGTTGGGGCCATGCTTTGCTGGCTTTTTGCTCATGAGGGTTCTCTGGATTGAGTGGGTTTGGCGCGGCAAATAATCTGCCGATGTTGGGCGTCTGTCCAGTGCCTGTTGTGTAGGAATGTTCTGGCGCTTTCGCGAGCAAGCTCGCTCCCACATTTGGAATGCATTTCAATGTGGGAGCGAGCTTGCTCGCGAATGGCCGTTATGCGGGAAACAGGTTATTCGGCAGGAAGTGTCAGGCGCTGGCCAGCCATCAACAACGCCAGACGACTCAAACTCATCCACGGCGAACCCGCCGCCTGGCCCTTGATCTGCGCGTCGATACGCTGCGCTTCGAGCAACAATTGCGCCCAGCGTTGCGCCGAGTAGCGTTGCAAAGCCTTGCTCATCAGCGGCTTGCGCTTGTCCCAGACCGGCGGTTTCGACTGGCTGAAGCATTTGTCCAGTGGCGTGCCCTGGCTGTATTGCAGGGAGATGTTGGCCAACAGGCGCAACTCCCGCGCCAGCGCCCAGAGGATCACCGGCGGTTCGACGCCTTCGCCGCGCAAACCTTCGAGCATGCGCAAGGCGTGGGCCGGTTCGCCGTTGAGCACCGCGTCGGTCAGGCCGAATACGTCAAACCGTGCACTGTCGGCCACGGCGGCCTGCACGGTTTCAACGGTGATCTGCCCACCTTCGGCCATCAGTTTGAGCTTTTCGATTTCCTGCGCAGCGGCGAGCAGATTGCCCTCGACACGTGCGGCAATCAATTCGACCGCGTCCTGGCTGGCCGACAGACCTGCCTGGGACAGGCGCTGACGAATCCAGCTCGGCAGCTGATTGGCATCCACCGGCCAGATCTGCACAAACTGGGTTTGCTGGCCCTCGACCAGCGCCTTGCCCCACTTGGTTTTCTGCGCGCTGCCATCGAGCTTCGGCAAGCTGATCAGCAGGACAGTGTCTTCAGCGGGGCGTGAGCAGTATTCGATCAGCGCAGCGGCGCCTTTGTCGCCAGGTTTACCGGACGGCAGGCGCAGTTCCAGCAGGCGTTTTTCGGCGAACAGCGACATGCTTGCGCCGGCCTGCAGCAACGTACCCCAATCGAAATTGGCGTCGGCGGCGAACACCTGACGTTCGTCGAAACCTTGCTGACGGGCAGCGGTGCGGATGGTGTCGGCGGCTTCCTGACACAGCAACGGATCATCGCCGCTGATGATGTAGACCGGCGCGAGTGCGCCTTGCAGGTGTTTGCCGAGTTGCGCGGGTGCGAGCTTCATAAAGAAGGGCGAGCGGGGCGCCTGAGCGCCCCGACCGTCTTACTGCTGCGGGATTTCGAGCGGCGACTGACGCGGAGTTTCCGCCTCAGCCTTCTGCGCCGCTTCCAGCGCATCGGCTTCAGCCTTGGCGCGGTCGTTGGCGGTTTGCTGCAGTTGCTGCAACTGGCCCGGGGTCAGCTGCGACAGGCGCAGCATCATGCGCTGCACCAGCTCGCGACGGATTTCATGACGGGCGTCGTTGGCTTCCTGATCGGAGCCGACAAGGTTGTTGCCGTCGTGAATGAACACCTTCTGCACTTCGAGCTTGTCGCTGATCAGCGACAGGTTTTTCTCGCCGCGGATGTCATAGCTCAGCACGGTGTTGACCTGATATTCGCCTGTGCGCCCGGCACCGGCATAGCTGAGGATGCGCTGGCTTTCCTGCTCGTCAGCCAGATACAGCTTGTACGGCGCGCCGCTGTAAACCTTGACGCCGCTGGACTCCAGCGTCTGACGCAGCTGTGTCACGGTTTCGCCGTAAGCGTTACGCGCGCTCAGGTCGATTTCCTTGATCGACAGTTCGTTGGTGCCGGTACCACGCAACTGGAAACCGCAGGCGCTCAGCAGAACGGCGAGGCCCATCACCAGCAGATTGCGTTTGATCATTGTGTTGCTCCCCTTGAAACCAGGTGAGCCGACTCTGCGGCCCGAAAGGTTTTACTGGCTGCCAGGCGAGCCTGGCAGCCGATCCAATTTAGCTGGCGACGATGTTGACCAGTTTGCCCGGCACCACGATCACTTTGCGAATGGTCAGGCCGTCGACGAAACGCAGCACGTTTTCGTTGATGCGTGCAGCGGCTTCGATCTCTTCGCGGGTGGCGCTGGCCGGCATTTCGATCTGCCCGCGCAGCTTGCCGTTGACTTGAATGACCAGGGTCAGGTTGTCCTGCACCAAGGCACTTTCGTCCACGGCCGGCCAGCCTGCATCGATCACCGCATCGGCGTGACCCAACTGCTTCCACAGTTCGTGGCTGATGTGCGGGGTGATCGGCGCCAGCAGCAGGGTCACCGCTTCCAGACCTTCATGCAGCAGCGCGCGGTCCTGTTCGGTGCCTTGGGCGGCTTTTTCCAGCACGTTCATCAGCGTCATCACCTGAGCGATGGCGGTGTTGAATTTGTGGTTCTGGCCGACGTCATGGCTGGCCTGCTTGATCGCCAGGTGGATCGCACGACGCACGGTTTTCTGCTCGTCGCTCAACGCGGCGATATCCAGTTTGCCCGGCAGGCCCTGAGTGACGTGGGCTTGCGCCAGACGCCAGACGCGCTTGAGAAAACGGTGCGAACCTTCAACGCCGGAGTCAGACCATTCCGCGCTCATGTCAGGCGGCGAAGCGAACATCATGAACAGGCGGCAGGTGTCGGCACCGAACTGGTCGATCATCGACTGCGGGTCGACGCCGTTGTTCTTCGACTTGGCCATCTTCTCGGTACCGCCGATTTCCACCGGCAGGCCGTCGGATTTCAGCTTGGCGCTGATCACCTTGGCTTTGCTGTCACGCTCAAGTTCCACGTCTGCCGGGTTGAACCAGGTGTAGGCACCGTTGGCTTCGCGACGATAGTAGGTCTCGGCGATTACCATGCCCTGGGTCAGCAGGTTCTTGAACGGCTCGTTGGAGCTGACCAGACCTTCGTCGCGCATCAGCTTGTGGAAGAAGCGCGCGTAGAGCAGGTGCAGAATGGCGTGTTCGATACCACCGATGTACTGATCCACCGGCAGCCAGTGATCGGCAGCGGATTTTTCTACCAGGCCACCTTCAAAGTGCGGCGAGGCGTAGCGGGCGTAGTACCACGACGACTCGACGAAGGTGTCCATGGTGTCGGTTTCGCGCTTGGCCGGCGCGCCGCATTTCGGGCAGCTGCATTCGTAGAACTCGGGCATGCGCGCCAGCGGCGAACCGGCGCCGTCCGGCACCACGTCTTCCGGCAGAACGACAGGCAGTTGATCTTCCGGCACCGGCACGTCGCCGCAGGTGGCGCAGTGGATGATCGGGATCGGGCAGCCCCAGTAGCGCTGGCGGCTGATGCCCCAGTCGCGCAGGCGGAACTGGGTGCGCGAGGCGCCGAGTTGTTTCTTGATCAGCGCCACTTCCATGGCGTCGAACGCGCCGGCGAAGTCGAGGCCGTCGAACTCACCGGAGTTGATCAGCGTGCCGTGCTCGCCATAGGCGTCCTGCCACGGCGCCGGGTTGGTGTCACCGGAACTGGTGCGCACCACCGATTTCACCGGCAGGTTGTACTTGTGAGCGAATTCGAAATCGCGCTCGTCGTGCGCCGGAACCGCCATGACCGCGCCGTCGCCGTAGTGCATCAGCACGTAGTTGGCGACCCACACCGGCAGCTTCTCGCCGGTCAGCGGGTGCTCGACGAACAGGCCGGTCGGCAGGCCTTTCTTTTCCTGGGTGGCGACATCGGCTTCAGCGACGCTGCCGCCCTTGCATTCAGCGATGAACGCTTGCAGCTCGGGATTGTTCTGCGCGGCCAGGGTGGCCAGCGGGTGCTCGGCAGCGACGGCGACGTAGGTCGCGCCCATCAGGGTGTCCGGACGGGTGGTGAAGACTTTCAGGGTGCCGGCTTCGCCGATCGAATCGACGTTGTACGGGAACTGCACTTCCATGCCACGGGACTTGCCGATCCAGTTGCGCTGCATGGTCTTGACCTGTTCCGGCCAGCCAGTCAGTTCGTCGAGGCTTTCCAGCAGCTCGTCGGCGTAAGCGGTGATCTTGAAGTAGTACATCGGGATTTCGCGCTTTTCGATCAGCGCGCCGGAGCGCCAGCCACGGCCGTCGATGACTTGCTCGTTGGCCAGAACGGTCTGGTCGACCGGGTCCCAGTTCACGGTGCCGTTTTTACGGTAGATCACGCCTTTTTCGAACAGGCGCGTGAACAGCCATTGTTCCCAGCGGTAGTAGTCCGGCTTGCAGGTGGTCACTTCACGGGACCAGTCCACCGCGAGGCCGAGGCTGCGCAGTTGCGACTTCATGTAGGCGATGTTCTCGTAGGTCCACTTGGCGGGCGCTACGTTGTTTTTCATTGCGGCGTTTTCCGCCGGCATGCCGAACGCATCCCAACCCATGGGCTGCAGAACATTCTTGCCCTGCATGCGCTGGTAGCGCGAGATCACGTCGCCGATGGTGTAGTTGCGCACGTGGCCCATGTGCAGCTTGCCGCTGGGGTAAGGGAACATCGACAGGCAGTAGTAGGTTTCCTTGCCTGGCTGTTCACTGACTTCAAAGGACTTTTGCTCATCCCAGAACGACTGGGCGGCGGCTTCGATCTCACGTGGCTGATATTGTTCGTGCATGGCTACTTTTGTACTGGATAGGGGTGGCCTAATCCTCTTCGACGGCGGCATCCGGGATGGCCCGGGTGCGCTGGAAGTGGAATGACAGGAAGCGCCGTAGCATACATGACCGCGCTTGGCCGAGGGAAACCCTGATTACAGCTGTTTGCCAGAGCTTTTGGACGACGAGGGCCGTTGGTCGCGGCGTGTAGCCGGTTCGTGCAGCGAAGCTAAGCTCTAATTGGGGAGTGAGTCTTATCTTCAATGAGGTGAGGGATGGTGGAGCAACGGAAAAAGAACGTAACGAAACCCGAGTTGTATGAAAGGTTGATCGATCGTCTGGGCATGGCGCTGGACGCCGTGAAAACCGCTGACCGGCTGCGCGACGAGCGCCCCCTGGAACTGGAATTGCGTGGCTTGAGTCCCGCCGAGTTCAAACTGGTCAAGGCCTATCTGGATCGCAGTGAACGTGAAACGCAGGGATGCCTGTCTCAAGCAGTGAAGCAGCTCGATGCAGCACATTCGGCCAAGGTCATCTGGCTCAAGGACAAGGCGCCGCGCAGAGACACCGGCAAGGTGCGTTCTGTGCAGGCCAAGTAAGCGCATGGCAGGTCATGAAACGGATCTTTTGCAACCGGATCCGGCCTACTGGTTGTAACGCGTAATCAACACTCTTAGGCTTCGGGCATCTTTGGAGATGCCCGATGCCCTTTCGCTATTTCATCAAACAACTTTTACTGCCGCCCGGCATTCTTTTGCTGCTGTTGCTGGCCGCCTGGTGGCTGCGCCGCTCGCGGCCGCGTCTGGCGGGTGTGTGTTTTGCCCTCGGCTTTGGCGGCCTGTGGCTGATGAGCCTGCCGGTGGTAGTGCAGTGGAGCGCCAAGGCGCTGGAACGAGAGCCGCCGCTGGCGCGGCAGGAATGGGCAACGCTGGCGCAACGCGCCGATGCGATCGTGGTGCTGGGCTCGGGGCGTGAGCGCGGTGATCTGGCCTGGGGCGAAGACCAGCCGACCGGCGTCGGCCTTGAGCGTCAGCGTTACGCCGCACGCCTGGCCAAGGCCTCGGGCCTGCCGATTCTGACCAGCGGCGGCCTGCATTACGGCACGCCCCCGACCGAGGCGAAGTTGATGGCGGATTCGTTGCGTGATGACTTCGACGTGAGCGTGCGCTGGCAGGAAGGCGAGAGCCGCACCACATGGGAGAACGCGAAGATGACGGCAGATATTCTCTTGCCCCAGGGGATCAAGCGGGTTGTCGTGGTGACGCAGGCGTGGCACATGCCGCGTGCGGTGTGGAGCTTTCAGCAGGCGGGATTCGAAGTGGTGCCGGCGCCGGTGGGTTTCCTCGGTACCGATAATGCCCGGCCGTTCGGAGGCTGGCTGCCGGAATTCAAGTCGATCTGGCAGAGCGGGCAATTGCTCAATGAGGCGGTGGGGCAGGTAGGGTATTCGTTGTTTTACCGCTGAAGATCATTGTGGCGAGGGGATTTATCCCCGAGGGGGCGCGTAGCGGCCCCTCTCTTACCTTCAGAAGAGGGGTCTGCTGCGCACTCCAGCGGGGATAAATCCCCTCGCCACATTTCTCAGAGGGTCTTCGACATGCGGCTGGCCATCAACGCCCAGCCAAACAGCAGCAGGCACAACACGATCAGCGGCCACGAGCGCCATTGCAGGTACGGCGTCAGGTCGTGCATCGGTACCACTTCGCCATACAACACGCCTTGTTCGAACTGCGGAATCTGCTCAGTGATCTGCCCGAACGGGTTGATCAGGCCGGTGACGCCGTTGTTGGTCGCGCGGATCATCCAGCGTCCGGCTTCCAGCGCGCGCATCTGCGCCATTTGCAGGTGTTGCAGCGGGCCGATGGACGTGCCGAACCAGGTGTCGTTGCTGATCGTCAGCAGCAGATCACTGCGTGCCGACAGGCCGGCGGCGAATTCCGGATAGACCACTTCGTAGCAGATAAACGGTGCGATCTGGTAACCCTTGGCTTGCAAGAGCGCTTGATCCGACGGGCCGCGCGCGAAGTCCGACATTGGCAGGTCGAAGAACGCGATCAAGCCGCGCAACACGTCCTGCAACGGCACGTACTCGCCGAACGGCACCAGTTTCTGCTTCAGATAAGTGCCGTCGCCTTCGCCGACCACGGTGATGCCGTTGAAGAAGCGCCGTTCGTGATGCACGGTCTGGCGGATCGGCACACCGGTGATCAACGCTGACTTACGCTCGGCGGCGAAGTTGCCCATCATCGTCAGGTAGCCCTCGGCGGACTCCTTCAACACCGGCACGGCGGTTTCCGGCCAGATCAGCAGATCGACCGGTTTGGAGCGGAAGCTCAGATCACGGTACAGCGCCAGTTGCGCGTTGAGCTCGGCCGGGTCCCATTTCATGCTTTGCGCGACATTGCCCTGAATTGCGGCCACGGTCAGCGGTGCGCCGGACGGGCTGGTCCACGCGTGGCCTTTGAGGGCGATACCTGCTACCCAAGGCCCCGCCAGAAGTACCACACCGGCCGCGATGAAAACCTTGCGACGAGCGTGCAACAAGCGCGGCGCGTTGTAGATCAGCGCTGCGGTCAGTGCCAGAACAAACGACACCAGCCACATGCCGCCCACCGGCGCGAGCCCGGCCAGCGGGCCATCGAGCTGGCTGGAACCGGAATAAAGCCATGGGAAACCGGTGAGGAACCAGCCGCGAAAGGCTTCCTGGCCGACCCACAACGCCGCAAACGCCAAGGCATCCGCCAGCGGTGCTTCGTTACGCCGCAACCAGCGCGCCCAAAGCCACGCGGGCAGGGCAAAGAACCAGGCAATCGCCGCGGTGAACAGCAGCATCAAGAACCCGGCGAGCAACACCGAAGCGCCGCCGAAATGATGAATGCTGTAATAGATCCAGCTGGTGCCGGCACCGAACAGGCCGAAGCCGAAGCACCAGCCACGGCCGAGCGCCTGACGCGGGCTCAGCTCACGCAAACCGGCGTAGAAAAAACCGACCGCGAGCAAAGCTAGCGGCCAGATGTTGAACGGGGCGAGAGCGAAGGTGGTAATTGCACCGGCCGCCACGGCCAGCAGGTTACCGGGCCAGCCGGGGCGGGTTGTCCAGCGCATTTCAGTCCTTAGAATTAACGAGCAATTGGCGTCAGACGCAGCAAATGAATCCGACGGCTGTCGGCGTTCAGGATGCGGAAGCGATAGGCGCCGATTTCAGTGATTTCGTTGCGTTTTGGCAAGTGGCCGAACGCGCTCATCACCAGACCGCCGACGGTGTCGAACTCGTTGAAGTTCTCGATCGGCGTCAACGCCTTGATCAGGAAGTCTCCGCTGGGCAGCGGCTTGATGTAGCTGTCTTCTTCAACGTCGTGCTCGTCCTCGATGTCGCCGACGATCTGCTCCAGCACGTCTTCGATGGTCACCAGGCCGGCCACACCGCCGTACTCGTCGATCACGATGGCCATGTGGTTGTGGTTGGCGCGGAATTCACGCAGCAGCACGTTCAGACGCTTGGACTCCGGCACGAAGGTGGCCGGGCGCAGCAGATCTTTGATGTTGAAGCTGTCGC
>Ga0308166_1004172_pt1 | contig 11720 bp, 7 predicted proteins | sample PhyCR2_2_FD_202137 | JGI IMG/M metagenome (GOLD analysis project Ga0308166, IMG submission 202137) | Phyllosphere microbial communities from UC Gill Tract Community Farm, Albany, California, United States - DLSLCC.R2 | ecosystem: Host-associated > Plants > Phyllosphere > Unclassified | place... | reverse complement strand
AGAGCGCCACCGCGCTGCAGTCGTACGGGCTCGGCTCGCCGGTGGCGCTGCTGCGCATCATGATCCAGCAATCGAACTGCTTCCTGCCGGTCGAACGCGGCGCCGCGATGGCGAACCTGCAGCAGGAACGCGCACTGGCCGCGAGCGGCGAGACGCTGGCCGGCAGCAACGTCGGCAAGGGCCAGCTGCAGGCGGCCGACTTCGTGATGACGCCGAACGTGCAGTTCACGGCCGGCGACACGGGCGGCATCGGCGGCGCGATCTCGAGCTACGGCGGCAACTTCCTGGGCGGCCTGGGCCGACTGGCGGGCGGCATCGCCGGCAACCTGAAGTTCCGCGAAGCGCAGACGAGCCTCCTGATCGCGGACGTGCGCTCCGGCATCCAGGTGGCGGCCGAACAGGGCGCCGCGACCAAGACCGACTTCGGCATCTCGGGCTGGAGCTGGGGCGGCGGCGATTACTCGCGCCTGGGCGGCTACACGAACACGCCGGAAGGCAAGATGGTCGCGGCCAGCCTGCTGGACAACTACAACCGCATCGTCGTCAAGATCCGCAACCAGCCGAGCCTCGTGTACGCATCGAGCAACGCGAGCAAGGCGAACGCCCATGCGTCGACGCGCGAAGGCGTGCCCGTGGCGGCCGGCGCCAGCGTCTACGCACGCCTGGCCAGCGTCAAGGTCTACACCGAGCCGCGTACCGGCAGCAAGGTGATGGGGACGCTCAAGCGTGCGGAAGAAGCGATCGCCACCGGCGAAGAGCGCGACGGCTTCGTCAAGATCGACGGCGAGAACGTGTCCGGCGGCTGGGTGCAGCGCACGCTGGTCGCGACGCAGCCGGCACCGCAGTAACGCCGCCGGGACACGCCCCTCGCGCAGGCGGGCGGTGCGTGTTCGCAACGGGTCCGCAAACTGGGTCCCCGCCTGCGCGGGGATGACGGGTATCGAGACGGGCTGTCCGGTCACACGCCACCGTGCCCGGCCGGACGCCCGTCCACGGTCGCCGGCTCGGCGCCGCCGTACGCCGGCGGATCCGCCCCGATCCCGGGCGGACGGCGGGCGGCGCCGCCACCGCCGGCGTCGCCCGAAGGCATCTGCCGCTGCGCGCGCGCCGTGCCGGCATCGTCCGGCGCCGCCGCCCCGTCCCCCGCTCCGTCCCCCTCTCCCGCCAGCCGCACCACCACCCGGTTGCGCCCGCCATGCTTGGCCGCGTACAGCGCGCCGTCGGCCCAGCCCAGCACCTGGTCCTGCGTCGGCAGCGGCCCGTCCGCGCCGCGCACGAGCGCGATGCCGACGCTGGCCGTCACGGCCAGGTCGCCCGCGGCCGTTGCGAACGGCCGCGCCATCGCCGCGAGGATCTTCGCGCCGATCCGCTCGGCCTCGTCCGTGGCCTTGACGTCTTCCAGCAGCACGACGAATTCGTCGCCCGCCAGCCGCGCCGGCGTATCGGTGGCGCGCACGCCGGCCGTCAGGCGCTGCGCGAATTCCTTCAGCACCTCGTCGCCGACGCCGTGGCCCCAGGTATCGTTGATGGTCTTGAAGTGGTCGATGTCGAGGTAGGCCAGGCCCAGGACGTGGCGCTGGCGGCGCGCCCGTTCGAGCGCCTGCCCCAGCGCCTCGCCGAACAGGCGGCGGTTGGCGATCCCGGTCAGGCTGTCGAAACGGGCCATCTGCACCAGCCGTCTCTCGGCCTCCTTCACGCGCGTCATGTCGTGCGCCAGCGCGTACACGCCGCCGACGGCGACGGCCAGCCGGCCCTGCGCCTGCACGTCCGGCACGAACGTCCATTCGAGGATGCGGTGCCGCCCCTGGGCCTGCAGTGGCATCTCGAACGTGGCGCCGCTGCCTTCGAACGCCTGTTTCAAGCGCGGCCGGGCGGCGTCGTACGCGGGTTTGCCGAGCGCCTCCGCCAGATGCATGCCGGGCAGGCGCGCCCGTTCGACGCCGAGCCACGCCTCGAACGTGGCGTTGCCGAAGCCCAGGCGGTGGTTGCGGTCGATGTAGCAGATCAGCACCGGCAAGTTGTCGGCGATGAGGCGCAGGCGCCCCTCGCTCGCGGCCTGCGCCAGCTCCGCCTCCTTGCGCTCGCTGATGTCCATCGCCATCACGGTGAAGCCGGTCACGCGGCCGTCCGGTCCGACGTCGGGAATCGTGTCGATCATCTGGTGGCGGCGCACATCGTCGCTGCGCACGTCCTCGACGTGGCCGTGCTCGCCGTACAGCGCGGCGCGGATCAGCGGTTCCAGCCGGGTGTAGCCGGCTTCGCCCAGCACCTCGCGCACCGTGCGGCCGAGCGCATAGTCCGGCGGCGTGCCGATCATGCGGTCGAAGCCGGCATTGGTGAATTCGAAGCGCTCGTTGCGGTCGACGTAGGCGATCACGGCCGGGACGTTGTCGGCGATCGCGCGCATGCGGGCGGCGGCGCGCTCGCGCGAGCGCACGAGGTCGTGGAAGGCGCGGCCCAGCTCGCCCACCTCGTCGCCGCCTTCCAGCGCCAAGAGGCCGGTGTCGGCGCCGGCGTGGCGCACGGCCGCGACGTCGCGCCGCAGCGCATCGAGCGGACGCAGCGCGCGCCGCACGAACCACCACGCCAGCAGGCCCGTCGCCAGCGCGAGGCCGGCCGCCACGCCGAGCACCGTGCGGCGCACGCCCGCGAGCGGCGCGAACGCTTCCGCCTCCGGATAGCGCGCACCCAGGATCCAGCCCGTCGTCGCCAGCCGCTTGTAGCTGACGATGGCGGGGCCGTCGGCGTCGCTGCCGCGCAGCCAGCCCTCGAAGCCGTGCAGCGCCCGGTCGAGGCCGGGCGGCGTGCGCGGCGCGGCGTCGAGGCGGTCCATCAGGCGCGGCTTGACGGGATGGTCGATCAGCACGCCGTCCGCCGACATCAGGAACAGGTAGCCCGTCTTGCCGGGTCGCAGCGCGTCGACCTGGCGCAGGAAGCGCGCGTGCTGCAGGTCGATGCGGCCGGCCAGCACGTAGGCGATCTCGCCGTGGTCGTCGAACACGGGCGCCGTCACGAGCACGACCCTGGCGCCGGACAAGCGGCTCTGGAACGGATCGGATACGAGACCGCGTCCGCGCAACAGGGTTTCCTCGAAATACGGCCGCCCGGTCGCCGTCAGCGGTTGCAGGGCCGCGCCCGCGGCGCCGGACGCGACCAGGTCGCCGTTGCGCGCGAACACGGCGATGTTCACGAACTCGTCCCCCGCATCCGGCATGCGCGCGGCCAGCCAGGCCTGCAGGCGGCGCGCATCGCCCAGGGCGTCCGGCGGGAGCGCGGCGGCGAGCGCGGCCATCTGCCGCAGGCGCGCGTCCAGGACGTCGTCGAGGAAGGTGGCGGCGGAACGCACTGCGGCGTACTGCTGGCCGCCCAGAACGGCGCGCAGGTCCTGCTCGGCCACGTCCACGGCCAACGGCCCCGCCAGCACGGTGGCGCCCAGCACCAGCACGCCGACGGCGCCGGCCAGGCGGCTGCGCAAGGTGGTCGGAAAGAAGATCGGTCGTCGCATGGAATGGGGGCGGTGCGCCGCTACGCATCGGGCCGTACCAGTATGTCATACCGCCCGGCTTTGCACCAATGCGAAGCGAAACCGCAAATCCTTGGTCTTGACGGGGCCGTTTGGTTTAGGATTGCGGAGTTACGTTCCAGCAGACAAAAGATCCCACAAGGACATGAGTAAATACACCCTCCAGGTCAACGGCCGTGCCCACGCCGTCGACGTCGAAGCGGATACCCCGCTGCTGTGGGCGCTGCGCGACACGCTCGGCCTCGTCGGCACCAAATACGGCTGCGGCGTCGGCGCCTGCGGCGCCTGCACCGTGCACGTCGACGGCCAGCCCGCGCGCGCCTGCCAGCTGCCGGTCGGCAGCATCGGCAAGCGCCGCATCACCACGATCGAAGGCTTGGACGCGCGCGCCATGCATCCGCTGCAGCAGGCCTGGGTCGAGCTGGACGTGCCGCAGTGCGGCTATTGCCAGGCGGGCCAGATCATGACGGCATGCGCGCTGCTGAAGCAGCATCCGCGCCCGACCGATGCGCAGATCGACGACGCGATGGCCGGCAACCTGTGCCGTTGCGCAACCTACGTCCGCATCCGCGCCGGCATCCACCGCGCCGCCGAGATCGGCGCCGGCGACAAGGAGAAAGCATGAAGCGCGTCGTGCCGACTTCGCCCGCGCGGCGGCGCTTCCTCGGCCGCACGGCCGGCGCCGGCGCCGCCCTGCTGCTCGGCGTACGGCCGGACGGCGCCATCGCCGCCCTGCCCCGGACTGCGCCGCCGGCGCCGACGGCATCCGACGCCGACTTCGTGCCGAACGTGTTCATCCGCATCGGCCCGGACGGCGGCGTCACGCTCGTCTCCAAGCAGCCGGAAATCGGCCAGGGCATCAAGACGTCGCTGCCGATGGTGCTGGCCGAAGCGCTGGAGGTCGACTGGGCATCGGTGCACGTCGTGCAGGGCGATTTGAATCCGGCCTATGGGCCGCAAGGCGCCGGCGGCTCGACGTCGACGCCGACCAACTACGACAACTTCCTGCGCCTGGGCGCGACGGCGCGCACGATGCTCGTGCAGGCCGCGGCGCAGACGTGGAACGTGCCCGCCGCCGAATGCCGCGCGGCGCACGGCGCCGTCATGCATGGCGCCAGCGGCCGCACGCTGGCCTACGGCGCCCTCGTGCCCGCGGCCGCGGCGCTGCCCGTGCCGGCGGCGAAGGACGTCGTCCTGAAGGACCCGGCCGCGTACCGCCTGCTCGGCACGCGCGTGGGCGGCGTCGACAACAGCCTCCTGATCGCGGGCCAGCCGCTGTTCGGCATCGACACGCGCCTGCCCGGCATGCTGTATGCGACGTACGTGAAGTGCCCCGTGCTGGGCGGCCGTCCCGTGGAGGCGAACTTGGCGGCGATCAGGGCGATGCCGGGCGTGAAGGCCGCGTTCATCGTCGAAGGCACGGAAAACCTGAACGGACTGCGGCCCGGCGTGGCCATCGTCGCCGACTCGACGTGGAACGCCTTCCGCGCCCGCAAGAAGCTCGCCGTGACGTGGGACGAAGGCGACGGCGCGCGCCACAGCTGGGCGGGCTTCGTCGCCCAGGCCCAGGCGGCGCGCGCGCAGAGCGGCGCGGCGACCATGCGCGAGGACGGCGACGTCGACGCCGCGCTCGCGGGCGCCGCGCGCACCGTCGAGGCGCAGTACGTGTATCCGTTCATCTCGCACGCGAGCATGGAGCCGCAGAACTGCACCGCGTGGTTCAAGCCGGCCGACGGCACGCTGGAAGTGTGGGCACCGACCCAGAATCCGGGCGCCGGCCAGGCCCTCGTCGCCAGCACGTTCAACATCCCGAAAGACAAGATCACCCTGCACATCACGCGCAGCGGCGGCGGTTTCGGCCGGCGGCTGTCGTCCGACTTCATCGTCGAGGCGGCGGCCATCGCGCAGAAGGTCAAGGCGCCCGTCAAGCTGACGTGGACGCGCGAGGACGACCTGCAGCACGACCACTTCCGCGCCGGCGGCTTCCATTTCCTGCGCGGCGGCGTCGACGCCCAGGGCAAGGTCGTCGCATGGCACGACCATTTCGTCACGTTCGCCAACCGCGTCGAGAAGAAGGAAAGCGACGGCGGCACGGCGAGCGTGCTGCAGCCAGGCAGCGGCGCCAACCTGTCCGGCGACGAATTCCCGGGACGCTGGGTGCCCAACTGCCTGATCGAGCAGACGCCGCTCGAATGCCGCATCCCGATGGGACCGTGGCGCGCGCCCGGCAGCAACGTGTTCGCGTGGGTGTTCCATAGCTTCATCGACGAACTGGCGCACGCGGCCGGGCGCGATCCGGTCGCGTTCCGGCTCGATCTGCTGGGCAGCAGCGACATGGTCGCCGGCACCGGCGAGCGCGGCGTGCCGTACAACGCGGCGCGCATGCGCAATGTGTTGAAAGCCGTGGCGGAAAAATCCGGCTGGGGCAAGCGCCCCTTCGCGCGCGGCCGGGGCGCCGGCGTCGCGTTCCACTTCAGCCACCGCGGCTACGTCGCCGAAGTGGCCGAGGTGACGGTGTCGAAGGAAGGCCGGCTGCGCGTGGACCGCGTCGTCGTCGTTGCCGACATCGGCGCGCAGATCGTCAACCTGTCCGGCGCCGAGAACCAGGTGCAGGGTTCCGTGATCGACGGGTTGTCGACGCTGATGTACCCGGCGCTCGACGTCGACAAGGGCCGCATCGTGCAGAGCAACTTCCACGACTACCCGCTGCTGCGCATGCCGGACACGCCGACGAAGATCGAAGCCCACTTCCTCAAGACGGACTACCCCGTCACCGGCCTGGGCGAACCCGTGCTGCCGCCGCTGGCGCCGGCCGTGTGCAACGCGATCTTCGCCGCCACGGGCCAGCGCGTGCGCGAGCTGCCGCTGGCGAAGGCCGATTTGTCCTGGAGCTGACGTGAGCGCGCCCGACCCGTCCGACCTGCTCGGCCAGGCCGTCCGGCTGCACCAGCAGGGCCGGCTCGATGCCGCCGAGGCGCTGTACCGGCGCGTGCTGGACGCCAATCCGCGCCAGTTCGACGCGCTGCACCTGTCGGGCGTGATCGCGCGCCAGCGCGGCGAGCCGGCGCGCGCCGCCGACCTGATCGGGCAGGCGCTCGCCGTCGATCCGCTGCAGGCCCGCGCCCACTGCAACCTCGGTGCGGCGCTGGGCGACCTCGGCCGCACCGGCGATGCGCTGGCCAGCTACGAGACGGCGCTGCGCCTCGATCCGTCGTACGCCCTGGCCTGGGACAACCGCGGCAACGCGCTGCGCCGCCTGGACCGGCTGGCGGACGCGCTGGACAGCCACGAGCGCGCACTGCACCTGCAGCCGGCGCTGGCCGACGCCTGGTGCCACCGCGCCATCGTGCTGCACGACCTGGGCCGCCACGCGGACGCCGCCGCCAGCGCCGAGCAGGCCCTGGCCGTGCGCCCCGCCCACGCCGACGCGCTCGTCGCGCTGGGCCATGCGCTGCAGGCGCTCGACCGCTTCGACGCGAGCGTCGACGCCTACGACCGCGCGCTCGCGCTGGCGCCGCGCGCCGCGACGTGGTGCGCGCGCGGCGCGGCGCTGAAGAAATCCGGCGACCTCGCGTCCGCGCTGCACAGCTACGAACGGGCGCTGGCGCTGGAACCCGACTACGCGCTGGCCGAGCATTACCGCGCCAACGCGCTGCGGGCCCTGGGGCACGACGACGCCGCCGTCGCGTCGTACCGGCGCGCGCTGGCGCTCGGCGCCGACGCCGAGGCGATCGGTTTCGCGCTGGGCGCGCTGGGCGTCGGCAGCAGGCCCGCCGCGGCGCCGGCCGGGTACGTGAAGGAATTGTTCGACCAGTATGCGGGCCGGTTCGACCGCCACCTCGTCGACGTGCTGGGCTACCGCACGCCGGCGCTGCTGGACGCGCTGGTGCGCCCCTGCCTGCCGGCGCTGCCGCTGGACACGGCGCTCGATCTCGGCTGCGGCACCGGCCTGTGCGGCCCGTTCCTGCGGCCGCTGGCGCGGGAACTGGTCGGCGTCGACCTGTCGCAGCGCATGCTGGACAAGGCGGCGGACCTCGGCTTGTACGACACGCTGGCCTGCGCCGACATCGTCGACTGGCTGGCGGCGCGCGCCGGGTTGGACGGGGCCGGCCCCGTCGACCTGGCGGTGGCGGCCGACGTGCTCGTGTACCTCGGTGACCTGGCCCCGCTGTTCACGGGGGTGCGGCGCGTGCTGCGCGCGGGCGGCCTGTTCGCGTTCTCGTGCGAAGCGCTGGACGCCGCGGGCGAGGACAAGGGAGACGGGTATGCGATCCGGCCGTCGAACCGGTTCGCGCATGCGCTGGACTACGTGACGGCGACGGCGCAGGCGGCCGGGTTCACGGTGGCGGCGACGCAGCGCACGGTGCTGCGCCGGGACGGCGGCCGCGACGTCGACGGCCACCTCGTGCTGCTGGCGGCGCCGGACGCCCCGTCACGCCACCGATAAGGCGACCATCCCGAATTCACCCAGCCGCACCGGCACGGCGCCGCGCGCGACCATGCGGTCGAGCGCGCGCCGCCCGTCGCCCGCCTGCACCTCGACGGCGCGCATGGCTTCCGGCACGAGGAGCGTCGTAAAACCTTCTTCGAGCGCATCCGTGACGGTGTTCAGCACGCAGTAGTCGGTGGCCAGGCCGACCACGGCGACCCGTTCGACACCCCGCGCGCGCAGCTGCGCCGCGAGGTCGGTGCCGCTGAACGCGGAATAGGCGTCCACGGCCGCCGTGGTGGCCTTGGAGATCACGACGGCGTCGTCCGGCAGCGCCAGTTCGGCCGCGAATTGCGCGCCGGGCGTGTCAGCCATGCAGTGCGGCGGCCACGGTCCGCCCTGGGCCTGGAACGAACAGTGGTCCTGCGGATGCCAGTCGCGCGACGCGAACACGGGCGCGCCCGCGGCCCCGTACAGCGCGATCAGGTGGTTGATGGGCGCGACGACTTCATGGCCGCCCGCCACGCCGAGCGCGCCGCCGGGCAGGAAGTCGACCTGCATGTCGATCACGAGCAGGGCATCGGTGTTGTCGAGGTGGATCGCGCTCATCGGGATTCTCCGTAGGGTTGGCCGGGTGCGTCAGTGGCGCGTCGCACGGGCATCCGCGGCCGCTGCCGCGACGACGGCCGGATCCGGATTGAAGCCGCCCAGGCGTTCGAGGATGGCGGTGGCGCGCTCGGCCAGCGCGGCGTCAGCCGCGCGTACCGTGACCTGGCAGTCGCGCACGTCGTCCTGCGCCACCGGCGCGTACGTGTGCGTGTAGGCAGTCTTGCCTTTCACTTCCGGCGCGTCGCCGACCGTGAAGTTGCCCTGCACGGGGCCGGTCTCGTCGATGCGGACGTCGATGGCGACGTCGTCCTCCGCGATGCCGGCGGCCAGCAGCTCGGTGCGGGCGGCCTGGGCGGCGGTGACGTGCTTGAAGGTGCGGATAATGGGTTCGTGCATGGTGTCCTCCTGCGTGGTTCGCTTGGGGCCACCGTACCAGAAACCGGCCTCGCACGGCGCCCGCACCGGCGCCAGGCGTAGCGCTGCCGCCGTGCGCCGTCGTGACGTTTGGGACGGGCGCCATTCGTGCGGCACGAAATCATTGTTTCAGTACAATCAGGAAATATTTATTGAACACCGAGACCATTTACCCAACCGCAACAGCCTTGACCAGAACAACAACAATGAGACTCTCGAACCGCATCGCCTCCTCCCGTCCCCTCGCCACCACGGCCATGCACGGCCGCGTGGAAACGCTGCGCAGCGAGGGCGTGCCCGTCATTGACTTCTCGATCGCGATCTCGCACTTCCCGGCGCCGCGCGCCGTGCTGGACGCCGTGGCGGCCGCCATCGAACACGAACGCATCATGCCGTACACGAGCGTGGTCGGCGCCCTCGACGTGCGCGCCCGGCTGGCGGACAAGCTGCGCCTCGAAAACGGCATCGAGGCCGGCACGGACGAGATCATCGTCACCAACGGCGCCAAGCAGGGATTGTATGAAGCCCTGTACGTGATGAGCGACCCGGGCGACTCGGTGCTCGTGTTCAAGCCGCACTGGCCCGCATATGTTGCTACCGCGCAACTGCTCGGCTTGCGCCCGATCCTGGCCGATCTCCCAGACGAACTCACGCCTGCACTGCTGGAGACCCTCGGCAAGCCCGACCTCGTCATCATCAATAACCCGCACAATCCTACCGGCAAGGTGTACACTCGCCCGGAACTGGAATACCTCCGTGCATGGGTGGAACGCATCGGGGCGCGGGTGATCGTGGACGAGAGCTACGAGCACCTGATCTTCGACGGCGGACACACCAGCCTGGCCGCGCTGTGCGACTGGCGGAACGTCGGCGTCGTGACGCTGTTTTCCGCCTCGCAGAGCTACGCGATGATGGGCTGGCGGGTCGGCTTCGCGCTCGCCCCGAGCGCGGTGGTGGGGGCGATGCAGACGCTGCAGGGTCCGATCACGGCCGCGGCGCCGCACCTGTCGCAGGTGGCGGCGAGCGTGGCGTACGCGACCGGCGCGCCGCACGCGATGATGGCGGACTACCGCGCACGGCGCGACCTCGCGGTCGCGCTGTTTGCGCAGGTGCCCTGGATTGTCATGCATGCGCCCGCTTCCGGTCCGTACCTGTGGGGAGACGTGCGCAGCCTGACGCTGGACACGGTCGGGTTCGCCGAAGCGCTGCTCGGGGAAAAACGGGTGGCCGTCATGCCGGGCGAAGCGCTGGGTGTGCCCGGCTTCATCCGCCTCGGCTACATCTCGGACGACGAGGCGACGCTGCGCGCGGGCATCCGCAGGATCATCGAATTTGGGGACGCGTTTGCCGCTCACGAGGCGGCAGATGAAAGATAGACACAATGACATCTGGCTCGAGCCGCTTCCGGCTGAACAGCCTGCGCAGCCGGCTCATGCTGCTGGTGGCGCTGGCGATCACGCCGCTGGCGGTGATGACGATCCTGTCCGGGATCCGCGAACGTGAACATGCCGTCAAGGCATCCGAGGAAAACCTGCGCCGCCTGACCGGCATGGCAGCGGCCAACGAGGCGCAGTCGATCGAAGGCGCGCGCCAGATCCTCGTCGACCTGGCCAGCGTGCCCGACCTGATGGGCGACACGGCCCGCTGCACGTCGCTGCTGTCCGACGTCCTCGACCGCAACGAAGGCTTCGTCAATTTCGGCCTGATCCAGCTGAACGGCGACGTCACCTGCAGCGCCGTCCCGCTGCTGCATCCCGTGAACCTGGGCGACCGCAGCCACTTCCGCCGCGCCATCGCCGAGCGCCGCTTCATCGCCGGCGACTACGTGTTCGGGCGCGTCATCAAGAAGCACACGATCAACCTCACCTACCCCGTCATCGACCGCAGCGGCAAGGTGCTGGCCGTCGTGTTCGCGGCGATGGACCTGGAAGGCCTCGACACCTTCATCAACGACATCAACTTGCCGCCCGGCTCCGTGCTGGCGACGGCGGATGCGCGCGGCTCGATCATCTCGCGCCGCCCCGACCCCGAACGCTTCTTCGGCACGAAGATGACGCCCGCGATGCTGGAGGCGATCGCGACGGCCGGCCAGCGCGCCGTGACGATCCGCGGCGAGGACGGCGTCGAGCGCCTGCACACGTTCGCGCGCGTGGGCGCGCCGGCGCTGACCGACTACACGGTGACGATCGGCATTCCGACCGCGACCATCCTGTCGGCCGCGCGCCACGACCAGATCATGTCGCTGCTCGGCCTCGCGGCCACCACGTTCCTGGCGCTGCTGGCCGCATGGCTCGTCGGCGACGTCCTGATCGTGCAGCGGGTGCGCAAGCTGATGGGCACCGCCGAGGCGATCGCCGCCGGCGACCTGGAAGCGCGTTCCGGCATCGGCTACGGCCACGAGGAGATCGGCAACCTGGCGCAGGCGCTGGACCGCATGGCCGCGGCGCTGCAGAAAAAGGAAACGGCGCGCACGCTGGCCGAGCGCGAGCTGCGCGCGGCCGACCAGCGGAAGGACGAGTTCCTGGCGATGCTGGCGCACGAGCTGCGCAATCCGCTGGCGCCGATCAGCACCGGCGCGCACCTGCTCAAGCTCCTGCACTCCGACAATGCCCAGATCACCCAGACCTGCTCGATCATCGTGCGCCAGGTCGACCACATGACGAGCCTCGTCGACGACCTGCTGGACGTCTCGCGCGTCACGCGCGGCCTCGTCTCGCTGTCGACCCAGGTGCTGGACTTCAAGCG
>Ga0308166_1004171_pt1 | contig 11721 bp, 7 predicted proteins | sample PhyCR2_2_FD_202137 | JGI IMG/M metagenome (GOLD analysis project Ga0308166, IMG submission 202137) | Phyllosphere microbial communities from UC Gill Tract Community Farm, Albany, California, United States - DLSLCC.R2 | ecosystem: Host-associated > Plants > Phyllosphere > Unclassified | place... | reverse complement strand
AGAGGTTAATGCGTCCGTCAGTTTGCATGAATCATTAGACATCATGGTTAATCAGGTTGCTGAGGCCATGAAAGTGGATGTTTGCTCTATTTATTTACTCGACGAACGCAATCAGCGCTATGTATTGATGGCCTCTAAAGGCTTAAATCCAGAATCTGTAGGCCATGTTTCTTTGCAACTCGGTGAAGGCTTGGTTGGTCTGGTCGGGCAACGTGAAGAAATCGTTAACCTTGACAATGCGCCAAAACATGAGCGTTTCTTGTATTTACCTGAAACAGGCGAAGAAATTTATAACTCTTTCCTCGGCGTACCGGTCATGTATCGTCGTAAGGTTATGGGTGTTTTGGTTGTCCAAAACAAACTTCCTCAAGATTTTAGTGAAGCTGCCGAGTCCTTTTTAGTTACGCTGTGTGCTCAGCTTTCTGGCGTTATTGCTCATGCTCATGCAGTGGGTAATATTGACGTATTTCGTAAGCCGAGTAATGGACCTGCCTACAAAACCTTTCAAGGCGCTTCAGGTGCAGGCGGTGTTGCTTTAGGTCGCGCTATTATTTTATATCCACCTGCCGATTTGGGTTCTGTGCCTGATCGTGAAGCAGAAGATATTAGCGATGAACTTCGAATTTTAGATCAAGCCATTTCATCAGTACGTTCAGAGATTCGTTCTCTGGATGAAAAAATGCATGATTCTCTCATGGCCGAAGAGCGCGCTTTATTTAGTGTTTTCTTAAGAATGCTAGATGAAAATGCGTTGCCAGCAGAAATTAAAGAACTCATTCGTGATGGACATTGGGCACAAGGTGCAGTGCGTCGTGTCATTGAAAAACACACTGCCCTATTTGCACAGATGGAAGATGACTATCTTCGTGAACGAGTTTCCGACCTTAAAGATTTAGGGCGACGTATTTTAGCTTCTTTGCAAGAAGAAGACTCTAGCCATCGTGACCTGAGCCCAGACAGTATTTTAATTGGTGAAGAAATTAGTACTGCGGCTCTCGTTGAGTTGCCAGTAGACAATATTGCAGCGATTGTGACATCCGAAGGTGCAGCCAACTCACATATGGTGATTGTTGCTCGTGCATTAGGTATTCCAACCGTAGTTGGTGTAACTGAACTGCCAGTGAACACACTTGATGATGCAGAAATGATTGTGGATGCCTATCAAGGCCGTGTTTTTGTAAACCCTCCACGTCGTTTACGCCAACGTTATAAGGAAATTCAAAAAGAAGATGAGCAAATCGCAAAAGATCTCAAACAATACGAGACTAAAGAAGCGATTACTCCAGATGGTGTATCTGTTCAGCTTTATGTAAACACGGGCCTCATGATTGACGTCGTACGTGGTGTACAACGTGGTGCTCAAGGTGTAGGTCTATACCGAAGTGAAATTCCCTTCATGTTACGGGAACGTTTCCCGGGTGAAGAAGAACAACGTGCAATCTACCGTCAACAGTTGAGCCACTTTGCCAACAAACCTGTGGTGATGCGAACTCTGGATATTGGTGCTGATAAAGACTTGCCGTATTTCAGTATTGAAGAAGAAAACTCGGCATTAGGCTGGCGTGGTATTCGTTTCACGCTCGATCATCCCGAGATTTTTTCTTCGCAAATTCGCGCCATGCTCAAAGCCAGTATTGGTCTAAATAATTTGCATATTTTATTGCCAATGGTCACTACAGTCAGTGAAGTCGAAGAAGTGCTTTATTTACTTGAGCGTGACTGGATTGCAGTGCAAGAAGAAGAGCAAGTTAAAATTACCAAACCAAAAATTGGAATTATGGTTGAGGTGCCGAGCGTACTGCTACAAATTGATGAGTTTGCTGAACTCGTCGATTTCTTCTCGGTCGGTTCAAATGACTTAACTCAGTATTTACTTGCAGTTGACCGTAATAATCCACATGTAGCCAACGTTTACTCGCATTTCCACCCATCCATTCTACGTGCGCTAACCCGCTTAGTTAAAGAATGTCATGAATACAAAAAACCTATCAGTATTTGTGGTGAAATGGCAGGTGATCCGTTATCGGCAATTTTGCTCATGGCGATGGGATTTAATACCCTTTCAATGAGTTCGAGTAACATTTTGCGAGTAAGAAAAGCAATTTGTCATGTCCCTATGACAGATGCACAAAAATTGCTGGAAGATGTCATGAAAATGAATAATCCACTCATCGTGAAAAGTTGGCTTGAGTACTATTTTAAAACTCACGGTTTAGCGGATATGGTTAAATCGAATCGAATCGTAAATGTTTAATATATAAACAATAAAGGAGAGCAATGCTCTCCTTTATTCATTTGAGATCACGTCTACTACAACTAAATATAAAAAATTTCATCTCACTATTGCGCTCATCTTAATCTTTTAAATAAACATATAATCGGTTTTTTAAATCAATATTGACAGTTTAATCCATTTGAAAAATAAGACTCCTACTCCTAGTATATTTACAGAGCGTTATTAAAAGATCTTACGTTGTTCCAACAATTGAAGAGGTAATTCTATGCATCGTTATTTACAAGTTTCATCTTATTTTTCCTCTTGTTTTTTAACCTTCATGCAGTAAATTGGAGGAATAACAAGTAAAGGAATCTGATGCATTATTAAATAAAATATAATGGCCGACATCTCAGTGAAAAGACTTTTAAACGGTTTCTCTCACCATTTGTTCTCCCATTTCTTTATTTAGTAAACATGAGTTTTTAAACCAGAAGTCCAGGAAAATGAGCCCTAACATTTTTACGAAGAGCTCAATAATTATTACCCAGAGAGAATATAACCATGTCAGACGAATCAAAATGCCCTTTTTCAGGCCATAAATCAAAACCAGAAGTAACGGTCGGTGGTGGCACGCCTAGTTTACACTGGTGGCCAAAACAACTACGCGTCGACCTACTCAATCAACATTCAGAACGCTCTAACCCACTCGGTAAAGAATTTAATTACCGTCAAGAATTTAAAAAACTCGACTACTACACCCTCAAAGCTGATATCAAAAATGTATTAACCGATTCTCAAGATTGGTGGCCAGCCGATTGGGGAAATTATACAGGCTTATTTATTCGATTAGCATGGCATGCTGCCGGTACGTATCGTATGGGTGATGGCCGTGGTGGTGCTGGTCGTGGTCAACAACGTTTTGCGCCATTAAATAGTTGGCCTGACAATGCAAGCTTAGATAAAGCGCGCCGTTTGCTATGGCCAGTTAAACAAAAATACGGTCAAAAAATATCGTGGGCAGATTTATTTATTCTTGCTGGAAACATCGCACTTGAATCTTCAGGTTTCCGCACATTCGGTTTTGGTGCAGGTCGTGAAGATGTTTGGGAACCAGACAACGATGTAAACTGGGGCGATGAAAAAGAATGGTTAGCTCATCGCAACTCTGAAGCATTGGAAGGCAGCAATCTAGCTGCAACCGAAATGGGTCTAATTTATGTAAACCCTGAAGGCCCACAAGCCAGCGGTGACCCTAAATCAGCTGCACCATTTATTCGCGCGACTTTCGGCAATATGGCAATGGATGATGAAGAAATTGTTGCCTTAATCGCAGGTGGTCATACTTTAGGTAAAACTCACGGCGCTGCCTCTGCTGACCATGTTCAGGCTGATCCTGAGGGAGCTTCAATTGAACAAATGGGCTTTGGCTGGTCAAACAGTTTTGGCACTGGTGTGGGTAAAGATGCAATCACCTCAGGTTTAGAAGTAATTTGGTCACAAACGCCAACTCAATGGAGCAACTACTTCTTTGAAAACCTATTCAAATACGAGTGGGTACAAGAGCGCTCACCTGCTGGTGCAATTCAATGGGTAGCAGCAGATGCTGAGGCAATCATTCCAGATCCATTCGACCCATCAGTTAAACGTAAGCCAACAATGCTTACTACAGATTTGACCTTACGTTTTGATCCTGAGTTTGAAAAGATCTCTCGTCGTTTCCTTAACGATCCACAAGCCTTTGCCAATGCTTTTGCTCGCGCTTGGTTCAAGTTAACTCACCGTGATATGGGTCCAAAAGCACGTTATTTAGGTCCTGAAGTTCCGGCTGAAGATTTAATCTGGCAAGACCCATTACCTGCTGCCAGCGCTATACCATCTGCTGCTAGCATAGATGATGCAAAAGCAAAAATTGTTGCATTGGGATTATCTGCTGGTGAGCTAGTTTCCCTTGGTTGGGCTTCGGCATCCACGTTCCGTGGTGGAGACAAGCGTGGCGGTGCAAATGGTGCACGTATTGCTTTATCACCACAACGTGAATGGGACGTAAATAAAAAAGCAGTTGAGACTTTAACTAAAATTGAAGAACTCAAAGCTTCTACTCAATTATCATTAGCTGATTTAATCGTGCTTGCAGGTAATGTTGGTGTAGAACAAGCTGCTCAAGCGGCAGGTTTCAACATTAGCGTTCCATTTGCCCCTGGTCGTGTTGATGCATTACAAAGTCAAACTGATGTCGAATCTTTCCAATTATTGCTCGGCCTTGCCGATGGTTTTAGAAACTGGAAAAAAGAGGGTGTCAGTGCAACAACTGAGGCATTATTAATTGATAAAGCACAACAGCTGACTTTGACTGCACCAGAGTTAACTGCATTGATTGGTGGCTTACGTGTACTGGGCACCAACTGGGATGGCTCACTACACGGTGTATTTACTCAGCAAGTTGGTGTACTCAGCACAGACTTCTTTACGAACTTACTCGACATGTCTACTGTATGGGCGCCTGTTGACTCAACAAGCGAAGTCTTTGAAGGCAAAGACCGTAAAACAGGCGCAGTAAAATTTACCGCAACTCGTAATGATTTAGTCTTCGGTTCAAACTCAATCTTACGTGCATTAGCCGAAGTTTATGCTCAGGCAGATGGTAAAGAAAAATTTGTTCAAGACTTTGTTGCTGCATGGACTAAAGTCATGAATCTTGACCGTTTTGACTTAGCTTAATTTAAGTCAAAATAGTAAAAAGCCAGTTCAATTTGAACTGGCTTTTTTAATATCAAGCATCGTTTTTTTAAACAGTCAGTTTGTGTCCTTCCCGAATGCAATAAAAAGGATTTGCAAGCTTTGAAGAAGCTTTAATTGCCTGCGCTAGAGCATGCTCTGGGTCTTCTCGGTCTTCATCAGTCAACTGGAAAGTTCGATAATGAATCGCAATAGAACGATGAGCCTGTAAATCGAAGTGCGCATGTAGCGCATCTTGCGGGTTCATATGAACATAGCTCATCAGTTCACGTGGCTCATACGCACCTATTGGAAGTAAGGCAACTCGCGGTGCGCCATAACGGGCATGTATTTGCTTAAAATGACCCGCATAACCGGTATCACCCGCAAAGAAACAATGACCTGTTTTAGCCACGACCGAAAAGCCGCCCCAAAGTGCCTTATTCTGGTCGCGCAAACCACGACCTGAACCATGCTGTGCAGGTGTATAGATTATTCTTAATTCGTGATAGGGAATTTCTTGCCACCAATCCATCTCAATGACATGAAACTCTTTAGGTAGATAAAACCCATTCCCGAGTCCAGTGTAAATTGGCATTGCGAATTTTTTATGTAGCCATTCAAGTGTTGCCAAGTCCATATGGTCATAATGATTATGGCTGAGCAAAACTCCATGAATCGTCGGTAATTGTTCTAGTGCAAAACCTGCTGGGCATACACGGCGTGGGCCACGCCCTTGTGAAGGACTTGCATAATCACACCAAACTGGGTCGGTAATAAAGTTATAAGGACCAATCTGAACCAATACCGTTGCATGCCCAACGAACCAGACTTGCCAATCATCCAGATCTGCCTGAGGTCGATTTTGCGGCAAAGCTACAGCCGTATTTACACGAGTTTCATATTCATTTTGAATATCCACTTTCCATGTAAAAGACTCACGCGTAACTAACCAACGCAATAACTCTTTTGAGCCACGAGCAGGTGACTTAGGTTGTTGATTATAAAAACGTGTATCCGTTTCATGCCCAGACTCGGGATGACAAAAAGGAGGTTTTATCCATGTATGCGTCCAACAGGACTGAGTCGGCAATCGATATGTTAATGTCGGCTTGTCTTTCATGGGCTTTTCTATGTTTTAGCATCAGCAGAATGGATGTGATCAGGTTTCTATCTTAACGATTAAAACAAATTAAGCTATGGCACTTACACTTATTTATCATATAAATATCCATTTTATCGTGGTCATAGCCAAACTAAGTTAAATTAGAGTGCCATAAAAAACACTTAGATGTGTTGAGTTTATGCGTCAGTAATTACCATTCTTACTAAGACTTCTTGTATAACATAACAATTAGAAGATGCCGAAAGCCGCTATAGAACCTGTCTATTTCATCTTTGGCGCCCGTAATTTTTAACTTAAGATTCTTCTGTGCAATAAAAACAATATATTTAGTAACAATTACATTTGGGTAGATCTTAGTGACCTATAGGTTATAAATTTATTTTATTATTCTAGTTTTTGCATAATATGAGAATTTCTTAAATGAATATTTAAATCCTTTAGAAAATTCTTTGATTAATTAAAAATAATGTATTTATTATTTAATTATTAATATATTTTATGAATTATTTGAGCTTATATTCCCATATTAAATCTTTAATGAAAATTAAAATTCCATTTATTTTATAAATACCTAAATCACCTTCACGCTATATCTATTTATGCTTTATACTTCACTTAAATCATAGTAAGACATTTTTTGGATTAGTCTTATGGAACTACGCCATCTCCGATATTTCATCACCGTTGCTGAAGAATTAAATTTTAGTAAAGCCGCTCTTAAACTTTTTACCGCACAGCCCTCTCTTAGCCAACAAATTAAAGATTTAGAAGAAGACGTTGGTGTACGACTTTTAAACCGCACAAAACGCAAAGTTGAGTTAACAGAAGAAGGCGAAGTATTTTTAGAACATGCTCGACTCACTCTCGCTCAGGCTGAAAAAGCGGTCGCTATGGCACGACAAGTTTCTAAGGCTAAACAGCAATTGTTACGTATCGGTTTCGTTCCCATCGCAGAAATGAAAATTTTCCCTTATGTGCTTCCTAATCTGCGACTACAACACCCCGACCTTACTATTGAACTATCTAATTTAAACAATACTGAACAGCTTAAAGCCTTAAAAAAAGGAGAGCTGGACATTACGTTTACCCGTGAAAATACAGATAGTGATGAAATACAAAGCCAATTTGTTTTAACTGAACCCCTGATTTTCTTACTTCCTAAAAATCATCCACTTGCTCAATATGATCGAATCCCAGTCCATGCTTTACAAGGTATTGACTTTATTATCCCGGCAGCCGAGCAATCACAAACCTTACATAACACTATTTTAGATTTCGCTAAAACTCATAACATTGAACTGAATATTGTTCAAAGAGCAGACAGTATATTATTCAATATTAACTCTCTTGGTTCTGGATTAGGCTGTACAATTTTACCTGCCTACGTTGCGCCTTTAGGCATCAAAAACACGATAGTTCGTCCACTTGATGTCGACTTACCAACACTTGATTTATTCGTAAATTACCGTAAAAACTCACAGTCTTTAGGCGTTCAAAAATTCATTGACCAGCTCACTAAAGTATTCCATTTAGATAAAAACTTAAACCATGCTTAATTATTACGAATAACTTTATTATTAAGCACATGATTAATAAGATCATCTTTATAAAAAAGTATAAATAAATATTTCTTCTATTTATTTTATACTTTTTATAAACAGTTTAATCCGCGGTAATGTCTTATTTTACCTAATAGGTAAAATTAAATATCTCATGAATATAAATGAAAAGAATTGAAATAAAATCTATATAAAACCATATATTATTTTCACCATTTAATAAAAAATAATATATTTACCGTGTAATAAAGGAGACTAGGAAAATGGTTGGCGTATTTCAACATCTAGGACGTAGTGTACAAAACCGCCCACATTTCTTTATTGCTTTATTCATAGGTATTGTCACAGCCGGTATTTTGACATGGTTAACGTCATGGAAATGGTCAACTATTTTATTATTCAGCTGGAATGCTTCCGTTAGCATATATTTACTACATGTTTGGCAACTCATGAAAAGTGCCGACCATTCACAAATGCAACAGCAAGCTAAAAAACAAGATGAAAGCAAATGGGTCATTATGCTGATTGTTTTATTAGCATTAATCATGTGTTTGGTTGCTATTCTAATTCAACTGTCACAACTCCCTTCCGACAGTTCTGCAAAGTTAGGTCATGTGGCTTTAGCTTTACTCACCATTGTGTCTGCATGGCTTTTTATGCATACCGTTTTTGCTCTACATTATGCCCATGATTTTTATATGGCTTTATCTAGAAATGAGGAAAATGGAGGGTTAGATTTCCCTGGTACAAAACAGCCAACTTATCCTGATTTTCTATATTTTAGTTATATTATTGGTACTTCTGCTCAAACTGCGGATGTGTCAATTACCACCAAACACATGCGTCTTTTAAACTTATTTCACGCTGTGTTGTCTTTTGGATTTAATACCACCATTTTAGCGATTTGTATTAACGTTGCTGCTGGCTTTCTTACCAATTAAAACCTTTATTTGAAAACAAAAAAGCCACCCCTTTGGGTGACTTTTAAGAATATTAGGTTTACAGCAGTTGCCCCATAGTACTTTGTTTTAAGCATTCACGCTGTTTGATCGTTTCAACATAACGGGTAATAGCAGGATGTGATTCAATCGCATTCATTTTTAACTGCCATAAAAGCATTGCTCCAACACTTACATCTGCTGCGGTAAATTGCTCACCACATACATACGGATTTGCTTCACTCAATCCCTGAACTAAAGCTTGATAAGCATCGTTGTAATCGCCATAGCCAACAAACATTTTTTGCTCAGGTGATACTTCTATGCCTAAAGCTTTATCAACACCTGCAGCTTCCCAAGGGCCCGCCATCAAAAATAACCAACGATAGTACAAACCACGTTTCGGATCATCTAAAGCAGGAGCCAAACCTTTATCACTAAACTTATCAGCCAAATAAGCACAGATTGCACCCAATTCATAAATCACTACATCGCCATCTACCAATACCGGTACTTTTCCAAAAGGATTAAGTTTTAGATATTCAGGCGATTTCATCTCGGTCTTATATGCGACTTCAATTCGTTCACATTCAACACCCAACTCGACCAAAAGCCAGTCAATAACTACACCACGTGACTCTTTGTTAGTATAAAGTTTAAGGCTCATTCTTATTGCTCCTTGTTTATCGTAGTTCCTAGTTTACAAATAACTTTTGTCAGTTTTTGTCAGTAGTCCTTTGCATTTCTTGTTTCCACCATCTTTGAAACAGATGTTTTTTAAATTCAGGATATATTTCCTCACTCATTTGCAAGTCATGGATACGATCTATCCGAAAATGGCGAAATGCCTGCCGTAATTCACACCAAGCAGCAAGTACAACTTTGTCATGTAAATACCCTAAAGCAAAAGGCCAAAGTGAACGTTCACTTAACCTTTTTTGTTCATCGCAATAATCGACTTTTATTTTTACTTGTTTACGAATCGCTAAACGTACTTGTTCTACTAAAGCTTCATCAACCGGATGCCAGTAATGTGTAACGCCTAGCGTCATGTCATCGATCAAATATTTCCGGTGCTCAGGTAGAACTGCATAAAGTTTAGAATAGATTGAAACGGCTGCCGATTTCATTGCCTGATCTGGAACGTCTTTCAACCACTCTAAAGCTAAAAATAGAGCTTCGGCTTCATTCTCATTAAAAGTAACCGGTGGTAATAAGATGTCTTCTTTAAGCTGAAAACCTAAGCCTGCTGAGGCATCAATTCTTACACCTTGCTCACGTAAGCTATCAATATCTCGATAGACACTTCGAACACTAATGTTTAGGCTTTCAGCCAAGACTTGTGCTGTGATTGGGTAACGGGCTTCACGAAGCTGTTGTAAAAGATTTAATAGACGAATTGAACGGCTCATTTTTCTCTTCTTATTGTTTTGTTATTCAGCTTAAAGAAAGAGGGAACGTATTCCCTCTTTAATACTGTTTCAATTTAAGCGACATCTACAGTAGGTAACTGAGCATATCCTCTCAAAAAGCTGTGAAGCTCTTGTACATCTTTAGCAATCGTTAAAGGTTGGAACTTTTGCAGAACTTCAACCGAATGTACGCCATAGCCTACTCCGATACGCGGCATCCCTAAACGCTGTGCCATCTCAAGATCATAGCTGCTGTCACCAATCATGACTGCTTGCTCAACACTCACTCCAGTGACTGTTAAGATTTCTTGCAGCATGAGCGGATCTGGTTTTGAACGTGTTTCGTTGGCTGCCCGAGTTACATCAAAAAGATGAGTACTTTGTGTTTTTGCGATTACACGGTCTAACCCACGGCGGTTTTTACCCGTTGCAACTGCAAGTTTTAAACCTTGGGCTTTTAAATCATGGAGTAGTTCAGAAATACCCTCAAACCATGCATCACTAGTCGAGTTCGCAATATAGTGATCGCCATATGCCTTTAAGATCGAGTCATGCAATTCTGGCGCTTCTGGAAATAAGGTCTGCATCACCTCAGGCAAGCCTAACCCAATAATACTTTTTGCGGCTTCATCGCTTAGAGACAATTCATGTTGTTCTGCTGCATGTTGTAAGCTAGCAACAATCTGGCCAACAGAGTTATATAAAGTTCCATCCCAGTCAAAAATTACTAATTCGGTTTTCAGACTCATTTTGCTACTCTCAAAGCCTTTAATAACTGAGTCATGTCTTCTGGTAACGGCGCTTCAATCGGTGGATAACCCGGAATATCTAAACGCATCGCGTGTAAACATAAACGTCGTGCCTGCGGACCTGCGTACTCAGTGGTGTGTCCATATTTATCATCACCTATCAAAGGATGTCCAATACTTAAACCATGTACACGAATTTGATGGGTACGACCTGATAACGGCGATGCATGAACCAAAGTGGCATTTTTAAAACGCTCTGCAACCACCCATTCGGTTTTACTTGGCTTACCTTCTTTGGACACACGTACACGACGCTCGCCATTGGCTAACTCGTAACGAAATAAAGGAGCATCAATGAGTTGTTTATCGAGACTCACCTGACCTTTTACAATTGCCGCATAAGTCTTACGAATTTTGTGCTCACGCAACATGTCTTGTAGTAACTTTAAAGTACTACGTTTCTTGCTAATCATGACCAGACCAGAGGTGTCACGGTCAATGCGGTGAATCAGTTCTAAATATTTTTTACCTGTCGCGGCGCGTAAAGCCTCAATCAAACCATACGCCACACCACTACCACCATGTACGGCAATACCTGATGGTTTATTGATGACCAACAGGCCTTCATCTTCATAGACCACACGGCTGAGTAGACTCTGTGCTACACTATCACTCACAGGAGCAGCGGTTTCATCCTTTTGTTCATAGCGAATAGGTGCAACACGAATCTGATCTCCAATCTCTAATTTGGTCTCAGCTTTAATACGTTTTTTGTTTACTCGAACCTGACCTTCACGAATCAAACGATAAATACGACTCTTAGGTACACCCTTTAAACGCGAAAACAGGAAATTATCAATTCGCTGTCCTGCTTGATGTTCATCCACCTCAAACCAAGTGACACTTTGCCATTGCTGTGTAGAATTCATACTAATATTTAAACCTGAAATTTTGCTAAATTTGATTAATAAATGACCGATTAGCTTAGTTTTTTCACAAAAAAA
>Ga0308166_1004170_pt1 | contig 11724 bp, 13 predicted proteins | sample PhyCR2_2_FD_202137 | JGI IMG/M metagenome (GOLD analysis project Ga0308166, IMG submission 202137) | Phyllosphere microbial communities from UC Gill Tract Community Farm, Albany, California, United States - DLSLCC.R2 | ecosystem: Host-associated > Plants > Phyllosphere > Unclassified | place... | reverse complement strand
CTCATTACCCGGTTGCACTTTTTACACCTACCTGTTGATAGCCAGGCACGCCAACCAAGACACGTGGGGGAAACGGTATTCGATTCGTCCTTGCATCCGGCTGACGTTGCGCAGCTGATTGCCCTGCATCAGCTTGCCGCACACAAAACGCCGCCCTCATGGAGAACGCGCCTGGGCGCATTGTGCCGGAGGCTGCGTGCATGAGAAACATCAAAGGGATGGGTTTTATGCTGCTGGTATGGGGGCCAATGGCGCAGGCTTCGTTAAATGCCGCACCGGTTAGCGCAGCCTTACTGCAGCCGTTATCGGCGGCTTGCAACCTGTTGGCGGCTCAGCATGCCGATCGGGGAAACATCAACGCGATGGTGCGCTCGGCTCGCGTTTGCCTGCAGCGTCCGGCAGAACAGCAACAGTCGGATCGTATGCCAGAACAGGCTGATGCCGGCCTGGTACAGCGTAAACAGCAGCCTGTTGCCGGACTTAACCCAAGGGAAATGACGCGGTTAACTCAATGCAGGGCGGCGGTAATGACTGAAAATTCATCATAAAGCACGGCTGCTGACGTAACGTCATGAAAAGGCATTGACTCAATGATCTCTGACCGTATAATCCAACCCGCAACTCCCGGTTGCCGCATCCCAATGCGCCCTTAGCTCAGTTGGATAGAGCAACGGCCTTCTAAGCCGTAGGTCACAGGTTCGAGCCCTGTAGGGCGTACCATTTTGAAGTCAACACACCTCTACTGAATTCGCTTTTTATCCTTTATACTCCCTGAAATTACTGAATTTTTCTGTCACGAGCTCTATCGAGGTCAACTCAGTTATACCCAAATCAAGTGGTATCTGGGGGCCTTTGCGGGGGCTCATCTCGTTCAATGGAAATTAGGGGCCCCTTTATGCTGACCCGCTCCCCGTATGTGATCCATTCATAATCAGGAATAACCGGCCTCATTCTGGCTGCATATTTTGGCAACCGGCAGATTTCTCGGCAAATTCAGAAGGTGTCATCCAGCCCAGGGCAGAATGGGGACGGCTCTGGTTATAGTGTATGCGCCAGCCCTCGATTTTGCACCGTGCATCCTCCACAGACATGAACCAGTTCTCGTTCAAACATTCCTGCCGCAATCTGCCATTAAAGGACTCCACCGTAGCGTTGTCGGTCGGTGTTCCCGGGCGTGAGAAGTCGATCCTGATCCCTCTTTCATACACCCACTTGTCCAGCATTTTCCCTGCAAATTCAGAACCATTATCGGTTTTCAGCAACTGCGGTAAAGGACGCCTGAGCGCTATGCTGTTCAGCATCTCTGCCACTTCTGTCGAACGCAGATTCTGTCCCACACAGATCCCCAGGCATTCGCGGGTGTAAAGGTCGATAACCGTCAACAGGCGCAGTCGTCGCCCGTCAAACAACGCATCAGAAACAAAATCCATGCCCCAGACGTGGTTTGGATATAAGCCCTGAGGCTGCGGCTGCCGCCGCTGGGCAGATTTATTGCGACGTGGTCGTTTGAGGCGTAGCGACAGCCCTTGCTCACAGTAGAGGCGGTAGATCCGTTTGTGATTGTCGCGCCAGCCCTCACGCCGTAGCATCACGTGTACTCGGCGATATTCGTAGTGAATTCGCGTTTCGGTGATCTCACGAATACGCAGGCGCAGTGCGCTGTCATCGGCAGCAACAGAACGATATCTAAACGAGTTTCCCCCTGCTGCAAACGCTGCGAATGGCGCAGGATCACCTCTGTGGTCATCAGCAGTTCGCTGTAGGTCAAATTCAGTATGGGTTCTTTACTGGCCATGTTGTGCTCCGTGAGTGAATTGTGCTGTTTCTGCAATAAATCAAATTATAAATGATTAAATACAAATTGAGTAATAATCATATCAGATATGATTTGTTAATTAATACACATAATCATATTGTCAACCCCTTTCCCACCGAGCAGATCCGGTTTCTGCAAGTCGGAAGACCGTTGAGCTTGCGGACGGGCCAGAGGAGGATTTCTGATGTAGCTGCACATTAAAAATCAAATGTCAGTCGGCATCATTTGCGAAAAACTATTTATGCTGTGTTATCAAGAATACAGATATGTATATCTATATTCTTGATGAGCGGGATTATTGATTATTTATCAACTACAGCATGGCGTATTATGCTGAATTTAATAGAATGTTAGATTTTAATTTAATCCGTCACTTCACTTAGCGTTTACTTATTAAAATAAATACTAAGCAATGCGAAATAATGAGTTACTGTGAAATGTTTTATTACTTTTTGTAAGTTGTTTTATTTTTTCTTGATTGATTTAATTACTTTCACATTTCGGATGGAAACGGAAAATATAATGAGCAGATTCAGTTTTTCTGAGTTTACCTTTACCAACGAAGCTCGGGATACTCTTCGTAAAATTGTCACGGAAATTCATAATGAATGTCCAGGACAGACGCAGAATCGATATCTTTCAAGGATCAGTTACCATAAGAATAGTGGAGATATGAAAGATATTTTCCCGAATCTCATATCTCAGGTGCCTTTACTGTTACGAAACCTGCCTTTATTTGATGAAATTGAAAAATCAAAAATCCTTTTACTTCTTACAGGAGAAGCTACTGGTCGCTGCGTAGCTTATTCTGAATATAATCAAAGCTACATTACGGATATCCGGCCGACATCCACGTCCGCAGAGCTCAGCAGCGGAACAGAACTGCTTTCGATGCACAACGATTTATGTTTTGCATCAGACCGTTGCCGGCCTGAAAGACTTGTTCTCCTGCCGCACGTCACGGATGGGGTCATTCCCAAAACGCTTCTTGCAACGTCGCAGGATATAAAAAATGGACTTTCTGAGGAAGACATTAAGCTTCTCAGCGGTAATAACTTTGAGATGCGCGCCGGTGGGAAATTATTATGGCCGAATGAGGAGATCAGGAAGCTGAAAATTTTTGAAGATAAGGCTGATGGCAGCCTCAAAATAAAAATGAATTTTTCAAATATTCGTCCTGCTGCAACTCTTGATAAAGGAACCTTTCTTAAATGTGAACAGGTGCTCGAAAAGCTATCAACAGTGGCGCTCGAAGTCGGTTTAAGAGACGGCCATCAGATCCTAAAAGGGGAAGCACTCATTATACCCAATGACACTGTAGTGCATGGCCGGGATGTGTTTGCGTCTGAAAATGTGAAAAGACTTTTACTCCGTTCCTATGTGGTTTCTCAGAACGTGGTAGATGCGCATCACGGAAATACGATGTTGTCCCTCCGGTATTGAATTACATAGGAAAGTTTATGGAAAATGTGCTCATAATAGGCGCCGGTCATGTCGGTTCAACCCTTGCGGTTGACATGTATGCAAGGCGACATGAAACCCTTCTCGAGCCTCATCTCATTGTAATAGAACCGGAAAATCATTCTTTTTTTAAACAAAGTGATCCACTGCAATTCAGCATGGAGAATATATTGAGTGGTGAGACTCATTTTGCGACTTTCCCGAAGAATAACCTGCATCATTTTGGATACGACCTGAGCGAATTGTTCAGGACATCAATCGCCGTCATTTTAACCGTGCCTGACATTCCCTCCCTGAGAGAGAGACTCCTGCAGTATATCGAAGCCAGTCCCCTGCAGCCGGGTGCAACGATCGCGTTTGTCAGAGCCGGCCAGGGAGGACAAATCCCACTCATCGATAAATGGCGCAAAAGTGCAAGGCTCAGCAGAATGCATCTCCTGCTTATTGAGGACAGTTTTTATGGAACGAGATGCATCAATAACGTCATTGAATATAAGAGAAAAAAGGTCACACGTGTCGCAACTACGGGGGACGAACGCGTCAGTGCACTGTTGTTTGGCGAGCGGGTTTTTTCCGGAAACACGATCGGTGCACACGAGCACAAGTTTGAGCTCGTCAGACCACTTGACCTGCAGTTTGATCCTCTCGGGTATATCATCCATCTGGCCGTTGCTTTCGATCCGGTAAACCTGTGCAGAACCCGCCGGGGTGAACAGTACCTGCATTACAGCGATGGCGTACACGAAGGCAATTCAGAGCTGATTGAAACTTTGGATCGTGAAAGAGTGAGGCTTGCCGGCTCATTTGGAGCCAGCACCCGTCTGTTTACGGATATGCTCACTGAGCAGTACGGGATTCCTCAGCAGAAAAATTACCTCGAGATGATAAAGAGCACCAGTACAATCTATCGTTCATTATCAGAGGTCTCAATTGATAAACTTAAATCAGGGAGGATTATCAGCGAAGATTATCCTGGGCTTCTTACTATGAGGTGGCTAACCTCAGTTTCCGGTGAAGACTATACTATTACAAACCAGTTTGAAAATACGATAAATGAGATTCTTACTTCACTTGAAGTTAATACAGATAACCTCAAAGGGTATGAGTGCTATCTTGAATCACTGAAACTGAAAAAGCATGATCTTATTAATCTACTGACTTAATTATAAAGGGGCCGATATGTCATTAACTGATACAAAAACCGAAAAACTGTTTGGTGAAAACCTGAAATACAACCAGGACTATTATCTTAAGCATGGGTTTACCGATGTTAGAAATCTTATATCCAGCTATATGGTTGAACATCTGCGAGAAATAAATAGTCAAACCAAAAGCAACAGCGCCTTCGATTCATTCAAGAGAAACACCTACAACGTTGCAATCGATGATGAGAAAGTACAATCCTTCATCAAAAGCCCGACCTTTTCTGCATTGGTACAACATCTGGGTTATAATGATGTCATCTTTACCGATGGGATCATTTTTGAAACGGATGCAAGCTCGGTAGGTTTTGACTGGCACATAGGCGTTACAAGCTTTAAATATATCTTTCCGGAAGACCGTGCTTTTTCTGTCTGGATTGCGCTGGACGACGTAGATCCTGACGGGCAGGATGGAGGTATGAGCCTTCTTTCAACAGAAGCATTCTCCGGAAGTGAGTTTTATAAACTTCAGTCTAAAGTAACTCGCTCACTGACTGAAGGTAAGTATAAAATTCCTGCGATATTTAAAACCGTTCTCGGTCCGCGCTTCCGTACCGATCAGCAAAAAAAATTCAAGGAACTGTACCCTTTCATTCAGGAGCAAATTCCTCATCTTTTCAGCGAATCACTCTATATATCCGGATTTGCACGAAACCTGTTTGACAGCGAATCTGTTAAATACCGGCTCAGCCCTGGTGATGCTATAGCCTTTGATAAGGACGTATTTCACAAAAGCAATAAGTTCTTTTCTGGCCCTCAGCCTTCCCGCAGATCTTTTGTAATGCGCTTTATCGATATCAGTGCACGCTATAACAAAGTAAATTCTGATAAGACCGGGGGAGATATTTCCGTTCTGGTCAACAGAATTGCAGCAGAAGATGGTCATAAATTTAATGCTGAAAAAGGAACAGTGATCCGTACGCAGCCTGGAGGTCAAGAGTGAAAGTGTTTGATTATGAAATAGCGGGAAGTCGCTATGTTGAGTCTGACAGCGGTAAAACCATTGATGCATATTATTCAGACAGCTCAGAATATGCACGTTCCTGCCTTGCGGTTAAATATGGCCTGATAAGAAGTGAACGCTTTGAGATCAAGGTTGATGTTCAGGCAGAAATCACCTCGACGGAAGATGCCTATCTCCGGCTTTTCCTTCTTTCCTCGCGACAGTTTAAACCTAATGACTTAAATCTGGGGGGACTGTTCACTCACCTGCCTAACGTTGCATGGACGTCTGCCGGACCGGTTCTTCCGGATCAAATCACGCGTCTGCGGCTGCTTGTTGCTGCCGAGCATCATCAGTTAACCGTCTTCAGCGTCGATAAGTTTCCGCGTATGGTTGACTACTACGTACCGTCAGGTGTACGTATCGCTGACGCTGATCGTGTCCGGCTTGGTGCTTATCTTTCTGAAGGGACAACCGTTATGCACGAGGGATTTGTTAACTTCAATGCCGGAACGCTGGGGCAATGTATGGTTGAAGGCCGGATCACGCCGGGCGTTACAGTCGGTCATGGCAGCGATGTGGGGGCCGGTGCCTCTATAATGGGAACGCTTTCCGGTGGCGGAAAGCAGATTAACTCCATCGGCCGGGATTCTCTGCTCGGCGCTAACGCCGGCATCGGTATCTCACTCGGTGATTCGTGCATTGTTGAGGCAGGCCTTTACGTTACATCTGGAACCAAAGTGACCCTTCCTGACGGCAGTATTGAGTATGCCCGGAATCTATCTGGTCAGAATAACTTACTGTTCAGGCGAAACAGCCTGACCGGTAAAGTGGAAGTACTTAAAACTGACAGCAGCGTCTGGGGAGGGGTCAATGACCTGCTTCACCGAAATGACTGAAAATGCGTCCAATCAGGCGGAATCGCCTGACGACAGGCCCGTTGCACTGATCGCCGGGGCGACGGGAGGAGTTGGCCAGCAATGCACACTCGATTTGATTAGAAAGGGATATCGGGTTATCGCGTTAAGTAGAAGCGACAATCACTTAAACGAACTTGCACGCCGTGCTATAGCCGTCGGCCCGGCCGACCGCCTGAAAACGGTACGGGTGGACATTACCGGAAATCGTGCGGGACAGATGGTCCGGCATAAGATTGAGAAGGAAATGGGCCGCCTTGATTTACTGCTGCTATCATCGGGGATCACGAGCAATAAAAGCACTGACCTGAGTGAAACGGAAGTGCATGAGGTTATATCAACCAACCTTGCTGGCCCTATTCTCCTAATCGATGAGCTTATACCGCTACTGCTGAAAGCTGAAAATCCGTACGTAGTAAGTGTTGCGTCCAGAGCCGGAAAAATTGGATTTTCAGACAAGGGTCTTTACGGTGCCTCAAAAGCAGGATTACTGCTGTACGTGCAATCGCTGAATTCGATTCCGGAATTAAAAAAAATACGCTTTACCTCGCTGTGCCCCGGCTGGATCAACACTGAAATGGCACGGGCCGGAGGATGCCAGTTGTCAGGAAAAGACATCCTGCAGCCGGAAGATCTTTCATCTCTGCTGCTCTGGCTGATCGGATCTTCACCCAGAGTCAGAATAAACGAAATTATTATTGAGCCGGCGCAGGTGATCAAATGAAGCATTTCGTCGTAGTAAACAATGCCGTCGTGAGCGGCATCGATCTGTTAACCCTGCTGTTGGACAGAGGTTATCGGGTAAGCCATATCCGTAACCAAGCAAATATTCGGCACTGGAATTCACCCCATAATGATAAAGTTTTTGCGCGTATTCATGAGATTATTGACGTACCGCGAACCTCATCTCCTGAAATAGTCCGTGAAGCTTTGGCTGATTTAAACTCCCGCTTTCCGGTTACTGCGATGATTTGTCCTGATGACAGATCTCTCGAATCAACCGCTAGTGCAGCAGAAACCTTAAAGGTGCCTTTTGTCAGCTATCAGGCGGCCCAGCTTGCAAGAAACAAGCTGGGCATGCGACAGAAAACACAGGGGATAGATCTCAACGCCCCCTGGTTTGTACACGTTAATGGATATCAGGAGCTGGCCGCGCGACTTGAGGAAGTTCCCTTTCCCGCAATTGTAAAACCGGTGACTTCATCCGGCAGCAAGCTGACCTATATCATCAGGCAGAATGAAGACATTCAGGCCTTGGCCGGAAGGATTGAAACCGAGATGCGGCAGTTGCCGTCATCGATTACGGATTATCTATACCGCGGTTTTCTTATTGAGCAATACATGCCAGGCAAGATGGTGTCTGTAGAAATCGGACGAAAAGATAACGTTTTTTATCCTTTTATGATCACCAGCAGAATTCGCAGTGCCGAAAATGATGTTATTGAACTCGGTAGCATAATGCCTTCTTATCTGACAGATGAGAGCGAAAAATTGTGTTACAGCCTTGCTGAACAGGCGCTCGGCGAGATGGGGCTTGATAATGGATTATTTCATGTAGAGCTCATGGTGACGGAACGCGGCCCGGCAATTATCGAAATCAACGGCAGGATCGGTAACGGCACTATCCCCCTTCTCTATGACCTGGTGACCGGAACCAGTCTGTTTGAACACCTTATTGATATCAGCCAGGGAGACGTACCGGTAATACCCAGTGTTATAAAAGGAAAGCGAGTCATGTCATATTTCTTTAAGGCCCAGCAATCTGGCGTAGTCTCTAAAGGGTTCAGTCCGTCCTTGCCAGAGAAATTTAAGACGTTTATTAAGAATTTTGAGTTCCGGATACAGCCAGGAGAAAATATAGCTCAGGGTGATATTTTTGGTTGGATGATAATGGACGCCCCGGAGCAAAGTGCATGGTCAATGCTTGAGGATATTATCCAATTAGTTGAGAAGAGATCTTCTTTAATCCTGAAAAAACCAAGCATGTAGTTATAAAACTGTCTGGTTCATTCTGAATAAGTTCAGCAAGAAAAGGTTATGAATTTGAAGAGAAAATACTTTCCGCTTTTTTTATCTTCCTTTTTTCTGACCGTATCCAGGGGAGTGACGCTCCCTTTTCTGGCGGTCTTCCTTACGACTCAGAGAGGATTGACGCTGGAAGCAACCGGTATGGTTCTGACATGCGGAATACTGACAGGTTTAGTACTGACGTCTGCCTGCGGTAAACTGATCGGGTTCATGAAAAATTCCTCATCTGGAGCAGGTGCAATGATAATGTTTGCCCTAGGGTATGCAGGATTATGTCTGTCAGACAACCTGTGGCTTATAGTGGGGAGTTACGCACTGACTAACTTTGCGTATTCAGTATACAGCGTTATTGTAAAGCTGGAGATATCCAGTTCCGATGATTCAGAGAAAGCACATCTTTTTTCAGTGAACTACACATTTATTAATATTGGCTGGGTGGTTGGTCCCGCTCTCGGAAGTCTGTTGCTGCACATTAATGACAGTTTGATATTCTGGCTATCAGCAGCCATCAGCATTATACTGGCATTACTTTCACCCTGTTTATTCCGTTCTGAACGTCCAGTTACTGAAGTCAGAAGGCCAACTAAAAGTTCGGATAATTCAGAACACCTCAACCGTCAGGAGGCCTTGCGATTTATTATAATTATATTCGCCGGTCTGTTGTTTTCATTCTGTTATGGGCGGTTTTCGGCAAGTATATCACAGGTCCTCATTGCGTCACTCGACCAAAAAGAAACTTATGAAATTATTACATTACTTCTGATAACCAATGCACTCATCGTCATACTTTTTCAGATCCCCCTGGGTCGGCGTATAAATACAGGTAACCTTACCACTTTCAATGCTGTCGGGACTGCAGGATTAATAATCGGCGTGTTGATTTTCTCTCAGGCCGGAACGTCCGGTATTATATGGATTGGCGGGATGGTTTTTTTCTCTCTGGGGGAAATACTTCTTAACCCGGTCCAGTACTTACTGGCCGACGGAATACGGTATAAATTTACACAGGCAGGGATATTTTCGGTACAGACTCTAACTGGTATCGGAGGAGCACTGAATCCCGCGGTCACAGGATGGTTCGTCGAGCGGTTCAGTCCAGCATCTTTTTATTATGTACTCACTTTCTCAGCAGTTGTTGGAGGTTTAATGATTAATGCATCAATTAAGCGAGGGAGGGATAATGAATAGTGTGCTTATTTTATCATGCGCCACTCTCCTTTTCGTTCCCGGACCAACAAATATACTTCTCCTTAATTCAGGAGCCAGACGGGGATTCCGGGGGGCGCACTTGCTCATGGCTGCTGAATGGGGAGGATACTTGATCAGCATAACGTCATGGTCAGCGCTGACCTTTCTGTTACTATCAGCTGGTGAAAAGGGGATCGGAATTTTCAAGCTGTTCTGTGCGGGCTATCTTATGTTCCTCTCTGTACAAATATGGCGGTCAGAAGTAAATCCTTCTGACAAATTATTTAATCCGAAGAGCATTCTGATTACGACCATCCTGAATCCGAAAGCATTGATTTTTTCCTCTGTTATATTTCCTGCAAGTGTTTTATCTGAACCAGAGGTTTATCTTTTCGCTTTTTTGAACTTCTCTTCTGTAGTTCTTGCAGCATCCGCTTTCTGGATATCATTAGGCGTTATGGTGAAGCGCCGGAAAAATACAAAGAAGTTTGATATTGCAATCAGATCTGTATCCTCTATGGCGCTGACGACGTTCAGCCTTTTCATGGTATACAGTGCATTCAGTCACCACACAGTCACTTAAATGATCATTTTATTAAAGCCTGTAATTTTTTCCTGGCGCAGATTCAGCCTTATCAACCGGTAACCTCGCCAGACGCCCACCTGATGCCTGCATTTCACATGAACAAGAACGTTTTTCAAAAAAATTGCAAAATTATCAGCATCTTTGATGCAAATTTGCATTGTTGCGGTTTTAATAATAATTAATAGCAATATGTGTATTTTGTGCAATTAACGATATCGTTCACCCTAGAGATCCGAAAAGCGGCATAACCGGAGTCTTGCAACCACATGATGCTGTGAGTTTGAGGCGGTAACGTGTCGTGACAGCATACTGAAGGGGATGAAACACTGAATGAGGTACAGGAAATGAACAGATTTCACCGTGAAGCAGAGGCCCTCTGGTTCAACACCCGTAACCTATCGCAACGCACCGGCACCGAGGCGGAGAAATTCGCTGATGAGTGCTGGGCAAAGGGGCTGCGTCTGGCTGCCAGCCAGGCGAATCACTATCAGCACATTATGGAGGTGGTTCGCAGTTCGCTGACTGACAGGTAAAAAAAAGCTCCCTCCGGGAGCTTTATCGCAGGACGTTCAGCAGCGGTAGGGTTACAGGCGGTTCTCGATGCTGCTGATCAGTTCTGAAACTACCCGTTTGAGCGGAACCGGGTTTTCATCCTCTGGGATGCCATTGGAGTACATGTGGAACTCACAGACCCCGTCCCTGAACACGAACCCCATATCCCATTCATCATTGTAGTGGCACAGTAAATTTGGCCACCTGATTAAAGGTGATATCCTCACCTCAACACAAAACAGGTGACTTAATGAACAAAAAAACTAAGCGTACTTTCACCCCTGAGTTCAGGCTGGAATGTGCGCAGTTGGTTGTTGATAAGGGCTACTCATATCGACAAGCCAGTGAAGCGATGAATGTCGGCTCTACCACCCTTGAGAGCTGGGTACGCCAGCTCCGGCGAGAGCGCCAGGGCATCACGCCCTCTGCGACGCCTATCTCCACAGAGCAGCAACGAATCCGAGAGCTGGAAAAGCAGATTCGCCGTCTGGAGGAACAGAATACGATATTAAAAAAGGCTACCGCGCTCTTGATGTCCGACTCGCTGAACGGTTCACGATAGTTGCCAGACTGAGTGACAGCCACACGGTTGTCAGCCTTTGTTCCGCTCTGGAAATACACCGCAGTAGTTACCGGTACTGGCGAAAGCGACGCGATACCGTTAATCCGGCGCAGGTCAGGTTGTGCAGCGAAATACGCCGGGCGTGGAACCAGAGTCGGGGCTCTGCAGGCGCACGCACGCTTGCGGAAATGCTGACTCAAAACGGTGTCCCGATGAGCCGTTACCGGGCCGGGCGTCTGATGAAATACCTGAGCCTGAGCAGCTGTCAGCCCGGAAAACATCAGTACAAAAATGCCCGACAGGAGCATACATGCCTGCCGAATCTGCTCGAACGTCAGTTCTCTGTGCCGGAGCCTGACAGGGCATGGTGCGGAGATATTACGTATATCTGGGCAGGAAATCGCTGGTGCTATCTGGCGGTCGTCATGGATCTTTTTGCCCGCAGAGTGGTTGGCTGGAGCCTGTCAGA
>Ga0308166_1004165_pt1 | contig 11741 bp, 6 predicted proteins | sample PhyCR2_2_FD_202137 | JGI IMG/M metagenome (GOLD analysis project Ga0308166, IMG submission 202137) | Phyllosphere microbial communities from UC Gill Tract Community Farm, Albany, California, United States - DLSLCC.R2 | ecosystem: Host-associated > Plants > Phyllosphere > Unclassified | place... | reverse complement strand
TCAGACTAGTTGCAATAATACAGCCAAAAAAACCTCAGTAACAAAAAGCATAATCAAATGTTATTCAACAGCATTTCTACCTCCGGATGCCATTGCCCCCTGGATACTTGAAACTTCAGGGAAAACAGCTGATGAAGCAATAACGCTATGGAAATCAATTGGATGTCGCGAGTTATTGAAATGTTTTGTTAATGAGCTTTTTTCTGCTGAAAAAATGATGGTAGGGCTAGCCGGTAAGCCGCCAAGAAAAATAGCATTTGGCGATGAAACCTTAGCGCTACCTTCTTTTGATATTATTCAGGAGGCGGCAAAGTGGATTTTCTTGGAGGGAAATGAAACAGAGCTCAAACATACGTTTCTATCCAGCGAATTGGCCAGAGAGTGGCCTGCAGATGTTGATTTCTGTGAGGGTATAATGCTCCGTCTCCCTTCTGCACTAGAGTCAGCGCGGTTATTGTACAAGGCACATATTCGGAGTGGTAGTAAAGACACTATGAAATCCTTGGGAGATTTGCGGAAAACGCTGACTGAAGATACACAAAAGATTATTCAGCAATCCCGAGAATTATCTTCCACTCTTTGGAAAGATATGGCTCTTGTCATTAGTGTCCTGGTCGTTCGTTACAGTCTGGATGCTGCCAAATCAGCTGGGTTACAAAAGGTCTACGCCTTGGTTTTTTGTGGCATTGCAATTTATATCGTTATCTCGTATGGAATGTCTGTCTATATCAACAGGCAAACTATTTCACTGCTTGAAAGAGTAAGAACGACATGGCGCACTAAGTTATATGGATTTCTGGATGAGCAGGACTATCATGAGCTAGCTAGTCGTCCCGTAAAAGATGCTATGGGGTCATATCGCCGAGTAGAAAGAATGACTTCTGCTGTCGTCATTCTTTTGGTCATAATTCTGTTAACCGCTGCAGGCAGTGAGTTTTGGTCAATCAATACACTTTTTGAGTCTATTCATATCTGGATCTCTGGACAGGCCTCGCCTCGGTAGCAAATCCCACCCTATAAAAGAGGTCGACAAAGTCTACCTCTGTATAAATTAAACTAAACAGTTAAAAGCAGTTTAAATAGGATGCGCTAAAATAGGCTCAACCTGTTGACCTAGATAAAAGCGTGTCGCACTAAAAAAAGGGGGCCAATCACCTGCTTTATTTTTTCTGAATACTGATATAGCAATAGAATTAATAGCGTGCTCAACCTCTTGCCCTTGCTTCAACCTTTCTGTAATTAGATGGTTGAGGTTATCGAGAACAGTTTTTCGGAATCTAATTAACCGCGGGGAATTTAAATTTAATTCCTCAATTGTTTGGTATGCTATTTCAACGTTTAACCCTAGTGATATACAAAAGCCCTCATTTACAGAAATATGTCCCGTAGAACGATGAAATTTCCATATATTGAGGTTAGGTAAATTTAGTGGATTTAAGATAGTTGCATCCAAAATTTTGTCACCTTTAGGTACATCGCAAGAATAATTTTTTGGCTCGGTATCAAATCTTTGTTCAGGATTAATAACTCTACTTTGATTTCCGCCACAGCAAACAGCCAGTAAATTGCTCCACTCTAACCCCCAATTAGGTTCTCCCGGTTGTCGTTTAGATTTCGGGTGAAAATGTTCAATGCGACAGTCCTCTAGTGCCCCATTAGTTCCTGACAATAAATCCTGTTCACAATATGCACATAAATTACCTTGATCCGTTCGTAATTGTTGCTGGGTCTCTTGGTATCTTGCACTGCAACAACGGAAAGCCTCGACAGTTGAGTCTTTATCTCTTTCCCACAAAGCATGAGGGTGCGCAGCTTTGAATGCACCGAGTCGATTTGGCTCTTCGTCTTTATTGATCTTTTTCATTGTCACGCTCGAACTCACGAATACGAATATCTGTTTCTAATCTTTGAAGCTCTGCTTCTGTCTGCCCACCCCATTGGTATAAAGCTTTTTTAAGCTCTAACGCCTCGTTCGTATCCCATAGGTCGGCTTCTACCAATTTTGTGTAACGGTTTAATTTGTTAACAATTTCAATGTGTTGAGGTCTAATATCGCCACCTAAAACATCTTCCAACATTCTTGAGCTTTCAGAGCCGTAAGTAGTAGTTCCTGTTACTAACGTTGCTTCTTCTGCATCGGCAGAGACAATGCGAATAGAATCGGCGTTTATAGTTGTTAGGACCTGAGGGCTATGTGTCGTAACAATAAACTGGATTCTCTTAAACAAGTTAGTAAGATCATTTAGAACCTTCTGTTGCCATCTAGGGTGCAAGTGAAGCTCAATTTCATCAATTAAAACTATCCCGTTAACTGCTAGCGGATTGGAGCTAGTAGGATTAAGTAAATAGGCGCGTCTCACTAAGTCAATGGTTAGAGAAACCATATTTCTATACCCTTCGCTCAGTTGCTCCAAGGTAAGTTTTACGGATTCATCCTTTTCATTTTTCCAATGCACCACAACATCGTTGCTATTTTTGTCGAACTCTAGGCTCGTAGCTCGATCTACGATCTGGTAAACAGTCTCAGAAACAAGTCTCTTAGCTGGGTGAATAAATTTATGGTCTTTTAGCTCATCGCGTTTTCTAAGCTCATCAACTTCAATTTTCGAAAACCAGTTCTTAATGATGCCGTAGTTCACCTTAGCATCCAGAGCAGAGTCATAACCTTCCCCACGAATTTCTTTCTCGAATGGATTTATTGCGACTTTAGAACTTGTAGAAGTAAGAGCACGGTTAGTCCCATAATAAGCAATCAGTGGAAATTCAGACTGACTATTTACAAGATGACTCGCGTAATTAGTTAATGCTGTTGTTCCTATTTTAGGGGGCTCGGAGACATCAGACCCCCTTGCCACGAGATCCCAGCTCAGACTTGATGTTGTTTCAATGGATATGCGAGCATAGCTGGCTATTCCTTTTGAACTTATGTGGATATCTGATTTTTTTATCAGTTTTCCTTTTGCGTCAGGCATCGCGGTAAGAAAAGGACCAAGCCCGCATGCTACGGCTTCTAATATTGAGGTTTTCCCTGCACCATTCTCTCCAACTAATACATTCAAGGAGGAATGCATCGAAACTTTAAAGTCAGAATACCCTCTAAAATTCTTCACGGAAATTTCACTAATGTTTAGATTTTTGCGTACGTAAAGTGAAGGATCTAAATTAAAATCTCTATCTGCAACCTGGCTACAATGTGAGCTAATACTAAATCGTCCATCATTATGACAAGCCTCCACGATCTCATTGATATTGTCTGGCGTGAGAACATTTCGTCCTCGAACAGGCTCATAAAACAGCGAGGCATCGACAAATTTAACCACTCTGCTGTTTATATTGCTTGATCCTGAATTGAGAACAAGAAGTGCGGTTGAGATAGACGTTGAGTAATATATATTTTTAGGTAGTAGAATTACTTGTTCGATAATCCCATGAGAGACTAAATACTCACGAACTTTGGCCTCCGAGCCTGATCTGGTTAAAGCCCCTAGGGACATACCGACTAATAGTTTACCTCCCTCAGAAAGGGCTGGCAGCATTGATAAAGTTATAAACCAATCACTTCTACTTTCTGGTAAAATTGCGGCTATATCTAACCACTTATTACTCGCTTTATAGTAAATATTATTCCGAGAATCTTTCGATATTTTCATGCCAAAAGGTGGAAATGAAACTATTAGATCGTATTTGTTTTTCTGATAGATTGGTTGTGATAACGAATCACCAAAATAGTCTTGACCGTCGATACGCCTAATGATTCTGCTTATTATTAGTTTAAAATAGGCATCTTTATTAATTTCCTGAGTGTGAATGCTAACTCTTTCTGAACCTATATTGGCAAAAGAAAATGCGGTATTTCCAGCACCTGCAAACGGGTCACAAATTGACTTTGGTTGATAACTTAATCCAATTTCTGTGACCAAGCGGTTTACATCTCTAGGAGTATAAAATTCACTTCCTGACCTACCTTCATTCTCTGCGAACAGTAAATCTAATTCAGATAGAGAAAGCAACGCTATGGAAGGATTTTTATTTATTAGCCCATCTCTTATTGCATCGCGAACAAAAGCTTCATCAATGTTATCAAATGAATGTAGTATGTTCTCTAAGTAATCACACAGGAAATGAGATACCTCGTCATGAACTAATCCAAGTTGAACTGCACAATTTATCAGCTCGTGAGAATATCGGGCAATTACATTAAAAGAGCCAAACCTTGTCGCTTCAAAATGCTGGCCTGTATTGGATTGAAGATAGCGTATGAAGAAGATTGAATACGCTAATGAACGATAATTCGATATAGGAGATGCCCCTCGAACATAATCAAGCATCTTCCATATTTCTTTTGCCTGAGCTTTAGCGAATTCTAGGTCTTCATCATCATTTATCATTATGGTATCTCATTTTTAAGCCTAAGAAATTATAGCGAAAAATATTTTAGACATTCATGTTTTTATTCTGCTTCATCATGTCAAAAATCAGCTCGACATAACTTGCCATCACTTGCTGGTCTTTCAGTAATGTTCTGGCAATATCGCCTTCTTTTAATAGTGCCTGCACGACAGCTTGCTTCACAGCTTGTGGCAAGTCACCTTTGAGGGCAACAGACTTCTCGTGCTTTTCCACTTGCTCAACCACGATCGGGTTTTGTGATACCCGCGTAATAGTGCCATTGGTGAAGTTCTGACGGCCAGGTTCGTCACCCACATCACCAAACAGTTCGTTAAGTCGGCGAATGATGTCAGCAAGGAAAGCTTGCTCGCGATCCATTGGATCGTTGTAGTTGGGGCGAATGGGCTCAAGCATTTGATTGCTCGCTTCTGGCAGCGGAACTTTGCTGAACTTGATTTTGAACTTCTCTAACACAAGTGCACTGAGATCGATATTTTCCGGTGTCACGCCTCTTAGACGACGGGATAGCAAATGGGCAAACGCTGCAAAGTTTTCAAGCTCAGGGTCGCCAAACTCAATCAGTTGCGCCATGTAGCTGTAATGCTTAACAAAGCGAGCTAAATCGGATTTAAAACGCATTAAGGCTTCGCGTTGCTGTGTGAATTGGCTGCGTTGAGATTCCGCGTAGTTAGCCGTTTTTTCATCACCAGCAAGGTGCGCTTTATTGTATTGCTTATCCCAATGATTCGCGGCATCAACCAGTTCTTTCAATCTAGTGTTAAATACATCGGTCGGACACTGAGTGGCGGCAAGGAGCTTCCTGTGCGCGTGCGATTTTTTATCAGGTGCTTGGCCGAGAATTGACTTACCGCGTGCTTGTTTAAACAGCTCCAAATCATTGCTATTGTAGATGTTTTGATCATCTAGGATTTCTTTTATGTCATAAATGACATTCACATCCTGCACTTCGTTGAGCTGCGCACCTTTGTCGTACTTTTTAAACGCATTGAGAATGGTATGCGGCTCATTGACAAAATCAATCACGTAGCTGGTGTCTTTGCCTGGATAGGTGCGGTTTAGGCGAGAGAGCGTTTGTACCGCTTCAACATCCGAGATTTTCTTATCCAGATACATGGCAACCAGTTTTGGTTGGTTAAAACCTGTTTGGAACTTGTTGGCCACCAACATTACGCGGTATTCGGTTTTTTCAAACTCATGGCGCAGATCCGCACCGTGTGTATCTGGATTTAAGTTGTACTCGGTGTACTCTTCGTCGAAATCAATCCCTAACGGGTCTTGGCTATCTTCGTTACCTAAATCTTTACCAGGCACTTTCCCTGAAAACGCGACCAAGGCTTGAATCCCTTCGATACCATGTTTTTTGATGTACTTATCAAAGGCGAGCTTGTACTTCACCGCTTGGGGGCGTCCCGACGTCACCACCATGGCCTTGGCTTCACCTTCCAGCAGATGAGCCACATTGCCCTTGAAGTGTTCAATAATAAACTCGACTTTTTGGGTCACTGTCGTTGGATGAAGTGACATCCAGCGCGCTAAAGCACGACGAGCGTGTTTACTATCTACCCGCTTCTCATCCAGGTAATTTGCACCAATTTTGTAGGCTGTATCGTAGTGGGTGTAATTCTCCAGCACATCAAGAATAAAACCTTCATCAATCGCCTGACGCTGGGTATATAGGTGGAAAGATTCCGGCTTATTTTGATCCGAAACAGGCTGGTTTGGGTCTTTCGGGCGGCCAAAAAGCATCTTAGTGCTGTGTTTTGGAGTAGCAGTGAAGGCGAAATGCGAAACGTTCTTCGGCATAGCTCGTGCTTCTTGAACCTTAGTGAGGATGTCCTCAATACTCATCTGTTCAAGCTCTTGAGGGCTGAGGTTAAGCGTAAGAGCGGCGCGTAAGCCTTTGGCTGTCGAGCCTGTTTGTGAGGTGTGTGCCTCGTCTATGATCACGGCAAAGTTACTTTGTACTAGGGATTGATTGGTCAGAATTGCTTCAAGAGCATACGGGAAGGTCTGGATGGTCACTACAATGATCGGCGTGCCTGTCAGTAGCGCTTCTGTGAGCTGTTTTGATTTCGACTCGCTGCTCTTTTCGCGGTCAATCGCCTTGATTACTCCATATTGATGATCGAGCTGCTGCACGGCATCTTGCAACTGCGAATCAAGCACCGTGCGATCAGTCACAATGATTACCGACTTGAATACCGCTTTACCCTCTGGGCTGCGTAAGCGAATCAAATCATGGGCTGTCCAGGCGATGGTAGAGGTTTTTCCTGAGCCCGCACTGTGCTCGCAAAGGTACTGCATGCCTGCTCCGTTTGCGCGCGCATCGTTAATCATCTTGTTGACTGCGGCGAGCTGATGATAACGGGGGAAAATTTGCGTTTCCTTACGCTGCACTTTGCCAGCGCTGTCGGCCACTTCTTTTGTTTGAACATACACAAAGCTGTAGAAGATGCGCAGCCAGTTATCTTTTTGGCCGATCTCTTGCCAGAAATAGCTGACTGGGTATTCACCATCTTCACCGGGCAGGTTGATGTGCACTGGCAAATCAGAGGTAGAGCCGTTATGGCCTTTGTTAAAGGGCAGAAAATAGGTGTTTTCACCCGCCAGTTTGGTCGCCATGGCAATTTCAGTATCAGACATGGCAAAGTGCACCACGGCGCCGCGTTTAAAGGTTAATAGCGGTTCTTTGCGTTTGGTTTTTGTGTCTACGGGCAAGCGATCTTGCTTGTACTGAGCAATCGCCGATTCAATCGACTGGGTGAAATCGGTTTTTAGCTCTGCAGTGGCAACAGGTAAACCGTTAATAAAGAAAACCAAATCAATTGCCCACTCGCGGGTTGGGCAGTATTTCAGTTGGCGCACCACACGCAAGATATTGTGCTCATAACGGGCAATACGCTCTTCATTACGCGCATCTTCGGGTTTGCGTTGACCCATGGAAATGGTACCGCAACCTGCAATCGTAAAGCCTTTACGTAGCACATTAATGGTGCCGCCAGTTTTACTGGAAAGTGCTTTTTCCAAACGCTCTAATAGTACCTGCTGGGGATTAGCACCATGCAGTTTATTCAGCTTATGCCAGGCATCAGATTGGGTGGCTTGCACCCAATTAATAACATCCTCAGGGTAAATGGCGCGCTGTTGGTCATAGTGGCTCGAGTGGCCTTCTTTCCAGCCATTGTTAACCAGCTGCTCGGTAAGATAATGTTCAAAATTCACTTCATGATGTGCAGCCATTACACTGCCTCCCTGACGTCAATTTTCCCTGTGACTGCAGCGCTGATAAGGGAAGTCTTCCGTTCTTTTAAGAGAGCAATAGAATTATTTGTTTCAATAATTAAATCTTCAATTTTCGAACTTCCTGACTTTATGTGAGAAGTAATCGCTTCCTGCTCACTTTTCGATGGTTTAGGAAGAAGTAGTTTTTTGATATTTGCTTGCGATAGATTGTTTGCTAAGCCTTCAGCTCCACCAATGACAAGCTCAATTTGGCGTCGCAATGGAAACGAACCTAAAGTAATTGCTACGAACTCAGCATCCACGTCTTCTTTACAATGTAATCGGAATAACTTATCTGAAAGCATTAATCGTTCTCTTGTCTCGTAGACATAAGCCGCAGAGCCTATTAACTCTCTTGAACCACTGGCTCGAGACATTATGAGATCGCCTGTTTTTACTTCTATCTCTGGTCTTGGAGATAGTGTTTCAGGAAGTTCTTTATTTTCGTTTTGGCAGTAAACGCCCCCATTAACTGCACCAGACTTTAGTACTCCCCAACTTTCATTTTTTGCTGGAGTAGCTAAACACTCAGGGCTCCAACCTTGTTCTATTGAGTCAATAAGGCGTTTTAGTTGCACAACACCCCAATGTTTCGGCACTTGCCCAATCCACTCGATGCCAGAGTCCTGCATCTCCACATCGGGGTTAAGTCCCTTAGTTACCACATGGCTGATCAGCGCTTGGCGTTTTTCTTTTAGTATCTTGATAAAAGACTGCTTTTCTTCGATCAGGTTATCGATGCGCTGAGTTTCACGATCGAGGAATACTTCAATCGCTTGTTGCGTTAATTCGGGAGGTAATATGATAGGCAAGCGCTTCAATTCGTCATATTTGAGAGACTGACGCATGCCTGCCCCAAGGTTGTAAAAAACCTTGGTTTCATCATATGCTCGCATCAAATAGTGAAGATATCTTGACCTAATCGTGCTTGGGGTGACCGCAATATAGGCGGAGGTGATAATTCCGCGTTCAGTACATTGGGCGGAGCGTAGACTGCGCTTATCGTTCTGTAAGTCTGTTAGCCTAAAAATAATGTCATTGTCATTAACTATTTGATAAGTCTCAAATGACGCAGGTAGAAGTCCACCTTGTGTATCAATGCTTTTGCGCTTAATACGACCATAGCTCAACGATAAAAGGTTATCTTCTGTCATTCCCTTATTTGACAGTTTAGATTCAGAAGCAACAGTGTAGAAAGGAACTGATTTCCAATCCTTAGGTACTGCTTCAACCCACTTAATATCGCTACTAACATAGTTTGTATAAGGCTTGATCATTCAGCCACCTCGTTGAGCAGTGCCTGGATACGCGCTTCACATGCCTTTAGCTCAGCATCAATTACGCTCAGCTTGCGTGGCGGTACATACTGGTAGAAGTAGCGGTTAAAGTTAATTTCATAGCCGATAATGCCTAATTCACCATCTTTTTCATCACGCACTGAGTAATCAATAAAGGCATCCGGCACATGTGGTAACACTTCTTGCTCAACGTAGTCCTCAACATCATGATCAAAAGGAATGCTTTCGGTGTCTTTGAGTTTCGGGTCGGCAATCACCTGGCCTTTTTCGTCCAGAGTGGGCTCGAATTGCGGATCTATTAGGATAAAGTGCGCGGTTAAGGCTGTAACGAGTGCTTTCGGGCACTTACCAAAGTCACCCTGATTGTTATTTTGCGTCACTGCCAAACGTGCCCACTCATAAGGCTGAAGGCCAACGTTATTAGTGAGGTATTGCACCCAAGCCGCTTGTTGTTCTGGTTTGAGCTTTTTGAACGTGTCTTGTTGTTGAAAAGTTGCGATTCCTGCTGCTGTGATATCAAGCTTGGCACGCAGTGGACGCTGAATGGTGACTTTGCGGTAGGCAAAATCGGTAGTGTGAAAGAGCTTGCAATTGTCACTTGCCTCAAAACCATCGTAAGCACGCACAATATCGTCAATCTGTTTATCACTGAGGTACTTACGCTTATCGCCTTGCGTTTTACGCATTGGCGTCCAGATGTCAGCCAAATTAATTAATTGCACCTGATTTTTGCGTCTTGGCTCTTTATGATTAGATAAAATCCAGATGTAGGTGCCAATTCCTGTGTTGAAGAACATATCTGTTGGCAGGGCGACAATCGCTTCTACCAAGTCTTGTTCTAACAGCCAGCGGCGGATCTCAGATGGGCCGGAGCCTGCATCGCCATTAAACAGCGGCGAACCTGAGAGTACGATACCGACGCGGCCACCACCGTTTTCAGGCGTTTCCATTTTTGACACCAAGTGCAGTAAAAACAGCATGGAGCCATCAGAGATACTTGGTAAGCCGGGGCCAAAGCGCCCTGCGTATTTGAGCTGCTTGTGCTCACGCTCGACTTCTTTCTTAGCTTTTTCCCATTTGATGCCAAATGGCGGATTGGCAAGACCGTAGTGGAATTTATCGGCACGTAACTGATCGTCTGAGAGGGTATTGCCTTGCTTGATGTTATTGGCATCAAAGCCTCGAATCATCATGTTGGTCAGCGCCATAGCATGAGTAGCGGGGTCGAGTTCTTGACCAAAAGGGACAACTTTGGCGCTGCTACCCATCTCTTCAATTTGGCTGATGGCATCGGAAAGGAAACCGCCCGTGCCGCAAGTTGGATCGTAGATGGTGCGGATCACACCCTTTTCACCGAAGATATCTTCATCAGCAGCCAACACCAGTTTGGTGGCAAGCCGCACAGCATCGCGGGGAGTCATAAATTCTCCAGCTTTTTCATTGACCGAGCTGGCGAATTTGAAGATTAACTCTTCATAGGCATCTGACAATACGCGGTCGGACACCATATCAGGATGCAGGTCGAGATTGGCAAAGTAATTCACCATACGATAGAGTAGCTTCGCTTTTTCAAGATCTTCAATGGATTGCCCAAATTTGAACTCATCAAAGATGGTGCGTACGTTTTTGCTGAACTGGCTGATGTAGTGTTCTAGGTTGTCACCAGTGTCCGACGCACCTAAGGATTCGAGCCTGTATTCGCTGGTGTTGTAAAAGGCGAAACCAGCTACTTCTGGCAACACCAAACCAAGATCAATGCCGGACTGTTTCTCAGCTAAATAGAACTTGCGTACTTCTTCACGAGTTGGCTCTAAGACACACTCAATGCGTCGAAGTAGCAAAAATGGCAGGATAATGCGTGCAAAGTCGGTGTGTTTGAAATCACCCCACAGGTCATCTGCTATACGCCAAATAGCACTGGAGAGTTTCGCGCTTTGTTCTTTGTCTTGTAAGTTCATTGTTATACCTAAGAATTTTGTTACTACTCATCGCAAAGTGGTGAGTAAAATTAATTTGAGTGCTTACTGCTATAAGCTGATTAATAGGAAAACAAACATTTCCTCATGTGGGGTTTGTATACAGTCAGCTAGCTTTGAGTCTTCTGACCTTCAATCCACACTTCTAAATCCTCTCGTTTGAAGCGCCATGAGCCTCCAGCCTTAAACCCCGGCAACTTACCTTCGCTAGCCAATCTGTAAGCCGTTTTTTCCGCCAGCTTTAAGTAAGCAGCCACTTCTTTCAAGGTTAAAATTTGGTCATTCATTTCAGCGTGTTAGCTCTAACCGATTCTGTCGATAAGTTGAATGATGAGAGAATATGGGAAAATTGGGGAATGAACAATGATGAAGATTACATCTATCAGCATTCGAACGATTGATATGCCTGTATGATGAATCATGCATGAGAGGATTGCTTTTTACAGCTTTGGTTTATTGGGCTGGCCCACCCCTTTACAGTTTGAGTTGACCACTACAGTTCCAGTGCAGCACGAATGGTCCTAAGTTTCCTTTACTTCGCGGCAACTTTTCATTTGCGGTTCCAAATGCGCGCAGTCCATTAGCTGTTTACTGGTAATATTGAGCTGGCAGTATTCGAACTTGCGAGCTGAGTCCATTACCACATGTCGTGCAGCTCCAGACTCAGGCATTTGCACGAAATTCTGCATCAATGGGGACGTAGTGTCTCAGAGGATGGATTTCGAGATAACATTTCAGCATTCTCATGGGATCACCTCTATTAGCGAGTAATAGC